>VFQM010000248.1_pt1 | contig 65379 bp, 55 predicted proteins | sample 3512391 | NCBI WGS metagenome assembly VFQM01 (sample SAMN10412369, study PRJNA504923) | tailings metagenome | isolation source: Replicate 1 from Balatoc abandoned mine | place: Philippines | reverse complement strand
GAAACGGTGTCCGCGATCAGCGTGAAACGGGTGTCCGCGATCGCTGAAATGCGCAGCTGGCGAAGAACCAGGGGCAACTGTTCGCGCTGTTCGGTCTGGCCAACCTCGTCATCGCGAAGAGGCCGCTACTGGCTGTCCACGGCGGAGGTGCGTCTTGAGCGCCTCGAGAAGGGCGAACGAGGCCGTGAAAGGGCCCCGAAACCGCGGGCTGGGTACCGCGTGGAAGGTCTGCGAGGCGCTCGACATGCACCGAGTGCCTGATCTCGTGTTCGCGTCGCCCAGGTGCGCGGCCGGCGGGCATTGTTCAGCGCGTCCCTAGCCTGAAGACGCCCGACACGATCAAGGTCCCGAAGGAGCCTGACGTGCAGCAGGCCGCTGCGGTGACGAACGGGCTGTTTCAGCCTGCCATTCCGGAATGAAGGTCGACAAGCGTCGCCGCCGGGCTGGACGCAGGTCGATCGTGGGTGGGAACCCGACCGAACGGGCGCTCAGCGCCTCCCGGCTGGCCGAGATGGGGTTCTGCGAGCGGTGGGTCGTCCTCGAGCATCGGCATGGCCGCCCCCGTTCCAGACCGCTGCAAGTGGCCCGGGAGCGCGGATTGGTGTTCCATGGGCGACTCGAACGTCAGGCGAGGCTGGCCATGGGTGTTGGCCATGTACCGTCACCTGGGCCGAAGGGGCGCTGCTTCGTCGCCACCCTGGCCTTCGGCGAGGGATGGCAGACACAGACGCTCCGCCACTTCCGTGATGCCGTACTGCGACGCCGAGGCTGGGGACGGTCGATCGTGTACCACTACTACCGCGCCGGTCCCCGCATCTGCGCGGTGCTTGAAGCGTCTCCGGCACTGCTCGGGTGCATGCGATGGCTGCTCGGGCAGGCCGCTCGGCTGTGGAGGTGGTGGTCACGAGAGGCTGGACGATGAACATGGTCGAAGTCGTACTGGCGGTGATGATTCTTGCCGTCGCGATCGGCTTCGTCGGATGGGTCATCGCTGGCAGGCGCGCTGCGGCAGCGGAGCGTAGGCAAAGACCGGCGCGCCTCCGGGATGCCGAGCTGGTCTTCGTCGAGAGGCAGTTCAGGTCCTCGGGTCGCTGGCCGGTCGTCGCACGCGTCGACAGGGTCTATCGGAAGCCATCAGGGATCCTGGTGCTCGTTGAGCTGAAGACCCGTGCGAGCCCGGTGGTGACGCGTTCGGATGTCATCCAGTTGTCGGCGCAGCGAGTGGCGATGGAGGACGAACTGCACGCCACCGTCGCCGATGAGGCCTACGTGCTGATTCCTCGGAGGCGTCGGGGCACCTCGCTGATTCCTCTGCCTGTCAACCTCATGGCCCGGGAGGGGGTCGAGGACCTGATGCGCCGACGGGATGCGTTGCAGCGCGGACTGGTCGAGCCTCGTTGGCCCGCAAGCCAGCGGACTTGCCGTGCCTGCGGGTTTCGCGATCGATGTGGGCGGGCTCCATCGGCCGAGCCTTGAACCCGCAGGAGACCTCCTTATTCGTAGCCGAGTTGGAGTTCCTGCCCTTGCCTGGCCAACTCTGCCATCGCTTCGCTGCTTGCGTGATCCTGAACGGCCTTGAAGCGCATCAGATCTGCAAAACGCACTCGCTTGTCGTTGCCGCTCCGGTGGGCGTGAAGAGCCCCGGCTTCAAGCAGCTTGACCAAGTGTGAACGCGAAATCTTCAGCAGATCCGCCGCATCTTGGATCGTCAGGTCATCTTGGATCGGTTCGACTGTCACGGCGATGCCCTCGGCTCACTCGGCCCGATCTGCCTTGTCAAGTAAGGCCAGTGCGCGCTTGGGGTTGCCACGCGCCGCACGCGTCTCGAAGCGCACGCGGGCGTCGTAATTGGCGAGCGCCACCGTAGCCAACTCGTCCATCAGCTTGTTGATGCTGATCGAGTTGGACTTCGCGAGTGCCTTCAGGCGCTCGTGCTTGTCATCCGGCAAACGAATCGTCAAGGTGGACATGGAAAGGCCTCCAGGCATTGTTCGGGCGTCAGGACCCGCAGCGTCGGGAACTTCAGCTCGCCGCGCGCAACATCCCGCAGATTGCGCGTCACGATGGCATCGGCCTGTGCGGCCACGGCCAACTCGATCAGGTGGTTGTCGGCTTCATCAGGCAGGTTTGGCCGCCAAGCGTAGAACACTTCGACCCATCGGCAGCGGTTTATGAGACCGTCGAACACCTCGCCGCGTTCCTTGGTCGACAGCACGGAGTCGGCGAACAACTCGGAGCGGCCCAGAACGTCTTCGTACTCGGCCAGCAATGCGGGCCCGAGCACGGGTTGGTATCTGCCTCGCAGACATTCCCGTACCACGGCACGCCCAGTGCCGCCGCCCCGCAAGAGCGCGGCGACCAGTACATTGGTATCCAGCACGACCGTGACCATGCGGTATGATAGCACCGGTGCTATCATCTGATGAAGAGTCCGGGTCGTCAGCGCTCTGGGTGTCCGGCCGCGGCCTGTGAGTGCAGACCCCGCCGCGCGCTGAAAGGCTGCGCAGCCTACCTGACCAACCGCCGGGCAAGGCACCTGCGGCACAGGTCGTCATGGCCGTCGGGGATGCGGCCGCAAATGAGGGCTGGCGCCTGTGGCAGTCTGACGTAACGTCGCGAAGCTTGGCAGGTTACCGGCCGTGAACGGGCAGGGTATGTAGGCATAGATGCACGCAGGCGATGCCTGGATGAAGTCCAGCACATCGATGTAAACACGTGGAGCGCGTCGTGGAAACGACCATCACCAGAGTGCTCAGGATCGGCGACAGTCAAGTGGTGCGGATTCCTGCGGAGTTCCGGCTCAACAGTGAGCTTGTACGTGTTTCGCGCAACGAACAGGGCGACTTGGTAATCCATCCCTTGCGGGCCGACCGAGGTTCTGCGCTGCTCGATGCCCTGCGCGCCGTAGGCGAGGCGGACGTTGCCTTCATCGCAGCGCTGGAAGCCGAACAGGCTCGCTCTCAGCCTCTACACAGGCGCGAGGGCTCCGATGTGCCGGGTGGACACTGACTTCCCCAGCGACCTGACCAACGGCTGGGGTTTGACGGCATGGGAGGTACTGCTACATTGGCGCTGATCCTGCTCAGTGTTCGGCCAAGTGACAAACGTGCATCTGGCCCCACCTATGAAAGTTGGAGGATTCCCGATGGAGGGTCCTTTGACGGGAGATGGAGGGTGCCAGCGGGGCCGGAGCGTTATGCGACGCGGACTTAGGTGCGATTTCCATGTGATGATCGACCACATGTGACGGCGGATCCGGGGCGCCTTCGGGTGCCCCGGACGGTTCCACGACGAACCCCAGATTGCTGACGCGACTGGGGTTTTGTCTTTGCATCCCGTGCCGGTCGGGCCGCGTCCGCGGCCAGTCCCGGCGCTCGGACGCGTTGCCGCCGCCGCGGAGGGTGCTTCCCGGGCGCTGGGCGGTGGTCGGGTCCGGCCCGCGCTGCAACGAGGGGGTGCGCAGAAATGATCGCTGCGCCACACTCGCCGGCCAGGCGCTGCCATGACCCGCGGCGCCCAAGGACGGGACACTCGATGCAGACCGGGACGGACGACGTCGCAGAGCGCTACAGCTTCGGACCCTTCGAGGTCAGGACGGCCACCCGCGAGGTACTGCGGGATGGCCAGCCGATCAAGGCCACGCCCCTCGTGTTCGACCTGCTGGTGCTGCTGCTGGCCCGGCGGCAGCGCGTGGTCCGCCATGCCGAGCTCCTGCGCATGCTGTGGCCGCGCCGCGTGGTGTCCAGGGGCGCCTTGACCCAGACCATGCTCAGCCTGCGCAAGGCCTTGGGCGGTGACGAGGACGCCGACCGGTGGATCCTCTCGGTGCGCGGCGTGGGATACCGCTTCGTGGGGCCGGTCAGCGCCACGGACAGGCCCGACGCGGTGTCCGCAGGAGGCGAACACCTGGCGCCGATCATCGCGCGGCCGTCGTCCGAGGCCGACGTGGCGGCACACCGGGTCGACGTGCTCCGCCGCGGCGCCTGGGAGCGCTGGGCGCGGGTCGACACCGAAGGCCTGAAGCACGTGATCGAGGCACTGCGGGACCGCCAGACCTGCGGCCTCGACCCCCGGGCGCGCGTGCTCGCGCTCGCCTACGGCAGCACCCTCAGAAGCGGCGAGAACGACATGGTCGGCGCCTGGCAGATGCAGGAGGAGGCCATGCGGCTGGCCGAGCCGCTGGCGAGCCCCGAGGTCCGCTGCGACCTGCTGCGCGTGCGCGCCAGCTTCCTCATCCGGTTCGCGATCCCGGGCGAGGCGGTGCCGCCGCTGTCCGAGGCGTTCCGGGTGGCCGAGGGCATGGTCGACCCCACCGACGCCGCCGACATCGCCAGCATGCTGGTGGCCTCGTTCGGCCGCACCGGGGATGCCGCGTCCTGCGAAGAGTGGACCGATCGGGCGCTGGGCCTGCTGCGGCAGTCCGTGGCCCCCTGGTTCCGCGCCCGGTGCCTGGCCATGCTGGCGGGCACCTGGGTGCACCTGGGCGAGCTGGCCATGGAGGAGAAGGACGCCAGCCGGGCGCGGGCGGGCTGGGGCCGAAGCCTGCAGCTGCTCGACGAGGCCGACGCCGCCGACGGGCCGCCCGAGGCCATGGGCACGGCCGCGGTGCTGCTGCCCATCAACCGGGCCTGGGCCGAGGGGTATGCCGATCCTGCGCGGCGGCCGGCGTCCATCGCGGCGTTCCGCCACGTGCTGGACACGCAGACCGACACCGTGATCCGCCTGTCCGCGCTGCTGGGGGTGGCCACCTTCCTGCGCGACGAGGGGGCGCTGGACGACGCCAGGGCCGCCTGCGACGAGGCCCTGGCGCTCGGGGACAGCACGCGGATCATGCGGGGCCGGGCGGGCCTGCTGGACGTGGCGGCGGATGTGGCCACCCGCCAGGGGCGGCACGGCGACGCCGTGCGCCACCTGCGTGCGCTGATCGACTGGCGCGAGGCCACGGCGCGTGCCGATGCCCTGCGCAACGCCAAGGTGGCGGCCATGCGGCTGAAGACCGACCGTGCCATGGCAGCCGCCCGTGCGGCCGACGAACTGGCCCGGCGTGCGCAGGCCGACCGCGACGACCTGCGCCGCCAGCAGCGCCTGGCGCAGATCGAAGGCCAGGTCGCGGCGATGGGCGGGCCGATGACGATGGCGCAGTTCGGGGCCTGGCTGGGCATGGCGCTGGCCAGGGCGGCCGAGACCGGGCAGCCGCCGGCGCTGCTGCTGCTCTGCAGGCCGGGGATGGGGCGGGGCGCCTCCCCCGCACCGGGGCACGAGGGGTCGGACACGTCGGAGCTGCTGGCCTCGCTGCGGGCCGTGGCGAGGGCCACCGACCGCTGGGCCGCGATCGACGAGGGCCTGGTCCTGCTGGCCCTCGATGGCGTGACCCCGGACCTCCAGCAGGCCATTGCGGCCCGGCTTCGGCAGGCCGTCGACAGCCGCCTCGGCGGCTCGGCGGTTGCCGGCACGCCGCCGGGGGTTCAGGTGCGCAGCCTCGACCTGCAGGGCGTCGACGATGTCGACACGGTCTGGCGTCGGGCCCGGGATGCGGCGGGCTGCCTCCGGGGCGCGGCGCAGGCCGTCACCCGCTGACCGCCCCAGGGCCGGGCTGCGCCCAGCCGGCCGGCCACCGCCGTCGCTTCAGGGTTGATCCGGGGAGAAGGGCGGTGGTCTCATTCGTATGATGACCGGATGAGCATACCGCCCGATGCGCGCGCAGGCAGCAGCCAGACCGGTGGTCCGGCGCCGGCCGGTGGCGCCGGTGGCATGCCGGGGCGGCTCGCCGTGGACCGTCTGTCGGACCGCCTGGCCGCCTGGCTCGCGGCGCAGATCGACAGCGGCGCCTGGCCGCCGGGTCACCGCCTGCCCACCGAGCCGCAGCTGGCCGCCGCCCATGGCGTGTCGCGCACGGTGGTGCGCGAGGCCGTGCACCAGCTGCGCTCGCAGGGGCTGCTGGTGTCGCGCCAGGGCTCGGGTGTGTTCGTGGCCCAGCCACCCATGCACCGGCCCCTGGCTTTCGACCCCGCCGTGCTGGGTTCCCTGGAGGCCGTGGTCGACGTGGTGGAGGTCCGCCGCGCCATCGAGGGCGAGATGGCGGCGCTGGCCGCCAGGCGGGCCAGTTCGGCCCAGGTGCAGGGCCTGCGGCAGGCCCTGGCGGCCATCGACACGGCCGCAGCCCTCGGGCGCGACGGCGTGGCCGAGGACCTCGCCTTTCACCGCGCCGTGGCGCAGGCGGCCGGCAACCCGCAGTTCGAACGGCTGCTCGAGTTCCTCGAGCAGTACCTGCGCGAGGCCATGCGCGTCACCCGGGGCAACGAGGCCCGGCACGCCGAGTTCATGGCCGCGGTGCGGGCCGAGCATCTGGCCATCGTCGAGGCCATTGCCGCCCACGACGCGGCCGCGGCTCGCCGGGCGGCCACTCATCACATGAAGCTGGCGGCACAGCGCCTGGTCAAGGGCGGCGTCGTGCGGCCCGAGGCCGGGCCGGTGCGCCGCGGCGCTGCAGCCGGCGGGCGGGGGAACGCATGAGCGACAAGGTGTTCGGCGTGGTGGGCCTCGGCTCCATGGGCCACGGTGCGGCCGTGACGGCGCTGGGCCGCGGCGTGGTCACCTGGGGCCTGGACACGCGCGAGGAGGCGCGGGCGCGCTTTGCCGCCGCCGGCGGGCACAGCACGGCCTCGCTGGCCGAGCTCGGTGCGGCCTGCGACGTGGTGGTGGTGCTGGTGGTCAACGCCGCGCAGACGGAGGCCGTGCTCTTCGGCGCCGACGGTCTGGCGCAGACCATGAAGGCCGGCGGCGTGGTGGTGTGCTCTGCCACGGTGGACCCCGCCTTGCCGCCGCAGTGGGAGGCGCGCCTGGCCGAACGCGGCCTGTGGCTGATCGACGGGCCGGTGTCCGGCGGCGCCAGGCGTGCCGCGGAGGGGCAGATGACGGTGATGGCCTCGGGCCGCCCCGAGGCCTTCGACGCCGGCCTGACGCTGCTGCAGGCCTGTGCCGGCAAGGTGTACCGGCTCGGGGACCGGGCCGGCATCGGCTCCACCGTGAAGATGGTCAACCAGCACCTGGCGGGCGTGCACATCGCCGCCGCCTGCGAGGCCATGGCGCTGGGCATGCGCGCCGGGGCCGACCCGGCCCAGCTCTACGAGGTGATCTGCAACTCCGCCGGCTCGAGCTGGATGTTCCAGAACCGCGTGCCGCACATCCTGGCCGGCGACTACACGCCGCTGTCGGCGGTGGACATCTTCGTCAAGGACCTGGGCATCGTGCTCGACGCGGCGCGCAAGCTGGCCTTCCCGCTGCCGCTGGCCGCCGCGGCCCACCAGCTCTACCTGGCCACCTCGGCCGCCGGCCACGGCGCCGAGGACGACGCGGCGGTGATCAAGTTCTATGCGGCGCTGGCGGGCCTGAAGCTGCCGGCCGCCGAGGGCGGCGCAGGGCAGGGTGGCGCATGAAGCTGGGCTGCATCGCCGACGACTTCACCGGCGCCACCGACCTCGCCAACAACCTGGTGCGCGCGGGCATGCGCGTGGTGCAGACCGTCGGCGTGCCGGCCGCGGCCGACGGCGGGGCAGCCTCCACCGCCGACGCCGTGGTGGTGGCGCTGAAGTCGCGCACCACCCCCGCGGCCGAGGCGGTGGCCGACGCGCTGGCCGCGCTGCGCTGGCTGCAGGCCGGCGGCGCACGGCAGATCCTCTTCAAGTACTGCTCCACCTTCGACAGCACGCCCGCGGGCAACATCGGGCCGGTGGCCGAGGCGCTGATGGATGCGCTGGGCACCGACCTCGCGGTGGCCACGCCCGCCTTTCCCGACAACGGGCGGACGGTCTACATGGGCCACCTCTTCGTCGGTGACCGGCTGCTCCATGAGTCGGGCATGCAGCACCACCCGCTCACGCCCATGCGCGACCCCGACCTCGTGCGCGTGCTGCAGGCCCAGTCCCGGCGGCGCGTGGGCCTGCTCGACCAGCGCAGCGTGGCGGCGGGCCCCGAGGCCATCCGTGCGCGGCTGGCCGCGCTGCGCGCACAGGGCGTGGGCCTGGTCATCGCCGACGCCATCACCAACCAGGACCTGCTCCACCTGGGCGCGGCGCTGGCCGGTGTGCCGCTGGTCACCGGCGGGTCCGGCATCGCGATCGGCCTGCCGGGCCAGTGGGGCTTTGTCGCCAACGAACAGGCGGCCGCGCTGCCGGCGGCGCGGGGGCTGCGCGCGGTGGTGTCGGGCAGCTGCTCCGCCGCCACGCGCGGCCAGGTGGCCGCGTTCCTGGCCGCGGGGGGCGCCGCCATGACCATCGATCCGCTGCGCCTGGCCGCCGGCGAGGACGTCGTCGGCCAGGCCCTGGCCTGGGCGGCCACGCGCCTGGCCGCGGGCCCGGTGCTGGTGTACGCCACGGCCGAGCCCGCGGAGGTGCAGGCGGTGCAGCAGCGCCTGGGCGTGGCCGAGGCCGGCCAGCACGTCGAGGCGGCGCTGGCGGCGGTGTCGCGCGGCCTCGTGGGCCTGGGGGTGGGCCAGCTCGTGGTGGCCGGCGGCGAGACCTCGGGCGCCTGCGTGCAGGCCCTGGGCCTGACCCAGCTGCAGATCGGCCCGCAGATCGCCCCGGGCGTGCCCTGGTGCCATGCCGCCTGCGCGCAGGCCCCGGGCGGCGGACTGCACCTGGCCCTGAAGTCGGGCAACTTCGGCGGCGAGCGCTTCTTCCTCGACGCGTTCGACGCCCTGCGCTGAACCCTGCCCGCCATGGACGCCGACACCGCCCGCCACGAGATCTGCCGCATCGGCCGCTCGCTGTTCGAGCGCGGCTACGTGCACGCCAGCGCCGGCAACATCAGCGTGCGGCTGGACGACGGCAGCACCCTGATCACGCCCACCGACGCCTGCCTGGGCTTCCTGGACCCGGCCGCGCTGGCCTGGGTGGATGTGGACGGGCAACCGCGTGGCGGTGCGCCGGCCAGCAAGACCCTGGCGCTGCACCGGCGCATCCTGGCCGCGGAGCCCTCGGCGCGCTGCGTGCTGCACACCCATTCCACGCACCTCGTGGCGCTCACGCTGCAGGGCGTGTGGCGGCCCGAGGCCATCCTCCCGCCGATCACGCCCTACCTGGTCATGAAGGTGGGCCGCGTGCCGCTGGTCCCGTACCACCGCCCTGGCGACCCGCGCGTGGCCGATCGCGTGGCCGAGGCCATCGGTGCCGCGCAGCAGGCTGGCGCACCGCTGCGTGCGGTCATGCTCGACCGCCTGGGGCCCACCGTGTGGGGGCCCAGCCCGGCAGCCGCCATGGCCACGCTCGAGGAGCTGGAGGAAAGCGCCCGCCTGTGGCTGATGACCCAACCCCGCCCGGCGCCGCTGGGGCCCGCGCAGCTGGACGAGCTGCAGCGCGCCTTCGGCAGCGCCTGGTGACACCGCCAACCCCGCATCCCCATCCGCCATGCCCCGCTTTGCCGCCAACCTCAGCCTGATGTATCCGGAGCACGCCTTCCTCGACCGCTTCGGGGCTGCTGCGGCCGACGGCTTCGCGGCGGTGGAGTTCCTGTTTCCCTACGAGGTCCCGGCCGGCGAGATCGCCAGCCGCCTGGCCGCGCACGGGCTGCAGCAGGCGCTGTTCAACGCGCCGCCCGGCGACTGGGCGCTCGGCGAACGCGGCATGGCCTGCCTGCCGGGCCGCGAGGACGCCTTCAGGCGCAGTTTTGCGGAGCAGGCGCTGCCGTATGCGCGGGCGCTGCGCTGCCCCAGCGTGCACGTGATGGCCGGCCTGGTGCCGGCCGGCGCCGACCCCGACGCGCTGCACGACACCTTCCTCGGCAACCTGGCCTGGGCCGCCGCCCAGGCCGCAGCCGACGGCGTGCAGGTGCTGATCGAGCCGTTGAACCCGCGTGACGTGCCCGGCTACTTCCTGCGCCGCCAGGACCAGGCCCATGCCATCGTGCAGGCGGTGGGCGCACCCAACCTGCGGGTGCAGATGGACCTGTACCACTGCCAGATCGTCGAAGGCGACCTGGCGATGAAGCTGCGGCAACACCTGCCGGGGGGGCGCGTGGGCCACATCCAGATCGCCGGCGTGCCCGAGCGCCACGAGCCCGACGTCGGCGAGCTCCACCATCCCTACCTCTTCGAGCTCATCGACAGCCTGGGCTACACCGGATTCGTCGGCTGCGAGTACCGGCCGCGTGCCGCCACCTCGGCTGGCCTGGGCTGGTTCCAGCCCTACCGGGCCCGTCAGCGTGCCGCCGTCGGGGAGGGCGGGGCATGAGGCTGCTGATCACCGGCGGTTCCGGCTTCCTGGGCGCGATGCTGGCGCGGCGGCTGCTGCAGCGCGGCGAGCTGGCCGGGCGGCGCATCGCCACCGTGGTGCTGGCCGACCTGGCCCCGCCGCCGGCTGACCTGGCCGCCGACACGCGCGTGCAGGCGGCCACCGGCGAGCTGCTCGAGCGGGCCGACGCCCTGGGCCGCGAGCGCTTCGACGGCGTCTTCCACCTCGCCGCGGCGGTGTCCGCCGCCTGCGAGGCCGACTTCGACCTCGGCCTGCGCGCCAACCTGGACAGCACGCGCGCGCTGCTGCAGGCGCTGCGCCAAGGCGGTCACGCGCCGCGCCTGGTGTTCGCCAGCTCGGTGGCGGTGTTCGGCAGCGACCCCGGGCTGCCGCTGCCGCCGGTGGTGCAGGACGACACCCTGCCCACGCCGCAGTCGTCCTACGGCATCCAGAAGTTCATCGGCGAGCAGCTCGTGGCCGACCACGCGCGCAAGGGCTTCATCGACGGCCGCAGCGTGAGGCTGATGACCGTGGCCGTGCGGCCGGGCCGGCCCAACGCCGCGGCCTCCGGCTTCGTAAGCGGCATCGTGCGCGAGCCGCTGGCCGGCCTGCCGGCGCGCTGCCCGGTGCCGCTGGACACGCTGCTGGCCGTGGCCTCGCCCCGGCGCAGCATCGAGGGCCTGGTGCGCGCCTTCGAGGCCACGCCCGAGGCCTTCGGCGGCCGCACCGCGCTGAACCTGCCCGCGCTCACCGTCAGCGTGCAGCAGCTGCTCGACGCGCTGGAGGCCGTGGGCGGGCCGCAGGCCCGTGCGCGCGTGCAGCTCGAGCCCGACGAGGCCATCGCCCGCATCGTGCGCGGCTGGCCGGCACGCATCGACGCCGCCCGTGCGCGGCGGCTCGGCCTCGAGGCCGACCCCGACGCCCTGAGCCTCGTGCGCCAGTACGTGGCCGATCACCCCGCTGCGCTGGCCTGATGCCGGCACGCCCCCTTTTCCCGCCAACCCCTGCCACACCGAAGGAGACACGCATGAACCCCAAGACCACCCTGCCGCGCCTGATCGCCGCTGCCGCGCTGATGGCCCTGGCCGGCACTGCCGCCGCCCAGACCGTGCTGAAGATCGGCTACGCCACCAGCAAGGAGTCGCACTACGGCGTGGGCAGCACCGTGTTCTGCGACGAGATCGAGAAGGGCACCCAGGGCCGCTACAAGTGCCAGCAGTTCCCCAGCTCGGCACTGGGCGGCGAGCGCGAGATGATCGAGTCGGTGCAGCTGGGCACGCTCGACCTCGTGAACACCTCCACCGGGCCGGTGGGCAACTTCGTGCCCGAGGTCAAGATCGTCGACATCCCCTTCCTGTTCCGCGACTACGACCACGCGCGCAAGGTGCTCGACGGCCAGATCGGCCAGGACCTGCTGGCGAAGTTCCCCGCCAAGGGCCTGATCGCCCTCGCGTGGACGGAGAACGGCTTCCGCCACATGACCAACAGCAAGCAGCCCATCGTCAAGGCCAGCGACGCGGCGGGCCTGAAGATGCGCACGATGGAGAACAAGGTGCACATGGAGGGCTACAAGACCTTCGGCATCCTGCCCACGCCCATGCCCTTCCCGGAGCTGTTCACCGCGCTGCAGCAGGGCACGGTCGACGGCCAGGAGAACCCGATCCCGGTGATCCTGGCGTCCAAGTTCTCGCAGGTCCAGAAACACCTGTCGCTGACCGGCCATGTCTACTCGCCGGCCCTGCTGCTGCTGTCGCCCTCGGTGTGGAACAAGCTCAGCCCCGCCGACCGCAAGGTGTTCACCGACGCCGCGGTCAAGGCCGGGGCTGCCCAGCGCCGCAAGGTCAACGACGACGAGGCCAACGGCATCGCCCAGCTGCGCAAGGACGGCATGCAGGTGGTCGAGAAGGTCGACGGCGAGAGCTTCCGCCGGTCGGTGGCGCCGGCCTACGCGAGCTTCGCCAAAGAGTTCGGCGCCGACCGCATCGCCGCCATCCAGGCCGTGAAGTGACGTCTGGGCCCGCCCGAGGCGCCACGCGGGCCCGGCCCGCGTGGCAGGTGGCGCTGCTGCGCCTGGACCGCTGGGTCACCGGCGGCGCGCTGGCCGTCGCCTGCGCGCTGCTGGCCGTCATCAGCGTGCTCGGCATGTGGCAGGTGGTCAGCCGCTTCGTGCTGTCGCAGCCCTCCACCTGGACCGAGGAGTCCATGCGCCGCCTGCTCATCTGGATGGTGATGCTCGGCGTGGTGGCGGCCTTCCGCCATGGCGCACTGGTGTCGGTGGATCTGATGCTGCGCCGGTCGCGCGGCGCCTGGCGGCGCACCGTGCGCGCCATCATCACCGGCAGCTCGCTGGCCTTCCTGGGCGTCCTGATCTGGTACGGCATCGACCTCGCCTGGCGCGTGCGCTTCCAGACCTTCGCCAGCCTGGACCTGTCGATGGGCTGGGCCTACGCGGCCCTGCCCACCGGCGCGGCACTGGCCATGGTGGCCGTGCTGGCGCAGCACCTGGACCCGGTGAACGAAGAACTCGAGAACGCGCAGTAGCTGCGCCCGCACGCCATGTCGCTCACCCTGCTCGTCACGATGCTGCTGGCCTTTGCCTTCAGCATCTCGATCGCCGTGTCCATCGGCGGTGCGGCCATGCTCGGCCTGGCGCTGTTCGACGCCCAGCGGCTGGTGCTCGCGCCCAAGGAGATGTTCACCGCGATCGACAAGTTCCCGCTCGCGGCCATTCCCTTCTTCATCCTCGCGGGCAACCTGATGGAGACCGGCGGCATCTCGCGCCGGCTGGTGGAGTTTGCCAAGAGCCTGGTGGGCGGCGTGCAGGGCGGCCTGCCCATGACCTGCGTGCTCACCTGCATGATCTTCGCCGCGGTGTCCGGCTCCAGCGTGGCCACCACGTTCGCCATCGGCGCCATCCTGATCCCGGCGCTGATCCGCCACGGCTACCCGCGCAGCTACGCGGCGTCGCTGCAGGCCACCTCGGCCGAACTCGGCGTGGTGATCCCGCCGTCGATCCCGATGATCCTGTTCGGCGTGTCGGCCGAGGTGTCCATCGGCGAGCTCTTCATCGCCGGCTTCGGGCCAGGCCTGCTCATCGGCGGTGCGTTGATGCTGTTCGTGCACCTGTACTGCCGCTGGAAGGGCTGGGGCCGCAGCGACGGCGACGGCCGGCTGGGGGTGGGCCGGGCCACGCTGCAGGCGGGCTGGGCGCTGCTGATGCCGGTGATCATCCTCGGCGGCATCTACGGCGGCGTGTTCACGCCGACCGAGGCCTCGGTGGTGGCGGTGTTCTATGCGTTGATCGTCGGCATGGTGGTGCACCGCGAGCTGCGGCTGGCCGACCTGCTGCCGGTGCTGCGCAAGTCCGTCATCTCCAGCGCGGTGATCATGTTCATCATCGCCAACGCCGGCCTGTTCGCCTACATCCTGACCCGCGCCGGGGTGCCCGACGCCATCGGCGGCTGGCTGACCGAGGTGCTGCAGTCGCCCGCGTGGTTCCTGCTGGGCGTGAACGCGGCGCTGTTCCTGATCGGCATGTTCATCGAGACCTCGGCGGCCATCATCGTGCTGGCGCCCATCCTCGTGCCGGTGGCCGTGCACTTCGGCGTGGACCCGGTGCACTTCGGCATCATCATGGTCGTCAACCTGGCGCTGGGCATGATCACGCCACCCTTCGGGGTCAACCTGTTTGCCGCCTGCACCGTGGCGCGCATCTCGCTGGACCAGATCGTCCGCCACCTGCTGCCCTTCGTGGGCGTGGTGGTGGGCTGCCTGATGCTCATCACGTACTTCCCCGCCATCAGCCTGACGCTGCGCGACCTGGTGTTCGCGCCGGCGGTGGTGCCCGGGCCCTTGCCCGTGATCGGGCCGCAATAGCCGGCCGGATGCCCTGGGCAGGGGGCCGGCCGGCGACGAGGCCGGGCCTCCGCGCACGCGGCAGGGCCAGGGTCACCCACCGGGCCGTCCGGGCCCACCCGCTGCCGCGGGGCCCGTCAGCCGGTGCGGGTGGCCTGTGCCTCGGTCGGGCTGGCGGCGGGCTGGATGTTCTGGGCCAGGTCGCCCTTGGGCCCCTTGATCACCTCGTAGGTCACCCGGGTGCCCTGCTTGAGGGTCCGGAAGCCCTCCATCTGCACCGCCGAGAAATGCGCGAACACGTCGCTGCCGCCGTCCTCCGGCTCGATGAAGCCGAAGCCCTTGGCGTCGTTGAACCACTTGACGGTACCTGCGGGCATGATGGCCTCCCCCCTCGCGCTTGTGTCAGAAATTCTGCGGGGTGGACAAAACAGGTGTCAAGCGAATGACGATGCTCAGGTGGGATTTGAATTCGACGAAGCATCGTCGTCCGTCAGGCCCGTCGCGGCGGACCAAGTCCCGATCAGGCCGGGTTCGGGGCACGATTTCCACGCGTCGGGCCGCCCGCCGCGGCCGCAAGATCACACGGCCGGCGATGTCCCCGGCCGCTGCCGCCGGGACCGCATGTGCATAGAATGAATCATGTCCGATGACACGCCCAAACCGCCCAAGCAGCCACCGGCCGCGCCACGCCGCGAGGCGGGTGACGGTGCCGTGGTGGTCGAGCGCAAGCGGGCGCGCACCAAGCCGCCGGGCCTGTACCAGGTCGTGATGCTCAACGACGACTACACCCCGATGGAGTTCGTCGTCATGGTGCTGCAGCACTATTTCCAGCGTGACCGGGACACGGCCACCCTCATCATGCTGAAGATCCACCACGAGGGTCGCGGGGTCTGCGGCGTCTACACCAAGGACGTCGCCGCGACCAAGGTAGAACTGGTTCTCGCAGCCGCCCGTCGGGACGGGCACCCGCTGCAATGCATTATGGAGGCCGCATGATCGCGCAAGAACTGGAAGTCAGCCTGCACATGGCGTTCGTCGAGGCGCGCCAGCAGCGGCACGAGTTCATCACCGTGGAGCACCTGCTGATGGCGCTGCTGGACAACCCCAGCGCCGCGGAGGTGCTGCGCGCCTGTGCCGCCAACATCGACGAGCTCCGCAAGAGCCTGTCCACCTTCATCAAGGAGAACACGCCCACGGTCTCCGGCACGGAGGAGGTGGACACCCAGCCCACGCTCGGCTTCCAGCGCGTGATCCAGCGGGCCATCATGCACGTGCAGAGCACGGGCAGCGGCAAGAAGGAGGTCACCGGCGCCAACGTGCTGGTGGCCATCTTCGGCGAGAAGGACAGCCACGCCGTCTATTACCTGCACCAGCAGGGCGTGACGCGCCTGGACGTCGTCAACTACATCGCCCACGGCATCAAGAAGAGCGACCCGCCGGAGCCGCAGAAGCCGGCCGAGGGCAGTGGCGAGGCCGAGAAGGAAGAGGCCACCGCCGCCGACGGCAAGGGCTCGCCGCTGGAGCAGTTCACGCAGAACCTCAACCAGCTGGCGCGTGACGGCAAGATCGACCCGCTGATCGGCCGCGAGCACGAGGTGGAGCGCGTGATCCAGGTGCTGTGCCGCCGGCGCAAGAACAACCCGCTGCTCGTGGGCGAGGCCGGCGTGGGCAAGACCGCCATCGCCGAGGGCCTGGCCTGGCGCATCACCGAGAACGACGTGCCCGAGGTCCTGGGCGACGCCACCGTCTACGCGCTGGACATGGGCGCGCTGCTGGCCGGTACCAAGTACCGGGGCGACTTCGAGCAGCGGCTCAAGGGTGTGCTCAAGCAGCTCAAGGAGCAGCCCAACGCCATCCTGTTCATCGACGAGATCCACACCCTGATCGGCGCCGGCGCGGCCAGCGGCGGCACGCTCGACGCGAGCAACCTGCTCAAGCCGGCGCTGTCCAGCGGCGCCATGAAGTGCATCGGCGCCACCACCTTCACCGAGTACCGCGGGATCTTCGAGAAGGACGCGGCGCTGTCGCGGCGCTTCCAGAAGGTTGACGTGGTCGAGCCCTCGGTGGAGCAGACGGTGGAGATCCTCAAGGGCCTGAAGAGCCGCTTCGAGGACCACCACCAGGTCAAGTACGCCGTCGGTGCGCTGCAGGCCGCCGCCGAGCTGTCGGCCAAGTACATCAACGACCGCCACCTGCCCGACAAGGCCATCGACGTCATCGACGAGGCCGGTGCGGCGCAGCGCATCCTGCCCAAGAGCCGGCAGAAGAAGACCATCACGCGCGTCGAGGTCGAGGAGATCGTGGCCAAGATCGCGCGCATCCCGCCGGCCTCGGTGTCCAGCGACGACCGCACCAAGCTCAAGACGCTGGACCGCGACCTCAAGAGCGTGGTCTTCGGCCAGGATCCGGCCATCGACGCGCTGGCCGCCGCCATCAAGATGGCGCGCAGCGGCCTGGGCAAGCCCGACAAGCCCATCGGCAGCTTCCTGTTCAGCGGCCCCACCGGCGTGGGCAAGACCGAAGTCGCCAAGCAGCTGGCCTACATCCTGGGCATCGACTTGATCCGCTTCGACATGTCCGAGTACATGGAGCGCCACGCCGTGAGCCGCCTGATCGGCGCCCCCCCGGGCTACGTGGGCTTCGACCAGGGCGGCCTGCTCACCGAGGCGGTGACCAAGAAGCCGCACGCGGTGCTGCTGCTCGACGAGATCGAGAAGGCCCACCCCGACGTCTTCAACGTGCTGCTGCAGGTGATGGACCACGGCACGCTGACCGACAACAACGGGCGCAAGGCCGATTTCCGCAACGTGATCATCATCATGACCACCAACGCGGGCGCCGAGACCATGCAGAAGTCGGTGATCGGCTTCACCACCAAGCGCGAGCAGGGTGACGAGATGGCCGACCTGAAGCGGCTGTTCACCCCCGAGTTCCGCAACCGCCTGGACGCCACCGTCAGCTTCCGCGCGCTGGACGAGGAGATCATCCTGCGCGTGGTCGACAAGTTCCTGCTGCAGTTGGAAGGCCAGCTGGCGGAGAAGAAGGTCGAGGTCACCTTCACCGACACGCTGCGCAAGCACCTGGGCAAGAAGGGCTTCGACCCGCTGATGGGTGCGCGCCCGATGCAGCGCCTGATCCAGGACATGATCCGCCGCGCCCTGGCCGACGAGCTGCTCTTCGGCCGCCTGGTCGACGGCGGCCGCCTGACGGTGGGCCTGGACGACAAGGACGAGGTGGTGCTCGACATCCAGCCGCCCAAGAAGAGCGACAAGCCCAAGGCCGAGGCCGCGCCGGCCTGAGCGGCCTGACCGCGGTGCGCCGGCCGCCGGGCCTTCAGCGCCGGGCCGGCATCTCCGCCGCGGGGTCCTGCCGGTAGAACCTGGAGAACACCCCGTACAGCGCGGGGTGTTCCGCTTTCAGGCCCTGGGGTGCGGCGAAGAAGGCTTCGCTGGCCACCGCGAAGAACTCGTCCTCGCCGTGGGCGCCGTAGGGGTCGAGCAGGGTTTCCTGGCCCGCCTCCACGCGGCTGCAGAAGGCCTCGAACTCGCGACCCAGCACGTCCACCCAGGCGCGCCGCGGCAGGTCGGGCGGCAGCAGCGGTACGCCGTCGGAGACGCCGTCGGCCAGGTCCAGCACGTGCGCGAACTCGTGGATCACCACGTTGTAGCTGCCGTTCGCGTCGCGCCCGGCCTGGCGCACGTCGTGCCAGCTCAGCATCACCGGCCCGCCCTCCATGGCCTCGCCGGCGAGTTCCTCGTCGTAGTCGTGCTGCACGCCGGCCTCGTCCACCACCTGGCGGCGCGCGCGCACCGCGTGCGGGTGCACCACGATGCCGACGAAACCGTCGTAGCGCCGCAGGCCCAGCCGCAGCACCGGCAGGCAGGCCTGGGCGGCGATGGCCACCACCACGTCGTTGGTCAGGCGCAGGCCGCCGGCAGCGCTGAACTCCTTGCGGTCCAGGAAGAGGCTGGTGAGCCGGCGCAGCTCGGCCTCGGCGGCCGGGTCGTGCCGCTGCAGGAAGGGGTATCGGATGCGCGTGCGCTTCCAGAGGTCGTCCGGAATGGCGCGCCGCGCCACCGCCCGCGCCTCGGCATGCGCGCGCCAGGTGGCCAGCGGCGCGCGCAGCCAGGCCGCCAGCCCCGCCGGCCGGGTCATGGCGCCGCGGGGGCCTGCCGCGACAGGCCCTGACGGCTCAGGCGCAGCACGCCGGCACGCGCGTGCCCGGGGCCGTGGTCCAGGTCCCAGTCGGTCAGCACATGACGGGTGATGCCGGGCGCCAGCGCCTGCGTGCCGGGGCGGTGCGTGTGTCCGTGCACCAGCGTGTCGGCGCCGGCGGCGTGCAGCCATCGCAGCGCCGCGGGCGTGTCCACGTCGGCCCAGAGCTCGGGGTCGACACCGGTGGCCCGCTTGCGCGCCTCGCTGGCCGCGCGGGCCTGGGCCGCCTGCTGCAGCCGCTCGCCCAGCGGCCGGGCCAGGAAGTCGCGCTGCCAGTCCTCGCCGCGCGACAGGCCCCGGAAGCGCTGGTACTCGGTGTCGGCCAGGCACAGCGCGTCGCCGTGCGTCAGCAGCAGCCGCTGGCCGCAGGCCTGCAGCAGCGTGGGGTCGGCCAGCACCCGCCAGCCGATGGCCCGCTGAAGCGTCGCGCCGACGAGGAAGTCGCGGTTGCCGGGCATGAAGCCCAGCGTCAGCCGGCCCGAGGCCTCGGCCAGCATCGCCGTGCAACGCTGCTCGAAGGGCTGGCTGCACTGGTCGTCGCCCACCCAGAACTCGAACAGGTCGCCCAGCAGCACCACCGCGTCGGCATCGGTGTGCCGCAGGTGCGCGGCCAGGGCGTCGAAGGTCCGCGGCGTGGCCGCCGACAGGTGCAGGTCGGAGATGAAGTCGATGGCGCGCCAGTCCTCCGGTGCCGTCCATGCGGACGGTGCGGCCACCGGCGCGTCCATCGTCAGCCGACGAGGGTGGCGCGCTGGATGACCACGTCCTCCAGCGGCACGTCGTCGTGGAAGCCGCGGCGGCCGGTGCGGGTGCCCTCGATGCGGTCCACCACGTCGTGGCCGGCCACCACCTTGCCGAACACGGCGTAGCCCCAGCCCTGGGGCGATTCGGACGTGAAGTTCAGGAAGCCGTTGTCGGTGGTGTTGATGAAGAACTGTGCGGTGGCCGAGTGCGGCGCGCTGGTGCGCGCCATGGCCAGCGTGTACTTGTCGTTCTTCAGGCCGTTCCTGGCCTCGTTCTGGATCGGCGCCTGCGTGGGCTTCTGCTTCATGCCGGGCTCGAAGCCGCCGCCCTGGATCATGAAGCCGGGGATCACGCGGTGGAACACCGTGTTGTCGTAGTGGCCGGCCTTCACGTAGTCGATGAAGTTCTGCGCCGACAGCGGCGCCCGCTCGGCGTCGAGTTCGATCAGGATCTCGCCGGCGTTGGTCTCGAGCTTGACTTGTTGGGTCATGGTTCAGGGTTCCAGGGTGGCCTTGGTGATGGTGACGGGGTCCAGCGGGACGTTCTGGTGCATGCCGCGCGTGCCGGTGGCCACGCCGCGGATCTTGTCGACCACGTCCATGCCGGCGACGACGCGGCCGAACACCGCATAGCCGCCGCCGTGGCTGTCCAGCCGCGGGTTGTCGACGACGTTGATGAAGAACTGCGCGGTGGCGGAGTTGGGGTCGGCGGTGCGCGCCATCGCCAGCGTGCCGCGCTGGTTGCTCAGGCCGTTGCCGGCCTCCAGCGGAATCGGCGCGCGGGTGGGCTTCTGCACCATGTCCTTGGTGAAACCGCCGCCCTGGATCATGAAGCCCTCGATCACGCGGTGGAAGATCGTGCCGTCGTAGTGGCCGGCCTTCACGTAGGCGACGAAGTTCTCGGCCGACTTCGGCGCCTTGGCGGCGTCGAGCTCGACGACGATGTCGCCGGCCGAGGTGGCCAGCCGGACCTTCTGGGCCCAGGCGGGCAGCGACAGGGTCAGCGCGGCGGCGGCCAGGGCGAGGCCGGCGGCCAGGCGGGGAAGGGCAGGGGGCATGGTGCGGGGGGTCGTGGGTGAACGCCAGGGCCGGAGTCTAGCGGGGGGCCGCCGCTATACTGCCTGCCCCTCCCGAAAGACATCCGCGACGGCACGGCGACGCTGCCGGGCGCCCGAGGCCCAACGGCGCGGGCCCCGTGCCGGCAGACCCCAGCCCCGCGGAACGCTCGCCCGCCCATGACCCTGCGCATCCACAACACGCTGACGCGAAGCCTGGAGACCTTCCAGCCGCTGGACCCCGGCAAGGTGCGGATGTACGTCTGCGGCATCACGGTCTACGACCTCTGCCACATGGGCCACGCGCGCATGGTGATGGCCTTCGACGTGGTGCAGCGCTGGCTGCGCGCCAGCGGCTACGCGGTGACGTACGTGCAGAACATCACCGACATCGACGACAAGATCATCCGCCGGGCGCTGGAGCGCGGGCTGTCGATCCGGGCGCTCACCGACGAGATGATCGCCGCCATGCACCGCGACTTCGCGGCGCTGGGCGTGCAGCGGCCCACGCTGGAGCCGCGTGCCACCGAGTACGTGCCCCAGATGCTGGACATGATCGGCCGCCTGGAGGGCAGGGGCCTGGCCTACCAGCGCGGTGGCGGCGACGTCAATTTCGCCGTGCGCAAGTTCGCCGGCTACGGCCGGCTGTCCGGCAAGTCGCTCGACGAACTGCGGGCCGGCGAGCGCGTGGCCGTGCTGGAGGGCAAGGACGACCCGCTGGACTTCGTGCTCTGGAAGGCGGCCAAGCCCGAGGAGCCGGCCGATGCCCAGTGGGACAGCCCCTGGGGCCCGGGGCGCCCCGGCTGGCACATCGAGTGCTCCGCCATGAGCTGCGCCGTGCTGGGCGAGACCTTCGACATCCACGGCGGCGGCCTGGACCTGCAGTTCCCGCACCACGAGAACGAGATCGCCCAGAGCGAGGGCGCCAACGGCCCCGGCTTCGCGCGGCTGTGGATGCACAACGGCTTCCTGAACATCGACAACGAGAAGATGTCCAAGAGCCTGGGCAACTTCTTCACCATCGCCGACGTGCTGCAGAAGTTCGACGGCGAGACGGTGCGCTTCTTCATGCTGCGCACCCACTACCGCAGCCCGCTGAACTACAGCGACGTGAACCTCGAGGACGCGCGCCAGGGCCTGCGGCGGCTGTACACCGCGCTCGACGCCGCCGCGCTGCCGGCGGACGACGGCGCCGCCATCGACTGGGCCGAGCCGCGCGCCGCGGCATTCAAGGCGGCCATGGACGAGGACTTCCAGACCCCGGCCGCGCTGGCGGTGCTGTTCGAGCTGGCCGGCGAGGCCAACCGCGGCGACGCCGCGGCGGCCGTGCTGCTGCGACGCCTGGGCGGTGTGCTGGGCATCCTGCAGCAGGCGCCGCGGGCGTGGCTGCAGGGTGGCGCGGGGCTCGATGCCGCGGCCATCGAGGCACAGATCGCGGCCCGCGCCGCGGCCAAGAAGGCGCGCGACTTCACCACCGCCGACCGCATCCGGGCCGAGCTGCTGGCCGCCGGCATCGAGCTGCAGGACTCGCCGCAGGGCACGACCTGGATCGCCCGGGCCTGAGCATGCCGGGCAGCGCCGCCGCGGTCACGACCGCCACCCCCCCGTACTGGGACGACGCCTGCCGCCACCTGGCGCGGCGCGACCGGGTGCTGAAGAAGCTGATCCCGCGGTTCGGCGACGCCCGGCTGCAGAGCCGTGGCGACGCCTTCACCACGCTGGCGCGCAGCATCGTCGGCCAGCAGATCTCGGTGAAGGCTGCGCAATCGGTCTGGGACCGCTTTGCCGCCGCGGTGGGCGGGCCTTCGCACCGGCTGGCGCCGGCAGCCGTGCGGCAGCTGCCCGTGGAGGCGCTGCGCAGCGCCGGCCTGTCGGCGCGCAAGGCCGAGTACCTGCTGGACCTGGCGCGCCACTTCGACGACGGCCGCGTGCACCCGGCGCAGTGGAAGGACATGGCCGACGACCGCATCGTCGACGAGCTGGTGGCCATCCGCGGCATCGGGCGCTGGACGGCGGAGATGTTCCTCATCTTCCACCTGATGCGGCCGGACGTGCTGCCGCTGGACGACCTCGGGCTGGTCAAGGGCATCAGCCTGAACTACTTCAGCGGCGAGCCGGTGTCACGCGCCGAAGTGAGGGAGGTGGGCGAGGGCTGGGCCCCCTACCGCTCGGTCGCCGTTTGGTACATTTGGCGCAGCCTCGATCCCCTGCCGGTCGACTACTGACGGGCACACCACGATGAGCAAACGCCACTTCCTCGAGTTCGAGACCCCGATCGCCGAGCTCGAGTCCAAGATCGACGAGCTGCGCTACGTGCAGAACGAGTCGGCGGTCGACATCTCCGAGGAGATCGACCGCCTGTCCAAGAAGAGCCTGCAGCTCACCAAGGACATCTACGCCAGCCTGAACCCCTGGCAGGTGACGCAGATCGCGCGCCACCCGCAGCGCCCCTACACGCTGGACTACGTGGCCGAGGTCTTCACCGACTTCCAGGAACTGCACGGCGACCGCCACTATGCCGACGACCTCAGCATCGTCGGCGGCCTGGCCCGCTTCAACGGCAGCCCCTGCATGGTCATCGGCCACCAGAAGGGCCGCGACACCAAGGAGCGCACCGCGCGCAACTTCGGCATGTCGCGCCCCGAGGGCTACCGCAAGGCCCTGCGCCTGATGCAGCTGGCCGAGAAGTTCGGCCTGCCGGTCTTCACCTTCGTCGACACCCCGGGCGCCTACCCGGGCATCGGTGCCGAGGAGCGGGGCCAGTCCGAGGCCATCGGCCGCAACATCTTCGAGATGGCGCGCCTGGACGTGCCCATCATCAGCACCATCATCGGCGAGGGCGGCTCCGGCGGTGCGCTGGCCATCGCGGTGGGCGACCAGGTCCTGATGCTGCAGTACTCGGTCTACTCGGTCATCTCGCCCGAGGGCTGCGCCTCCATCCTCTGGAAGACCTCCGAGCGCGCCTCCGATGCCGCCGAGGCCCTGGGCATCACCGCCCACCGGCTGAAGGCGCTGGGCCTGATCGACAAGATCGTCAACGAGCCGGTCGGCGGCGCGCACCGCGACCCCAAGTGGATGGCCTCGGCGCTCAAGCGCGCGCTCAACGACGCGCTTCGCCAGGTGGCCGACCTCAAGCCCAAGGACCTGCTGCAGCGCCGCTACGAGCGGCTGCAGTCCTATGGGCGGTTCGGCGACACCACCGCGCGCTGAGCCCGGCACTGGCCAGGCGCCAGCGGCGCCGCCGGCCCGCGGCGTGGCCGTGGCCGCCAGCGGCGGCCGCGATTCCACCGCCCTGCTGCACGCCACCGTGCGTGCCGCGCTGCCGCTGGGCCTGCAGGTGCACGCCCTGCACGTGAACCACGGCCTGCACCCGCAGGCCGAGGCCTGGGCGCGCCACGTGCAGGCGCAGTGCCGGCGCTGGGGCGCGTGCTACCACGGCACGCGGCTGCAGGGCGCGCCGGCCCCGGCGGAGAGCGTGGAGGCCTGGGCCCGCCGCGAGCGCTACGCGGCCCTGGCCACCCTGGCGCGCGCCGCGGGCTGCGATACCGTGCTGCTGGCCCACCACCGGCGTGACCAGGCCGAGACCGTGCTGCTGCAGCTGCTGCGCGGCGGCGGGGCGCGCGGCCTGGCCGCCATGCCCGCCGCCGCGTGGCGCGATGGCCTGCACTGGCTGCGCCCCTGGCGCGAGCAGCCGCGCAGCGCCATCGAGGCCTACCTGCGGCGCCACCGACTGCGCTGGGTGGACGACCCGTCCAACACCGACACCCGCCTGGCGCGCAACCGGCTGCAGCGGCAGGCCTGGCAGGCCCTGGAGGCGGCCTTTCCGCAGGCCGAGGCGGCACTGGCCGGCGCCGCGGCGCGTGCGGCCGAGGAGGCCCAGGCGCTGCGCGAGCTCGCGCTGCACGATGCGGCGGCCTGCGTGGAGCCGGTGCTGCCCGGCGGTGTGCCCGACCCCCTGGCCGGTGGCCTGCGGGTGGCCGCCTGGCGCGCGCTCTCGCCCGCCCGGCAGGCCCTGCTGCTGCGCCACCTGATCGAGGCGTGGTCGGGCCGGGGCGTGCCCGGCTCGCTGGTGCGCCGCCTGCGCGACGAGCTGCCGCACGCGCCCTCCGGCCAGTGGCCGGCCCCCGGCGGCAGCCTGCAGCTGCGGCGTGGCCGCCTGTGCTATCGCGCATCGGCGTCAGCCGGGCGACAGGACAACGACTAGAATCCGCGGGTTTGCCCGCATGTGCCGCACCGGCACCAGGGCCCGTGCAACCCTGCATCCCATGGCACTCATCGTTCACAAGTACGGCGGCACCTCGATGGGGTCCACCGAGCGCATCCGCAACGTGGCCAAGCGCGTGGCCAAGTGGGTGCGCGCCGGCCACCAGCTCGTCGTCGTGCCCTCGGCGATGAGCGGCGAGACCAACCGCCTGCTGGCCCTGGCCAAGGAGCTGCAGCCCGAGCGCATGGGCCCTGCGGCGCTGCGCGAGCTCGACGCCATTGCCGCCACCGGCGAGCAGGTGTCGGTGGGCCTGCTGTCGCTGGCGCTGCAGAGCGAAGGCCTGCAGGCCGTGAGCTACGGCGGCTGGCAGGTGCCCATCCGCACCGACTCGGCCTTCACCAAGGCGCGCATCCAGTCCATCGACGACGCCCGCGTGCGCGCCGACCTGGCCGCCGGCAAGGTGGTCATCATCACCGGCTTCCAGGGCCTGGACGAGGCTGGCAACGTCACCACGCTGGGGCGGGGCGGCAGCGACACCTCGGCCGTGGCCGTGGCCGCGGCCATGAAGGCCGACGAGTGCCTGATCTACACCGACGTCGACGGTGTCTACACCACCGACCCGCGCATCGTGCCCGAGGCCCAGCGTCTGCACACCATCTCCTTCGAGGAGATGCTGGAGATGGCCAGCCTGGGCAGCAAGGTGCTGCAGATCCGCTCGGTGGAATTCGCCGGCAAGTACCGGGTGCCGCTGCGCGTGCTGTCGAGCTTCACCCCCTGGGACATCCCGCTCGACGAGGAAGCGCGCTCGGGCACCCTGATCACGTTCGAGGAAGACGAGAAGATGGAACAAGCCGTCGTGTCCGGCATCGCGTTCAACCGCGACGAGGCCAAGATCACCGTGATGGGCGTGCCCGACAAGCCGGGCATCGCATACCAGATCCTCGGCCCGGTGGCCGAGGCCAACATCGACATCGACGTCATCATCCAGAACGTCTCGCACGACGGCAAGACCGACTTCAGCTTCACCGTGCACCGCAACGACTACGCGCGCACGCTCGAGCTGCTGAAGGACAAGGTGGGCCCGGCCACCGGCGCGGCGCAGGTGGTGGGCGATCCGAAGATCTGCAAGGTGTCCATCGTCGGCATCGGCATGCGCAGCCATGTCGGCGTGGCGAGCACCATGTTCCGCACGCTGTCGGAGGAGGGCATCAACATCCAGATGATCTCCACCAGCGAGATCAAGACCTCGGTGGTCATCGACGAGAAGTACATGGAGCTGGCCGTGCGCGCGCTGCACAAGGCCTTCGGCCTCGACGGCGAGGCGCCCGCGGCCGCTTGAGCGCGACAGGCCCGCGCCTGCACCGCCACGGATGCGGTTAGAATGTGAGGCTTCGTGCTGGAGTCGTGACCGAGTGGCCGAAGGTGCTCCCCTGCTAAGGGAGTATGTGGGCAAAACCTGCATCGAGGGTTCGAATCCCTCCGACTCCGCCAACCAAGAGCCAAGCCCTTGATTCGCAAGAGAAATCTTGTGGTCAGGGGCTTCGTCTTTCTGGGTGGCGGACAAAGTGGTGTACCGCTGAGCGAGAGAGCACGCCCGTGACGGGTCCACAACGTCACCGGAGAAGCGCTCATGCGACCCATCCAGCTGCACCACGGCCGCGACGGTTTCCAGATGCGCGCGCCCCGCACGCAGCGCGCCAGGCACGGCGAAGTCGTGCGGGTGAACCTTCGGACGGCTGACCGCGGCGTTCGTGGCCGACCCCTCTCTGCGCCCTGTCGATGCCAGCACGCGGTGACTTGCGCTCGCTGGATGACCGGCGGCCTATGATCGTTTCAAAGATCGTTTCATAATCCACTCTGAATTTCTTGCTTACCCCTTCTTTCTTGCGGCGTCGGTGGTGGAATGAATCGTTTCACGATGACTGCCGACCTCGTCTCGATCCTGCGTCTGCGCGGCCGCCTGCCAGCCGGTGAACTGCTCAGGGCCATGGGGGTCAGTCGCGCGACCCTGATGCGCCAGGTCCGTGCCGCCGGAGAGGATGTCATCTCCCGGGGCCGGGCGCGCCGAACGACATACGCCGCGCGGCGTGCGCTGCGGGGTTCCAAGGCGGCCCTCCCTCTTTACCGCGTCGACGAGCATGGGGCGGTTCAGGAGCTTGCGCACCTCGACCTGACGCATCCGGATGGCTGCGCCGTCGAGTTCAAAGCCGATTTCAGGTGGCCCCTGGATGACGAGATGCAGGCCGGCTGGTTCGACGGCCTGCCGTATCCGCTCCAGGACATGCGTCCACAAGGCTTCCTGGGACGCAACTTCGCACGCCACCATGCGGCGCTGCTGCAGGTTCCGGAGGACCCCACTGTCTGGACTGATGACCACGCCCTGCACGCGAAGTCGCTGCTGGGCACCGACCTGCTCGGCGACCTCATCCTGGGCGAGCCGGCGTGCCGGCAATGGCTCGAGCGGGTCCAGGCTGACCCGCAGCCACCGGGTGCGCAGGTCGTCGACGACGCGATGGTCCCGCAGCGGTACGAGCAGCTGGCCGCACGCGCCCTGGCCCAGGGCGTCGTCGGTTCGTCGGCCGGCGGCGAGTTCCCGAAGTTCGAGACCGTGCGCCGGCTCGCAGACGGGCAGGTCCGTCATGTGCTGGTGAAGTTCTCGGGTGCCGACGACTCGGCGGGCACCCAGCGCTGGTCCGACCTGCTGGTGTGCGAGCACCTCGCGAGCCTGGCGCTGCCGACCCACCTGGGTGTCCAGGCGGCCACAACGCGCATCCACCGCTTCGGCGGCCGGACCTTCCTCGAGGTCGAGCGCTTCGACCGCCATGGCCTGCACGGGCGTTCGGGGGTGGCGTCTTGGGCTTCGGTGAACGGTGCTGTGTTCGGGCTGGCGGGCGCACCGTGGACGGAGGCGGCCCGCCAGCTCGCGGCGCACGCCTGGCTGTCCGCCGACGACGCCAGGCGCACGGCCCTCCTGTGGCACTTCGGGCAGCTCATCGGCAACAACGACATGCACGATGGCAACCTGTCGTTCCGTCCCGGGACGCTGGGCGGGCGAGCGGCGTTCCGCCTGGCCCCGGCCTACGACATGCTGCCGATGCTGTACGCGCCGGCACGGGGCGTCGAGCTGCCGCCGCGCGAGTTCCGGCCCCGCTTGCCGCTGCCGGCCGAACGTGAGGTCTGGGACCTGGTCGCCAGCGCTGCCGTCGGGTTCTGGCGGACCGCCGCCGAGGACGCCCGCATCAGCGCAGCGTTCCGGGCGACCTGTGCGGCCAACGCCGGGGCCTTGGCTCGGATGCTCTGACGCCTTGAGTCGACGCCCCCGTCCACGCCACAGGGCCCCACGGGGCCCTGTTTCGTTTCCCCGGGGCCGGCGGCATGCGGTGGCCGGGCGAACGGCACCGCCCGGCGCCTCACCGCGCGCGCCAGGCGCGCAGGGTCAGCGCTGCCGGGCCCGCCGGGCGCCTGCCAGCACACCGAGGCCGGCCAGCAGCATCAGTGCGCTGGTGGGCTCAGGCACCAGGCTGACGTTGTCGAGGTAGCCGGTGTCGGCACCGGTCTGGTACTCCGCGCGGATGCGCAGCGACGACAGGTTCGCGAGGACCGACTGGATCTGGGCGTCGGTGGCCAGGGCGCCGGTCAAGGAGCCCACGCGCCATCCCCCCGAGGCCAGCGGCACGGCGTACGACGCCCAGCTCCCATTGGGCGGATTGACCGGGGTGTCGTAGACGAGGGTGAGGCTGCCGCCCGTGAGCACCACGTCGTTGGCGTTGAACGGGTTGGCGCCGCCGGGGTAGACCTGCTTCAGATCGAACCGCAGATCGGTTCCGAACGCGCCCGACCGGTCGCCCAGGAAGGCGCTCGGGGCGACGAAGTACGTGACGCCCCCGACCACCTGGTCCAGGATGTAGACCGCGCCGCCGGGGTTGCCGGCCGAGCTGGACCAGGTGAGCGGCGCGGCAGCGTCGCCGACCGCCGTCCACCCCTCCGCGCCACTGTCGAAGGTGCTCGATGTAGCGTGCGCGATCGATGCCGTGGCGAGTGTGGAAGCGCCCAGGATGCGCAGGATGAGGTGCACAGCCGATCCTTGGAAGTTGCAGTCGCGGGATTCTGGGCACATCGCCGACGTGCAGGCAAGCCCCGGCGCGGACTCGGCCCTCCGCGGCGCTCAGGCGCCCTCGGGCGGCGGACCGTCGGAGAAGCGCTCCGCGATGGCGCGGAACTGCGGCTCCACCGCGATGAAGGCGTCCACCACGTCGGGGTCGAAGTGCTGGCCGCGGCCCTGCACGAGGATGGCGCGCGCCTCGGCGTGGCTCATGGCCGGCTTGTAGACGCGGGCGCTGATCAGCGCGTCGTACACGTCGGCCACCGCCATCAGCCGCGCCGAGACGGGAATCGCATCGCCGGCCAGGCCCTGCGGGTAGCCGCTGCCGTCCCATTTCTCCTGGTGCGACAGCGCGATCTCCTTGGCAAAGCGCAGGAAGGGCAGCTCGTCGCCCAGGCTCAGCTCGGCGCGACGGATGGCCTCGTAGCCCAGCGTGGTGTGCGTCTTCATCACCTCGAACTCCTCGGGCGTGAGGCGACCGGGCTTCAGCAGGATGGCGTCGGGGATGCCCACCTTCCCGATGTCGTGCATGGGTGCCGACTTGAAGAGCAGCCGGATCGCGTCCGGCGACAGGGTGCTGCTGAAGCGCGGGTGCGTGCTCAGCTGCTCGGCCAGCGCCTGCACGTAGTGCTGGGTGCGGCGCAGGTGGTTGCCCGTCTCGTTGTCGCGGGTCTCGCCCAGGGAGGCCATGGCGAGCACCACCACGTCCTGCAGCGCCTCGTTCTCCGCGGTGCGGCGCGCCACCTCGGCCTCCAGGAAGGCGCTGCGGTCGCGCAGGAAGTCGGCGGCGTCCTTCAGCTGCAGGTGCGTGCGCACGCGCGCCTCGACGATGGGCGGGCTGATGGGCTTGGTGATGTAGTCCACCGCGCCGAGCGACAGGCCGTAGGTCTCGTCCTCCACCTCGGCCTTGGCGGTCAGGAAGATCACCGGGATGTCGCGCGTGGCGGGGTCGGCCTTCAGGCGCCGGCACACCTCGTGGCCGTCCATGCCCGGCATCATCACGTCCAGCAGGATGAGGTCCGGCGGCGGCGACTGTGCGGCCAGCTCCAGCGCCTTGGCGCCGTGGTTGGCCACCTTCACGCGGTGGCTGGGCCGCAGCAGCCCCACCATCAGCGACAGGTTCTCGGCCACGTCGTCCACCACCAGCACGGTGCGCTGTGCGTTCGGGGTCTGGCGCAGGGTCATGTCGGCTCTGGGGACAGGTGAGGCGCCAGCCGCTTCAGGGCCTCGTCGAACTCGTACTGGCGCACGCGCGCCAGCAGGGCCTGGGCGTCGGGCCCGAGCTGCCGCTGCAGCATCGCGGCGTGCCGCTCCACCCAGGCGATGGCGTCGGGGTCGCCGCCACGCAGCAGGCCGGCCAGCTCGCCCAGGTCCAGGGGTTCGCCGGACTCCGCGCTGCCGGGTTGCCGCGGCGCCGGCATGGGATGCATGCCCAGCGCGGCACGCAGCGCGTCGCCCAGGGCGCGGGTGGTGGACTCCACCGCGCCCACCGCCTCGCCGGCGGACAGGGGGTCGGCGCGCAGCCGCCGCTCCAGCGCGGCACAGCGGCTGTGCAGCACGGTGGCGCCCAGGTTGCCGGCCACGCCCTTGAGGCTGTGCACCTGCAGGCGCAGCGGCTCGATGTCCAGCGTCAGCCCGGCGCCGCCGCGCAGGCTGGCGCTCAGCTGTGCCAGCTCCAGCAGGGTGTCGGCCTGATGGTCGACGAAGCGGCGCAGCAGCTCGAGGTAGAGGTCGGCCTTGTGGCCGCAGCGGCGCAGGCCGTTGCGCAGGTCGAGGCCATGGATGCCCTGCAGCGGTGCGAGGCGGGGGTCGTTGGCCACCGGCACCGGCCCGTGCGACGGCCCGGGGCCGGGGTTCACGCCGGGCAGGCAACGGCGCACGACGGCCAGCAGGGCCCCGGGGTCCACCGGCTTGGCCAGGAAGTCGGTCATGCCGGCCTCGCGGCAGCGCGCGCGGTCCTCGGGCATCACGTTGGCCGTCATCGCCACCACCGGCAGCGCGGCCCAGCGCGGGTCGCGGCGCAGTGCGGCGGTGGCCTTCAGGCCGTCCATCACCGGCATGTGCATGTCCATCAGCACGAGGTCGAACGGCGGTGACTGCTCCAGCCGCAGCAGCGCCTCCTGGCCGTTGCCGGCCACTTCGACGGCCAGGCCGAGGTCCTGCAGCATCTCGCGCGCGATCTGCTGGTTGATGCCGTTGTCCTCGACCACCAGCACGCGCCCGCTCGCCGGTGGGGCGTGCGCAGGGGCCGGCGTGTCGGCGGCCGGGCTCGGCGCCACCTGGGGCGTGAGGCTGAGCAGCAGGTTGTCGAGCACGATCGACGCGTTCACGGGCTTGACCATCACGGTCGAGAAGCCGGCCGAGAGCGCCTCGCGCAGCACCTCGTCGCGGCCGCGGCCCGTGACCAGCATCAGGCGGGGCGGCGAGGGCAGGCCCAGGGCATGGATGGCGCGGCCGGCGTCGATGCCGTTGAGCCGCGGCATCGTCCAGTCCATCAGCACGATGTCGAAGGGCCGGCCGTCATCGTGGGCGGCACGCACCGCCGCGACGGCCTCGTCGCCGTCGGCGGCGGCCTCGCTGTGCACGCCCAGGTTGTCCAGCAGGGCCTGCATCACCTGGCGCGCGGCGGCGTTGTCGTCCACGACCAGGGCGCGGCGGCCGGCCAGGCCTGCGGGGTCGCCCCTGGACAGCACACTCTGCGCCGGCACCTCGCCGGCATCGAAGCGGGCCGTGAACCAGAAGGTGGAGCCCTGGCCGGGCTGGCTGTGTACCCCGATGTCGCCGTCCATCAGGTGCACGAGCCGCCTGCAGATGGCCAGCCCCAGGCCGGTGCCGCCGTGGATGCGGCTGGTGGAGGTGTCGCCCTGCTGGAAGCTCTGGAACAGCTGCGCCAGCTGCTCGGGCGTCAGGCCGATGCCGGTGTCCTGCGCCTCGAACTGCAGGGTCACGCGCGACGTGTCCTCGGGCTGCCGGCGCACCCGCACCACCACCTGGCCCCGCTCGGTGAACTTCACCGCGTTGCTGCCCAGATTGATCAGCACCTGGCCCAGGCGCAGCGGGTCGCCGACCAGGAAGTTGGGCACGTCCGGCGCCATGTCCAGCACCAGCTCCAGGCCCTTCTCCGCGGCGCGCGCGCCGATGAGCGTGAAGACGTTGTCCACCACCGGCAGCAGCTGGAAGTCGATGTGCTCCAGCGTCAGCTTGCCGGCCTCCACCTTGGAGAAGTCAAGGATGTCGTTGATCAGGCCCAGCAGGTGCTGCGACGACATCTGGATCTTGTGCAGGTAGTCGCGCTGCGCGTCCGACAGCTCGGTGCGCAGGGCCAGGTGGGTCATGCCGATGATGGCGTTCATCGGCGTGCGGATCTCGTGGCTCATGTTCGCCAGGAAGCGGCTCTTGGCCTCGTTGGCGCTCTCGGCCTGCGCCTTGGCCGCCTGCAGCGCCGCAGCCGCCTCGTGCTCGCCGGTGATGTCCTCCAGGATGGCCAGCGTGGTGCCGGGCTCGCCGTAGTCGAAGCGGCGTGCCGAGATGCGGGCCCAGAAGCGTTCGCCGCCGCGGCGCACCATCTCGTGCTCGCGCAGGTGCACGCGGCCGGCCTGCACGTCGTCGTACAGCTGGCGGCCCAGGGCCTCGTAGGAGGCCTCGTCGTCGAACCACTCGCGCGTGGGCCGGCCCACGGCCTCGCCGGGGGCGTAGCCGAACAGGGTCTCGAGCATGCGGTTGCAGCGCACGACCCGGCGGTCCTTCACCAGCAGGATGCCGACCGTGGCGGTGTCCAGGATCAGCGAGATCTCGGCGTTCAGCCGCGACAGCTGCGCGCGTTCGGCCTCGAGCGCGCGCGCGGTGGCCCGCAGCTCCCCGGTCCGCGCCTCCACCGTGGCCTCCAGCGAGGCGTTGAGCGTGCGGATCGCCTCCTCGGCGCGGCGGCGCTCGGTGACGTCGCGCAGGATGATGGTGTGGAAGGCCTCGCCACCCACGAGGCTGTGCGACATCGACACCTCGGCCGGGAAGGTGTCGCCGTCGCGGCGCCGGGCCTGCACCACGGCCGGGGCGTTCAGCGGGGGCAGCTCCGGCAGCAGCGTGTCGATGCGCTGCCCCAGCATGACGCTTTCCTCGACCCTGAACAGCACGCTGGCCGCGCGGTTGGCCATGACGATGTGCTGTCGGCTGTCGACGATGACGATGGCATCCATCGCCGTGTCTACCAGCGCGACGGTGCGCGCCTGGGCGGTTTCGATGGCCTGCCGCGCCTGCTGGATGTGGCGCGCCATCTCGTTGAAGCGACGCGCCAGGTTGCGCACCTCCATCGGGCCCACCTCGGGCACCGGCCGCTGCAGCTGCCCCGACGCGGCCAGTTCCTGGCTGGCGTCGCCGAGCACGGTCAGCGGGCCGGTCACCTGGCGCAGCAGGAAGGTGGCCAGGGCCGCGCACACCAGCAGCGCCGCCACCAGGACCGGCAGCAGCTCCTGCATCGCGTCCTGGCGCGCCGTCGACAGCTCGTGCGAGAGGTCGAACGCCACCCAGACCACGCTGCGTTCCAGATTGCGCAGCTGGCCCCCGGGCGCGGCGCCGTCGATCTGGCTGAACGACAGCGCAATCGTCGCGTGCCGATCCCCGGACTGCCACAGCACCGGCAGCCGGGTCTGCAAGGCCTGATCCAGGCGCGCCGCATCGAAGCTCTGGAGCACCCGGTCGGCCGGCAGGCCTTCCTGGAAGCGGTTGGCGTGCGCGCGCACGAGGCCCTGCGCATCGAGCACCGCGACCTCGCGGCTGCGCGCCTCGGTGGCGGCGAGCGCCACCTCGGCCGAGACCCGCTCGGGGTCGGTCTGCAGGTCGTGGCTGGCGCTGCGGGCCAGCTGGTCGGCCATCAGCAGCAGCGCATCGGCCGCGGCCTCGCGGACGTCACGCTGGTGCGTGGCCCATTGGTGGACGAAGGACACGCCCACCGCCGCCACCAGCGTGGCCAGCAAGGCCAGCGGCAGGAAGATGCGCAGGCGGATGGGACGCCGCGTCACGGGCCAGGCCCCAGCCAGCGGGTGTCGATCAGGCCGGCCGGGTCGACCGGGCTGGCGATCAGGCCCTTGTCCAGCAGCAGGCGGGCCAGTGCCGGAAGCCCCTGCGCCACGGTGCCGTCGGTGGACAGCAGCGTGAGGTTGGTCTCGCGGCCGGGCAGGTCCAGGCCGCGGAAGGCCGACAGCACGGTTGCGGGGGCCAGCTGCAGGCGCGGCGCCAGCCGCTCGAACAGTGCCTCGGGCTGGCGCTGGAACGCCGACAGCGCCGCGAAATGGGTCTCGACGACGCGGCGCAGCGCCGCCGGCTGGGCGGCCAGGGCGTCGGCGCGCACGGCCAGCACGTCGACGATGCGGCCCGGGATGGCGCGGCTGTCGAACAGCCGCACGCCCCCTTCGGCCTCGAGCTGGCTGGCCCAGGGCTCGGCGGTCACCGCCAGATCCGCCTGGCCGTCGCGCAGCGCGGCAGCGGTTTCGGGCAGGGGCCTGGGCACGAGCCGCATGTCGCCGGGCTGCAGGCCGGAGGCCTCGAGGAAGGCCGACAGCATCAAGGCCCCCGCGGCGCTGCCCTCCACCGCCACCCGCTGCCCGCGCAGCGCGCCGGTGCGGTCGGATCCGGGGCGGCCGATCACGGCATCGGCACCGGCGGAGAGGTCGAGCACGGCCACCACCTTCAGCGGCAGGCCGTGGTGCACCGCGGTGAGCACCTCGTCGAGCGTGAGGGCGGCGGCTTCCAGGCGCCCGGTGGCCAGGGCCCGCAGCACGTCGGTGTTGGAGCGCAGCTCGTGGACGCGCACCGACGAGCCTTCGAGCATCCCGAGGTCCTGGCCCAGGAACAGGAAGCTGTAGCCGGCAAAGGCGATGGCGCCCACCCGGAACGGCGGCGCCGGCGCGTCGCAACCGACCAGGGCGGGACCCAGCGCCAGCGCCGCCAGCGCGGCGCCCAGCGCCCTGCGTCTCGCGGTGGGGGTCTCCGTCGGGGTTGGGCAGCCCATGGGTGCAGTGTGTGTGATAGGGCGGCAGCGGCCAGCCACTCGGCCCGGGCCCGCCGGCCGTCGCGCCTGCCGTGCGCGCGCGGATACCCCGATGCTGCCACGCCGCATGGCCCGCGGGGCGTGCCGAATGCACGCGGGCGTGCCTCGGGACCGTGCCCTCAGGCGACCGGCCCGCCGCCCGGCACCACTGGCGTGCCCGGCCGCCGACAAGGGCCCGCGCCGGCAGGGCGGGGCCCGGCCGGCCAGAATCCGCGCCATGGACTCCTTGTCGCAGATCGCGCTCGGCGCGGCCGTGGGCGTGGCCGCCATGGGGCGCCGCACCGCCGTGTGGAAGGCGGCGTTGTGGGGGGGCGTGGCCGGCACGCTGCCCGACCTGGACGTGCTGATCGACCACGGCGACCCCATCCTCAACATGGTGCTGCACCGGGCCGAGACCCATGCGCCGCTGTGGCTGACGCTGTTCTCGCTGCCTTTTGCGATGGCGGTGGCGCGCCTGAGCGGCGAGTGGGACCGCTGGCGCCGCTGGTGGTGGGCCCTGTGGCTGGTGCTGGTGACGCACCCCCTGCTGGACGCGATGACGGTCTACGGCACGCAGCTGGCGCTGCCCTTCAGCGACCACCCCTTCGGCGTGGGCAGCATCTTCATCATCGACCCGCTGTACACGCTGCCGCTGCTGGTGGGCGTGGTCTGGGCCCTGGTGGCCCGGGCCGGCGGCGGCCTGCGCGCCAACGCGGCCGGCCTGGCGCTCAGCACTGCCTACCTGGGCTGGAGCGTGGCCGCGCAGGCCTGGGTCACGGAGACGGCCGCGCAGGCCCTGGCGGCCCAGGGCATCCGCGCCGAACGCGTGCTGGTCACGCCCACGGCCTTCAACACGGTGCTGTGGCGCGTGGTGGCCATCGACGGCGCGCACTACCACGAGGGCTTCCGCTCGCTGCTCGACGACGGGCCGGCCATCCACTTCGACCGCTTCGAGCGCGGCACCGCGCTGGCCGCCGAGATCGGCGCGCAGGACGGCGTGCAGCGCATCCAGGCCTTCAGCAAGGGCTTCTGGGCGATGTGGGCGCAGGACGGCCGGCTGGGCATCACCGACCTGCGCATGGGCCAGGAGCCCACCTACGTGTTCCGCTTCGCCGTGGCCGAGCGTCGCAGCCCGGTGGAGGCGCTCACGCCCACGGTGCAGATCGGCAGCCGCCCCGATGTGCGGCGCGGCCTGGCCTGGCTCTGGCGCCGGGCGCTGGGCGAGCCCCTGCCACCGCCGCGCTGAGCAGCCGGGGGGCCGGCGCTCAGGCGCCGATCACGCGCATCGAGAAGTCCACCGCCTGCACGTCCTTGGTGAGCCGGCCGATGGAGATGCGGTGCACGCCGGTGGCGGCGATGTCGCGCAGCTGGCCGATGCCCACGCCGCCGGAGACCTCGAGCTCCGCGCGCTCGCCGGCCATGGCCACCGCGGCCCGCATGCGCGGCAGGTCGAAGTTGTCCAGCAGCACGCTCCGGGCGCCGTGCTCCAGCGCCTCGGCCAGCTGGTCGAGCGTCTCCACCTCGATCTGGATCTCGACCCCGGCGTCCAGCGCGCGCGCGGCGGCCAGCACCTGCGGGATGCCGCCGGCCGCCGCGATGTGATTCTCCTTGATCAGGATGCCGTCGTAGAGCGCCAGGCGCTGGTTCTGCCCGCCGCCGGTGCGCACCGCGTACTTCTGCGCCAGGCGCAGGCCGGGCAGGGTCTTGCGCGTGTCCAGGATGGCGCAGCCGTGCGCGCGCGGGCTGGCCCCGGCCACCGCCTCCACGTGGCGGCGGGTGAGGGTGGCGGTGCCGCTGAGCAGCTGCAGGAAATTCAGCGCGGGGCGCTCGGCGGCGAGCAGCGCGCGGCCATCGGCCTCGATCAGCACCACCGGCTCGTCGGGCGTGGTCCAGGCGCCATCGGGCAGCATCCAGTCCAGGCGGGCGCTGGCGTCCAGGCGCCGGAACACGCCGTCGAACCAGTCGCGCCCGCAGAGCACGGCGCGCTCGCGCGCGATCACGCGCGCCTGCACGCGGCGGCCGGCGGGCACCAGCATGCCGGTCCAGTCGCCGCGCCCGATGTCCTCGGCCAGCGCCTCCATGATGTTGCGCTGGCGGGCTTCTTCCAGGGTCTCGTTGTGCTCGAACATGGCGCCGACTCCTCACCCGCTCAGGCGGCGCCGATGTGGCGCACCAGCCCGGGCGCCTTCAGCACGGCCGGGTGGGCGGCGGTGAAGTCCAGCATGCGCTCGATGCAGCCCAGGGCCTGCGTCCGCGTGGGCTCGGGCACGTGGATCTCGCCGTGGCCATGCTCCAGGCAGTCGACGATGCCCTGCAGCGCGTTCATCGCCATCCACGGGCAGTGCGCACAGCTCTTGCAGGTGGCGCTCCGGCCCGCCGTGGGCGCCTCGATCAGCGTCTTGCCGGGTGCCAGCTGGCGGATGCGGTGCATCAGGCCGTTGTCGGTGGCGATGATGTAGGCCGGTGCGTCGCCCTGCAGCACCGCGTTGAGGATCTGCGTCGTCGAGCCCACCACGTCGGCCTGGGCCACCACGCTGGCCGGCGACTCAGGGTGCACCAGCACCTTCGCCTCGGGGTGCTCCCGCCGCAGCAGGTCGAGCTCCAGGCCCTTGAACTCGTCGTGCACGATGCAGGCGCCATTCCAAAGCAGCATGTCGGCACCGGTCTGCTCCTGGATGTAGCGGCCCAGGTGGCGGTCGGGCGCCCAGAGGATCTTCCGGCCCTGGTCCTTCAGGTGGTTGACGATGCCCAGCGCGCAGGAGCTGGTCACCATCCAGTCGGCGCGCGCCTTCACGGCCGCGCTGGTGTTGGCGTAGACCACCACGGTGCGGTCGGGGTGGGCGTCGCAGAAGGCCGAGAACTCGTCGGCCGGGCAGCCCAGGTCCAGCGAGCAGGTGGCCTCCAGGTCGGGCATCAGCACCCGCTTCTCGGGGCTGAGGATCTTGGCCGACTCGCCCATGAAGCGCACGCCCGCCACCACCAGCGTGCGGGCCGCGTGCTGGCGCCCGAAACGGGCCATCTCCAGCGAGTCGGCCACGCAGCCCCCGGTCTCGAGCGCGAGGTCCTGGATGTCGCCATCGACGTAGTAGTGCGCCACCAGCACGGCGTCGCGGGCCTTCAGCAGTGCCTTGATGCGCGCCATGGCCGCCTCGCGCGCGGGCGGCGACATCGGTTCGGGCACCTTGGCCCACGCATGCGCCGTGCAGCTGGCGCCCTCGTGGTCCTGGCGGGTGTAGTCGTAGAGCACTTGTTCCATGGTGGGCCTTCAGCGCACGCGGGGCGCAGCCGGGGAGGGGGATGCTACAGGCGGCCGGGCCGCGGCGCCGGCCAGCAGGCGCGTGGGCGGCAGGCCCACCGAGCGGCGCACCATGGCACTGAAGGCGCTGGCGCTGGCGTAGCCCAGCGCAGCGGCAATGTGGGCCATCGGCCGCCGCTGCGCCGCCATCGAGAGCGCACGCGCCAGCAGCACCTGCTGCCGCCACGCGCCGAAGCTGGTGCCAAGCTCGCTGCGGAACAGCCGCGCCACCGTGCGCACGCTGGCACCTGCCTCGGCCGCCCAGGCTTCGAGCCTGTCGTGGCGCAGCGGGTCGTCGATGACGGCCTCGCACAAGGCTCGCAGGCGCTTGTCGGCCGGCAGCTCCACGCCCAGCGGCACCGGCCGGGCACGGGCCAGCTCGTCGGCCACCAGGCGCGCGAGCAGCGCCTCGCGCGCCGGCGGCGCGGCCGTCCCCGGCTCGGCGGCCAGCTGCGGCACCAGCTCGCGCAGCAGCGGCGAGACCTCGAGCACGCGGCAGCGGGTCCAGTCGCCGCTGGCCGTGCCGTCCATCGGCGCCGGGCCCCCACCCGGCGTCACCTCGTGCAGGTACAGCGTGCGCAGCTCGGCACGCTCCACCACCGTCACGGCGTGCTCCACCCCCGGCGGCACCCACACGGCGCGGGAGGGCGGCACGATGAAGCTGTGCTGCTCGGCCTCCACGCGGCACACCCCGGTGGTGGAGAACACCACCTGCGCCCAGGGGTGGCTGTGCGGCACCACGTGCGCCAGCGCGTCGAGCACGCGCACCTTGGCGCGCACCGGGCGCGCGGCCGAGGGCGCGTAGCGCAACGGGTCCAGCGGCAACAGGGCCTCGGCGCGGCGCGCGCGGGACGGTGGGGTTCGCGGCATGGCCGATTCGCGACAGAACTTGGCCGGGTATCGTAACGCGGACGCCGGTCGCACCTCTACAGTGCGGCCATGAGCCCCGACCGCCGCCGCCAGGACCTGGCCACCATCGCCTTGATCGGTGTCGCCCACGGCACCTCGCACTTCTTCCACATGCTGCTGCCGCCGCTGTTCCCGGTCTTCATCCGGGACTTCGGCCTGAGCTACGCCGAGCTCGGCCTGCTGGTCAGCAGCTTCTTCGTCATCTCCGGCATCGGGCAGGCGCTGGCGGGCTTCGTGGTCGACCGCGTGGGCGCGCGGCCGGTGCTGTTCGCAGCACTGGCCTGCTTCGTCGGCGCCGGTGTGGCGGCGTCCATGGCCCAGGGCTTCTGGACGCTGATGCTGGCCGCGGCGCTGGCCGGCGTGGGCAACTGCCCGTTCCACCCGGCGGACTTCACGGTGCTGAACAAGCGCGTGTCGCAGCCGCGGCTGGGCCACGCCTTCTCGGTGCACGGCATCTCGGGCAACCTGGGCTGGGCGGCGGCCCCGGTGTTCCTGATCGGCCTGCAAACGGCCACCGGCAGCTGGCGCATCGCCTGCCTCGGCGCGGCGGCCTGGGCCGCGCTGGTGCTGGTGGCGTTGTGGTGGGGCCGGGACGCCATCGACGACCGCCAGGGCGCCTGGCACAAGCCGGCCGGCACCGCGGTAGCGCCCGTGGAGCACCCGCTGGCCTTCCTGCGCCTGCCCTCGGTGTGGCTGTGCTTCAGCTTCTTCTTCTGGAGCACGGCGGCGCTGTCGGCCATGCAGAGCTTTGCCGGCCCGGCGCTGGGCCGCATGCACGACCTGCCGCTGGCGGCCACGGCCTTCGTCGTCACCGGCTACATGCTGTGCGGCGCCGCGGGCATGGTGGTGGGCGGCTTCCTCGTGGCGCGCGCCGAGCGGCTCGAGCGCGTGATCGGCCTGGCGATGAGCGCATCGGCGCTGGCGCTGCTGGTGGTGGCCAGCGGCGTCCTGCCCGGTGCGCTGGCGATGGCGCTGGCGGCCCTGGCCGGCTTCGGCACCGGCCTGGCCGGGCCGTCGCGCGACATGCTGATCAAGCGCGCCGCACCGCCGGGCGCCACCGGGCGGGTGTATGGCACCGTCTACTCGGGCCTGGACGTGGGCTTTGCGCTGGCGGCTCCGGTGTTCGGCTGGCTGCTCGACCATGGCCAGCCGTCGGCGGTGTTCGTGGGCGCGGCAGGGGCGCTGGCGCTGGGCGTGGCCTCTGCCGGCCTGGTGGGGCTGCGCATCCGGCGTCCGGCGGTACAGTCCCCCGCATGACCACGACCCCGACCCGTCCCGCCGGCCACGCGCTGGTCGAAGCTCTGGTGGCCCAGGGTGTGCACACCGCCTTCGGCGTGCCCGGCGAGAGCTTCCTGGCCGTGCTCGACGGCTTCCACGAGCACCGTGAGCGCATCCGCTTCATCGCCTGCCGGCAGGAAGGCGGTGCCGCCTTCATGGCCGAGGCGCAGGGCAAGCTCGGCGGCCGGCCCGGCGTGTGCTTCGTCACCCGCGGGCCGGGCGCCACCAACGCCAGCATCGGCATCCACACGGCCTTCCAGGACTCCACGCCGATGGTCGTCTTCGTCGGCCAGGTGGCCAGCGACCAGCGCGACCGCGAGGCCTTCCAGGAACTGGACTACCGCCAGTTCTTCTCGCCCGGCACGCTGGGCATGGCCAAGTGGGTGGCCGAGATCCAGGACCCGGACCGCGTGCCCGAGTACGTGGCGCGCGCCTTCCACACCGCTATGCAGGGCCGCCCCGGCCCGGTGGTGCTGGCCCTGCCCGAGGACATGCTGACCCGGCCCACCGCCGCCCCGGTGCTGCCCCAGGCGCGGCCGGCCGTGGCCTGGCCCGCGCCGGGTGCGCTGCGCGACCTGCGGCGCCTGCTGATGGAGGCCCGGCGTCCGCTGGTGATCGCCGGCGGCAGCGGCTGGGACGCCGAGGGCTGCAACGCGCTGCAGCGCTTTGCCGAGAACTGGCAGCTGCCGGTGGCCTGCGGGTTCCGTTTCCAGGACACCTTCGACAACCGCCACCCGCAGTATGCGGGCGACGTGGGCATCGGCATCAACCCCAAGCTCGCCGCGAGCGTGCGCGAGGCCGACCTCATCATCGCGCTGGGCATCCGCCTGGGCGAGATGACCACCGGCGGCTACACCCTGCTGACGCCGCCACGGCCGGCGCAGACGCTGGTGCACATCCACGCCGGGCCCGAGGAGCTGGGCCGCGTCTACGCCGCCGACCTGCTGCTGCAGGCCGCACCCGGCAGTGCCGCCCGGGCGCTGGAGGCGCTGGCCGCGCCGCCGGAGCTGCCCTGGCGCGCCTGGACCGAGGCCGCCGCCGCCGACTACGCCGCCAACCACGAGGCCCCGGCCGTGGCACCGCTGGACCTGGCGGTGGTGATGAAGACCGTGCAGCGCCTGGCGCCGGCCGACACCGTCTACACCAACGGGGCCGGCAACTACAGCGGCTGGCTGCACCGCTACGTGCGCTACCACGGGCTGCAGCACCACGGCCGCACCCAGCTGGCGCCCACCTCCGGCGCCATGGGCTACGGCCTGCCGGCGGCCGTGGCCTCCGCGCTGCTGCACCCGGAGCGCACGGTGGTCAACGTGGCCGGCGACGGCGACTTCCTCATGACCGGCCAGGAGCTGGCCACCGCCACCGGCTACGGCGCCAGGCGGCTGATCAGCATCGTGGTCGACAACGGCAGCTACGGCACCATCCGCATGCACCAGGAGCGCGAGTACCCGGGCCGGGTCAGCGGCAGCGACCTGTTCAACCCGGACTTCGCGGCCTACGCGCGGGCCTTCGGCTGGCATGCCGCCACCGTGGCGCAGACCGGCGACTTCGAGCCCGCCTTCGCCGAGGCGCTGGCCGCCGGGCGCCCTGCGCTGCTGCACCTCAAGCTCGACACCGACGTCATCACCAGCCGCACCACCTTGTCGGCCATCCGCAGCGCGGCGCAGCAGCGCGGCCGATAATCGGCAGCGAAGGGCCGCCGTCCGCGGCCTGCAGTTCACCGGCATGCGCGACTTCTCCACCTGCGACCTCTGCGACCCGCACAAGGCCGACACCGACGGCGCCTTCCGCGTGCTGCCGCCGGTGTTCACGTCCTATGGCGGCCACGTGAAGTTCTGCGGGCCGGTGCGCACGGTGCGCTGCTTCGAGGACAACACCTCCGTCAAGGCGCTGCTCGAGTCGCCGGGGCAGGGCGCGGTGCTGGTGGTCGACGGCGGGGCGTCGGTCCGGCGGGCCCTGGTGGGTGGCAACATCGCCGCGGCCGCCGCGGCCAACGGCTGGGCCGGCGTGGTGGTCAATGGCGCGGTGCGCGACAAGGCCGAGCTGGCGGCCACCGCCACGGGGGTGCTCGCCCGCGCGCTCATGCCCATGCCCAGCGACCGCAAGGCGCCCGGGCAGGTGGACGTGGCGCTGCAGATCGAGGGCGTGTGGGTGCGCTCCGGAGACTGGCTGTATGCCGACGAAGACGGTGTCGTCATCGCCCCCGCTGCCGCCTGAGATCGAGGCGGTGGTGCGCCGCTGCCGGCGCATGGTGTCGCAGCGCGCGCTGCTGGCCGCGGGCGTGGCCACCGTGCCCATCCCCGGCATCGACTGGGTCACCGACGTGGGCATCCTGGTCAAGCTGCTGCCGCGCATCAACGAGGCCTTCGGCCTGTCGCCCGAGCAGGTGGAGCGGCTCTCGCCCGAGCGCCGGCTGGTGGTCTACAAGGCCATCAGCGCCGGCGGCGGGATGGTGATCGGCAAGATCATCACGCGCGACCTGGTGCTCAGGCTGCTGAAGGTGGTGGGCGTCCGCCTGACCACGCAGCAGGCCGCCAAGTACGTGCCGCTGGCCGGGCAGGCCGTCTCGGCGGTGCTGACCTACACCGCGCTGCGCTACGTCTGCGAGCAGCACATCCGCCAGTGCGCCGAGGTGGCGCGCCAGCTCGCGCTGCCTGCGCCGGTAGAATGAGGGCATTCGGGGTGTAGCGCAGCCTGGTAGCGCAACTGCTTTGGGAGCAGTGGGTCGCACGTTCGAATCGTGTCACCCCGACCATGTTCGGCGCAGCGACGTGCCCTCAGCGCACGTCCCGGGCAGCCACCCGGCGGCCGCGCCGGGCCGCCGTGGCGACCAGGCCCGTGAAGCCGGCGCACAGCAGGGCCAGCGTGCCCGGCTCCGGCACGGCGGCCGGCGCGCCCAGCAGGCTCAGCGTGGCGGGCAGGTCCTGGGTGGGTGCCACCAGGGTGATGCTCCCGGCCAGAGGGTCGTAGCCCACCGATGCCAGCGCCAGTCCCTGGAACGCACCCTCGGTGGCCACGCGGATCCCCAGGTGGTTTCGGGACCGACCCCGCAGCGCACCGGTGGCCGGGTCGAGCGCCAGGTAGTCGGCCACGATGTGCCAGGTCGTGTCCCAGAACTCGACCTCGTCGACGATCTCCCGCAGCACCGAACTCACGCTCCATTCGACATGGCTGCCCTGTGGCGGCGCGTCCGGCTGCACGCCGGTGGTCAGGAAGACCTCCTTCATCGTGACCTTGAGGAACTCGCGCTGGCCCTTCTTGGACTTGCGTTCGCTGACGCCCTCGGTGAACCGGCCGTCGCTGCAGTCCAGGTTGGACGCGGTGCCGTCGATGGGCGCCAGGGCCTCGTCGAGGTAGCTGAGCACCGGCGTCTCGAAGCGCACGCCGTTGGGCCAGGCGATGGATCCGCCCGCGTCACCGCCGCCGTCGGCGCAGCTGAAGGTGGGGCTGGAAGGCGGGGTGTTGACCAGCGCCGCGTGGGCGGCGCCGAGCGAACCGGCCAGCAGGGCCAGGGCGATGGAACGGGTCAGTGAAGGCAAGGCGGGCTCCTGAGCGGTTGGACGCGGTCCGGCCGACGTTGCCGCTGCACGCCGCCCGCCGGCGGGACCGGGCGCGAACGTCGACGACGGTTCGACGGTGGTCAGGATGCGGTGTCGCGCCGCCGCCGGCATCGGCGGCATTGCCCAAATTGGCCGCTGCGGTTACCCAAATTGATCTGCGCACGGTGGACCGTTGTCCAGTGCGCTTGCGCCATGGCTGGGGTCGCAGCCGGCGGCGCCGGCGCTCAACCGGCGGCGCTGCGCATCGGCGCGGCCACGCGCCGCACGGGTTCGGCCGCGCCCCAGCGGCCCACGCCGTCGTCCAGCGCGGCGGCCAGCCGGTCGGCCAGGGTGCGGGCGCTGGCCACCAGCCAGGCGCCGGTGTCACGGTCGTCGCGCGCGTCCTGTTCGAGGAACATGTCGGCCGCATGGCAGGCGGCGTGCAGCTGATGGGCGGTGCGCCGCCATGGCGCCATGGCCTGCAGCTGCTGCGCCTCGGCGCCGGTGTCGCGCAGGCCGCGGGCCAGGGTGTCGAGTTCCTGTGTCAGCTCCTGCGCCAGCTCCACGGCGGTGCAGACCAGCCAGTTCGCGGTGTCGGCCTCGTGCGCCGGGCCCTGCGTGATCAGGCGGTCGGCCGCGCGCAGCGTGGCCCGCGCCTGGTGGGCCAGGGCACCGAGCTGGCGCAGCGACTGCTGCCGCAGCTCGGGGCGGGGTTCCGGGCGCGGTTCAGGGCGGTGATCGGCGCGCGGCGCGCCAGCGTCAGGGGCGGCGTTCATCGGCACATGCTAGCCGCGTGGCCGTGCCTTGTCAGCCGCCCGCCGCCCAGCGACCCCGCAGACGGGCGGCCAGGTCGACCGTGCCCGGCGGCAGGCCCAGACCCGCCGAGCTGGCGCCGGGGGGGCGCGTGTCCTCGGTGTCGAAGCAGGCGCGCACCGTGTCGTCGAGGAAGCGGCTGGGCACGGCGTGCAGGTGGAGATCGCCGTGGCGGGACTGCTGGGTCACGTGGAAGCGGTGCGGCAGCAGCAGGTTGAGCTGCTGCCGCGCCCGGGTGACGGCCACGTAGAGCAGCCGGCGTTCCTCCTCGATCTGCTCGGCGTCGCCGGTGGCGAGGTCGGCCGGCATGCAGCCGTCGACCACCGACAGCACGTGCACGGCGCGCCACTCCTGCCCCTTGGCGGAGTGGATGGTGGACAGCGCCAGCCAGTCCTCGTCCAGCAGCGGCGGGCCCGCCAGGTCGCTGCTGGCCTGCGGCGGGTCGAGCGCCAGCTCGGCCAGGAAGCGGTCCATGTCGGGCTGCGCCTGCGCCGCGGTGCGCAGCTGGGCGAGGTCGGCCAGCCGCACGGCGGCGTCGTCATGGCGGCGGCGCAGCTGCGGCTCCAGCCAGGCCAGGGCGATGTCGAAGGCCTGTGGCCAGGGATGGACCCCATGGTGCAGGACCTGCCACACGGCGGCCAGCGCGGCCCAGGGCTCGCGGGCGCCCGCCGGGGCCGCGAAGCCGGCCACCGCCAGCGCCGGGTCGGCGCTGGTGGCCAGCGCCTCCAGCAGGCGCCGCACCGCCGCCGGGCCGATGCCGGGCAGCATGCGCGCGCAGCGTTGCGCCGCCAGCGCGTGCCGCGGGTTGCGTGACCAGCGCAGCAGCGACAGCAGGTCCTTGACGTGGGACGCCTCGAGGAAGCGCAGCCCGCCGTACTTGACGAAGGGAATGCGCCGCCGCAGCAGCTCCAGCTCGAGCAGTGCGGCATGGGTGCCGGTGCGGAAGAGCACCGCCTGGTCGCGCAGGCGCAGGCCCTGCTCGCGCAGGCGCAGCACCTCGTCGGCCACCCAGCCCGCCTGGGCCGCCTCGTCGGCCACCGTCACCAGGCGGGGTTTGGGGCCCTGGCCAGGCTGGCCCACCAGCGCCCGCGGCAGGCGGCAGGCCGCGCCGGCGATCAGCGCGTTGGCCGCGGCCACCAGCGCGGCGGTGGCGCGGTAGCTCTGCGTCAGCGCCACCACCGTGGTGCCGGGGCGGCCTGCCTGGTCCAGCATCAGCCGGCGGTCGGCGCCGCGGAAGCCGTAGATGGCCTGGTCGTCGTCACCGACGAGCGTCAGGCCGCGGCCGCCGGGCTTCAGGCCGTCGAGGATGCGCGCCTGCAGGCGGTTGCAGTCCTGCGCCTCGTCGACGAGCACGTGGTCGAAGCGGCCGGCCATGGCGCGCGCCACGGCGGGCACGGTCAGGGCCTCGGCCCAGGCCAGCAGCAGGTCGTCGAAATCGAGCACCCGCAGCTGCTGCTTGCGCCGCGCGTAGTCGGCGAACAGGCGGGCCAGCGCGTCGGCCCACGGCCGGCACCAGGGGTAGTGCCGCACCAGCACCTGCGGCAGTGGCTCGTCGGTGTTCACGCAGCGCGACAGGATGGCCAGGCCGGTGGGCGCGAGCGGAAAGCGCTGCGGCAGCTCGGCCTGCCCCAGCGCGGAGCGGGCCTGCGCCATCAGTTCCTCGGCGTCGCCGCGGTCGAGCACGCTGAAGTCGGCCGGCAGGCCGAGTGCCGGGGCCGCGTCGCGCAGCAGGCGGGCCGCCACCGCATGGAAGGTGCCGCTCCAGGGCAGCGCCGGGGTGCCACGCGGTGCCACGCCGCGGGCCTGGGCGAGCAGCACCGCCGCACGCTGCGACATCGTCTGCGCCGCCCGGCGCGAGAAGGTCAGCAGTAGCAGCCGCTGGGGGTCGGCGCCCTGCTGCAGCAGGTGCACCGCACGGGCCACCAGCGTGGCCGTCTTGCCGGTGCCGGGGCCGGCGGCCACCACCAGCGCGCCGTCCGCATGGGTGGCGGCACGGTGCTGTTCGGCGTTGAGCATCTGGCGGTCGCCGGCCGGGGAGTCGCCGGCGACAGGGGCGGGCGGCGAACAGGGCGTGGGCGCCACCGTGTCGGTCATGCCGACACTGTACAGGCATCCAGAGGATTTACTGCAGCTGCAGGCGCGACCGGCGGTGCCGCCGGCGCCGGCGCGGCGGCGGGGCCGGTGCGCCTTCCGCGGCGGCCGGGGCAGCGCCGGGGCGGCGCGCGAAGGCCGAGGCCGCCCACACCAGCAGCAGCAGCGTGGTGCCGCCGGCCACCACCCACTCCCGGTGTTCCTTCAGGATGGGAATCCAGTGCCGGGGCAGCAGCTTGATGAACCAGCGGTCGTCGTCGCCACTGGCGGCGCCGTCACCGCCGCCGCGCTGCGCGCGGGCCGCGGCCTCGCGCTGCTGCTGCTCGATCACCCACTGCAGGGTCTGGAGGTCGCGCTCGGCTTTCTCCATCGAGTCGTCGAGCGACGGGTATTCGCCCAGGTTGACGGTGGCTGCCGCCTGGATCCAGGTGGGCGGGCGCGTGGTCCAGCCCTGCATCAGGATCTCGCGCCGGTGCTCCGCGTCCTCGCCTCGCGCCGCGGCGGCACGGCCGGCTTCTTCGCGGGCCCAGCGCTCGACGTCCAGCACCGTCTCGCCGGCATCGGACAGCGGCAGCGGCGGCGCGGGCAGCGCCTGGTCGACCGCCACGGGCTCGGCCGCCACCAGCGCCGGCATGGCCAGCGACGCCGCCAGTGCCCAGGCAGCCGCGAGCGCCGGCACGCCGGCACCGGGGCGAGGCCGTGTCGGGCAGGACAGCGTACGGCGCAGGGTAAGCACGACGGCGTGTAACAGCAAGTTTCGAACCACGGACGGCACGACAAGGACTTGGCGTGCCGGCGACGCGGAGGACCGCGGGGATTGTCAAGCGCACCGACAGCTGGCCTGCCCGGCAGGACTCGAACCATTATATGAGGTCGAAGCACTACCGGACGAGCGAGTGAGTGAGTGACTTCCTAGGTAAAACAGAGATTTCTGTAATGCGCACTTGGTTGCATATTGAATGCGGCACCCGATATGCAAACCCGGACTCTACGGCCGGTCATGGGGTAGTCCTGCGGCCGCGCCAACTTTTGAGGGCGCGCGTGCCGGCGGACGCTTCATCGTCAAAGGCTTGAGCGAACTGCGCCAGCGAGGGCCCGCCGATTGCCGCCAGCCAGGAGCGCAGCTCGATCAAGTCGAGGCGCTGGAGCCCGCGCTCTACCTTGCTGAGACTACTCTGGCCGATCCCAAGTCGATCCGCCAACTCGACCTGTGTCAGGCCCGACTGCCGGCGGCTTCTCCTCAGCAGGTGAGCAAGTACGTCTTGGGGTGGTTGGAAGCTCTTTGAAGGCATCGGTCTGAGCGAAAGCGACAGACCGAGCCTCTAGGTCAAACTAGAATATTCCAAACAAGACTATCGAGCGCGCCGAGCGATCGAGTGCCTCCCCTCTGAGCAGCAGCGACACCGAGAGCAACCAAACATGTCCCGAGTCCCGTACGCACATGGCGATACCGGTAGGAGCGGCACGCCCCAACAGGTTCCCAAAAGGCGGCCGAATGATCGCGCCCGCGTTCGCACTGACGCCGTTCTGCTCTTGGAACAAGAGCCGGAGGGCATGACGTTTACGCAGCTAGTAGACAAACTACGACTCGGTCACATCACCAGAAGTATAAAGAGTATCGGTAATGACATTACAGGCCTGGATAGAAAGGTACCCGAAAAGGTCTACAAGCCCACCAGGGGGCTGTACCGACATACCAAGTTCAAGGAGAAGGGGCAGGTAGCCGATAGCGCGATCGATGCTTCATCGAGGGCTCGAAAACAGCAGCGCGAACCCAAGGTGCCAGAAGAAAAATACTATGGTCTCTTTGCCGCGTGGCTCACGGACGAACTGGAAGAAGTTACTCATGCCATCCCGCTTGGTGGAAACACATTCCGGGATCGGTGGGGTACTCCTGACGTACTAGGGAAGTACGAGGGCAGACGCAGCGACGTCGTGAAAGGTATGACGTGCATCGTCGCCGCTGAAGTCAAAGCGGATACAACAAATCTGCTGACTGGATTCGGGCAAGCGTGTGCCTATCGCTTGTTTTCTCACAAAAGCTACTTGGTGATACCAGAGCATACTTCGACTGACGAGCGGGACCGTCTTGAGGCGCTTTGCCATATGTATGGCATCGGCTTGGTAATGTTCGACGCCTTTAGCCCAGCAAGACCAAATTTCAGGTTGCTTGCGAGGCCGGTCAAGCACGAGCCGGATCTAAGCTATACCAACAGGTACATCCGTCATGTCGAGGGGCGTCTCTTCGGTTAGGCTTGATGCCGCTCCGGGTACAGCCATGCTGATGGCCTAGCGCAGAATCTATAGCTGCTGCTCGAAGGTTGGAAATGCTACGTCTACCAAAGGACCAGAAACTCGGATCGATCCATTATTCGAGTAGCAGATCAGTCCTCGCTTGTACATGTGAGTGACCTCGTACGTCAGCGAGTCCACTTTATAGTACTTCCCGGCGAGGAATGGAGCTAGTTCCTCTGGCAAACCTTCCTTGGAAGAGATCTCCAATCGGCCAATCGCATTCTCGTAAACTCTGAAATCGCGTATCTTGGCCGATACTAGCTTGGCGGAATCAAAGCATTTGATATGCGCTTGAATCATGTTGGCACTGATCTCAAGCGGTTCAATAAAGTATTCAGTTCCGCTAAAGAGCTTGTCAAGAAGTTCACTCGTTATCCGCGTACTTCGACTCGGGTCGAGCAGGGAAAGAACCAGGCTGCGGTCGCTCTGGAAGAATCTGGCAGACTGACGTTCGATTGTCGGAATCTGCGTCGTGAACTCGCTACCATCATCAAGAATCTGAATCGATTCGATTTGCTTGATAATGGTATATCGTAGAACTAAATTGCTTGCGGACGATTCCAAAAGGGCAATGCCGCTGCCAGAGCCCAAGTCCCGGGCCCTAGCCGTGATGTGCGTTATGGACGGTAGCTTCGGTAGGCGAACCTTGTAGTACCTGATCTTTAGCATGGTCACTCCAGTTCGGCCAGGGACACCTTTGCCGCCGCCTCCATTAGCCGGAAGAGTGTGTCTTGCTCGTCCGCTTTTGGAGTCCGCTTCTTTTCGGTCAGTTTACCGTTCTCAAAAATGATCGCGCACCGCGCTTGGTAGGAAAAATCGGTGCAAGTATCCGGCTCGCCGAACTGCGCTTCCAACTCAAAGACATCGGCATCCATACTCGCAGTAGGTTTGACTCTCCAAACCACTTTAACAATGTAATAGCCTTTTTCGTATAACTCGTCTATAACAAATGACTTGGTAACGCCGGTGCCTTTCAATGTCACTCGAACTACGTTGGGTTGGTCCTCCAATTCCTGTTCGGCGTCTGCATCATCCTTTATTGACGGCTTGACCCTTGGCTTGTAGCAAAAGGCTTCTGTAACCGTCACGAAGGTATGTTGGTCGATGCTCTTGATCAGCGTCTCGAAGAATTTGGTCCTTGCGGCTGGATCTGCGTACCCTTCCAGGCTGATCCGCTTCTGTTTGACTGGGGTTTCCCTGGCTGAGTTGATTGCAGCAAACACCTGATCAATCGCGATGTCCGTGAAGGCGTTCTGGGTGCTCCGGGCGACATAGGCACCACTGCTGTTCTTCAAGAACTCGATGATCGCGTCTCGCGGTTGAACTTGACGAAACTCAACCTCGGTGTAGTCAATGTACTCGTATTCGATGCGCGCAGTCAGCCTATCGCCCGCGGCCTCAATTGTGACCCGGTTCCCTTGAGCTTCGAGGGCTGCCTTAACCGCTGTTAGCCCCTGCAAAACCTCTGTCTTGGTTACCGGCTCACTGATTTCGGCATAGGTAATGCGTTCGCGCCTGGCAACCTTGCCAAGTTTATTCCCAATATTGAGGTGATCGAAGTAGTCTGTGGGCAAGCGAGAGAAATACTGCGCCAGTTCGTACTTTGTCGTCTTCGGAGACGTAATTATTCCGCGCTCGAAAAGGAGTTCTCGGATGAGGTCGGTATTTACCTGGGCGTGATTTATCGCGTCGAAGATTACCTTGTCGGTCGCGAAATAGAGAGAAGGGCCGAAGCGCGCTTTCATCATATACGCCAACCAATTTCGTCAGGTGAGTAGTTAGGGCAGATCTGAGATATTGCGTCAATAGACACGGCATGTACTTCGGCTGCTCGATCGCCATCGAAGCCCCACATGCTGCAGTATCTATTCTTTGCTTTCTCAAAGTTGTTCTTGAGTTCCGAGGATCTCTCTTGCCTGAAAGCGACAATTCTTATGCTTTCCCGCGAATTGACAAGTTGGTACCGGGATAGGCTGTCTAAAAGATATACGAATTCTTCGACTGTGTCTCCGGGCCGAGAGTAGTAGACAACACTGCCTGGTCGCAAGACCGTTGTCCCTTCCGAAACAATTGCAGGGTGTCGGATAATGAAGTACGGGGAAAGCAGAAGTTCAATCGTTGCACCGACTCGTTGATCATCTGCCGTGTGGCGTTTCCAAAGCGTTAGGTCAGGATAGAAGAAGCGATATAGAGAGCTGAGTTTGTTGTCGGCGATTGCCAACTTGATGTCGGTTGCGATCGAATACAGAGCTGTAATCTCGGTAGGTCCCAAGACATGCAGTGTTTGGCCCTTCGCTACAGGAATGTTTGTCTTTGAAATGCCACCGAGTAATGGAGAAAACTTTTCTATAGCTTTCCCATCATGGTTCGCTACGAATAACAATCCGCGAACCTCATAAACTTCGTGATCGATCGGAAGAAATTTCTTTCGCCACGATTCCGAGACGGCTGCACACTCCACAGTCATTGCCAGTGACTTCAACGACTCACGTATCCGAGAGACTTGAAGTGTTGACTTCTTGTAGCTCTTCAGATCTGTATGAAGATAGATTCGCTTGTTGAGATAAGGGTCAAAGTAATGGAATACAACATCTCCCGGATGCGTTAGCTTTTGTGCTCCGCTTTCCGTCTTGTGATCTTCAAGAACGCATTCGAAGTTCGTGTCTTGCTGGGCATGCATTTCCCAGAAGAAGACTTTGAATATGTCGTTCGAGATCTTGTTCGCCACCTGCGAAATATTTGCTGTCTCAGCCATTCGTCTCCCTAGGGCAATTCAAACCAATTCTTGGCATGGCATCGCTAAGCCCAAGATTCACCGAGCGCGTGGGCCTGCTTAAGGACTAATTCAACTGCCTCCTCTTGTTGATCAGGAGGGTACTTGTACTTTCGTAGGATTCGTTTCACCATGAGTCGAAGCTTTGCTTGCACGCTCTCGCGTGCCGACCAGTCGACTGTGAGGTTCTTACGCAGGTTCTCGGCCAGTTCGTGTGCGATCTTCTTGAGCGTCTCATCGCTGAGTTCGCGCACGGCAGACTCATTGTTGGCCAGCGCGTCGTAGAACCGCACCTCGTCTTCGCTCAGGCCAAGATGCTCGCCGCGCGCCGCTGCCTCGCGGAACTTCTTGGCCATCTGCACCAGTTCTTCCATCACCTGCGCGGCTTCGATGGATCGGTTCTGGTATCGCTGCACGACATCGGTCAGCATGTCCGAGAACTTCTTGTTCTGGACGACGTTGCTGGCGAAACGTGACTTGATCTCGCCTTCGAGCAAGCGCTCTAGCAATTCCACCGCCAAGTTCCGCTCGGGCAGGTTGCGCACCTCGGCCAGGAAAGCGTCGTCGAGGATGCCAATGTTGGGCTTGTCTAGCCCCACGGCGTCGAAGATGTCGACCACCTCTTCCGACACCACGGCCGCACTGATGATTTGCCGGATAGCCAGTTCGCGCTGCTCGTCCGTCTTCTTCTGTGCGCTGATCTCACGCTTGGTCAAGATGACCTTCACAGCCTGGAAGAAGGCCACCTCTTCGCGCACTGCCCTGGCTTCGTCGAGGGTGCAGCAGAGCGTGAAGGCCTTACTCATCGCCAGCGCGAGGTCGGCGAATCGCTTCTTGCCGTCCTTGATGCCCAGCACGAAGTTGGCGGCGCCGGCCAGCGTCTTGTGGCCACCGGTCAAAAAGCCGCTGTAGTCGAAGCCGTGTCCGTTCGTTCCTGCCAGCATGCCGCGCAGGGCGTCGAGCTTCTCGGCCAACACGCTATAGGCCTCGTGCGCGTCCACCGTGGGCCGGCCTCGGCCCTTGCTGGCGGTGTACTCCTTCAGGGCCGACTTCAGCTCGTTGGCAATGCCGATGTAGTCCACCACCAGGCCGCCCTGCTTGTCCTTGAACACCCGGTTCACGCGCGCGATCGCCTGCATCAGGTTGTGGCCCTTCATCGGCTTGTCGATGTAGAGCGTGTGCACGCATGGCGCGTCGAACCCAGTTAGCCACATGTCACGCACGATCACCATGCGCAACGGGTCGTCGGGTTTCTTGAATCGCTTCTCCAAGCGCTTCTTGACCTGGGCGCTGTAGATGTGTGGGCGCAGCAGTGCCTTGTCGCTCGCGGAGCCTGTCATCACGATCTTGATGGCGCCCAGCTCCGGGTCGGCGCTGTGCCAGTCGGGCCGCAGCTTGATGATTTCGTTGTAGAGGTGGACACAGATGTCGCGGCTCATGCCCACCACCATGGCCTTGCCGGTCTGGGCCTTGCCGCGCTCCTCGAAGTGCGCCACGAGGTCCGCTGCCACGCTGGCTATGCGGGGCTCGGCACCGACGACCCTCTCCAGCGCGGCCCAGCGACTCTTGAGCTTGGCCTGCTGGCTCTCTTCCTCGTCTTCCGCCAGTTCGTCGACTTCCTCGTCTATGGTGGCCAGCTCGTCCGCCTTCAGCCCCAGCTTGGCCAACCGGCTCTCGTAGTAGATGGCTACCGTGGCGCCATCCTCCTTGGCCTGCTGCATGTCGTAGACGCTGATGTAGTCGCCGAATACGGCCCGCGTGTCGCGATCCTCGCCCGACACCGGCGTGCCGGTGAAGGCCACGAACGTGGCGTGGGGCAGGGCGTCGCGCAGGTGCTGGGCGTAGCCCACCTGGTAGCGGTCCACTGTCGCCTCGAACTCGGCCTTGTGTGCTGCAGGCTGGCCAGTGCCGGTCGTCAGCACTGTCGCGGGCGTGGATACTGCAGGCCGCTGCCTCACCGCTTTCAGCTTGGCCTCGAAGCCGTACTGCGTGCGGTGTGCTTCGTCGGCGATCACCACGATATTGCTGCGGTCCGATAAGAGCGGGAAAGCATCCTCGTCCTCGCCCGGCATGAACTTCTGGATCGTCGCGAACACGATGCCGCCTGAAGGCCGGTTGCCGAGAAGGGCCCGCAGCTCTTGCCGCGTGCTCGCCTGCACCGGCTGCTCGCGCAGAAGGTCTTGCGCCAAGGAGAAAACGCCGAACAACTGCCCGTCAAGGTCATTCCGGTCGGTGATGACGACGATGGTCGGGTTCTCCATCAGCGGCTCTTGCATCACGCGCGCTGCGAAGCAGGTCATGGTGATGCTCTTGCCACTGCCTTGCGTGTGCCAGACCACACCGCCTTTGCCACGAACGTTGGGTGGGCCGTCAGAGCGGGATGCAGCAATCACCTGGGCGATGGCCGCGCGCACTGCATGGAACTGGTGGTAGCCGGCGATCTTCTTGACCAGGCCACCGTCGTCCTCGAAAAGCACGAAGAAGCGCAGGTAGTCCAGCAGGTAGGTCGGCGCCAGCACACCGCGCACCAGCGTCTGCAGCTCGTTGAAGGGGCCGAGCGGGTCGAGCGTGACGCCGTCGATGGTGCGCCAGGCCATGAAGCGCTCGCTGTCTGCTGAAAGCGAGCCCAGCAGCGCATCGGTGCCGTCCGAAATCACCAGTACCTCGTTGTACTGGAAGGCGTCTGCGATCTGGTCCTTGTAGGTCTGGATCTGATGGAAGGCCTTCCACACATCGGCGTTCTGGTCGGCCGGATTCTTCAGCTCGATCAGCACCAGCGGCAGGCCGTTGACGAACAGGATGATGTCGGGCCGGCGAGTGTGATGCGCTCCAGTGATCGAGAACTGGTTGACGGCCAACCACTCGTTGCGCGCCGGATCGGTCCAGTCGACCAAGCGGACAAAGTCGCCCCGTGTTTCGCCGTCGCGCTGGTACTGCACCGGAACGCCAGTCACAAGCAGCCGATGGAACTGCCGGTTGGCCGCAAGCAGCATCGGCGTGCCCAAGTCGACCACCTGCTTGACGGCATCGTCGCGCGCCGCCTGCGGCACTGTCGGGTTCAGTGCCGCTACGGACTGGCGCAGACGCCCGATCAGCAGCACCTGCCGGTAGTTGTCACGCTCAGGGGCGACGCCATCGGGCGCCAAGTCGGGCCCGTAGCGGTGCCGCCAGCCCACGTCGGCGAGCCAGCCGAGGGCTTCCTGTTCGAGCTGGTCCTCAGTCACCGGTACATACCCTCCCGTCTGAACCCTTTCTCGGGCCTCTCAGAAATGCACGGCTGCCCCATTCTCCACTGGTGCGGGGTGGCGCAGGGGTAGATCACTCGCCTGCCATCCAACCAGGCTGTCGCTGTCGAGGTCGAAGGGCCAGACCTGTAACTGCAACGTTGAGCTGAAGTGAAACGGCTTGAGCGCCTCGGCGAACAACGCGGACTTCGGGTAGATCAGCGCCATGGTGCCGGCCCCCTGCATGTACTTGTGGCCGTAGGCGAACATTTGGTAGAAGTCGCTCTGGCTGAGCTTGTACTTGTTCTGCGCGTCGGCCGAGTCGATTCGCTTCCACTTCGTGTCCAGCACCCAACGCTGCGCGCCAGAGCTGATCAGCACGTCGGGCTCCAGCCTGAACATGTCGTCGTCGGCATGCCTACACAGCGATTCACTGGCAGCCGGCGTTCGAATCTGAGTTCCCGTCTTGACGCTTCCTCGCAACCAGGCGGCCACGTACTTCTCGAACAATTTCTCCATGGGGAACAACAAGCTGAGGCCTTGGTGCTCGCCGAGCACGGCCAGCGGCATCCAGCGATTCAAGATCAGCTCGCACCATGGTTTGACGGGACGGTAGTGCGCCATCAGCCGATCCGTTCCCCATGCGCGCAGGTCTGCTTGTACGTGCTGGCTCACGGGCACCTCGGCCAGCATAAAGCTCAGCTCCTGGGCCAGCCGCCAGTTATCAGGGTCTTTCGTGCTCAGCCGAACGCGGTCGAGTGCCAGCTTCAACAGTCGATTCTCTGGACGGTCGGGCAGGAAGACATCGTGGCGCACATGAAAGCGGTGTTCCCGGCCGGGCGCCTGGCGCAGCTGCGCCATGATGTTCAGCTGCCCGCGGAGGAATGGAAGCTCCTCTGACACGCGGTGGTAGTCAAAGCGCAGGCCCCGCTTGACCAATTGGTCGAGTTCGGCAAGGTAGCGGCGCATCACCCACTCCGACAGAGGCACGTCGAAGCGCTCTAGCGCGGCGATGCCGACCTCACGGGTTGGCAGGTCCAACGTGGCCTGGATCATCTTGCGCAGCAGCGCGCGGCAAACCGGCAGGCTATCGCCGACTTCGTGATGCTTCGGCACGATCTCCAGCGTTGTGCCGCATGGCGTCTGAATGACTCCGACGTAGCTGTCCAAACTCAGCGATCGCCGGCCCTCGACCTGCACCAGGCGAGCACCGGAACGCGAGAACGATTCGCTCAGCTTGCAGAGATAGTCGAACGCGCTGGTGGTCACCTGGGCGCAGTCGAGCGACGGGTCGACTGGGGCGGTGGTCAGCCGCGCGTACTCGCGAACGCTGACAACGGCGTTCACGTCAGCAGCGCGTGGTCAATTAGGCCAAGATAGCTTTCGGGCAGCGTGAACGCGTCTTCGTTGACCGACCAAGCCTGCCTGGTGCTTGAAACCGTCACATCGTCGCCAAACAGCTGCTTCACGTTCCAGGGCTGGGCCCGAACGAAGCGGTGTTGAGGGTTGGGCTTGCGGTGGTCATTCAACACCCATTGAATACGCTGCCAGTCCTCGAAGAAGTACTCCTGCAGCAAGGGCAGTACCTGCTCCCGAAAAATCGACGCCAGACGCGTCAGGCTGGCATCGCCTTCCAGTGGCATGAAGTACGCATGGCCGAGGCAGTGCTCTCGGTCGAGTAGCGCCTCGATGCGCTGGTTCAAAACGGTCAGCAGGCTACTCACGTCGATGCCGCTCACCGTCACGCCGTCCAGGAGCTCTGGGCGCGGCGGCATCTCGCGAAACACGAAACGTCTGCGTAACGCGACATCAAGCCCTGCAAGAGAGCGGTCAGCCGTGTTCATCGTTCCAATCAAGTAGACGTTGGCTGGGACGCTGAAAGGCTTCTTCGAGTAGGGAAGGATCGCCTCCAGGGCCTCGTCCGCTCCGGCCCGCTTGGACGGTTCGATCAGTGTGATCAGCTCGCCGAAGATTCGCGAGACGTTACCTCGGTTGATCTCGTCGATGATCAGCACGTAGGGCTCGTTACTTGGCGCAGAAGGCTGCACGGGCACGCTCAGCTTCACGCCGGCTGCGGTGAGTGCTTGCAGGAGATCAGGCCAGGTGATCCGGGAAAGGCGGTAGACCGTCTGCAACGTCAACCGAACGCCTTTGTTGACTTCCAGGATGTTGAAGTTAATGCCCGTTGCCAGCCACCTCACCGGCAGCTTGTTCACGTAGTCGCTTCGTACGCCGGCCGGAGGTTTGGGGGTGTATTCGTAGTCACCGGTGACAACACCCACAGCACTGATGGTCGTGTTCGATGCCAGGCAGACCACGATATCGCCGATGGTGATCTGTTGGCTGAAGTTGTCGAGCGAGCTCTGCACTTTGGTGCCGAGCTTCTGACCGACCTTGTTCAGGTCAGCGGCGTTGAGGTCGCCAGCCTCTGGCCAGCCGATGCGCGCCTCTCCATGCGTTAGGCAGTACTTGCGGGTGTCGCCAGAGCTGCTCGCTTCCTCGATGGACACCTTCCAGACCTTGGCGTCCTCGCGAATGCCGACATGCTCTTCAAGCTGCTTGTCGCGCCGCGCATCTCGGCATAGGTCAGCGAACACGCCGTTCTCGATTGTGTAGCTCACGCCTTGGGCGGGTGCCCCCGAATCGTCGTCTACGTTGGCTCGGATGCCTTCGACGAAATCTTCGTAGCTGAAGCTCTGGTGAAACGTCGTGAAGCGGACGCGCTTCGCACGCTCCAACTCCATGAAGCGGCGGCGCAACGCCGCACGATCGGCCAGGTTCGCAGCCAGGTACGCCGGATCAAGGATCGCAAGTGCAGCGTTGATCGTCTCGAAGGTCTTTCCTGTGCCGGGCGGCCCATAGAGGATCTGATTCAAAGGCGGGGTGTCCAACTCGGGCTCCTTCGCTGCGGGCGCCGGCTTGGCAACGGCGACCGATGGTGAATCGGCTCCCTCGTAGGCGTCGCAAAGTTTGTGCAACGCAGCCATATCCGGCACCGTCAGCTTGACGATGGGGTTGCCGACGGCCAGCGCTGGCGCATTGGCCGCGATGTTGCTGGAACGAGGTCTGTCGGGCGCATAGGGGACGACACCACCGAGTACGCTCTTGACATCCTCAAGCCATGCGCCGGGGCTGAGGTACAGCGTGGGTGTCTTGTTGTCGAGGGCGAGAGCAACCTCCGCACCACCCAGGTTCCGGAAGCCAGCCATCTCTTCGGTGGGTGGCTTGATGGGCTTGAATCGATCCGAACCCTTGAAGTACGCGTGCGCCTGGTCGGTGGTCAGCTTAGCCGACTCGATGGCCTGAATTTCAGTCCACACTTTGTCGCCATAGGTCAGCACGTCTGCATCGCCTCGCTGTGCCATCAGCTTGGCGTGAAGCTCGGCACATGTCGCCTTTCCGGCGGATCCGGCGACGCTGCGCAAGCTGTCCAGCTTGTAGATCGGCAACACCGACGGCTTCGCCCTGTCCTGGTACAGGAACGCGATCTTCCATTTCGTCACGGTGCCAAGGTCAGCGGCCTCGACGGCGGCCAGATCACCCACCCTGGCAGCCTTGGCGATTCCGAGGATGATGCCGTGGACCTTTGCAAACGCGGCTTCGGCTGTATCCCCGTACTTTCCCATCCAGGCGTAGTCCGCGCTGAACCGCCGTCCTTCGCCGTCGACTTGCTCGGACTGGTCCTTCCGGGAGTACACGCCGAACTTGAACGACGAACCGCCCCAGATCGAGCCCAGGCCTTCCGTCCTGGATTCCAGCCACTGCGTGAAGCAATCCTTGTCACCAGCAGTCGTGTACTGAGACAGTGTCAGTTGGTTCAACTTCTCCAGAGGCCATCTCTGTAGAAAGGTGTCCCATAGGGCGTTGCGCTCTGATACTGAAGATGTCATGCGATTGCGTTGGTGATTTGTGTTTCGGCTTCTGGCAGGCGCAGCTGGCCCGAGATAAGGCGTGGGAGCAGGGTGTCGCGGACGGCGGCGAGGGTTCGCGCTTGCTGCTGGTTGGCAAGAGTCCGCGAGTGAATCGGGCCCGCAACAGCGTCAAATGCGCTGAGCAACTCCACGGTTGGTCTTGTCACGACCAATCTTTTCAAATCGGCCACGGTGACATGACCAAGTCCAGTGGTCTGCTTGTTCCTTGCCAGTTCCGCGAACACGGGGCGCAGATACCTCAGCAACTCCAGAATGAATGCGCGTTCTGTGCTCGCCTTTGGCAGAACACGGAAGATGTGCTGGTTCAGCCAGGCCGGCTCGTGGGCCCACACGAATGTATCAATGGACGTGTCGGGGTTCCCGGACCAGGAAAACAGGATGTCGCCAGTCCCGATGAGGTACTTCTGAGGCATCTCGACTGCCGAAAATGCCGTCTGTGTTGTCACCCCCGCCTTGAGTTCGGCGATCTTTATGATTGGCATGCCTCTGCGGTCCGCGTTCGGCTCAAAAGCCTTGTACGCGGCGCCGTTGATGTAGGTCGCCATCTCATAGACTGGCGACACCTTCCACCCCCGCGGCAGGATCATTGCGCCCGCCGCTTCAAAGCTGTCCGGAAACAATGCCGCCGTTGTTTTGTCCATGCCGGCCGGCGCCAAGCCTTGGCTTTTGGTGCGAACGGGATCGAAGTCGACGAACCACGACTTAAACAACCCCTGCGAGATGGCTTCAAGGGTGGCGTTGGTTTCGCGCAGGAGGGTGATGCGTTCGGTCAAAGCGTTCGAGACTGTCGAGATCTCATCGATCTCCCGACGCGAGGGCATCGGTATCGGTAACTGTCGAACGTCTTTCAGGTTCAATGTCTTCTGGACGGTCGTATTGAGAACGGCATCGATCAAGTGCTTTCCAGCTGAGCTTTCCAGCACCGCCTTTATGTAGGTCCGAAGACTTGAGTCCCGAAATCTGACTACCGCTATCGCACGCGCTGGATTCCAGCCGCGCATCGCGCCCGTGACTACCACGCACTCGCCTGGGTTGCCCACCAGCGTGATGAGCAGTTCGTCACCATCAAGTTGCGTGCGCCGGTACTCATGATTTGTCTCTGAGGAGATGCAGTACTCCGGCCGCTTGCGCAGGGCTCCGCCACTGATATCCCCAACCTTGATGAGAGGGACCCCACCATCGGTGTGAGGTCCGGGATACATCACACCCACCGCAATACTCTTGCTGTCCCGCAGAAGGGATTCAAGAGTGACGACAGACCAGTGGTCGGGTACTTGACCGCCAGCTTGCTCCCAAAGCGCGCGCAGTTCAGAAGTCAAAGCCCAGCTCCCCGAGCTTCGCGCGAATCAACACATCCAACTCCGCCCCCTTCGCCATCTGCTCGCCCAACTGCTCCGTCAGCGCCCGCATCTTGGCCTCGAAGCCTTCGTCGTCGTCCTCCACCGCTTCCGCCCCCACATACCGCCCGGGCGTCAGCACATGCCCGTGCCCGGCGATCTCGACCAGCGGCACGCTGCGGCAATAGCCCGCCACATCGGCGTACGCGCCGGCACCCGCATCGCCGCGCCACGCCGCCACCGTGCCGGCGATGCGCTCGATCACCTCGTTCTTCAGCTCGCACTGCACCCGGCTGATCATCGTGGCCAGCTTGCGCGCGTCGATGAACAGTACCTCGCCTTTGCGCCTTGACTTGTCCTTCACCAGGAACCACAGGCAGGCCGGGATCTGCGTGTTGAAGAACAACTGGCCCGGTAGCGCGATCATCACTTCCACGACGTCAGCGTCGACCATCGCCGCCCGAATCTGGCCTTCGTTGTTCTGGCTGCTGCTCATGCTGCCGTTGGCCAGCACGATGCCGGCGCGGCCACCGGGCTTCAGGTGCCACAGCATGTGCTGCAGCCAGGCGTAGTTGGCGTTGCCTTGCGGCGGGTCGCCATACTCCCAGCGCGGGTCACCCGACAGGCTGGCGTGCCACCAGTCGCTGATGTTGAACGGCGGGTTGGCCAGGATGAAGTCGGCGCGCAGGTCGGGGAACTGGTTCTTCGTGAAGGTGTCGGCCGGCTCGCGGCCCAGGTTGAAGTCGATGCCGCGAATGGCCAGGTTCATCGCGGCCAGCCGCCAGGTGGTGGGGTTGGCCTCCTGGCCGAAGATGGCCACGTCGCCCAGCTTGCCGCCGTGGCTGAGGATGAACTCCTCGCTCTGCACGAACATGCCGCCGCTGCCGCAGCATGGGTCGTACACCTTGCCGTGGTGCGGCGCCAGCACGGCCACCAGCGTCTTGACGATGCTGCGCGGCGTGTAGAACTGGCCGCCGCGCTTGCCCTCGGCGCTGGCGAACATGCCCAGGAAATACTCGTAGACCTGGCCCAGGACGTCGCGCGCCTCGGCCGCCGATGAACCGAAGCCGATGGTGGACACCAGGTCGACCAGTTCGCCCAGCTTGCCGTCAGGCAGCTGGGCCCGTGCGAAACGCTTGTCCAGGATGCCCTTGAGCTTGGCGTTCTCGGCTTCGATCAAGGACAGGGCATCGTCGATGCGCTTGCCGATGTCGGGCTGCTTGGCTGCGGCGCGCAACGCCTCCCAGCGCGCGGCCTCGGGCACCCAGAAGACATTGACCTCGCGGTAGTAGTCGCGATCCTCCAGCTCGGCAGTCAACAGCTCGGGCGTGCTGTCGGCAAGGAAGTACTCGTCGGCAGGGTTGGCGAAGCGCGCGGTCAGCTCGGTGCGCTTGGCCTGGAAGGTGTCAGAGATGTACTTCAGGAAGATCAGGCCGAGCACAAGGTGCTTGTACTCGGCGGCATCCATGTTGGCGCGCAGCTTGTCTGCAGTCGCCCAGAGGGTCTTCTTCAGGTCGTCGATCATTTATCCGATGGTCTTTCTGTCAGTCCATAGCGTGCAAGAGAGCGTCTTGGCCGCGGTGCGGCTGGGCCGGCCGAGGCCATCAACTGAGTTCTCGCGCCAAATGCAGGTCGAGGGCCACTTGGCGTGATTGGGCGCGGGGCGTCCCTTCTACCGCTGCCTTGGCTGCTTCTTCATCGCCTACAAGGAGGACCTGTCGCTGCGCCCGGGTCACGGCCGTGTAGACCATGGTTCGGTCCAGAAGCCTATTGCCAGTGATGGGGACGATGACACGAGGCCACTGCGATCCTTGCGCTTTGTGTACTGTGATCGCATAGCCAAGTTCAAGATCGTCAAGCATCTCTTCGACGATTGGCCGACGGACGCCGTCGTCCCAGTCGACCCACGCAAGCACAGGGCTGGTTTCATCGCTCGTCTCGTCTGGCAGGGTTCGGGGGTCATCAGCGACCTCTACAACCAGGCCGAGAGAGCCGTTCTGGAGGCCCCTGTCCCAAAGGTTCCGGGTGCAGAGCACAGGGTCGCCGAGGTGAAAGCCCACTCGGGCCCAGGCGTCATGCCGGATGTCCCACACCTGCACTGGCTTCGCACCAGAAGTCAGCTCCGCTTGGCAAAGCGCGTTGATGCCCTTGCTGCCATCGATACCGCTGCGCCGCGAACACAGGATCTGTGTGTTTCCAGGGTCCTGCTTGTACAGATCCAAGACTGTCTCAGGGATCGCGGTTTCCGCCATGTCTGAGGAGACAGTCGGGCAGACGATGAAGGCGATCTCTGCCCCAGCATCTGAGGTCAAGTCCGGCCAGCGGCCACTGCGGATGAGCGCAGCGGCTGATGCGATTGCGCCGCCGTAGCGCTTGACTACGGTCAACTGCACGATTGGCACACGAGGCACCTTTGTTAGGGCGTGCAGAACCAGGCCGGGTCCAACTGGCATCAACTGCGCGGGATCACCGACCAGCACCATCCGCGGTGCCGGCCCGAGCAACTCACACAGCCTGCTCATGGTGATGATGTCGACCATGCTTGCCTCGTCGACGATGACGACGCTCCGTTCGTCGTACTCGCCCTCCCTCCAGTTGCGGATGAAGCTGGCGATGGTCGAGGCCGGGCGGCCAGTGGCTTCCTGCATGCGCTTCGCGGCTCGTCCTGCCAGTGCCAACTGCGTGACGGCAATCTCAGCCCGGTCATACACACCGTAGAGAGCCTTCAGAACGGTCGTTTTGCCGACGCCCGCGCCGCCGGTAATGAGCACGAACGGCTTGGCAGCCGCCAGCTGGACGGCCTCCCATTGCTGCGGATTGAGCTCGATTCCCTCGGTCTTCTCGTATGAGAGCAGCAACTCGTCGACATCGTCGGTGGGAAGCAGCGGTGGTGCGGTGGCCTTCAGACGGTCGGCCACTGCGGCGGCGACTTGCCGCTCCATCACCATCGCCCCCAGTGGCTGTACACCGTGGTGGCCGATAACGAAGCTGCCGTTGGACAGGCCGGAGGACAGGGCGGCCTGGATCAGGCTTCGCCAGCGAAAGGCGCTGGATTGCTCGCCTAGGACACCCTCAAGAAAGTCCATCAGCTTTGAAGAGAGCATCGAGGTGTGCCCAGCGCCGAAAACGCGATAGCAAGCTTCCTCAATGGCAGCCTGCAGGCGGCGAGGGTCGTCCACAGGCATGCCGAAGTGCAGCCGGGCCAAGGCGTCTGTCTTGCGCCAAGTGCCACAAAAGCTCAGCAGGCGGTATGGGTCCTCCTCAAGCTTCCGGGCCGTCTCCGCGCCAAAGAACTGCAGCACCTTACGGCCGAGTGCAAGGTCGAAGCCTTGGGCTTGCAGCCATTGCAACGTGCGGCTGTCGCCGTGCTGCGACCATGCCGCAATCACTTGAGCTGCGCTGTCTGGCGTCAGTACGGTCGCCAGTTGTGCGACGTCGCCGGTGTCCAGGTATGCATAGAGGCTCTCGCCGAAGGCATCCCACAGCTTGCGTGCCTTGACCTGCCCGATGCCCTCGAACGCAGGGCTGTCAGCCATGAAGGCAACGATGTGCTCTCCTGACGGCCGCATGAGAACGGCGCTGGCGGCTTCAATCTGGGTCTCGGTCACCTTGTAGCCATCAACTGCCAATAGCCGCTTGGATGGCTCGCCAGCCACCTTCCACCATTGCCCAGGCTCGACCCTGGTGCCACCCAGTGCCGCAGCGGTCGCCTTGACGACAACGTAGTCGCTGGCTTCTTGAACGCGTCCCTGGCCGTCGATGGCCTTTGCCGAGAAGATGCAGCCGCCGAAGCCGCGGGGATCTTGGCTTCGAATGTTGGTGACACGAAGAATCTGCTCGACGGTCAACGGGGCACCCTGCCGGTGAGCGCTAACGCTTCGCGCAACACGGTGAACTTCTCGATGACGCGCTTCAGTTCTGCCACCTCGGCTTTGAGGCCCGCGTTCTCCTGCTCCAGTCTGCGGAGTCGCTCAGCTTCTTGTGCTGCGCGCAGGAGCCCGGGCTCTCGCATCAGCGGCTTCTCCGGCACTTCGGGTTCGCGATCGACGCCAGGGGGCAGTACGCCGCGCAGGCGCAGTTGATTCTCCAGCTCGCGAAGCGCCTCCTTGATACGAGGGTTCTGATCGAGGACCGATCTCGCGAAGCCGCACTCCGTCGCGATCTCCTTTCGAGACAAGACCCCGCGGTTCGCGAGTGCCCGGAAGTCGTCTTCGCTCTTGCTTGCAACCCATGCCGAAAAGGACTTGACGTTCTGATCGGCAAGCTGACGTCCGCTGCTCATGTGTTCGCTCGCCTCGGGATATCCTGATTTCGCCTTAACCATTCCACGAATGGCTTGGCTATGCCAGAGTCCACAATCACGTTGTTTCGCAGGCGCGACATATCCAGAACCTGCACTTGGTCTAGGTCAACAGACACTGTTCGTTCGAAGTGACGCAGGACAGCGAATAGGGCTTGGCAGGTGCGAGTCAAATTGAGCTGGGCCTCGTGCAAATCTTGGAGCGTCGCGCTGACTTCAGCAGGGGTAGAAGCGATCGCATGTTGTCCCGTCTGCTGCTTCTCCAGGTGAGCGACATACACCCTGAGCCGTTCCACCTCACGCTTCAAATTGCTTGCCTCTAGCTCAGCGGTGACCACCAAAGACTTCGCCTTATCGTCGCCCGCGTCCCTGAGCCTCAGATGCTTGGTTCCGCCACCTAGGTGGGCCGCCATAAAGGTCAGAAGGAGAGCCTTGTATCTCTTGTTGCGCAGCAACGTTGCTCTATTGCAAGGCTTCTGCTCTTGGTGCGTCAGGTGCGTCGCAACCATTTCCGCGAGCCCTGTCACATGCTGAAACTTCACACGTGACGTCTTGAGCTGCTCCAAGTACTCGATCACCAAATGCTCACGCCGCTCTTGCTTGGCCCGTTGGTAACCCTCGAAGGTGTTCTTTCCTTTCGGCATTTCACCGGACCTCCAACAATAGCGGCGAGATCACTGTCGGAGGGATGCTCATGCTGCTCTTGCCTTCGAGGATGTTGATGATGTCGCTATAACCCAAGCCATTCGCCTCCACGATGGTCCGAAGCAAGCCAGCGCACTCCGCCGCTGGATCTGCGGGAATCGTCCTATTGAATGCTTCATCGAAACGGCCGCTGCGAGCAAGCAGTTCTCTCCGCAAGACGTCGAATCGAGCGCGCATCTGCGGGCTCTCACAGGTGGGATAAGCCACGCACTCTCCGAGTCGAGCAAGTAAGTACGCCGTCAAACTGCTTGGAGCTTCGACCCGATGGAGATCCTGCAACACGATCTCAGGCTTCTGTACGACCCACTTTCGGTTATCAAGACCCTTGGAGATTCGATTTCGAGCTGCGTCCAGAACCTCTTCGCTCAGTCTCCAGCCACTCAGTTCTTCAGCGATGCGGTTGCGCTCCTCTGCGCTGCCCCCAGGTTTCGTAGCACTTCGATCTAGAGCCCAGGGGTTTGCATCG
>VFQM010000246.1_pt1 | contig 65566 bp, 62 predicted proteins | sample 3512391 | NCBI WGS metagenome assembly VFQM01 (sample SAMN10412369, study PRJNA504923) | tailings metagenome | isolation source: Replicate 1 from Balatoc abandoned mine | place: Philippines | reverse complement strand
GCAACGGGTTTTCAGCGCGAAGCGCACCAATCTGCACGAAAAGTACGACTACCCCAGGTCGCCTTCCTGGATTGTCATGAGAATGCTCCGGGTGAAGTCTGTCAGCGATGCGTCTCAGCCTCATGCGCATTGCGGCCGACGAAGCCGATCAGCAGCCTGTTGACCGCGTCGGGTGCCTCGAACGCGACCCAGTGGCTCGCATTGGGGACGACCCGGCAGACGATATGCGGTGCGCAGCGGCGCAGATACCCGGCGCGTGAGGCGGTATCCGGCCGCGGCAGTGGATCGCGCGCCGGCAGGATCGCCAGAATCGGACAGGCCACCCGTCGAAGGCTGGGCCCCAATGTGTCCTGATAGCCCAGGAAACGCGACTTGAAACGCGTCATGGCGTGGTTGCGGCGCTGCATCGCCACCGTCAGCGCGTCGATGTTGCGCGGATCGGCGATCATCATCATCTCGAGGTTGGCGCGGTGGATGGCATCCGCTTCGGCGTCGCTCGCGCCGGGCGGCACGGGCCTCAGCGGTGGGCGATGCCAGCCGTCCGGCGGAAAGCCGCCCGGCGCCAGCAGGCAGGCGGCGAACACGTGTTCGGGCAGTTGCGCCGCCAGCCATGCCGCCACCACCCCACCCCAAGAGAAGCCGGCGACGGCAAAGCGCTGCCCCGGTGGCACCAGCCCCGCGGAGAGGGCTGCCGTCAGGCAGCGGCCGTAGCCGTCGAGGTCGGTGTCACGCGGCACGTCGATCGACTCACCCATCCCGGGCAGGTCTGGAATCACCAGAGTGAACCGGCGCGACAGCGGCTCGATGTTGCGGACCCAATGTGTCCACGAGCCGGTGCCACCGTGCAGCAGAAGCAGCACGGGCCCGCTGCCCACCCGCAGCGCCTTCACGCCGGCGACCGTGACGTGCTCGATCCGCAGACCGGGGTAGAACGCCTCGGGGCGCATGTCGTGCGAGTGTGAACTCACAGCGTGATCCCGGTGCCGAGCACGTTGGTGATCTGGCTGGACAGCACGCCGCCGTTGCCGTGGCACAGTGCCAGCTCGGCGCCCGCCACCTGCCGCTCGCCGCCTTCGCCACGAAGCTGCCGCACCGCTTCCACCAGTGTGAACATGCCGTACATGCCAGGGTGCACGCAGGACAGGCCGCCGCCGTTGGTGTTGACCGGCAGCGAGCCGCCCGGCGCGATGGCGCCGCTGGCGACAAAGGGTCCGCCCTCCCCCTTGGCGCAGAAACCCAGGTCCTCGAGGAACAGGACGGTGTTGATCGTGAACGCGTCGTACAGCTCCACCACGTCGAAGTCGCGCGGCGACACGCCGGCCATGGCCATCGCGCGCTGCCCCGAGTCGATGGCCGCGGTGCGCGTCAGGTCGGCCATGGCGACGATGTTCATGTGCGTGGTGGCCGCCGCTGCGCCGAGCAGGTAGACGGGCTTCTTCGGCAGGTGGCGCGCGCGATCGGCGCGCGTCATCACGATCGCCGCGCCGCCGTCGGTGACAAGGCAGCAGTCGCGCACCGTCAGCGGGCTCGACACCATGCGCGAGGCCAGCACGTCGGCCACGGTCAGCGGGCCGCGCATGAAGGCCTCGGGATTCTTGTTGGCCCAGGCCCGGGCCGCCACCGCCACGGCCGCCAGCTGCTCGCGGGTCGTGCCGTACTCGTGCATGTGACGCGAGGCCGCGAGCGCATACGACGTCGCCGGGAAGATCGGCGCGTAGGGCGCCTCGTAGGCGAAGGGTTTGACCGACGACACCAGCTTGCCGGCGGCGGTGCGCTGGTTGCTGCCGTAGAAGATCAGCGCCGTCTCGCACAGGCCGGCGTCGAGTGCCATGGCCGCCATCTGCGTGTATGACAGAAAGGTCGAGCCGCCGGTGCGGTTGTTGTCGGTGAATTTCGGCTGGATGCCGAGCATCTCGGCGATCAGCAGCGCCGACAGCGGGTTCGAGTTGCCCGGCAGCGAACCGAAAACCGCATCGACGTGGCGCGTCGTCAGGCCGGCCTCGGCCAGCGCCTTGACGCTGGCCTCGACGGCGATCTCCTCCGAGCTGCGGCCCGGCGCCTCGCCCAGGCCGGCGAGCGCCGCACCGACGATCGCGGCGCGGCCGCGGATGCCGTGGCCTCTCATCGCGCGCTCCTTGCGCCATCGGCAGCGGCGTCAGGATCGAACACCACGCAAGGCTCGCCGCCGGCCCCCTGCCCGACGCGCGCCCGCACCGCCATGCCGATGCGCACCGTGTCGGGCGGGACGCCGTCGACGCGTCCCATCATCCGCGGGCCCTCGGCGAGATCGACCAGCACGACGTTGTACGGTCCGCCCTTGTCGGCGCTGCGGTTGACGACGCTGACGGCATACACCGTGCCGCGCCCGCTCGGCGCCTGCCACTCGAGCGCGACACTGCCGCAGTGGCTGCACGCCAGTCGCGGATAGAAGACGTGCCGCCCGCACGCGGCGCAGTGCTGGATGCGGAAGTCGCCTGAGGCCAGGTGCTGGGCGAACACCGCGTCGGGGCCCGGTCCTCGGGTCCAGTCCGCGCTGGGGTCGATCGTCATGGGGTCATGCTCCTGGGGCAGGGGATCGGGTTCGTTCGGCGCAAGCCGCGGCGGCGCTTCAGCCCGGCAGCTCGAGCACTGCCTTGGCGAGGATGTTGCGCTGGATCTCGTTGCTGCCGCCGTAGATGCTCGCCGGGCGCGCCGCGAAAAACACATGTGCCGGATGCAGGGCGCCGCCAGGCAAGGCAATCGACTCGTCACCGACGCCGGCGGCGCCGGCGGTCTCGAGCATCAGGTCGGCGACGCGCTGCTGCGCCTCGGTGACCCAGATCTTCAGCATCGACACTTCGGCGCCGAGCTCACCGCCGCGGCGCAGCACCTCGACGCAGCGCACGTACATCGCCTCGAGGTCGTCGATGTCGAGCCGCAGCTGGTCATAGCGCGCGCGCCAGGCGGCATCGCCGTCCAGGCCCGAGGCGCGCCCCAGCTCGAGCAGGCGCCCGAGCGGCGCGCGCGCGGCGCGCGGGCTGCCGATCATGATGCGCTCGCTGCCGAGCAGCGACTTGGCCATCGTCCAGCCCTGGTTCAACGCGCCGACGAGGTTGGACTTGGGCACGCGCACGTTGTCGAAGAAGGTTTCGCAGAACTCGGCATTCCCGCCCAGGTTGCGGATGCGCTTGACGGTGATGCCGGGCGTGCGCATATCCACCAGCAGGAAGCTGATGCCCTCCTGCTTCTTGGCCTTCGGGTCGGTGCGCACGAGCAGGAAGATCCAGTCCGCCTCGTGCGCGAACGAAGTCCAGATCTTCTGGCCGTTGACGACGAACTCGTCGCCGTCGAGCACGGCGGTGGTGCGCAGGCTGGCGAGGTCCGATCCCGCCGACGGCTCGGAGTAACCCTGGCACCACAGAACTTCCCCGGAGAGGATGCGCGGCAGGATCTCGCGCTTCTGCTGCTCGGTGCCGTAGCGGATGATCAGCGGCCCCAGCATGATCACCGCCATGTTCGGCGCAATGACGATGCCGTGGCGGTCGAACTCCGACTGCAGGGCCACCTGCTCGTAGCCCGACAGGCCCATGCCGCCGTATTCCTTCGGCCAGTTCGGCGCCACCCAGCCCTTGCGGTAGAGCTTCTCGTGCCATGCACGCGTTTGCTTCAGGCTCAGGCGGGTGGGCGGGAAACGCCAATCGGACGGGAAGTTCTCGGCCAGCCAGCGCCGCAACTCGTCGCGGCGGATCGGCTGCTCGCCGCCGGCGATGATCTCGGGCGCCGACGCTTCCTGACCGTCGCCGGCCCGCTCGTTGTAGCGGCGCCGGTGCGTCGTCGCGTCGCCGAGCCACACGGCGCCGAACATCGCCTTCTTCAGGTACAGGCCGATGTTGCACTCGTCGGTGTAGCCGATCCCGCCATGCAGCTGGATGCAGCCCTTGGTGACCTCTAGCGCCGCTGCCGAGGCGCGCGCCTTGGCCTGGCTCGCGGCGATCGCCAGGCGGTGCCCGTCGGCGTCGTGTGCATCTGCCACGGCGGCCGACTGCAGCACGGCCGAGCGCGTCAGTTCGATCTGGATCAGCATGTCGGCGGCGCGGTGCTGCAGCGCCTGGAAGCTGCCGATCGGGCGCCCGAACTGCTCGCGCATCGAGATATAGACCACGCTCGTCTCGAGCGCCTTGGTCATGACACCGAGCAGCTCGGCGGACGCGGCGATGCGCGCCAGGTCGAGCGCCCGGTCGAGCACGGCCCTGGCGCGCTCGGCGCCGGCCACCACCTGCGCCGGCCCGACCTCGGCCGCCTCAAAGCGCAGCTCGCCCCAGAAGCCGCCGTCGACGCGTGGCTGCGTCGCCAGCTGCAGACCGCGCTGGTCCGCCTCGACGAGCAACAGCACCGAACCCTGCGGCGCCTGCGCTGCCACGACGAAGGCGTCGGCCCCTGCGGCGCCAGCGACGAAGCGCCGGCACCCCTCCAGCACGAGACCCGCACCGCGCGGTTCGGCGCGCAGCATGGCGTCGTCGTCTGCGGCGAGCGCGAGCTGCGCCTCGCCGCGCGCCAGCGCCGGCAACCAGCGCTCGCGCAGCACGCTCGACTCGCCGTGCAGCAGTGCCCACGCCGGCAGCAGCGCACCGGCCACGAGCGGCTCGGGCGCGAGCGCTCGTCCACACTGCTCGAGCAGCACCGCAGCCTCGGCCACACCGAGCCCGCTGCCACCGAGCGACTCGGGCAGGCACAGACCGAGCCACCCGAGGCCGGCCAGGCGCTGCCAGCGCGCCCGGTCGTGCCCCGGGAACTGGCCGCGCCATTCGCGCAGCCGCCGTGCCTCGCCGTCGGCCGCGAAGAAGTCCGCTGCCGCAATGCACAGCATGCGCTGCACGTCGGTGCGCTCGTCAAGCCTCTGCGTCAGATCGATCATGTGCACCTCCGTCCGTGGCCAAACTGGCCGCATCGACACCGCGGGTACGGGGCGCGCAGAGCGAACGCAGGCCCACTCCCCGCATGTCCCCCCCTGGCGCGGCGCGTTAAGCTGTGGCAGTCTCCAGTCTAACAAACACTCGTTTTGCCCGGGAGGAGCAGCATGTTCAACGGCAAAGCCCTTGAGGGGAAGGTCGCCATCGTCACCGGCGCGGGGCAGGGAATCGGCGCGGCCATCGCACGCGCCTACGGCGCACAGGCGGCCCAAGTCGCGGTGGTCGACTGGAACGTCGAGGCGGCCGAGCAGGTCGCTCAGTCGATCCGCGCCGCCGGCGGCAAGGCTGCGGCCTTCAAGTGTGACGTCGCCGACCGCGCGGCGGTCGACGCGATGGTTGCGGCGGTGGCGACCGCCTTGGGGCCGGTTGACGTGCTCGTCAACAACGCAGGCATCACCCGCACCGCGATGCTGCACAAGATGTCGGCCCATCAATGGCAGCAGGTGATCGACGTGCACCTCACCGGCAGCTTCAACTGCCTGCAGGCGGTGGTCGGCGGCATGATGGAACGCCAGCGCGGCTGGATCATCAACACCGTATCCACCGCCGGCATCCTGGGCACGATCGGCCAGATCAACTACGGCTCCGCCAAGGCCGGTCTGATCGGGTTCACCAAGTCGGCGGCGCGCGAGCTGGCGCGCTACAACATCATCGTCAACTGCGTCGCCCCCGGCGCCGCCACACCGATGACCGAGACCATCCGCACCGACGAACGGTTCAAGCAGCGCACGCTGGACCGCATCCCGCTGGGGCGCTGGGCCGAGCCGGAGGAGATCGCGCCGCTGTGGGTGTTCCTGGCCTGCGAGGGCGCGAGCTACGTCACCGGTCAGCTGATCGGCGCCGATGGCGGCATGTCGATCCACTGAGCTGCGACGCACCACCCGATGAACTCCCCCATGGCACCGCGCGGCGCTCTCACGCCGCTGTTCGAACCGCGCGCCATCGCCGTCTACGGGGCGTCGTCCGACCCCACGAAGATCGGCGGCAGGCCGCTGAACTTCCTGAAGTCCAGCGGCTTCGATGGTCCGCTGTACCCGATCAACCCGAAGGCCGCGCAGATCCAAGGCCTGCCCTCGTTCGCCACGGTCGGCGCCGTACCGGGTCCGGTGGATCTGGCCATCGTCGCCGTGCCGGCACCGGGCGTGCTGGCCGCGCTCGAGGACTGCGCCGCCAAAGGGGTGGGCGGAACCGTCGTGCTGAGTTCGGGTTTCGCCGAGGTGGGCGGCGCTGGCGTCGAGTGGCAGGCCCGCATCACGGCGTTGGCGCGGCGCACCGGGATGCGCGTGGTCGGCCCCAACTGCATGGGCCTGATCAACGTGCGGCGGCGCCTGCTGGGCACCTTCACGCCCAGCGCCGCCGGTTTCGGCCTGATGCCCGGGCGCATCAGCCTGGTCAGCCAGAGCGGCGCCTTCGGCGGCTATTGCCTGTCGCTCGTACGCCAGCGCGGCCTGGGGCTGAACCTGTGGATCACCACCGGCAACCAGTGCGACGTCGATGTCGCCGACTGCATCGACCACTTCGCGCGCGACGAGGGCACGCAGGTGATCGCCGTCTACCTCGAGGCGGCCACCGACAAGCACCGCCTGGTGGACGCCTTGGCGCTGGCGCGCGAGCGCGGCAAGCGTGTCGTCGTCATGAAGGTCGGCCGCTCGGAGGCAGGCGCCCAGGCTGCGGCATCGCATACCGCGTCGCTGGCCGGAGCCGACCAAGTCTACGAGGGTCTGTTCCGCCAGTATGGCGTGTGGCGGGCGCGCAGCATCGACGAACTGTTCGACGTGGCGTACGCCTGTTCAGTGCCCGTGCCGGCACCTTTGGGCCGTCGGGTCGGCCTGCTCACCGTCTCCGGGGGCGTGGGCGCGCTGATGGCCGATGTGGCCGGCGACTGCGCACTCGACGTGGCGCCGATGCCCGACGATGCACAGCGCCGGTTGAAAGAGCTCGTGCCTTTCTGCGGCCCACGCAACCCGGTGGACATGACGGCGCAGCTCGTCAACGACATGACGCTGTTCGGCCGCAATTTCCAGATCATGCTGGAGGACGGCGGTTACGACGTGGTGGTCGCATTCCTGTCCAGCGTCGGGCAGGTGATGGACCTCAGCCGCTCGTTGCTAGAGCAACTGCAGGCCGTGCTCGCTCGCTTCCCGGATCGGACCGTGGTCTTCTCGTCGCTGGCCACACCGGAGGTGCGCCAGATGTACGAGGCCGCCGGCGTGCTGTTGTTCGACGAACCCACGCGCGCGGTGCGTGCCGCCAGCGCCTTGGTGCACTTCGCCGAGCAAGCGCGCCGTGCGGCACGGCAGGATCCACCGCCGCCCCTGCCCACCGGCGCGGTGCCGCCACCGGCGCGGGCCGTCAACGAGGTGGACGCCAAGGCGATCCTGGCCAGTGCGGGCATCCCCGTGGTGGCCGAACGCGTCGCGGCGGACGGTGACGCAGCCACACGCGAGGCCGCAGCGTTGGGCTATCCCGTGGTACTGAAGATCGCCTCGGCGGACATCGCACACAAGAGTGAAATCGGCGGCGTCATCGTCGGCTTGCGCGACGAGTCACAGGTGCGCGATGCCTACCGCACCCTGATGCAGCGTGCCGCCGATCGCGCGCCGCTGGCGCGCGTCGACGGGGTGGTCGTTGCGCGCATGGCCGAACCCGGCTTGGAGACCATCCTCGGGGTCGTGCGCGACCCGGTGTTCGGGCCCGTGGTTATGTTCGGGCTCGGTGGCATCTTTGTCGAAGCCTTCCAGGACGTGGCCTTCCGCGTCGCACCTTTCGGCGTGACCGAAGCGCAGGCCATGGTCGCCGAAGTCAAGGGCCGCGTGCTGCTTCGAGGGGTGCGCGGCCAGCCACCGGCCGACGAGGACGCATTGGTGCGGGCGATCGCGGCGCTCTCGGTGTACGCCGCGGCGCACGCAGAGGCGATCGAGAGCATCGACATCAACCCGCTGCTGGTGCTGCCGCGCGGCCGCGGCGTGCTGGCGCTCGATGCCCTGATCGTGCCAACCGACGCTGCCTGAAGGGCGTCAGACGAGATCGTCGACGCGGCCGCGGCGCATCATCAGCTTCTCGCCGAACTCGAACACCTGTTCGTTTCGCTGGTTGAAGACCCGCACCCGCCCTTGCATGATCCCGCGCTTGCCGTCGGAGAGGTTCTTCTTCGCCTCGACGGTGATTTCGGCGCGCAGCGTGTCGCCCGGGCGTACTGGCACGGTGAACCTGAAGTCGTTCAGTTCGAGCGCGGCGATCGTCGCCGGCCCCAGGATCTCCTCCATCATTCCCGCCGCGAGTGCCGCCGTCAGCAAACCAGGGCAAATGCGCCCGCCGAAGTCGGTGTGCTTCTTCGCGAACTCCTCGTTGATGAAGATCGGCAGCTTCAGCCCGGCGAGGGACGTGAACAGCACGATGTCGGTCTCGGTGACGGTTCGGCCGTAACTTCGGAACACGTCCCCGGGGTTGAGGTCATCGAGCGAGCGGTTGGACATGGCTTCTCCTGGGCATTCAGGATTCGGGTTGAACCGGGTGAGCAAACTAACAGTTGGTAGACTACTCTGCCATTCTGGCTTGTGCCACCCCGCCCCGGAACCACGCCCACCCCATGTTGTTCTTCGAGCCCGGACTCGCCTTGCCTCCCACCGCCGTGCGCACGGCAGCGTTGCGTGCGCAGGTGCGCCAGTTCATCGCCGAAGAGATCGCCAGCGGCGGATTCGAGCCGCAGTGCAACTCGTGGACCGAAGGTCTGGACGGCGCGTTCAGCCGCAAGCTCGGACAGCGCGGCTGGATCGGCTACCACTGGCCGACAGCCTACGGCGGCCACGGTGGCAGCGCCTTCGACACGCTGACGATCAACGAGGAACTGCTCGCCTCGGGTGCCCCGGTGGCTGCGCACTGGATCGCGGCGCGGCAGAGCGCACCCTTGTTGATGCGCTTCGGCAGCGAGGCTCAGCGCCAGGCGTTCCTGCCGCGCATCGCCGCCGGCGACACCTATTTCGCGATCGGCATGAGCGAGCCGGACGTCGGCTCCGACCTTGCCTCTGTGCGCACCCGCGCCGAGTTCTCGGGTGGCCGCTGGCGGCTCCAGGGCCGCAAGGTTTGGACCAGCGGCGCGCACATCGCGCACTTCGCCATCGTGCTGTGCCGCACCGCGCCGCTCGACCCCAAGACGCGGCACGCGGGCCTGAGCCAGTTCATCGTCGACCTCAAGGCGCCCGGCGTGTCGATCCGGCCCATTGTCATGCTCGACGGCAGCCACCACTTCAACGAGGTCACCTTCGACGGCGTCGAGCTGGCGCCTGACAGCCTTGTCGGCCAGGCCGGCGACGGCTGGAAGCAGGTGACGAGCGAACTTGCTTACGAACGCAGCGGTCCGGAGCGCTTCCTCAGCACCATGCCCATCGTCGAGCGTTGCCTGCGCCTGGTCCTCACGGACGCACCGGCTGCGGCTGACATCTCGGCAGGCCGTCTGTTGGCGCGGCTGATGACCCTGCGCAACATGAGCCTAGCCATCTGGGGCGCGCTCGAAGCCGGGCGATCACCGGCCATCGAAGCCGCGATGGTCAAGGACCTGGGGACGAACTACGAGCGCGACACGCTCGAACTCGTGCGCGACGCGATGGACGCCGACGCGCGTGTGGCCGGCGATTCGGCCCTGGCGCACCTGTTGGTCGCCGCCTGGCCACTCGCCCCCACCTATAACCTGCGCGGCGGCACCAACGAGATCCTGCGCAACATGATCGCCAAGCAACTGCAGGCACGATGAGCGAGCTCGCCCAACCGTTGGCCGAAGCGGCCGACCGACTGTTCTCGCAGCGCTGCGACAGCCGACTGGTGGCTTCGGCCGATGCGGGCCAGTGGCCGCAGGCGCTGTGGTCCGCTGTCGACGAGTTGGGGCCGGGCCAGTTGCTCGCGCCCGAGTCCGCAGGCGGCGCCGGCGGCGACTGGCTGGACGCCTGTACGCTGCTCGAGCGTGCGGCGGCACACTGCGTGCCGCTGCCGATCGGGCAGACGCTGCTGGCCGGTTGGCTGCGCTCGCGCGCCGGGCTGCGGCCGGTCAGCGGACCGGCCGCCCTGGCCTTCACCGCAGCCCCCTTGGCCGCGATGCGCGAGGCCGGCCGCGCCGATGCGGCGGAGTCCGACGTTGCGCCCGTGCTTTGGGCGGAACACGCCCACCAGATCGCCTTCGTCGGCGCGGACCCCGCTGGCACGGCCCAGCTGCTGTGGCTGCCGAAGGGGTGCATGCAGACGCGTCCCCTCACGCGCAGCTTCCCCCCTTCGGCGCGCGTGACCTGTACCGGTGTCGCGCTGCACGCACCCGCGAGCGCCGAACCGGCTCGGGCCTGGTGTGTGCCCTTGCCCGGACTCAGCCTGACCGAGGTGCGCGCGCGGGCCGCTCTGCTCACCGCCGCGCAGATGGCCGGCGCGCTGGGGCGCCTCCTCGACATGACGCTGGCGTACACCGGAGAACGCGTACAGTTCGGTCGCTCGATCGGCCAGTTCCAGGCCGTTCAGCACCAGCTGGCGCAGCTGGCCGAGGAGGCCGCCGCCGCGCGCGTGGCGGTACATGCGGCCGCGGCCACCGAAGACCCGCACTGCTTTGTTGCCGCAGCGGCCGCGGCCAAGGTGCGGGCGGGCGAAGCCGCGAGCCTGGCTGCGCGCATTGCGCACCAGCTGCACGGCGCCATCGGCGTCACCGCCGAGCACGCTCTGCACCTGTCCACGCGCCGGCTGTGCTGGTGGCGCGACGAGCACGGCAGCGAGGCCTTCTGGGCGCGCGCGCTGGTGCAGGCCCTGAGGGACGGCGGCATGCGGTCGGCCTGGCAGGCTGCGGTGGCCTGCACCTCGCGTTGAACGGACTCGAACCATGAGCGCACTGCGCGGCATCCGGGTGATCGACCTCACCGCCTACCTGCTCGGGCCCTTCGCCACGCAGATCCTCGGCGACATGGGCGCAGACGTCGTCAAGATCGAGTCGCACGAGGGCGACATTGTGCGCGGTATCGGACCGACGCGTTCGCCGGGCATGGGCGGCATCTTCCAGCAGAACAACCGCAACAAGCGCAGCGTCGTGCTCGATCTCAAGCAGCCGGCCGGCCGCGATGCGCTGCTGCGCTTGGCCGCCAAGGCCGACGTGTTCGTCTACAACGTTCGTCCGGCGGCGATGGCCAGGCTGGGGCTCTCGTACGAGGCGCTCGCTGCCGTCAACCCGGGCATCGTCTACGCCGGCGCGGTCGGCTTCGGCCAGGACGGCCCGTATGCCGCGCGGCCCGCGCTGGACGACCTGATGCAGGGCATGTCAGGCATCGCCGGGCTGTACGCGCGAGCCAGCGGCGGCGAGCCGCGCTACATCCCGATGGCCATGGCCGACCGCTACACCGGCATCGCGCTCGTCAATGCCATCCTCGGCGCCCTGGTGCACAAGCTGCGCACAGGCGAAGGACAGTCGCTGGAGGTGCCGATGTTCGAGTCGCTCGCGCAAGGCGTGCTGGGCGATCATCTGATGGGCCATTCGTTCGATCCACCGCTGGGGCCGCCAGGCTATCTGCGCCACCTGAGCCCCGACCGCCGGCCCTTCCGCACGCAGGACGGCTACCTGTGCGCCTTCCTCATCAGCGACGGCCAGTGGCGTGCCATGCTAGATCGCATCGGCGAGCCCGAACTGTTGGATGACCCGCGCTTTGCCACGCTGCAGGCACGCACCGACCATTCGCGCGAGGTGTACGCCTGGCTGGACGCCGTCTTTCGCACGCGCACCACGTCCGAGTGGCTGGCCATCCTGGGTGAGGCCGATGTGCCGGCTGGCCCGCTGCACACGCTCGAGTCGCTGCTGGAAGATCCGCACTTGAACGCCGTGGGCTTCTTTCAGCACCTGCAGCATCCGACCGAAGGCACGCTCGTGAGCCTGCGGCCGCCGTCGCGCTGGTCACGCACGCAGCCGGAGATCCGGCGTGCGCCGCCGCGCCTGGGCGAGCACAGTGCCGAACTGCTGCGCGAGGCCGGCTATTCCGCCGCGGAGATCGCCGAGCTGGCGGCCGCCGGCGTCACGGTTGCGGCGGGCGACGGGTGCGGCTGATGGCCATCGCCCGTCGCCGGCCGCGCGCGGAACTACACGCCGCGGAAACGCGGCGCACGCTTCTCGAGCAGGGCCGCAACGCCTTCCTTGGCATCGGCCATCTCGAGCGTGCGCGACTGCAGCAGCGCTTCGATCTCGCCAGCCAACCTCGGGTCCCATTCGAGGCCACGGTAGAGCGAGCGCTTCATCATTCGAACGGCCACCGGTGCATTGGCTGCGATCTCGTCGGCCAGTTCGCGAGCCCGCGCCAACACCTGTCCCGGCTCAACCGCATGGTTGGCGATTCCCAGCTCAGCGGCCTCGGCGCCCGAAAACACGCGTCCGGTGAACAGCAACTCCGCCGCACGTGGAACGCCGCACACGCGCGGCAGAAGATAGCTGATGGCCATGCCCGAATGCAGGCCCAGGCGCGCGAAATTGGCACCGTAGCGCGCCTCGCGGTTGGCCACGCGGATGTCGCACACCAGGCCGAGCCCGAAGCCGCCGCCGATGGCGTGGCCGTTCATCGCCGCAATCACCGGTACTGGCACGTCAAGGATGCTCAGGAACGGCCGGTAGATCGCGTAGGACGCCTCATGCGGCAGTTCGCTGCCCCGCTCGAGCAACGCGCTGCGGAAGTCCGCGCCCGAACAGAAGTTGTCCCCGCTGCCGGTGATCACGACACAGCGGATGGCACGGTCTCCCTTCACTTCGTCGATGACCTGCTGGAATGCCTGCAGCAACTCGGGCGCCATCGCATTGCGCTGCTCGGGGCGGTTGAGCGTGATCTCGCAGACGGAGCCGCGACGATCGACGAGTACGGCAGAAGCGGTCATGGAATTCCTTGGGATTGGCACATGGCAAGTGTAGGCGTGGCGGGCTGCGTGGGCAGTCCGTCGAAGCCTGCGCGAGGCGCCATGTGAGGAGAACCCATTCAACGGGGGTGCAATGAAAATGCTCAAGCGACTTCTGATCGGCCTGCTGACCGCGGCGGGCCTGATGGCCTCGGTGCCGGCTTCGGCTCAGGCCTGGCCTTCGCGGCCGCTGCAAATGATCGTGCCTCAGGGCGCGGGCGGCAGCACCGATGCGCTGGCGCGGCTGGTGGCGCAGGCGCTGGGTGAGCGTCTGGGCCAGAACGTGGTGGTCGACAACCGCGCGGGCGCTGGCGGCGTGCTCGGAATCGGCGCTGCGGCCAAGGCGGCACCTGATGGGTATACGCTGCTGCTTGGCTCCAACACCACCGTGGCCGCCAACGCGTTCCTGTATGCGAGCTTTCCGGTCAAGCCGCTCGAAGACTTCACGCCGCTCGCGATGGCCGCCGATGCGCCATTTGTCTTCGTCGTACCGGCCCACTCGCCGCTCAAGTCGATGAGCGACCTGTTGGCCGCGGCCAAGGCGGCGCCGGGCAAGCTCAACTATGGATCGGGGACCAGCTCGGCGCTGCTGTGTACCGAACTGCTCAAGCGCGCCGCCGGAATCGACTTGACGCGCGTGCCCTACAAGTCGTCCGCGCAGGGACTCAACGATCTGATCGGCGGGCAGCTCGACGTCACCTGCGAGCCGCTGTCCAGCAGCATGCCCAACGTCAAGGCCGGCCGCATGCGCGCTCTGGCACAGACCGGCGCCCAGCGCTCGCCCCTGGCTCCCGACATCGAGACCGTGGCCGAAGCGGGGATCAAGGGCTTCGAGTACAGCGCCTGGTTGGGATTCTTCGTGCCGGCGGGCGTGCCGCGCGAGATCTCGTCACGCCTGGCAGCAGAGTTGCTGGCGGTGCTGAGGCTGCCGGCAACGGCCGACAAGATCCGCGGCATCGGTTTCGAGCCCCGCACCGCGGACGCCGACGCGCTGGCAGCGACGCATCGCGCGGAAATGGCCACCGTGGCGGCCACAGTGCGGGCAGCCGGCATCAAGGCCGAGTGAGGCCACATCCCGATTGCACAACCCTGTTGCACTCCTTCTCCAGGAGCGAACCCCGATGAACCGCCGTCCTTCCGCGCTGCGACGTCTGCTGCTCAGCGCGACCCTGCTGCTGCCGCTGCTGGCCGACGCCGCCGAGCCCTATCCCTCGCAGCCGATCCGCATGATCGTGCCCTTCGGCGCCGGCGGCACCAGCGACGTGGTGGCACGGCTGCTGAGCGCCAAGCTCTCCGAGTCGCTCAAGCAGACCGTCAATGTCGACCCGAGGCCGGGCGCCAACGGCATCATCGGCACCGACATCGTGGCCAAGGCCGCGCCCGACGGCTACACGCTGCTGCTCACCGTGGCCAGCGCGCAGACGCTGACCCCCGCGCTGTACAAGCTGCCCTTCGATCCGGTGAAGGACTTCGCGCCGGTGTCGCTGGTGGCCAACCTCGGTGGCGTGTTCCTTGTCAACGCGAACCTGCCGGTGCGCACGATGCAGGAGTTCGCGGCCGAGGCGCGCACGCGCCCAGGCCGCTTCAGCTACGGCGCCGGCACGAGCCTGCTGCGCCTTATCGGCGAGCAGCTCAGGCAGGCCATCGGCGCAGACATCACCATGGTGCCGTACAAGGGCACCGGTCCGCAGATGGCCGCGGTGGTTGGCGGCGAGGTGGATGCGGTGGTCGACCCCTTTGTCGGCATGGCCCACGTCAAGTCGGGCAAGGTGCGTCCGCTGGCCGTGCTGATGAACAAGCGCTCGCCGCTGCTGCCCGACGTGCCCACCTTCGAAGAAGCCGGCATCAAGGGCATCGCGCTCGACTCCTGGGCTGCGGTGCTGGCGCCGGCGGGCACGCCGCCGGAGATCGTCGCCAAGCTGTCGTCGGAGATCGCGCGCATCGTCGCATTGCACGACGTGCGCGAGCGTCTGGCGACACTCAACTACGAACCGGTGGGCAGCACGCCGGCCGAGCTCGCCCGCACGATCGACGCCGAGATCGTCAAGTGGAAGCGCGTGGTCAAGGAATCCAACTACAAGGCCGAGGAATGAACAGAATGGCCGCAATCCGACCACCGACCGCTGCAAGCCTGCCCCTGTTCATCGAGACCCATCTCGGCCGCGTGTCGCCCCTGGAGTGCGATCAGCTGGGCCACATGAACGTCCAGTACTACGTGGCCAAGGTCTCGGATGCGGCCTGGCACGTGATGGCGTCTATCGGCATCACGCCCGGCTACATCCGAGAGCGGCGTCGCGCGCCTGCGGCGGTGAAGCAGGAGGTGCTGTACCTGAAGGAGTTGCTCGCCGGCGACCTGGTTCGCATGGAAAGCGGCGTGCTCGAGGTCAGCGAGCGCAAGATCACCTTCTTCCACCGTCTGACCAACGTCGAGACAGGCCAAACGGCGATGAAGAGCAAGGTCTTCACGGTGATGATGGACCTGGACGCGCGGCGCTCCACAGCGCTGGATGCCGAGGTGCTGGCGCGTGCGCGCCAACGGCTGCTGCCCGCCGGGAGCGACGAATGACTGCGCCGGGCCACCTGATGAGTGGACGCGTCTTCGTCACCGGCCTCGGCTCGGTGAGCATGTCCGACTGCGACCAATGGGGCCACATGAACGTGCAGCACTACCTCGCGCGCGCCAGCGACGCGCAGGCCCACCTCGCGGCACGCATCGGCCTCGCGCCCGGCCGACTGCGCAGGGAGGGCTTGGCTTTGCGGCCACTCACGGACCGCACCCTGTTCAAGCGTGAACTGCGTGGCGGCGACATCCACGCGATCCGCTCGGGCATCCGTGCCGTGCACGACGACGGCACGCTCGACATCGCCAGCCGGATGACCAATCTGGAGACCGGCATCGAATCGGCGGCTTTCGAGACGCGACTGCGTCTGACGGGCGCCGGCGAGACGCCGCTGCCATGGCCAGCCGATGTGCTGGCGGCCGCCCGCGAGCACACCGGCGATCTGCCTGAGATGCCCCGGCCGTCGCCGATGGCCGCGGTACTGCCGCCGGGACCGCCACCGCTCGAGCGGATGCTGCTCACCTACCGCGGCTCGGTCGAACCGTGGGACTGCGATGTCGACGGCGTGGCGCCGCCGCGCGCGCACATCGCGCGCTTCAACGATGCCATCACGCATCTGTTCCGGGCGATGCATCTGGACCGCAAGGTGCTGTTCGCCTCCGGCACCGGCTCGGCGGCACTGGACTACGACATCGCCTATCACCGGCCGCTGCACGCTGGCAGCGCGGTGGAGGTCCGCAGCGGCGTGCTGGCGGTCGGCGAGAAGGTCTATCACATCGTCCACCACGTGGTCGACTCGAGCGACGGAGGCCTGTACACGAGCATCGTGGTCGCCGCCCTCTTCTTCGATCTGAAGCAGCGCAAGTCCGTAGCCATCCCTGCCAACATCCGGGCCTCGGCAGAGAGCCTGATCGCCCATGGCTGAGATCGGCCAAACCGGCCCCCGTGCACTGGATGGGCTGCGCGTGCTGGACCTCTCGCGCGTGCTGGCCGGCCCGCTGTGTGCCCAGATGCTGGCCGACCACGGCGCCGCGGTGATCAAGGTCGAGCCGCCCGAAGGAGACGAGGCTCGACGCATCGGCCCGCCGCTGGACGAGCGCGGCGAATGCGCCTATTTCGCGGCCCTAAACCGTGGCAAGCGCTCGATTGCACTGGATCTGTCCCGCCCCGCCGGCTGCGTCGTGCTCGAACGGCTGCTCGCAGGTGCCGATGTGCTGATCGAGAACTTCCTGCCCGGCACAATGGAGAAGTGGGGCCTGGGCTACGAGAGCACGCTCGCGGCGCGCCACCCGCGGCTCATCTACTGCGGCGTCAGCGGTTTCGGTGCGGGCGGGCCGCTCGGCGGCCTGCCTGGCTACGACGCGGTGGCGCAGGCGATTTCCGGGCTGATGAGCATCAACGGCACGCCGGAATCGGGCCCGGTGCGCCTGGGCGTGCCGGTGGTCGACTACCTCACCGGCTACAACGCGATGGTCGGCGTGCTGCTGGCCCTGGCTGCGCGTGAACGCACCGGTGCCGGCCAGCGCGTGGAAGCGACGCTGTTCGACACCGGCCTGGCACTGCTGCTGGCCCCGCACGCGTCGAACTGGTTCTACTCCGGGCGCATCCCGCAGCGAATGGGCAGCGCGCATCCGAACATCGTGCCGTACGACTGCTATACCGCGGCCGACGGGTCGATCTTCCTCGGCGTCGTCAACGACGGCCAGTTCCTTCGCCTGTGCGAGTGTGTGCAGCGTCCCGACCTGGCATCAGATCCACGTTTCGCCAATCCCGTGTCGCGACGCGAGCACCGTGAGGCGCTTCGTACCGAGCTCGAACGCACGCTGGCGCGCTACGAGGGTGCCGAGCTGTGCGAGATGCTGATGCGGCGCGGCGTGCCCGCCGGCGTAGTGAACAACGTGGCGCAGGCCCTGTCGCACCCGCACGCCGCGCACCGCGAGATGGTGGTGGAGGCCGACGGGCATAGGCACATCGGCGTGCCGGTCAAGCTCGGTGCCACGCCGGGGCGCGTGGCCAGTCTGCCGCCGACGTTGAGCCAGCATGCCGAAGGCATCCTCGCCGAGCTGGGGCTGGACGCTGCGGAACGCGAGGCGCTGTACCGCGATGGCACGGTCAGGCCGCCGCCCGCGTAGCGGCGACCGCGCACGGCCGGGGGCCGCTTCGACGAGGCGCTGCCCGTCAGGGCCGCAGGCCAGTCATCCTGGATGTCAAGCGGACACGCGGCGGTACCAGGCGACACCGTCGGCGTCGAACTCGCGTCGCACCTCGCCAAGGTTCATCAGGTAGTTCAGGTTCGCGATGCTCTCGCCGCTGGCCAGTCCGAGCTGCATGCTCCCGTCGGCGGGGTCGATCGCTCGCGCGAACAGAGCGCCGAAGACATCGATCACCCGCTTCGGTTCGTCCAGCGTCCTCAGCAAACGCGCCAGCGATCGATGGTGCCCCTGCGCGAGGTAGTCCAGCCGCGCGTGCAAGCCGCGGAACGGCTCGTTGTGGGCCGGCAGCACCAGCACGTCGTCAGGCACCGTGGCCCTGATCTTCTGGATCGACGTCAGCCAGTCGTTCAGCGGATCGGCATCGGGCTCGGTCGGGTGGACCGACACGTTCGACGAGATGCGCGGCAGCACCTGATCGCCGCTGATCAGGATGCGGAGATCGGGGCAGTACAGGCAGGCATGCTCCGGCGAATGACCCGTGCCGACGACAACCTGCCAGTCATGCGCCCCGATCCGCACCGTCTCACCGTCCCGAATGCGCCGGTAGCTGTCGGGCAGCGCGTGGATGAACTGGCCGAACTTGCCGAATCGCGCGCGGTAGTCCTCGATCGCCGCTTCCGGCCAGCCGGCGCGGCGGTAGAACCGGATGGCGTCTGGCGGAGCCTCACGCCCGGTATCCGCGGTCAGCACCCGGCAGTTCAGGTATTCCGTCTTGGTCATCCACAAGTGGCAGTCGAACTTGCGCGTCAGCCAGCCGGCCATGCCCACGTGATCGGGATGCATGTGCGTGGCGAACACCCGGCCGACCCTTCGCCCGTCGTTGCCCTTGGCGAGCAGTTGCCGCCACGCGGCCAGCGTCTCGTCGGTGCGCATGCCGGTATCGACCACCGCCCAGGCGTCGCCGTCGTCGAGGGCCCACAAGTTGATGTGGTCGAGCTGCATCGGCATGGGCATGCGCATCCACATCACGCCAGGCGCCACTTGCAGCGCTTCGCCCGTCGCCGGCACTGTTTCGAATGGGTAGACGAGCGGCGGCTTGCCAATTCGGGACTCGGAGTTCACCGGATCGGTCATTGGTTCAGGCTCCTTTCGGATTCGGGCGGCGCCGCACCGCCGAATCGGCTCGTTTCGATGGTTCTTGTCTCACGTCAGACCGGCCGTGAAGGGCATGAGCGACTCGATACCGCGCGTCGGCCCATACCTTGACCGACTCGATCAACGCGGCCGCGGCATTGTCGGCCGGCGACAGCCGACCATCTTCAGCCCCGCCTGCTTGACCTTCTCGATGTCGCCGGCCTCGTCGCACTCGACCTGCGCGCAGGTGCTGCTCACGATGTACTCGCCCATCTTCGTCAGCACCGTCTGCCTGCGCGCCGGCAGGCAGGCTATGCCAGCGCTTCTCCCTGATCACGTCATTGGCGACCAAGTAACCGAGATTGTCGCCGATCATGGAAGCGTGCGAGCGCTTGTGGTTGTCACCGGACACCCCTGGCACCCGCAGCGGGCCCACACTGCCGGCCACCGCCAGCGCGGACGCGACCGGCATGCCGGCCGCCAGCAGAGCACGAACAGCAATGGCGCCTCTGCTGATCAAGGCGCGGGTCCCTCTTCGGCGTCCGACAGCGGCGGCAGCACGCTCACCGTCCAGTTCAGCACGCCCGGGCCGCTGGTGGCCGCGGCGCCGACAGCGAGTTCGTCCCAGGTGCATGGTCACCACGCATTCAGCCTCGCCGCTGGTCGAAGGCGCGCCCGTACACCATCGAGGCGATGGTGTTGCGCAGGATCTCGGTGGTGCCGCCTCCGAGCGCGAAGCCGCGGGAGTCGCGCACCATGCGCTCGAGCGGCAGCGCGCGCGTGAAGCCGGCATGGCCGTGGATCTGCAGCGCCTCGTTGGTGACGCGCTGGACCATCTCGTTGGCGTAGAGCTTCGCCATCGCCGCCTCCAGCGGGTCGGGGAAGCCGTCGACGAGGTGGGTCGCAGCGCGGTAGATCATCAGCCGCGCGGCGTGGATCTGCACGGCCATGTCGGCGACCTTCCACTGCAGGCCCTGGAACTCGCAGATCGGGCGGCCGAACTGCTCACGCTGCTGCGAGTACGCCTTCGCCGCCTCGTAGGCGGCCTGCGCGACGCCCAGGCACATCGCTGCGTTGCCCACGCGCTCGGGGCCGAACGAGCTCATCAGGCGCTTGAAGCTGCGCGTGGAGCCCGGGTCGCCTTCCATGATGACGTTGGCCCGTGGCACGCGGCAGCGGTCGAAGAACAGCTCGACCTCGGGCATGCCGCGGCCGCCCATCTTGCGCTCCGGGTGGCCGACTTCGAAGCCGGGCGTGCCGCGCTCGACGACCAGCGCGCCAATGCCCTTGGGCCCTTGCGTCTTGCCCCAGCGCGCGAACACGAAGACGTGCGTGGCGAGGTGGCCGCCGGTGCAATAGGCCTTCTGGCCGTGCAGCACAATGTGGTCGCCGTCGGGCGTAGCCGAGGTGACCATGTCGGTCATGCCCGAGCCCGCGCCCGGCTCGCTGATGCCGATGGCGAAGTTGGATTCGCCGCTCACGCAGCCGGGCAGCCAGCGCTGCTTCTGCTCGTTGCTGGCCATGACGGCGATCGCGCGCGAGGGCCCGTTGATCGCGATCTGCGCCACCAGCGCGGTGTTGAAGCACACGCGCGCGATCTCCTCGAGCAGGATCGTGCCCTGGATCACCGGCGCGCCCGAGCCGCCATAGGCCTCGGGGATGACCATGCCGAGGTAACCCAGCCGGGCGAGCAGGTCGCGGTTCTCGGCGGGGAATTCTTCCTTCTCGTCCCAGTACGCGGCCTTGGCGGCGAACGCGCGCTCGGCGGTCTTGCGGATGTCCTGGCGGAAGGCTTCGAGGTCAGGGTCGAGCTGGAACATGGTCTAGCCGGTGTTGGGTTCAATGGCCGACGAAGTTGGCCTTGCGCTTCTCGAGGAAGGCGGCCACGCCCTCCTTGCGGTCGTCGCTCTGCAGCACGAGCCCCTGCGCATTCGCCTCGAGGTCGAGGAACGCTTCCAGGCTCGGCTGCATCGCGGCGCGGAACATGCGCTTGCCCATCGCCAGCGCGAAGGTGGCCGACTCGGCCAGTTCGCGCGCCAGCGCGAGCGCGCGGGCGTCGAGCGCATCGTCGGCGAGCACCTCGTTGACCATGCCGAGTTCGCGCGCTTCGGCCGCCGGCACAACGCGCGCGCTCATCATCAGCTCGCGCGCGCGCAGCACGCCGATGTACTGGGTGAGGAAGTAGGCCGCCGCGCCGTCCGGCGCGAGGCCGATCTTCTTGAACACGAGACTGAAGCTGGCGTTCTCCGACGCCAGGATCAGGTCGCACGCGAGTGCGAGGCTCCAGCCCACGCCGACCGTGGCGCCGCGCACCGCGGCGATCACCGGCTTGTCCATGTTGGCCAGTCCGGCGATGACGCGGTGGGCGCGCTGGATGCGCTGGCGGCCCGACAGCACGTCCAGCCCCTTCATCGTGCCCACGTCGGCCCCGGCGCAGAACGCGCGGCCCTCGCCGCGCAGCAGCACGGCGCGCACCTCGCCGTCCTTCTGCAACGCGACGGTGGCGTCGGCGAGCTGCTCCATCATCTCCGGCGTCAGCGCGTTCAGGCGCTCGGGCCGGGCCAGGGTGACGAGGGCGAGCGCGCCCTCGCGCTCGACGCGCACGGTCATGACGGGCTCCTGCTGCTGCGGATGTCGAAGATATGGTTGGCGATGTTGTTCTTCTGCGTCTGCGTGGTGCCGCCGGTGAGCGTGAGCATGCGCACGTCGCGCACCATGCGCTCCAGCGGCAACGAGCCGAAGTAGCCGTAGCCGCCGAACATCTGCTGGCACTGCACGGTCACGCGCTGCGCCATCTCGGTGGCGAAGACCTTGGCGATCGAGCAAAGCGCAGGGTCGGGCCTGCCGGCGTCGATCAGCGCCAGCGCCTTGTAGCAGAGGCAGCGCGCGGCCTCGATCTCGATCAGCGCATCGGCCATCATCCAGCGCAGGCCCTGCATCTCGGCCAGCTTCTGGCCGAATTGCTCGCGCACGGTCATGTACTCGCGCGCCAGGTCGAACGCGCCTTCGGCGACGCCCAGCGCCATCACGCCCATGCCGACGCGGGTGCCGTTGTAGAGGGTGAGCGGCCTGACGAAGCCGGCCGAATTGGCGGGGTCGCCCTCGGTGACGATGTTGGCAGCCGGCACGCGCACGTTGTCGAAGAACAGCTCGTTCTCGGCCGCGCCGCGCACGCCCATCTTGCCTTCGAGCTTCTTCACCGTGAAGCCGGGGCGGTCGCACTCGACGATCACCGTGCCGATGCCGCGCGCGCCGCTGCTCTTGCCGAAGCGCGCGTAGACCAGGTGCATGTCGGCGCGATCGCCAAAGGTGGTGAAGATCTTGCTGCCGTTGATGACCACCTCGTCGCCGTCGCGGACGGCCGAGGTGCGGATCGCGGTGCCGTCGGAGCCGGCCTGCGGCTCGGTCCAGGCGATGCTGCACTCGAGCTCGCCGCTGACGAAGCGCGGCAGCAGCCGCCGCTTCATCTCGATGGAGCCATGGTTGGCAATGATGCGCGGCGAGACGTTCTGGTCGTGCACGATCATCGCCGTCAGCAGGTCGACCTTGGCCAGCTCCTCGATCACGAGGTAGGTGTCCACCAGGCCGGCGCCGCTACCGCCGTACTCGCGGTCCATGCTCAGGCCGAGGTAGCCGAGCTCGGCGAGGCGGTGCTTGTTCTCCTCGGGGAACAGTTCCTCGCGGTCCCAGCGCGCCGCACGCGCGCGGAACTCGCCCTGCGCCAGCTTGCGAGCCGCGTCGCGCAGCTGACGCTGCTCGTCGTTCAGTTCGAAATCCAAGGCGTGTCCTTCACTTGGTCTTCAGGCCCATCAGGCCCGCGATCAGGTTGCGCTGCATCTGCGACGTGCCGGCGGTGATGGTGGTGGCGCGCGCGTCGCGGTAGTGGCGCTGCATGTCGAACTCCATCATGTAGCCGTAGCCGCCCATGATCTGCATGCCCTGGTTAGCGATGTTCGCGTAGGCCTCCGAGCCGAACAGCTTGGCCTGCGAGATGGCCATCAGCGCGTCCTCGCCGCGCTCGAGCTGGAACGCAGCGCGCCACATCAGCATGCGGCTCGCCTCCACCGCGGTCTGCATGTCGGCCAGCAGGTGCGCGATCGACTGGAAGCTGCCGATCGGCCTGCCGAACTGCCTGCGCTCCTTGGCGTAGGCGAGCGCCAGATCCACCGCTGCCTGCGCGCAGCCTGAATAACCAGCGGCCGTCATCAGCCGCTCGAGCTGCAGGCCAGACAGCATGTAGGCCCAACCCTTGTGCTGCTCGCCGACCAGCCGGTCGGCCGGCACGCGCACGTCGTCGAAAAACACTTCGTAGGTGCCGAGCGCGCGGCGGCCGAGCGTGTCGAGCTTGCGCAGCGTGATGCCCGGGGTGTCCTTGTCGACGAGGAACAGCGACAGCGACTCCTGGTGCGGCCCTTCGGGCTTGCTGCGCGCGTACAGGTTGATGACGTTGCGCTCGGCGCCGGCGCCGGTGGAGAACACCTTCTGCCCGTTGATCACCCAGTGCTCGCCGTCACGGCGCGCACTGGTGCGCATCGCCCCGGCGTCGGACCCAGCGCCTGGCTCGGTCATCGAGATCGACATCTTGATGCGGCCGTCCATCAGCTGCGGCAGCCAGTACTGGCGCTGCGCCTCGGTGCCGTTGTGCAGGATGTTCAGGCCGTTGAAGACGCAGGTGCCGTAGGCGCCGAGGAAGTCGTAGCTCTTGCGGCCCAGCTCCTCGGCGATGATGGCGAAGTCAATCACGCTGCCGCCCAGGCCGCCCACCGGCTCCGGGAACGGCATGCGCAGCAGGCCCAGCTCGACGAAGGCGTCATACAACTCACTCGGGTAGCGGGGCTCCTGGTCGCAGCGGCGGATGTACTCGGGTGTGGCGATGCGGTCGAGCATGGCGCGCACGCTGTCGCGCAGCAGGTTCTGCTCTTCGGTGAACGAGAAGTCGATCGGCATGGCGTGCTCCTCAGCGCGCGACATAGGGCGGCAGCCCGGTCGCGGCGGTGAGCCCGCCGTCGGCCACCAGCGCCGCACCGGTGATGAACGAAGCCTCGTCAGAGGCAAGGAAGGCGATCGCCGCGGCAATCTCCTGGGCGCTGCCCATGCGCTGCAGCGGGTGCGCCGCCGCCATCATGGTGCGCAACTCGTCAGCGCGGTCGCCGGCTAGGATCTGCGTGACGCGCGTGTCGATGCCGCCCGGGCAGACACAGTTGACGCGGATGCCCTGCCCTGCGCATTCCAGCGCCGCGGCCCGGGTGAGGTTCACGACGCCGGCCTTGGCCGCGTTGTACGCCGGCATGCCGACGTCGCCGGCAATGCCCGACACCGAGGCCGTGTTGACGACGGCGCCCTTGCCCTGCCGGCGCATCACCGGCAGCGCGTACTTCAGGCCGAGGAACACGCTGGTCAGCGTGACCGCGAGCGTGCGGTTCCATGACTCGACGGTGGTCTCGCAGAGCAACGCCGGCTCGCCGTAGCCGGCGTTGTTGACGAGCACGTCGAGTCGACCCCAGCGCTGCAGCGCCAGCGCCACGGTGTCCTCGATGGCAGGCGGTTCTGCCGCGTCCATCTTGATCCACGCGGCCTCGCCACCGGCCTCGGCAATGGCCTGAGCGGTCGCCCGCGCACGCGTGCCGCTGAGGTCGGCCACCAGTACGCAAGCGCCCTCGGCCGCGAAGCGGAGCGCACTCGCCTGGCCGATGCCCGAACCGGCTGCGGTGACGACGGCGACCTGGCCCTCGAACCGCCGGCTCATCGCGGCCTCACTCCGCCTCGACCGTGCCCCGGGGCAGGAAGGTGATCGTCTCGGTGAAGTCGACCAGCACCTCGCCGTGCTGATTGATCACGCGGTGACGCAGGTCCATCAGCGTGTAGCCGCGCGAGGTGGGCGGCCGCAGCCAGGCCTCGCCCTCGACGTGCACGGTGTCGCCCGGAAACAGCGCACCCTTGACGCGCGCCTGTACGCCCGTCATGCCGCCGAAAGGGCCGTGCTCGCGGCCTTCGAGCACCTGATCGATGACGCCAGCCACCGTCGGCGCGAGCAGCCCCATGCCCAGCGAGATGATCATCGGCCCCGGCGCGAAGCGGTTGCGGTGCCGACCCGACATATGGGCCTTGATGTACTCCATGTCGATGAAGAAGGGCTCGTGCAGCCCGACCACATTGACGAAGGTGACGATGTCGGTTTCGGTGATGGTGCGGTTGTGCGTGCGGAAGGGCACGACGCGTGCGTCGGCCAGCGGCTCGGTGGACATGATGGGCTCCTCGTGCTTGCCTGTGGGTTGTGCGCTGCCGTGCCGATCAATCGGCACCCGGCTTCAGACACTCGGGCATCTTCGCCAGCGGAAAGCCCTCGTAGGGCCGGTTGCGGCTGTGCTCCTCGAGCTTCCAGGTCTGGCGTGCGTTGGGCACGCCGCCGTCGACGCGGATGAACGAGCCGGTGATATAGGCCGCTCCCTCGGACAGCAGATACACCACCGCCGAGGAGATTTCGGCTTCGGTGCCATAGCGTTGCAGCGGTGCAGTCTTCATCAGGCTGCGGAACTTGGCCTGCATCTCCGGGCCGTAGGTGTCGAAGCCGCTGCTGGCGATGAAGCCCGGCGCCACGGCGTTGACGCGCACGCCGGCATGACCCCATTCGCAGGCCGCCGTCTCGGTGAAGGACAGCATGCCCGCCCGCGCGGCGCCGCTGTGCGCCATGCCGGGCATGCCCATCCACATGTCGGCGATGATGTTCACGATGGCGCCGCCGTGGCCCTCCATCCACTGGGTGTAGGCCTCGCGCGAGACGAGGAAGCCGCCGTGCAGGTTGTTGCGCACCACCGCGTCCCAGCCCTTGAGCGTGATGTCGCGTACCGGCTGCGGGTACTGACCGCCGGCATTGTTGACCAAGCCATCGATGCGTCCGTGGGAGGCCAGCACGTCGGCGATCATCTGCTTCACGCCCGATTCGTCGCGGATGTCGCAGGAGTGGATCGTCACCGTCACCTGCGGGGCAGCCGCGGCGATCTCGGCCTGCACCGCCTGCAGCTTCTCAACCTTGCGGCCCACCAGCGCAAGTGCGGCGCCCAGGCTGGCCAGTTCGTGCGCGATGCAGCGGCCAATGCCGCTCCCGCCACCCGTGACGATGATGGTCTGCCCAGCGAACAGGCCGGGGCGGAAGACGGAACGGTAGGATGCTGTGGTCATGGTTTGCTTCGTTGGGGTTCGTCGACGGGCTTGAGCATGAAGTTGCCGTGGCCGATGGCAATGGGCTTGTCGGGGCTGGATTGCCAGGCTTCGACACGCAGGTGAGCCACCCTCTTGCCTTGCTTGACCATGAACACCTGGGCATAGGTGTCAACCGGCCGGCCGGAGCGCAGGTACTCGAAGGTGAAGTTGATGGTCTTGGGCAGATCCGCGCTGTCCATGTCCCACAACAGGTAGAACAGGCCCGCACATTCCAGGAAGCCGCCGATCGCGCCGCCGTGCAAGGCCGGCAACGCCGGGTTGCCGATGAGCTTCTTGTCGAAGGGCATGCAGGCACCGAACTGATCGCCACGGATGTCCAGGCGGACGCCCAGGAAGCGCGCGTACGGCACCAAAGCCACCAACGGCTCCCAGTCACGGCTGTCGCGCGCCGCGGCGACGATGCTCTCGATCGTCATGGCTTGGCCCCTTCCAACATCGTGAGCGCCGCTTCCAGCGGGATGACCGGCCCGTCTGTGAACATGAAGATTCCAGACGAGGTGGCGATCGGGTCGTCAGGGCTGTCGTGATAAGCCGCGCCGCGGACGAAGGCCAGTTCGTGCCCGAGCTTGTAGCAAACGGCGCCGCCAAGAATCTCGCGCCCTGGAGTGGCCGGCTTCAGGTAGTCGATGCGCAGATCGAGCGTGGCCATCGGGCGCAGCTTGTCCAGCTTTACGAAGATGGCCAGACCGTAACAGCTGTCCAGCAGCGCCGTGATCACGCCACCGTGCACCACACCGCTCGCCGGATTGCCAACCAGGCGTTCGTCCGGCAGCACCTTGATGACGCACCAGTCGGGTTCGACCTCGTGCAGCCTCAGCCCCAGTTCGCGGCTGTAGGGCGAGATCACGGTGATCTGCTGCCACTTGCGGACCTTGTCCGCTTGATTGTTTTCGACGTCAGGCATTCGATTCCTCTCCTACATCAGGTGCACGAGTGCGCCCTTCACATGCGCTTGGCCACTTCTTCGAGCATGACCTCGGTGGCGCCGCCGCCGATGGCCTCCACGCGAGCATCGCGCACCATCCGCTCGATGGCGGCCTCGCGCATGTAGCCGAAGCCGCCATGGAACTGCTGGCAGTCATAGAGCACCTCGTTGACCAGCTCGCCGCACAGCGCCTTGACCATCGACACCTCCTTGACGCATTCGCGGCCCTGGGCGTCGAGCCAAGCGGCGTGGTAGACGAGCGCGCGCGCCGCCTCGACCTGCGCGGCACGCGCGGCCAGGCGCTGGCGGATCGCCTGCTTGTCCCACAGCGTGGCGCCGAAGGCCTTGCGCTCGCGCACATAGGCCACCGTCATCTCGATCGCGCGCGCCGCCTCGCCGACACAGGCGGCGCCCAGCACCATGCGCTCGTTCTGGAAGTTGCGCATGATCTGGTAGAAGCCCTTGTTCTCCTGCCCGAGCAGGTTCTCGGCGGGGACGCGGCAGTTCTCGAACACCAGCTCCGCGGTGTCGCTGGACAGCCAGCCGCTCTTCTTCAACGCCCGGCCGACCCGGAAGCCCGGTGTGCCCTTCTCGACAGCGAAGATCGAGATGCCGCGCGATCCCTTGGCCGCTGCGTCGGTCTTGGCCCCCACGAAGTACAGGTCGGCATGCACACCGTTGGTGATGAACATCTTGCTGCCGTCGATCACCCAGTGATCACCATCGCGCACGGCGCGGGTGCGGATGCCGGCCACGTCGGAGCCTGCGTCGGGCTCCGTCACCGCCACCGCGCAGACCTTGTCGCCCCGTATCACCGCCGGCAGCCACCGCTGCAGTTGCTCGGGCGTGCCGAAGTTGGCCAGGTGCGGCGAGGCCATGTCGGTGTGCACCGTGACCGTGACCGCGAAACCGCCGAAGGTCGAGCGGCCGAGCTCTTCTGCCAGGATGGCGGAGTACAGGGTATCGAGCGCCGAGCCGCCATACTGCTCGGGATAGCGTATGCCCAGGTAACCCAGGCTGCCCATCTGCCGCAACACCTCGCGCGGCACCATGCCCGCTTCTTCCCAGGCGCCGGCCTTGGGCACGATCTCCTGCTCGATGAAGCGGCGCAGGTTGTCGCGGAACTGTCGATGTTCGTCGGTGAAGTAGATCGGCTCGTTCATGTCGTCGTCTCAGTTTCGATGGTCACCAGGAGATCTCCGCCCCGCACCGAATCGCCGACGCGGCAGCGCAGCTCGGCCACCGTGCCATCGGCCGGAGCGGCCAGGGTGTGCATCATCTTCATCGCCTCGACGATGAGCAGCGGCTCGCCGGCCCGTACGCGGGCGCCTGTCGCCGTCGAGACAGCGGCCACCAGACCCGGCATCGGTGCACGCAGCACGTTGCCTTCCCCCGCCTTGCCGGCTGCCGCAGCTGCCAATGCATGGGCCGTGCGGTCGATGCGCGTGAAGGCGTGGATGCCCTGCTCGCTGTGCAGCCACACCCGTTCGGTACCCGCCTCGCGGGCCGTCAGGAACGTGAACGCCTCGCGCACGCCTTCCCGCTCGATCTGGAGCCGTTGGCCGTCGAGCTGTGCGGCGACGTGCATGCGGCAGTCGCCTGCTTCAACCCACCAGCCCACGCCCTGGCGCCGCACCAGCGCACGGTGCAGGTTTCGGGCGGCGTCTTCAAGCAGCACCAGAACGCCGGCCGGCACCACGTCGCCCAGCAGCCGCCAGGCGCCCAAGGCGTGCCAAGGTGAGGCCTGTGCGCTGGACTGCGCCGCCAGCACGCAACCCAGCGCAGCCTGCGCAATCGCCGGTGCCGCGTCGCCTCGCGGCACCCAGCCGCCGGGAAAGCCGCGTTCGATGTAGTGCGTGCTGAGCGGGCCCCCGAATGCAGGCGCGCGCACCAGATCGGCCACGAAGCCCAGGTTGCTGCGCACGCCCAGCAGCCGGTACGCGCCCAGAGCGCTGCTCAAGCGCCGCGCAGCCTGGTCGCGCGTGTCCCCGAAGGCGATCACCTTGGCCAGCATCGAGTCGTAGTGCGGCGTGACCGCGCTGCCAGCCCGCACCCCACTGTCGACGCGGACGCCTTCGCCCGCCGGTTCGTCGCAGACGACCACGGTGCCGACCTCGGGCGTGAAGCCGGCCGCCGGATCCTCGGCACACACGCGCGCCTCGATGGCCCAGCCGCGGCGCGCGATCTGCGCCTGCGTGAACGCGAGCGGCTCGCCGGTGGCCACGCGCAGCTGCCACTCGACGAGGTCCAGTCCCACCGTGGCTTCGGTGACCGGGTGCTCGACCTGCAGCCGCGTGTTCATCTCGAGGAAGAAGGTGTCGCCACTGGCCGCATCGTGGATGAACTCCACGGTGCCGGCCGAGTGGTAGCCGATTGCTTGGCCGATCGCCAGCGCATGGCGGTACAGCGCTTCGCGCTGCACCTCGCTCAGGTGGGCGGCCGGCGCCTCTTCGATGACCTTCTGGTGGTTGCGCTGGATCGAGCACTCGCGCTCGAACAAGTGCACCAGATGACCGTGCTGGTCACCGAGCAGTTGCACCTCGAGGTGGCGCGGCTCGGCAAGGTAGCGCTCGAGCAGCACGCGGTCGTCGCCGAAAGATGCCTTCGCCTCGCGGCGCACGGTGGCCAGGGCAGGCGCGAAATCCGCCGGCTGCCGTACCACCCGCATTCCCTTGCCGCCGCCGCCCGCCGAGGCCTTGATGAGCACCGGCCAGCCGATGCGCGCGGCAGCCTGCGCCAGCACGGCGTCGGCCTGATCGTCTTCGTGGTAGCCCGGCACCACCGGCACGCCGTGCTCGACGGCAATGCGCTTGGACTCGATCTTCGAGCCCATGCGCCGGATGGCCTCGCGCGAGGGGCCGACGAAGACGATGCCCGCCGCTTCGCAGGCGTCGATCAGCGCCGGGCTCTCGGACAGGAACCCGTAGCCGGGGTGCACCGCCTGGGCGCCGCTGGCCCGTGCCGCGGCCAGGATCATCTGAGCGTCCAGGTAGCTGCGCGCGGCCTCGGCCGGTCCGATGCGCACCGCAGCGTCGCACTCGGCCACGTGGCGCGCATCGCGGTCGGCGTCGGAGTAGACGGCAACGCTGCGCAAACCAAGCCGTCGCGCGGTGCGCGCAATGCGGCAGGCGATTTCGCCGCGGTTGGCGATCAGCAGGGTGTCGAACATCGCCCCGCTCACCGCTTGCGCCATGCGGGCGACCGCTTCGCGAAGAAGGCCTCGATGCCCTCGCGCCCTTCGTCGGTCTCCCAGGCGTCGGCCAGCTTGTCCGCGCCGTAGATCATGCTCGTGGGCAGGTCGTGGCTGTCCACGTAGGTCACCAGCTTCTTGGTGGCCGCCACCGCACCGGGGGCGCATTGCAGCAGATCGGCCAGCTCCCGCTCGACCGCAGCGTCCAGCTCCGCCGTCGGCACCACCTCGGACACCAGGCCGAGCCGCCGCGCCTCCGCAGCGCTCATGCGCTTGGCAGTGAGAAAGGTGCGGCGCGCATTCGCCTCGCCCATGCGCGCGACGACGTAAGGGGAGATGTTGGCCGGGATCAGCCCGAGCCGCACTTCCGTCAGGCAGTAGCTGCCGGTGTCGACCGCAACGGACACGTCGCAGACCGAGATCATGCCCACGCCGCCACCATAGGCCGGCCCGTTGACCCGGCCGATCAGCGGCATCGGCAGCTCGTTGAGCGCACGCAACATCAACGCCAGCTCGAAGCTTTCGGCCACGCGCTGCTCGCGCGTCTTCTTCATGTTCTGCTGCATCCAGCCGAGGTCGCCGCCGGCGCAGAAGGTGGCCCCGGCGCCCGTGAGCACGACCGCACGCAGGCCCTTCTCTCCCGCGAGCCAGTCGGCGGCCTTCCTCAGCTCCGCGATCAACGTGGCGTTGAGCGCGTTGTGGGTGTCGGGGCGGTTCAGCGTCAGGCGCGCGACGCCGCGGGCGTCGACATCGAGCAACAGAGTCTGGAATGCGGGTGGGGTCATGGTCACATGCGATAGACAGGGGTCGCCGTCTTGCGGATTGGTCGGCGCGCGCACAGTGCGAGCGCCAGGCCCAGCACGTCGCGCGATGACGACGGGGCAATCAGGCCGTCGTCCCACAGCCGCGAGGTGGCGTAGTAGGGATCCGATTGGCGCGCGTACTGCTCGCGCACCGCACGTTCCGTTTCCGCCAAGCGTGCCTCGTCGGCCGGGCCGCGCAGGTTGGAGCGTGCGAGTTCCAGCATCACGTTGCTGGCGATGTCGGCGCTCATCGTCGCCACCTGCGCGCTCGGCCAAGCGAACAGGAACTCGGGCTCGAAGCCACGCCCGCACATGCCGTAGTTGCCCGCGCCGTAGGAGCCGCCGACGATCAGTGTGAGTTTGGGCACGCGTGCGCACGACACGGCGTAGACCATGTTCGCACTGTGCTTGGCGATCCCGGCGCGCTCGGCCTCGCTGCCGACCATGAAGCCGGCGATGTTCTGCAGAAACAGCAGAGGCACGCCGCGCTGGTTGGCCAGCTCGATGAAGTGCGTGCCCTTCAGGGCCGCCTCGGCGACGAGCGCCCCGTTGTTGCCGAGGATGCCGACCGGATGGCCGTGGATGCTGCCGAAGCCGGTGACGAGCTGGGCACCCCAGTCGGGCTTGAATTCGTGCCACTCGCTGCCATCGACCAAGCGCGCAATGATCTCGCGCGCGTCGTAGGGCTGCTTGGGGTCTGCCGGCACCAGGGCGTCGAGTTCGGCCGTGTCGTACAGCGGCGGACGCGGCGCCAGCGGCGGTGCCGGCAGCGCCGCCGCCGGCAGGCTGGCGACGATCTCGCGCAGGCGCGCCAGCGCCTGCGGCTCGTCGTCGGCCAGGTGGTCGTTCACGCCCGAGACCAAGGTGTGCATCGCCGCGCCGCCCAGCGTCTCGCCATCGACGGTTTCGTTGATCGCGATCTTCACGATCGAGGGGCCGCCGAGGTGGATGCGCGCGTTGCCGCGCACCATGATCACCTCGTCCGACAGCGCCGGAATGTAGGCGCCGCCGGCCGTGCAGCCGCCGAACACGGCGGAGATCTGCGGCACGCCGTCCTGCGACATGCGGCACTGCTGGAAGAAGTTGTTGCCGAAGTGGTCGCGATCCGGGAACACACGATCCTGCTCGGGCAGGAAGGCGCCGCCGCAGTCCACGAGATAGAGCACCGGCAGCCGCAGCCGCCAGGCGATCTCCTGCGCGCGGCGGTGCTTCTTGACCGTCTCGTGGAAGAAGGAGCCGCCCTTCACCGTGGCGTCGTTGGCGATGAACATGCATGGCTGACCGGCGACGATACCGACGCCGGTGACGATGCCCGCGGCCGGCACCTCGTTGCCGTACTGTCCCCAGGCAGCCAGCGGAGAGAGCTCCAGGAATGCCGTGCCGTCGTCGCACGCGAAGTCGATGCGTTCGCGCGCCAGCAACTTGCCGCGCGCGCGGTGGCGCTCGATGTGCGCATCACGACCGCCGACCGCCACCATCGCGAGGCGCTCGCGCAGCAGCGAAAGCTGCTGCCGCCCGTGGCGCTCCGACGCCTGATCCACGCCAGCGACGAAGCGGCTCTTGATCAACGCCATGTCGACGGCCCGGTGGTACAGCGCGCATTCGGCTTGGTCGCAGCAGACAAGTTCATGACGAGGGCCTTCGCGTCAAGCGGGTGGTTCGGACGGGCATCTTACGTCAGTCAAACAGTCGTTAGGCGCGTGCTTGTGTGGTCAGCGGCCAAAGCGCGACGCTCGTCAGCGCCGCGACCATGACGAACGCGAGCCGGTAGCCACCTCCGACAGCCAGGACGACGCTGAACAGCACGGCGGCCATCACATAGGCGATCAGCAGGAGCAAGGTCGCACCGGCCATGGCTTCGTTGAGCGACTCACGCGGTGCAATGCGGGCCATTTCTGCAAACAGGACGCCGTTCCAGCTCGCCACCGTCAAACCACCGAGCACCGACAGCGTCACCACCGCCCAGGCTGGCCAGGCAGGTGTGCAGAACGCGAACGCGAGCGTGGTCAACGCCGACGCGGCGGCCATCCAGCGCAGTACGCGCAGGCCGTCGCGGAGCCTGTCCGAGGCGAAGCCGGCCAGCGGTCGCCCGAGCACGCTGACCGTCTGCATGAGAGCGAACTGCCCCCCGGCCGCCACCAGCGACCATCCCAATTGCGAAACGAGGTAGGTCACGAGAAACGCGAACCAGGTGCTCTGCCCCGTCGCCAGGCATCCTCCGACGATGCCCATGCGGCGCATGCCCGGCATGGCGACGAGCGTCTGCAGCGGGCGGCGCAGGGCATCCATGGAGCCGAAGTGCCGCCAGCGCAGCCGCAGCGTCCGGTCCCGCTGCGCATCGACTCGCCGCCGCCATGGTTGCACCGCCGACAGCGCGGCTGCACCCAACGCGGCCGCCACCAGGATGGCCCCTTCCAACCCGAGCCATTGCGCCGCACCCGGGAGGAGCAGGCCCGCCGCCACGCCGCCCAGCGGCACGCCGGCCTGCTTGACCGAGAACAGCAGATTACGGTGGCTTGGCGGCGCATAGCGCTGCAACACGTCCATCCCGGCCGTCGACGGCGGGCCGATCGACAGGCCGATGATCAGCGAGCCCACCACCAGTGCCCCGGCCGACGGCAGCGCGCACAGCAGCGCGCCGGCGACGCCGAGCGCCATGCCGATCTGCAAGGTGCGCATCGAGCCGAGGCGACGCTGCAGTGGCGCGGCGAGCAGCAGCACGAAAATGGAGCCGCCCGAGATCAGCGCCGTCAGGTAGCCGACGCTCTCGGCCGGCCAGCCGACGCGGGGCCCCAATGTCGGTGCAAGCGTCGGCGGAATGCGCGACAGGAACGATACGGCCGTCTGCACCACAAGCATGGCCACCAAGGGCCCGACCCAAGCCTCGGCCGACTCGGGCGGGTGAATCGGCGGCGGAGGCGACTCTGCGGAATCCCCGCTCTGTGCCATCGGAGCCGGTGACCGGTTCAGCAGCGCATCGCGGCAAGCGTGCCGCTGCGCATCAGTCGACCGTTGAGCGGCCGACCGATGATGCGTTCGGCCAGACGGGCAGCCTCGACGAGCTGCTCGAGATCGAGCCCGGTGTCGACGCCCATTTCTTCGCACATGAAGGCCATGTCCTCCGTGCAGATGTTGCCTGCTGCGCCGCCGTGCTTGTGGCCGGCGAAAGGGCAACCGCCCAGACCCGCCACCGAGCTGTCGAACAAGTCAACACCCATCTGCATCGCGGCATAGACGTTGGCACCGCCCACGCCGCGCGTGTCGTGCAGGTGCAGACCGATGCGCGCCTGCGGCACCAGCTCGCGCACGGCACCGATGCGGCGCTTGATCTCCTCCGGGTTGGCCCAGCCCATAGTGTCGGCGAGGTAGAACGCCGGGAACCGAATGCGACGATCGGCGCAGGCGTCGACCAGCCAGCGCACGACATCGGTGACGGCCGACACCGGGACCGGCCCGCCGAGGTTGCAGCCAAAGGCGGTGACGACGTAGGCCTGCTCGAACGGAATGCCCAACGCGATGTAGCGGTCGATCCACGCCAGCTGGCGCTCGCGGTTCTCGGCCACGCTGCAGTTGTTGTTGCGCTGCGAGAAGGGCTCGGTGACGTAGAACACCACCTTGCCGTCGATGTCGATGTTGTCGCAGGCGCGCGCACGCTCGAAGCCGCTCTCGTTCAGCCACAGCCCCGTGTAGCGCGTACCGGGCCGCTTGCGCAGCCTGGCGAACAGCTCGGGCGAGTCGGCCATCTGCGGCACGGCGCGCGGGCTGACGAACGAGGCGCACTGAACCTGCCTGAGGCCTGAGGCGGCCAGCGCATCGATCAGGGCCAACCGATCGTCCAGCGGATAGGTTCCCTTCTCCATCTGGAAACCCTCGCGCGGGCCTTCCTCGTGAAACTCGACGCGTCGCGGCAGCATGGACATCTTGCTTCTCCCTCAGGACGTCGCGGCCGGGGTGACCTCGGCCAGTCTTTGGTGGCGCTCCACCATGTCGCCGACCGCGCAGTTCAGCAGCGTCAGCGTTCCATCGATTGGCGCGCTCACATGCAGCTCCATCTTCATAGACTCCAGCACGATCACCGTCTGGCCTGCACCCACCGCATCGCCGGGGGCCGCCTTCAGCGCCACCACCTTGCCCATCATCGGTGCGAGCAGGGCGCCGCCGGCGCCCTCTTCGCCCAGCGCACCGCCGAGGTAGGGCGTGCAGCCAAAGACGCTGCGCCCGAGCGCGCTGACGACCTCGATGCCCGCCGCAACCTCGGCCACGGCCACCTCGATCACCCGTTGCCCGACATGCAGCAGGCGGCGCCCGGATGCCAGCGCCGCCGGCACATGCAAGGCCGCGGCCACGGACTGCTCGGCGAGCAGCAGCTGCACCGTGCCGTCGGTCGCCGGCGCGGAACATCGAACCGGCCACTGCGCCTGGCCGGCGGACAGCACGACGCTCGGCAGCGGGGCGACCGCGACAGTGCTCACGCCCAGCCGCCAGCCGGTGAAACTGCCGGCCTCGCTCCAGCAGCCCAGTTCAGGCGCCAGGGCGCGCTCACGCTGCAACCAGTGAAGGGCCGCGGCAGCAACGTGTTCGATCGGCTCGGCCGCCGTCACCGGCGTGGCCGTGGCCGCGGCAGTGCTTTCGTCGATGAGCCGGGTGTGGAAACTCGCATCGCGCGTCTGCGGCCAGTGCAGCAGCTCGTGCAGGAACTGCAGATTAGTCGTCAGACCGATGACCGTGGTGTCGCGCAGGCCTGCGGCCAGTGCGCGCCGTGCCGAATCGCGGTCGGACCCGCTGGCGATCAGCTTGGCGATCATCGAGTCGTAGTACGGAGTAACCTCGTCGCCGCTGTCGACCCCCGCCTCGACACGTACCGCGGAACGGCCGAAGTCGACACGCTCGAGGCGGCCCGTGGTGGGCAGGAAACCGGCAGCAGGATCTTCTGCACACAGGCGCGCCTCGAAGGCATGGCCATCGCAGCGCACATCGCACTGCGCCAGCGGCAACGCACCGGTGTCTGCGATGCGCAGTTGCAGTTCGACCAGGTCCAGGCCGGTGACCTCCTCCGTCACCGGATGCTCGACCTGCAGCCGCGGGTTGACCTCGAGAAAGAAGTACTCGTCGCCGGCAACCACGAACTCGACCGTGCCCAGCCCTCGGTAGCGCACCGCCTCGGCGAGTTTGACGGCGTCGGCCAGCAGTCGCTCGCGCAAGGCCATCGGCAGCCCTGCGCTCGGCGCCTCTTCGATGACCTTCTGGTGGCGGCGTTGCAGCGTGCACTCGCGCTCGTAGAGGTGGATGGCGCGGCCATGGCCGTCGCCGGCGACCTGCACCTCGATGTGGCGCACACGCGGCAAATATCGTTCGACGATCATCTCACCGTTGCCGAAGGCCTTCCCGGCTTCGCGCATCGCGCTTTCGATGCGGGTCTGCAAGCCGTCGAGCGATTCGATGACCGCCATGCCGCGGCCGCCACCGCCGGCCACCGCCTTGAGCAGCACCGGCAGCGGCATGCCCTGCACCGTCGACGCCACGGCCGCCGCGTCGCTGATGCCTCCCCGGCTGCCGGGCACGACAGGCACCCCCACCGAAGCAGCCTCGAGCTTGGCCTGCGCCTTGCCGCCCAGACGTTCCATCGTCTCCGCGGTCGGACCGATGAAAACGAGGCCGGCAGCGTCGAGCGCGCGCACGAACTCGGGGTTCTCCGAGACAAATCCGAAACCCGGATGCACGGCGTCGGCCCCCACCCGCTTGGCCGCCGCGACGATTGCGTCGATGCGCAGGTAGCTGTCGGCGGGAGCGGCAGCGCCGAGTTCGACGGATTCACCGATCTCGCGCACGTGGCGCGCATGGCGGTCGGCGGCCGAGTGGACCGTGGCGACTTTCAGGCCGAGGCGGCGGCAGGTGCGCGCGATGCGGCAGGCAATCTCGCCGCGATTGGCGATCAGAACCTTGTTGATGCGTTGCATGATGGGGGCCTCAGAAGCGGAACACGCCGAAAGGCGTGGGTTTGGCCGCAGTCCGGGAGGCCAGGTCGAGCATGAGGCCCATCACGTCGCGCGTCTCGGTGGGCGCGATGATGCCGTCGACCCAAAGATTGGACGAGAAGTTGTCCGCCGGCTGGAAGTCCTCGTAGATCTTGCGCACCGGCCGCTTGAAGGCCTCCTCCTCCTCGGGCGTCCACTCACGCCCTTCGGTCTTGTTGATCTGCCGGCGCACCAGCGCCATCACGGTGGCCGCCTGCTCGGGGCCCATGATCGCGGCGCGGGCATTGGGCCAGGCGAACATGGCCGTGGGATTGAACGGACGACCGCACATGGCCAGATAGCCTGCGCCGTAGGACGCGCCGATGAGGATCGTGTACTTCGGAACGTTGGCCGACGCCATCGCGGTGATCATCTTCGCGCCTGCCTTCGCGATGCCGGCCTGCTCGGCGGCGCGGCCGACCATGAAGCCGGTCACGTCGGCCAGGAACAACAGCGGGATGTCGCGCTGGCAGCACAGGTCGATGAAGTGCGCCGCCTTCATCGCGCTTTCCGGGAACAGCACGCCCTGGTTGGCGAGAATCCCGATCTCGTGGCCGTGGATGCGCGCGAAGCCCGTCAGCAGCGTGTCGCCGTACAGCGGCTTGAACTCCTGGAAGCGGCTGTCATCGACCAGCCGGGCCAGGATCTCGCGCGTATCGGTCGGGATCTTCGGGTCGCGGCTGATGAGGCCATGGATCTCCCGCGGGTCGTGCCGCGGCGGTCGGCTGGGCAGCTTGGTCCAGCGCGGCCTGGGCGGCTCGCCCAGTTCACGCAAAACCTCACGCGTCAGTGCCAGTGCATGGCGGTCGTCGCTGGCGATGTGGTCGGTCACGCCGCTGACGCTGCAATGCATCTGTGCGCCACCGAGCGACTCGCCGTCGACCGTCTCGCCGGTGGCGGCAAAGGTCAACTCGGGGCCGCCGAGGTACATGTAGCCCTGTTCCTTGACGATCACGATCTCGTCGCAAAGCGCCGGGATGTACGCACCACCCGCCGTGCAGGGCCCGAGGACCACCGCGATCTGCTGGATGCCCTCGGCGGACATGCGGACCTGGTTGTTGAAGATGCTGCCGAACTGCCCCACGTCGGGGAAGATGTTGGACATGTCAGGCAGGAAGGCGCCACCGCTGTCGACGAGCGTCACGCAAGGCAGCCGGTGCGCCCAGGCGATCTGCTGCGCGCGCACGTGCTTCTTGCATGTCATGCCGTAGTAGGTACCGCCCTTCACGGTGGCGTCGTTGGCGATCACCATGCACGGCCGGCCATTGATCAGCCCGATGCCGGTGATGATGCTCGCACCCGGCGGCACGCCGTCATAGAGCCCCTCGCCCGCCAGCATCCCGAGCTCGAGAAACGGCGAACCAGGATCCAACAGCACCTCGACGCGGTCGCGCGGCAGGATCTTGTTGCGCGCGAGGTGCTTTTCGCGTGCCTTGTCCGGGCCGCCGGCCAGCGCCTGCCGGCGGCGCTCATGCAGGGTCGAGATCAGCGACTCATAGGCCGAGCGATTGGCCTGGAACTCGGCATCACTGGTTGACGCTCGGGGTACGAGGATGGTCATTGATGGAGTACAAATGGACGGCCGGGCGAGTGCAACACCGCCCCGCCTGTCACGACTTGAAGACAGGTGGGCGGCGCGCTTCGAAGGCGGCCAGGCCCTCGGAGACATCGTCGTTGAGCAGTTCGCGCGAGATCCGCACCTGCTCCAGCTCCAGCCCCTCGTTCAGCGGCTGGTCGAGGCCCTGCCGCGCCAGGTGTTTCATGGTTGCCAGACCGATACGGCTGCGCGAAGCGAGTTGGGCGCAGTACGCCATCGAAACCTCCGCCAGCTTGTCGGGTTCGACGACGTAGTTCACCAGGCCCCAGGCGAAGGCTGTCGACGCGTCGATCCAGCGCGCGCTGTAGAACAGGTCCAGCGCGCGCCGCACGCCCACGATGCGCGGCAGGCGTTGCGATCCGCCCCAGCCCGGTACCAGGCCGTACTGCGCGTGCTGATCCCCGAACCTGAAGTCGCTGGACGCGAAGACCACGTCGCAGGCCATCATCAGCTCGCTGCCTCCTGCCAGCGCCAGGCCCTGGCAAGCGGCCACCACCGGCAGCGAACTCGCTTCCAAGCGCTGCAAGACCACGTGGCCGTAGCGAATGAAGTGCTCAATGTCGGCTGGACGGCTGCGCAAGCGCTTGACCTCGTCCAGGTCGGCACCGGTGCAGAAGTGCTTGCCCTGCGCCCGAACGAGCACCGCACGAACTCCCGAGCCCGGCGCCTCGAACTCGTCCAACGCCTCGGCGATCGCTGCGTGAACCGCCAACGACAGGCAATTGAACTTGTCGGGGCGCGCCAGCTCGATCACGCCGACGCCACCCTCGCGGCTGATGCGCACGGGCTTGTCCGTGCTCATCGCTTGTTCTCCGCAGCGTATTGCACCGCCATGCGGCCAGCGCGCTCGCGCGCGACGATGAGCTTCATCACCTGCGCCGTGCCGTCGCCGATCTCCAGGCCCATCACGTCACGCAGGCGCTGCTGGTGCGGCAGGTCCATGCTCCATCCGTAGTGTCCGAAGGTCAGAATGCACTGGTGGATGGCGTCGAACGCCGTCTTCGGCCCCATCCATTTGACCATCGCCGCTTCCGCGGTGTGCGGCTGCCCGGCATCGCGCAGCGCCAGCGCGTGATAGCTCAGCTGGCGACACGCCGCGATCAGGGTCTCGAACTCGACGATGGGGAACGACACGCCCTGGTACTGCACCAGCGGCGCACCCATGGCCTGGCGCTCTTTGACGTACTCCCAGGTCTCGTCGATCGATGCCTGCGCCGCGCCAAGGCACTGCAGCGCGATCAGGATGCGGCTGAAGTCGAAGCCCTGCATCACCTGCGTGAAGCCCTTGCCCTCTGGGCCCATCATGTTCTCGGCCGGCACGCGCACCTCGTCGAAGAACACCGAGCCGCGGCCGATGATCTTGCTGCCCAGATCGTTGAAGCGCGTGCGCTGGATGCCGGGCAGGTCCATCGGCACCAGGAAGGCGCTGATGCCGCGTGCGCCTGCGTCGGCGGCGCCGGTGCGGGCGAACAGGATCATCGCATCGCACTGGTCGGAGAAGGTGATCGAGGTCTTTTCGCCGGAGAGCACGAAGTGCTGGCCCTCGCGCCGCGCCTTGAGCTGCAGATTGGCCGCGTCTGAGCCGCCACGCGGCTCGGTCAGGCCGAGGCCGATGATGGCCTCGCCGGCGACGAGCCGGGTGTTCCAGTGGCGCGCCAGCTCGGGATTCGCGTTGCGGTGGACGATGGCACCCATCAGCGACCCAAGCAGCTGCAAATAGCTGATGTTGAAGTCGCCGTAGGCCATCTCCTCGGTGATGATCCCTGAGGTGACGCCGCTCAGCCCGAGACCGCCGTACTCCTCCGGAAGGTCGACACCGATCAGACCGAGTGCGCCGATCTCCTTCATGAGGGCGCGATCGAATCCGGGTTCGGCCTCGCGCGCCTGGTAGCGGGGCTTGAGTTTCTCGCGGGCAAAGCGACGTGCAACGTCGCGCAGCGCGATCTGGTCTTCGTTAAGCAGCATCTGTAGCACTCCTGAAGGCTGGTTCCGGCTGGCCAGTGATGGCCCATCGGATCGCTACGGGCGCTCCACGCTGCGATGACACCGCCACGCCTGGAACCCGTCGATCCCTGTCGGCCTCATTGGCAGACTCGGTTCGATATGATAGCATGTCAAACATACGTTAGTTAGCCTTGCCCAGCGCTGACCGATTAACTGGGACTCGGGAAGGTAAAATCCAACGATCGTCTCCAACCCTTCGAGCCCTCGAACATGACCACCAAGACTCGTGAGGCCAGCGTTCGCACCGAGGCGGACACCGCCACGCGCGAGCGGATACTCCTCGAAGCCTCGCGGTTGTTTCGCCATCATGGCTACGCGGCGACCACGCTGCGCGAGGTGGCTGATGCTGCCGGCATCAAAGCCGGCAGCATCTACTACCACTTCGAATCCAAGGAGCAGATCCTCGGCGAGGTGTTGGACAAGGGCATACAAGCCGTCGCCGATGCAGTTCGCCAGCGGGTGGAGTCGCTGCCAAAGGACGCGACGGCGCGCATGAAAGTCGCCGCGGCGATCGAGGGGCATCTCTGGGGTCTGCTGCACCATGGCGACTTCACGTCCGCCAACATCCGCATCTACGGCCAGATTCCGCTGGCGGCGAAGAACCGCCACCGCAAGGTGCGACGCGAGTACGCCGACTACTGGGATGCGCTGCTCGACGAAGCCACTCGGCGCGGCGAGTTGCGGCGCGACATCGGCGCCACCGTCGCGCGCTTGTTCGTAATAGGCGCGCTGAACTGGACTGTCGAGTGGTACAACCCGCAGAAGGGTTCTTTCGACGACTTCGTCAAGCAGATCACCACGATCGTGTTCGACGGCACCTTTGTGAGGGAGTAGGGCCAAGGTGAGCGTGAAGACGGGTTGGGAGGGACGCTTCTTCGAAGACTTCGAGGTCGGCGACGAGTACCGTCACCCCCTGGGTCGTACCGTCACCCAGCACGACAACATCTGGTTCACGCTGCTGACGCAGAACGTCGCGGCGGTGCACTTCGACGGGCACTACGCCGCCAAGACCGAGTTCGGCAAGCCATTGGTGAACTCCTGCTTCACGCTGGCGCTGGTGACGGGACAATCGGTCATCGACGTCTCGTACAACGTCTTCGCCAACCTCGGCTGGGACGAGGTGCGATTGCCGAACCCGGTGTTCGAGGGTGACACGATTTACGCACGCTCGACGGTGCTCGAAACGCGCGAGTCGAAGTCGCGGCCGAGCCTCGGCGTGGTGACCGTCGCCACGGAAGGCTTCAACCAGGACGGAGTGGTTGTGTGCACTTTCAGGCGCACGCTGCTGGTCTACCGGCGCGGCATGGCACCGGACCGCTCGCCGCCGGTCCCCCAATCCCATCACTGAACAACTGACCGAAAGCGCGTACGCGTCGGCGTGCGCGGGCAATACCCGTGAACGACCAGGAACTCATCGACCGCTACGGCCCGCGCGAGGCCATGGAGTACGACGTCGTGATCGTCGGCGCGGGCCCCGCCGGGCTGGCCACGGCAATCCGGCTCAAGCAACTGAATCCGCAGGCGTCGGTCGTGGTCATCGAGAAGGGCTCGGAACCGGGGGCCCACATCCTCTCCGGCGCGGTGATGGACCCGCGCGCCATCACCGAACTGCTGCCCGACTGGAAGGAACGCGGCGCGCCGCTGCTGCAGCCCGTGACGGGTGACGACGTTCTCTTCCTGTCGCCCACGGGCAGCCGGCGCACGCCCGACTGGCTGGTGCCGCGCAATTTCCACAACCATGGCTGCTACGTCGTCTCGCTGGGCAACGTGGTGCGGTGGCTGGCGCAGCAGGCCGAAGGCCTGGGCGTGGAGATCTTTCCCGGGTTCGCCGCCGCCGCGGTGCTGTACGACGAGCAGGGTGCGGTGCGCGGGGTCGCCACCGGCAACATGGGCATGTGCAAGAACGGAGAACCCGGCGATGCGTTCCAACTCGGCATGGAACTGCTCGGCAAGTACACGGTCTTTGCCGAGGGTGCACGTGGCCATCTCGGCAAGCAGCTGATTGCCCGCTATCGCCTCGACGAGGGCCGAGATCCGCAGACCTTCGCGATCGGCATCAAGGAGCTGTGGGAAGTCGATCCGCAGCGCGCCGAGCCCGGCCGGGTGGTGCACACCGCCGGCTGGCCGATGACCGACGACACCTTCGGCGGCGGCTTCCTCTACCACCTGTCAGACCGCAAGGTGACGCTGGGCTTCGTGATCGGGCTCGACTACCGCAACCCGCACATGAGCCCGTTCGAGGAGATGCAGCGCTGGAAGACCCACCCGGCGGTCCGTGCGCACATCGAGGGCGGCAAACGCCTGGGCTACGGCGCGCGGGCCATCAACAACGGCACCCCGCAAGCGCTGCCCAAGACGGTGTTCCCGGGCGGTGCGCTGGTCGGATGCGATGCCGGCTACCTCAATGCGGCGCGCATCAAGGGCAGCCATGCCGCCATCAAGAGCGGCATGCTGTGTGCCGAGGCCCTTGCCCCGGCGCTGGCCGCAGGGCGCCTGCGTGACGAGCTGACGGCCTACCCCGAAGCCTTCACGGCCAGCTGGCTGCACGACGAACTGAAGCAGTCGCGCAACTTCAAGCTGTGGTTCAAGAAGGGCAAGCTCATGGGCCAGTTGATGACCGGCGTGGAGCAGTGGCTGCTGCCCAAGATCGGCATCGCGAGTCCGCCTTGGACCCTGCACTCAACCCGGCGCGACCACGAAGCGCTGCTGCCTGCCGATCAGGCCGCTCCGATTGCCTACCCCAAGCCCGACGGCGTGATCAGCTTCGACCGTCTGGGTTCGGTGTTCCTGAGCAACACCAATCACGAAGAGAACCAGCCCGCACACCTGACGCTGAAGGACGCGTCAGTGCCCGTGGACGTCAACCTGGCGCGTTTCGCAGGACCCGAAGCTCGCTATTGCCCGGCCGGCGTTTACGAGTTCGTCGAGGGCGAAGCCGAACAGCCGCGGCTGCAGATCAATGCGCAGAACTGCGTGCACTGCAAGACCTGCGACATCAAGGACCCGACACAGAACATTGTCTGGGTGACTCCCGAGGGCGGCGGCGGCCCGGTCTACGCCGGCATGTGAGACCGAGACCATGACAGCAGAAACGCCTGTTTCGTTCGGGTTCGACGACGCCGCGCTGGCCGCGCTGCCGCTCGTCTACCAGCCCGGTCTGTTCGACGGCCAGGTGGTGATGGTGTCGGGCGCCGGCAGTGGCATCGGCAAGGCCATCGCCTTCCTGTATGCACGGTTAGGCGCGAGACTCGTCATTTGCGGCCGCGACCGCGCCAAGCTCGATGCATGCGAAGCCTGGCTTCGGCGCCTGGGCAGCCCCGACGTGCTGGTGCAGCCCACCGACATCCGCCGCAGCGAGGCCGTCGCGCAGCTGTTCGACGCCGCCTACCAACGCTTCGGCCGCGTGGACGTGCAGGTCAACAACGCCGGTGGCCAGTTTCCGAAGGCCGCGCTCGACATCAGTCCCAAGGGCTGGAAGGCGGTGGTCGACAACAACCTGAACGGCACCTGGTTCATGATGCACGAGGCCGCCAAGCGCTGGCGCGATGCCGGCAAGCCCGGCAGCATCGTCAACATCGTGCTGACTTTCCAGCGCGGCTTTCCCGGCGTGGCGCACAGCTGCGCGGCGCGTGCAGCGGTCACCTACCTGTCTAAGACGGTGGCGGTAGAGTGGGCGCCCTACGGCATTCGCGTCAACTGCGTGGCCCCCGGCGTCATCGAAAGCAGTGGCTTCGCCCACTACGCGCCCGAGGCCCGGGCGAAGTTCTCGCGCGGCAACCCGATGCTGAGACATGGCAACGTGCAGGACATCGCCAACGCGGTGGTCTACCTCACCGGACCGAGCGGCGACTTCGTCAACGGCGAACTGCTCAACGTCGACGGCGGCGGCATCCTCTGGGGCGAGCTGTGGACCATCCCCAAGCCGGCCTATTTCAACGCGGGGCAGACGCCATGAGCACTTCCGAGGATCAGCCGCGCTTCGGGCCGGGAGACCAGGCCCTGGCCGAGCTGCCGACGGTCTACCGCAGCGACCTCTTCGCGGGCAAGGTGGTGCTCGTGTCCGGCGCCGGCAGCGGCATCGGCAAGGCCATCGCCTTCCTGTACGCCCGCCTCGGTGCCACGCTGGCCATCTGCGGCCGCAAGGCCGATGCGCTCGAGCGCTGCGCCGAACAATTGCGCACACTCGGCGGCGGCCGTGAGGTTCTCGCCTTCCCGATGAGCATCCGCGATCCGGATCAGGTCGAAGCACTCTTCGAAGCCGTGTGGCAGCGCTTCGGCGGATTGGACGTGCTGGTCAACAATGCCGGCGGCCAGTTCGCGGCCCACGCGATGGACTTCGCCGAGAAGGGCTGGAACGCGGTCATCGACACCAACCTCAACGGCACCTGGTACATGATGCAGGCCGCCGCCAAGCGCTGGGTGCACGACGGCAAGCGCGGCGGCAACGTCGTCACCATCGCGGCAGCGGTGGACCGCGGCCTCCCCGGCATGGCGCACACCGCGGCCTCGCGGGCCGGCGTGATCGCGCTGTCCAAGACGCTGGCGGTCGAGTGGGCCGAGCACGACATCCGCGTCAACTGCATCGGCGCCGGCGCGATCGAGAGCAACGGCTTCAACAACTACAAGGAAGAGCACGTCGGCGGGCTGTTCCGCACCAACCCGATGCTGCGCGCCGGCGACGTGCAAGACGTCGCCGAAGCCGTGGTCTACCTGACCGCGCCGTCGGGCAAGTACATCACCGGCGAGACGATCAACATCGACGGCGGCATGGTGCTGTGGGGCGACTTCTGGCCCGCCGGCATGCCCGACTACTTCCGGCCGCCAGGCCCGTCCGCTTCATGACGCATCAAGACGCATCCTCGCCACAACCCGTCGGTCCGCTGACCGGCGTGCGCATCGTCGATCTCACCAGCGTCGTGATGGGGCCCTTCGCATCGCAGATTCTGGCTGACTTCGGCGCCGACGTAATCAAGGTCGAGTCGCCCGAGGGCGACACGGTGCGCTACATCGGGCCGAGTCGCAGCAAGGGCATGGGTCCGATGTACCTGGCGCTCAACCGCAATAAGCGCAGCATCGCGCTGGATCTCCGCAAGCCGGAAGCGCTGGCCGCACTGCAGAGGCTGATCGAAGGCGCCGACGTGCTGCTGTTCAACCTGCGGCCCGCCTCGATGGCACGCCTAGGTCTGAGCTACGACGACGTCGCCAAGGTGAACCCGCGCATCGTCTACTGCGGCTGCTATGGCTTCGGCGAGGCTGGCCGCTATGCCGGCAAGCCGGCGCTCGACGACCTGATCCAGGGCTCGGTGGCGCTGCCTGCGCTGGTGGGCCGCATCACCGGCGAACCGCGCTACCTGCCCACCAACCTGTGCGACCGCACGACCGGCCTGACCGCCGTCTACAGCGTGATCGCCGCACTCTACGCGCGCGAGAAGACCGGCCGCGGGCAGGCCATCGAAGTGCCGATGTTCGAGACCATGACGCAGTTCGTGCTCTCCGACCACATGTTCGGCAAGACCTTCGACCCGCCGCTGGCCGACGCCGGCTATGTTCGGCTGCTGTCCAAGGACCGCCGACCGCTGCGGACCCAGGATGGCTACGTGTGCGTGCTGATCTACATAGACCGTCACTGGAAGAGTTTCTGCGAGATGCTCGGCCGTCGCGACATGCTCGAGGATCCGCGCTTCCTGGCCATGTCCGACCGCACGCGCAACGTCGATGCGCTGTATGCCTTCGTGGCCGAGGTGATCGCGACGCGCACGACCGCCGAGTGGATGGAAGCGCTTGCCCGCGCCGACATCCCGGTGGCGCCGATGCACACGCCCGACAGCCTTATGGATGACCCCCATCTGGCCGACGTGGGGATGTTCGAATGGATCGAGCACCCGACCGAAGGTCGCATACGGCAGATGAACGTGCCGGGGTCGTGGTCCGGTACGCCTCCAGGGGTGCGCCGTCATGCCCCGCTCCTGGGAGAGAACACGCGCGAGGTGCTGGCCGAAACCGGCTGCTCGGCCGAAGAGATCGCGCGGCTGATCGAGGCCGGGGCGGCATGCGAAGCTGCGGCGAACCCCGACCTGAAACCCTGAAGTCGGCTGCCCGTTCGGGGCAGCTGGTGGGGCCGCTCTCGAGGAGCTCGCCCCCATCGCCGCCACGGCGGCTCTGTGTTGGACGTCACCCCCCCTTCGACCGGGGCGGTGCGCCTGCGCGCAGCCGGCCGCTGGCGCACAGCGCGTCGATCTCCTCTTGGTCGATGCCCCAGCGGCGAAGCTGCACGAAGGCGGCGGCATCGTCGCTGTGAGGCGGCCGCGGCAAAGCTGCGGGCGAACCCTGGAAGCGCGGCGCCGGCGCCGGTTGCCGCACGCCGGCGATCTCGACGAAGGTCTCGCGCTCTCGGTTGTGCGGATGCAGATGCGCCTCCCGCGGCGAGAGCACCGGCGCGAAGCAGGCGTCGCTGCCCTCGAGCAGCACGCACCACTGCGCGCGGGTGCGCGTGGCGAAAATGTCGGCCAACCTGGCCTTGTACTCGCGCCAGCGCGAGGGATCGTCGAAGTCGATCGCGTCGGGTGCAAGGCCCAGGCGCTCGAGCAGCAGGACGCGGAACTTGCGCTCGATCGGCGCGATGCTGACGTACTCGCCGTCGGCGCAGCGGTAGACCTCGTAGTGCGGAGCGCCCGAGTCGAGCAGGTTGGTGCCACGCTCGCCAAGGTGCGCGCCGGCGCCGAAAAGTCCGAACATCGAAGTCAGCAGCGCCGCCGCGCCATCGACCATCGCCGCATCGACCACCTGCCCCGGACGACCGCGCTGCACGCGCCAAAGCGCCGCCAGCATGCCGAAGGCCAGCATCAGCCCGCCACCGCCGAAGTCGCCCACCAGGTTCAGCGGCGGCGTCGGTGCCACGCCCTCGCGGCCGATGGCATGCAGCGCGCCGGACAGGGCGATGTAGTTCAGGTCATGCCCGGCCGCCTGGGCAAGCGGCCCCTTCTGGCCGAAGCCGGTGACGCGCCCGTAGACGAGCTTCGGTTGCTCGGCCAGGCAAACCTCGGGGCCGAGTCCCAGGCGCTCCATCGTGCCCGGCCGGTAGCCCTCGATCAGCGCGTCGCTGGCGGCCACGACGTGGCGCGCGAAGGCCACGCCCTCGGCGGACTTGAGATCCACCGACACGGTGCGCTTGCCCCGGTTGAGCAGATCGAGATGCGGTGGTCGCTCAACCCCGAGCCCGCTGGCCACCAGCCTATCCAGGCGCAGCACTTCGGCGCCGAGGTCAGCGAGCAACATGCCGCACATGGGCCCGGGGCCGATGCCCGCGAACTCCACCACCTTCATGCCGGCCAGAGGTCCCTTGTCCATCGATGAATGCTCGCTTGCGAGTGAGGAGAGATCAACAGAATGCGCCGGCCAAACCCTTTCGCCCAGGCCGTGGCGAGAAGGCCCGGCCCGTTCCACAGAGCCGGGCGTCCCCTCGCCCGCGTCCCAGGGTCGGCCAACCAGCAGCTGGGCTGCTCGTTGGCGCAGGGATGCCTGACCTTCGGTTAGGATAGCAGCGTACGATCAAACGTTCGATAGGTTTGCACAGATGATCTGATCCGGAACCGTCGCCTCAGAGCCCCGAGTCTCGATTGGGGTTTGGCCGCGTAGTCGCCCCGTGGAGCCTGCCTTTGCACAGGAGTTCGGGGCCTGCCGCCGCCGTCTGACCATCCTCTCGGCAAGGGGATCGTCCCACAACCGCCGCACCCGCCCTTCGGCATCCCCGTCGCCTAGCAACTGGAGAGAACGATGGATTTCGAGTTCAGCCCCGAACAGCGCGCGATCGCCGAAACGACGCGCCGATTCGTCGAGAAGGAGATGCCGCGTCGAAAGGTCCTTCAGTGGGTGCGCGACAAGGTCGAACCGCCGCAGGAACTGTTCGAGAAGTTGGGGGCCTTGGGTTACTACGGGTTCCTGCTGCCCGAGGCCTACAGCGGCCTCGAGAGGCCCGATCCGATGGGCATGCTGGCTTTCGTGGAGCAGTTCGCGCGCGCCTCGGCCGCCGTCACGACGGCGTGGGGGCGCGCCGCAGTCATCCTGGCGCCCCTGGTGGCCAAGTTCGGAACCCCAGAGCAGAAGGACCTCGTGCTGCCTCGCGTCATGCGGGGCGAAGTCTTCATGGCGCTGGGCCTGACCGAGCCCGGCTCTGGCAGCGACGCGGCCTCGCTACGCACCACGGCCGTTCGGCGCCCCGACGGCTGCTGGGTCATCAATGGCGAGAAGCTGTACTGTTCGCAGGCGAAGTCGGCGGGATTTCTGATCCTGGCTGCGCGCACCAACCCAAAGGTGGCCAAACAGGAAGGCATCTCCACCTTCCTGGTTCAGGATCCGGGACGCAACCCCTCGATTGAGCTCACCCGCATCGAGACGATGGGCCTCGGTCCTGTGCCCACATTTTCCATGCATCTGCGCAATCTTGTCCTGCCGCCGGACGCGCTGATCGGGGAGGAACACAAGGGTTGGCAATGCGTGCTGGGTGGTCTGGACAACGAACGCCTCTACCACGGCGCAATCGGCGTCGGCGCCTCGCAGGCGATCATCGACGAGGTGGTCGCTTACGTGAAACAGCGCGAGCAGTTCGGCAAGCCGCTATCCAAGCTGCAGTCGGTGCGCCACAAGATCGTCGACATGCAGCTGCGCGTGGAGGCAGCACGGCTGCTCGTCTATCGTGGTGCCAGCGTGCTAGATCGAACGGGGAGCTGCCATAACGAGGCCTCCTTCGCCAAGGTGGCAGGCGCCGAGTGCTACATGCATTGCGCCTACACAGGGCTGCAACTGCTGGGCGGCTACGGCTATACGGTGGACTCTGGATTGCCGATGCACTTCCAGGACGCCAAGCTGTTCGAGATCGGCGGTGGCGCAATGGAGGTGCAGCGCGACATCATCGCCCGCGGGCTCGGGCTCTGACGCCTGCGGTGCCGCAGCGGGGCGTGATGAGGCAGCACACCCTTGCGCGCTACCCGGGGAAGTGCTGATGCGAGTTGGGCTAACGTTTGTTAGATTGCGCTCGTACAACTCAGCCTCGCCAAGGTAGGGCCGGGTTTGTGGCGCCCGGAATTCATCGTTTCCCGCTGTCCGTATCGTCATAGTAGAAAGTTGAAGCCTCGATGGCCCTTACGTTAGGTAGTTTCTCGAACCTCGGAGTGCCCGCATGAGCGCCTCGTTTGCATCGGCCACTGCGCTGCTCGAGTGCCACGGACTGGAACGGCGGTTCGGCGGTTTGGTGGCCGTGACCGGCGTGGACCTGCGCATCGACCGCGGCGAGATCTTCGGGCTCGTTGGCCCCAACGGCAGTGGCAAGACCACGCTGGTCAACGCCATCACCGGCTTCTACCCGCCGCAGAAGGGGCGCATTCTGCTCGACGGTGCCGACATCACCGGCATGAAGCCCTACCTCGTGGCCAAGCGGCGTCTCGCACGAACATTCCAGAACCTGGCGCTGTTCAACGGCATGTCCGTGCTGGACAACATCATGCTCGGGCGCCACGTGCACCTCAGGCCCAGCGTGGCCAAGACCGCCTTGTACTGGTGGCTGGGCCAGCCCGAGGAGATTGCCCACCGCCGCGTCTGTGAGGAGATCATCGAGTTCCTTCAGTTGCAGGGCGTGCGCGACGAGCCGGTCGAGTCGCTGCCCATCGGCTTGAAGAAGCGCGTCGAGCTGGCGCGCGCGCTGGTCGCTGAACCCAGCTTCCTCATCCTCGACGAGCCGATGGCCGGCATGAACCAGGAGGAGAAGGAGTACATGGCGCGCTTCGTGCTCGACGCGCGCGACGAGCGCGGCATTACCGTATTGCTGATCGAGCACCACATGGATATCGTGACCGGCATCTGCGACCGCATCATGGCGCTCAACTACGGCGAGGTCATCGGAACGGGATTGCCCCGCGAAGTGGTGGCCAACCCGCGCGTGGTCGAGGCCTACCTCGGAAAGGGCCACCAGCATGCAGCGTGAAGACCACGCGCTGACGGCGTCCCCGGTCTCTTCCGGTGGCGGCTGGGATCTGAACCCCGAAACGACGCTGACTCGGCTGCTGGCGCTCAACGCCCGCACTCACGGTGCCCGCGTAGCGATGCGCGAGAAGGCGCTGGGCATCTGGCAGGAGTTCACCTGGGCCGAGGTGCTTGACGAGGTGCTCGCCGTGGCCGCGGGCCTGGAGCAGATGGGTTTCGCCCCCGGCGATTCGCTGCTGGTCCTGGGCGACAACCGGGCTCGGCTGTACATGGGCATGCTGGCTGTAGGTGCACTCGGCGGCTATGCGATGCCGGTGTACCCCGACGCCACGCCCGCCGAGGTACTGCACTTTGCCAGCGAGGCAAGGGCACGGTTTGCACTCGCGGAGGACCAGGAACAGGTCGACAAGGTGCTCGAGTTGCGCGAGACGGCACCGGGCCTGGCACACGTCGTGTACGACGACCCGCGTGGCTTGAACAACTACCGGGTCGCGGGCCTGGTTGGCTGGGAAAGCCTGCGCGACGCAGGCGCCGCACGGCTGCGAGATCAGCCCGCCCTGCGCGACGACATCATCCAGCGCTCGCGGCCCGACGGGCCGGCGGTGTTCGTGCACTCGTCCGGCACCACCGGCAAGCCAAAGGGCGTGGTGCTGCAGCAGCGCAACGTCCTCGCAGGTGTCAGCAACGCGGCCAAGGGCCAAGTTTTCGGCTTCGACGAAAAGATCCTCGCCTACCTGCCGATGGCCTGGATCGGCGACTTTGCCGTATCCATGGCGGCCGGCGTGGCGCTGCGCTTCACCATCAACATCCCCGAGCGCTCGGAAACGGTACTCCGCAACCTGCGCGAGATCGCCCCCACGCTATACCTCGCTGCGCCGCGCAGCTGGGACAACATGCTCACGACAATTCGCGTGCGCATGGAGGATTCGACGCCGCTGAAGAAGCGGATCTTCGATCATTTCATCAACCGCGGCGTCGCCGCCGAACGCCTGAAGCTTGAGGGCAAAGCGCCGTCGGCGGCACAGCGGCTCATGCTGCGGCTGGGCGAATGGATGGTGTTCGGCCCTGTGAAGGACCAGCTTGGCCTGAGCCGCATGCGGGTGGCTCTAACCGGCGGCGAGGCGATGGGCGAGGACACCTTCCTCTTCTACCGCGCGCTGGGCATCAACCTGCGTCAACTCTACGGCCAGACCGAAAGCAGCGCCTTCAATTCAGTGCAGGCTGCCGACGAGGTGCGGCTGCACACGGTGGGCCGGCCGCTGCCGGGTGTCGACTGCCGCATCGCCGACGATGGAGAAATTCTGCTGCGCTCCGGTAGCATCTTCAACGGCTACTTCCAGAACGAGGAGGCGACACGCAAGACGCTGGTCGACGGCTGGCTCCACACGGGTGACGCCGGCTACGTCGAACCGGACGGGCATCTGGTGGTGCTGGGCCGTGTGTCAGAGGTCGTCCACACGGCCCGAGGCGAGCGATACATCCCGGGCTACATCGAGAACCGCATCAAGTTCAGCCCCTACGTTCGCGACGTGGCCGTGCTCGGCGCCGGGCGGGACCACCTGTGCGCGATGGTCTGCATCGACAGCGAGGCCGTCGGGCATTGGGCCGAGGTCCGAGGCATCCCCTACATCTCCTATGCCGACCTGTCGCAAAAGCGAGAGGTCTACGACCTGGTGGCCGGCGTGATCCGGCACGTCAACGGAGCCCTCCCCGAAGCACTGCGCATTAGGCGCTTCGTCAACCTGCACAAGGAGTTCGACGCCGACGACGGTGAGATCACGCGCACCCGCAAGCTGCGACGCAACGTGATCGATGAGCACTACGCCGCCGTCATCCAGGCCCTGTACTCGCATACGCGCTCGGTGCGGATGAAGGCGCAGATCACCTACGACACCGGGGAGACCGGTGTCATCGAGCGTGAACTCGCGCTGGAGGATCTCTGATCATGGATTGGCCGTTCTTCTTCGAGCTGGCAATCAACGGCGCCCTGTCCGGGCTGATGTACTCGCTGGTAGCGCTGGGGATCGTACTGATCTACAAGTCCTCGTCGGTGCCCAACCTGGCGCAGGGCGCGCTGGCGATGTTGGGCGCTTACGTGGTGCTGGCGTTGTTCGAGACGATGAAGCTGCCCATCTGGGCGGCGCTTGCCGCGGGCATGGTGGTGATGTTCGGCATCGGCATGGGCATCGAGCGCGTGGCGCTGCGCCGTCTCGCAGGCCGCCCGCTGATCATGATCCTGATGATGACGCTGGCGCTGGACATTTTCGTGCGCGCCAGCGCGCTGGTGGCCTGGGGCGGCACCAACCGTGTGTTGCCGCTGCCGATCTCGGCCGACCCCCTGTTCATCGGGCCGGTACTCGTCAACCGCAGCTACGTCGCAGGCGGTGTGATTGCGCTGTCGCTGTTCGGGTTCTTCGTTCTCTTCTTCCGCACACGCATGGGCATCGTGCTGCGCGCCATCTCCGACGACTACACCGCCTCGTGGTCGGTGGGCATCTCGGTGGAGCGCGGAGTGGCACTGTCTTGGGCGATGTCCGCGGTGGTGGCCACCCTGGCCGGCGCTCTTTGGGGTTCGATCCAGGGGGTTGATCAGTCGCTCTCGCTGCTGCTGCTGATGGGCATCACGGTGGCCGTGCTGGGGGGACTGGACAGCATCGGCGGCGCCATCCTCGCGGGGCTGCTTCTGGGCATGTTCCAGAGCGTTGCATCGGGCTATCTCGATCCGATCGTCGGCGGTGGCAGCCGAGAACTCGTCGTGGCCGGTACCTTGGTGTTCACCATTCTGGTCCGCCCGCACGGCCTGTTTGGTCGCGAAGACATTCAAAGGATCTGATCACCATGTTCTTTCGACAGGCTGGAATTCACCACAGCACCTACCGCGGGGACAGGCAGCTGTTCCCCATTCCATTCGATCGTTGGCAGATTGGCGTACTGGTCGCGCTGGCGCTGGCGGCGCCGGCGCTGCTGAGCCCGTTGTACATGAAGAGCTACATGCTGCCGTGGCTCATCTGGACAGCCGCCGCGCTGGGGCTGAACCTGATCCTCGGCTGGGCCGGACAGTTTCACTTCGGGTACGCCGCGATCATGGGCATCGGCGCCTACACGGCGGTGCACGCGACGCTGCACCGCGTGCCGTTCGAGATCGCGCTGCTCCTCGCCGGCGCGATGTCCACGCTCATCGGCAGTGCGTTCGCGATCACGGCGCTGCGCGTGCGCGGCCTTTATCTTGCGCTCAGCACACTGGCATTGCAGTTCGTGATGGACTGGGTGATCAACAAGGTGCCCGCAGTCAGCGGTGGCACCCAGGCCACGATCCAGGCGCCACCGATGCGCTTGCTGGGCGTCGAGATCACCTCGGATGCCGGACTCTATTACGTGGCGCTGGTTTGGTGCATCCTGGTCACGGTGTTCATGCTCAACCTGCGCCGGTCGGGCCTGGGCCGCGCCCTGGTGGCCGTACGCGAGAAAGACTTCGCCGCTGCCGTGATCGGCGTCAACAGCTTCTACTACAAGCTGGTCGCCTTCGCGATGTCTTCGTTCATCGGCGGCGTCACCGGGGCCATCCTCATTTTCACCTTCTACCGCGCGGTCACGCCCGAGCAGTTCGCCGTGAACGTATCGATCCAGGTGCTGGCGATGGTGATCGTGGGCGGGCTCGGCAGCGTGATCGGCTGCTACTTTGGCGTGGCGTTCATCCTGCTGTTGCCGGGCGTCGTGGCAAACCTGATCTTCGCCGCTGCCCAGGCCGCCGACCTGAAGATTGGTATCGAATTGCTGGCACACATTCCGGCTTTCTTGTACGGCGTGTTGATCATCGGGTTTCTCCTCTTCGAACCGCTTGGCTTGGCCAAGATCTACAGCAACCTGCGCAACTACTTCATCTTCTGGCCCTTTGGCTACGCCAGAAGGTGAATCTAGCCTCCTTCCGTTTCCAGCCAACCTACCCGACGAGGAGTGTCACCGTGATCCAAAGATTCAGACTGTTGCTCGGCGCCACCGCGCTCGCCCTTGGGGCGCAGGCATCCTTCGCGGCCGAGCCGATCCGCTTCGCGCTCTGCTACGACCTCACCAAGGCGTACACCTTCGTCACACCCCAGTTTGCCCAGGCTGCTAAGGACTACGCGGCACTGACCAATCTGCGAGGCGGCATCGAAGGCAACCCGGTCGAGATCATCGTGCAGGACCACGGCAACGAGCCTCAACGCGGCATCGAGTGCTACGAGCGCGTGAAAGGCCAGGCGCTGACGGTCGACCTGCTGTCCACACCCGTTTCCCGCGCCGTGCTGCCGCGGGCCATGAAGGATGGTGAGGTCATGATCCAGGCCATGGTCGGGCGGGGCGATGCTGTCGACGGCGAGGTATTCAACTGGGTGTTCCCGCTGGGCCCGACCTATTGGGGCCAGGCAGCAAACATCGTCGGTCACTACAAGAAGCAATCGGGTGGCTCGCTCAAAGGCAAGAAGATCGCGTTCCTGTACATCGACTACCCGTTCGGCCAAGAGCCGATCCCGGTGATGCAGGAGTTGCAGAAGCGGGAGGGCTTCGAGCTTCAGTTGTTCCCCTACCCGCTTCCTGGCAACGACCAGTCTTCGGCGTGGTCACAGCTCCGACGCTTCCAACCCGACCTTATCGTGCACTGGGCCTTTTCGGCCATGCATGTCGTGGCTGCCAAAGAGGCAAAACGAAACGGCATTCCGTTGGAACGGATCGTCAGCGTCAACTGGCTGAACGACGTGGACATTGCCAATATCGGCGCGGAGGCAGCCAAGGGCATTCGGCGGGCAACGCCTGTGGTCAGCGGCACCGATCACCCGACCATCAAGACAATCCTTCAAGAACTCTACGACAAGGGAAAGGGGAATGGCGACCGCAAGCTTGTGTCGGACATCTACTATGCGCTGGGTCTGGCCACGTACTCGACCATCTTCGAAGGCGCTCGACTCGCGCTGAAGAACGAGAAGGCGCCACTCACCGCTGCGAAGATGCGCAAGGGGCTCGAGAGCATTCGCGATTTCGATGCCGCTGGACTGCAGCCCGCCTTGACCGTCACAGGCAAAGACCATGGCGGTGGCGGCAAGACGCGAATCGAAATGTGGGACGGCAGCAAGTGGGTCCCGCAGAGCGACTGGTCCGCCGAATACGCCGACCTTGTCTGGAGCACCGTCAAGCAGCACTCTGGCGAGTTTGCCAAGTCCGCAGGCAAGTAACGACAAACAGCGGCGCCGCGACCGGGATGACCTCGGATGCGGCGCCCTCAACCGGAGAACGCCCCATGCGATCCAGCCTGATTCGAGCCATTGCCGCCGTAGCACTCGTTACCGCCACGGCAACCGCACAGGCCCAAGCCGCCGATCCCGTCCGCTTCGGCCTGTGCTACGACCTCACCAAGATCTACGTCGCAGCCGTGCCGCAGGTGGCTCAAGCCGCCAAGGACTTTGCCGACCTGATGAACCTCCGAGGGGGGCTTGAAGGGCATCCGATCCAGGTGACGGTTCAGGATCACGGCAACGAGCCCCAGCGCGGCATCGATTGCTACGAACGGCTCAAGCGCGAAGGCGTGATGGTCTTCGACTTCTTCTCAACGCCGGTGTCACGCGCGGTGCTGCCGCGCATCATGCAGGACGGCAACATCCTGCTGCAGCCTCTAGTGGGCCGGGGCGATGCGGTGGATGGCGAGGTGTTCAAGAATGTGTTCGTGCTGGCGCCCACATACTGGGGCCAAGCCGCGAACATCGTCAGCTACTTCAAGAAGCAGGCCGGCGGCAACCTGGACGGCAAGAAGATTGCGTTCCTTTACCTGGATACCCCGTTCGGTCGCGAGCCGATCCCGGTGTTCGAGGCTCTCAAACGCCTCGAACGATTTGACTTCCAGACCTTCCCGTTTCCTGTCCCGGGCAATGACCAGAGCGCGGCATTCGCGCAGATCCGCCGATATCAACCCGACTGGGTGGTGCTGTGGTCCTTCTCGCCGCTGAATCCGATCTCCTTCCGCGAGATGCAGCGCAACGGGATCCCCATCGAGCGCATGGTGACGGGCAACTGGATCAACGAAGTCGACATCAACAACTTTGGCGCCGCCGCCGCCAAGGGACTGAAGCGGTCTGCCGTGGTGAGCGGCGGCGCCGAACATCCGCTGGTGCAGGACATCCTGCGCGAGTTGTACGACAAGGGCAAGGGCAACGGCGACAGAAAACTCGTCGCTGACTCGTATTACAACACCGGCCTCGCAGTCTACTCGTCGGCATTCGAGGGCGTGCGCCTTGCGATCAAGACTCAAGGATGGCCGCTCACGCCGGAGAAGATTCGCCAGGGCATGTACCGCCTGAAGAACCACGACGCCAAGGGCTTCATGGCGCCGATCACCGTGACGCCGCAGGACCACGGCGGTGGAGGCAAGACGCGCATCGACATGTGGGACGGCACCAAGTGGGTGCCGCAGACGCCCTGGTTCGCCGACTACACCGGCCTGGTGAGCACGCTCATCAAGGCCAACTCGGCGGACTTTGCCAAGGCGAACAAGTGACCGCGAATTCCACGCTGGAACCGAGCCTCCCATGACGACCGCCCTGACGCTCAACAACATCGAGGTCATCTACGACCACGTCTTCCTGGCCATCAAGGGTGTCTCCATCGAGGTGCCCCAGAGCGGCATGGTGGCACTGCTGGGTGCCAATGGCGCCGGCAAGAGCACCACGCTCAAGTCGATCAGCGGGCTACTGAAGTCCGAGCGTGGCGAAGTCACGCGCGGCAACGTGCAGTTCATGGGTCAGGACATCGGCCGACTCGCGCCCCAAGACCGTGTCAAGTTGGGCATTGCGCAGGTTCTCGAAGGCCGTCGGGTCTTCGAACATCTGACGCCAGAGGAAAACCTGATCGCAGCTTCCGCCGTGCATGGAGGCCGAGCCGACATGCTGCGTAACCGCGACCGGGTCTATGCCTACTTTCCACGCCTGTATGAGCGCCGCACCGCAAAATCGGGCTACCTGTCGGGCGGTGAACAGCAGATGCTGGCCATCGGACGAGCGCTGATGACGCAGCCCAAACTGCTGATGCTCGACGAGCCCAGCCTAGGCCTGGCCCCTGTGATCGTCGCCGAAATCTTCGACATCCTGCGCCGCATCAACCGCGAGGAGGGCATGTCGATCCTGCTCGTCGAGCAGAATGCCATCGCGGCGCTCGATGTGGTCTCTCACGGCTACCTGATCGAGAACGGGCGCGTTGTGATGCACGACGAGGCCGAGGTGCTACGCAACAACCCCGACATCCGCGAGGCCTACCTCGGCGGCGCCGAGGGCCGCGACTTCAAGGACATCAAGCACTACCGGCGGCGCAAACGCTGGCTGGCTTGAATCCTCCGGAGCCGGCGTTCGTCGGCCCTCGGGTCAAAGTGGTACGAACACCGGCAGCGGCGGCCCGCCTTCACTGGGATGAAAGCGCACCGCCACGCGCTGGCCGATGCGTAGTGCATCGGCATCGGCATCGACGATGTTGGTCATGACCGTCGGCCCTTCATCGAGCGTCACATAGGCGACGATATAAGGCACCTCGGCACGTCGCATGATGCTGAAGCTGTAGATCGTGCCCTGCCCGCCCGCCTGCCGCCACTCGGTGTTCACGCTGCCGCAGAACGGGCAGCCGTCGCGCGGGTAGTGATGGTGCTCGCCGCACTCGCTGCAGCGCTTGACGAGCAATCTGCCCTCGGCCGCGGCATCCCAGAACGGCTTGGCCTCGGGGTAGACGGTGGGTGCGGGCATGCTCCGCCGCGAGATCGTCAGACTCATTGCCGCTCCAGGATGAGGGTGGCACTGCCGTGCCGGGTACCGAGCGAACCACCGGTGCCATGCGCCAGCGCAAGCCGGCAGTTCGGCACCTGCACCGTCGGATGCGCCTCGCCGCGCAACTGGCGTACAGCCTCGATCACCTTGGTCATGCCGCCGCGGTTGCCGGGGTGGTTGTTGCACAGCCCGCCGCCGTCGGTGTTGACCGGCAGGCTGCCGCTGCCGGCGATCAGGTTGCCGTCGCTCACGAATCGCCCGCCTTGACCCTTGGCACAGAAGCCCAGATCCTCGAGTGTCAGCAGCACGGTGATCGTGAAGCTGTCGTAGATCGATGCGTACTGGATGTCCGACGGCTTGATGCCAGCCTCGGCGAAGGCAGCCCTTCCCGTCCAGGCCGCGCCGGTGGTGAGCAGGTCGACCTTGCCGCCGCTCTGAGCGCGCTGGTATTCGCCGGTGCCGATGATGTTCACCACAGGGCGCTTCAGGCTGCGCGCGATCTCGGGCCGTACCACGACCAGTGCGCCGCCGCCGTCGCTGATCACGCAGCAGTCGAGGCGGTGCAGCGGATCGGCGATCATCGGCGAGCCGACCACGTCCTTCACGGTGACCACATCGCGCACCACCGCGTGCGGGTTGTGCTGGGCGTGGTGCGAGGCGGCGACGCGGATCCACGCCAGCTGCTCGCTCGTCGTGCCATGCTCGTGCATGTGGCGCATCGCCGCCATCGCGTACATGTTCACGGTCGTCGGCGCGTAGGGCAGCTCGAACGGAACATCGGGCGCGGGCCCGTAGTTACGCGGCGCGGTCCCCGTGGCCATGCCCTCGGCCTTGGGCCGCCCGGCGAGCGTGATCAGCGCGACATTGCAGCGCCCGGCGGCAATGGCCGCCGCGGCGTGCGCGACATGCACCACGTAGGACGAGCCACCGGTCTCGGTGGTGTCGACATGGCGAAGCTTAAGGCCCAGGTACTCGACCATCGAAAGTGCACCCAGCCCGGGTGCATCGCCGGCGCAGAAGTAGCCGTCGACGTCCTGCATCGCCAACCCGGCGTCGGCCAGCGCACCGCGCGCGACCTCCGCGTGCAGCTGTGCCACCGACTTGTCGTCGGCGCGACGGATCGGGTGCTCGTACGCGCCCGCGATGCAGGCGGTGTTCTTCAGGCTCATGCGCCCGCTCCTGCCGGCTTGACCGTCGCGGTGCCCTTGATGACATCCTGCCCCTTGCCGTTGCGCACCCACACGTCGTAGACCGGCGGCTCGCTGCCGATGCGCAGCTCGCCGCCGCCCGTCACGTCGTCGTCGATGCGCACCGGCTGCACGAAGCGGATCTCGAGGTGGATGCGGTTCAGCGCATCGAGCCCCAGGGTGTTCTTCAGCGCCTGCCAGATCAGAGCCACCGACATGGTGCCGTGGGCGATGATGCCGCCCATCGGGCTCTCCGCCGCGAAGTCCTTGTCGACGTGGATGGGGTTGTAGTCGTTCGTGACCGCGGCGTACTTCAGGATGGTGTCGAAGTCCACATGCTTGGTCGACGGTGTCAGCTGCGCCTGCATGCGGCCCTCCTCTACTGCGCCAACAGCGTCGTCATGACGCCGGTGAACAGCAGCTCGTTCGATCCGACGGCACGCGTCTCGCTGCGCACGCGCACCCACTTGCGCTCCTTCTTGATCTCCTTGTCGAGGCACCACACGTCGGTGCGGATGGACTCGCCGATGCGCGGCATGCGCCGGATGTCGAAGGTCTGCCCGCCGTGCACGCCGCCCGGCGGGCGCGGCGAGTTCAGGGTGAGCACGGCGTCGATGACGATCATCGCCAGCATGCCGGCGGGCATGACGCCGGAGTCGTCGTCGTTGGGGTAGACGCTGCGCCACTTCGCGACGGTGGCGTCGTCCACTGCGAACTCGCGCGCGCCGTAGTGCTTGCCCGGCTCGTAGTGGGCAAAGTTGAAGACCGGTCCGTCGCTCATGCGGGCTCCACTTGAGGAATCTGCTGTTCGCTGCCGGAACGCGACTCGAAGCACACGCGCACCGCCATGCCGATGCGCACCTGCGCGTGGTCGCAGCGCAGCACGTTGCACATGAAGCGGAAGCCCTCGTCGAGGTCGACCAACGCCAGTACGTACGGGGCGTCGCCTGCGAACGACGCTATCGGCGCGCGGTGGATCACCGAGAAGCTTGCGATGCGCCCGCTGCCCGCGGCCTTCTCCCAGTGCAGTTCCGTCGCATGGCAATGCCGGCAGGCGTTGCGCGCATAGAACTGCGCCTTGCCGCAGGCGCTGCAGCGCTGGAAGCGGAACTCACCCAGGTTGGCGCCTTCCCAGTACGGGCGGCTAATGCTGTCGGGCACCGGCACCGGCTTGGCTGGCACGTCGGACATGGTCAGGCCCTCCCCATCAGGATCGAGCAATGGCCCGAGAAGATGCCGCCGAGCGTGTGCGCGAGCGCGACCTCGGCGTCCTTGACCTGGCGTGCGCCGCATTCTCCGCGCAGTTGGCGCACCGCCTCGACGACGTGAAACATGCCGCCGGCCGCACCCGATGATCCGTACGACAGCAGCCCACCGTTGGTGTTGAGCGGGAACTTGCCGCCGATGGCGAACTCGCCGGCGAGCGCCGCCGGGCCGGCCGCGCCGCGCTGGTAGAAGCCCATCGACTCGAGCTGGATCAGCAGCGTGCTCGTGAAGCAGTCGTAGATGTGCGCGCAGTCGACGTCGGAATGCTTCAGCCCGGCGCGGCCCAGCGCGTCGGCCACCGACTCGCGGCAGCCGAAGTCCACCAGCGAGGGCGCGGCAAAGATGTGCTCGTGGGTGTGGCCCTCCCCGGTGGCGAGCAGTTCGACGGCGCGCTTGGGCAGGTCGCGCCCCGTCTCGGAGGCGCTGACGAGCACCGCCGCGCCGCCGTCGGAGACCAGGCAGCAGTCCAGCATGCGCAGCGGCGAGGCGATCAACTTGGACCTGCGCACATCGTCCATCGTGATCGGCTTCTTCATGTGCGACTGCGGATGGAGCGCCGCGTTGGCGCGCTGGTTCACTGCCACCGCGGCGAGGTGGTCGCCGTTGAGCCAGCCTTCGTGGAAGTAGACCTGCGCGGCCATCGCGAAGGCGGCCGGCACACTCATGCCGTAGGGTTGCTCGTACTGCTCGTGGCCCACGTCGGCCAGCGCGGCCTGCACCCTCTCGCCCATGCCGGTGAGGCGGTTGTCGCCGGTCACGCACAGCACGTGGCGGCACATGCCCGAGCTCACCAGCGACTCGGCATGCCGCACGAGCAGTCCGCCGGTCATGCCGCCCATGCAGATCGAGGCGTTGACCTTCGGCCGGATGCCGAGGTACTCGGCGAGCACGCCACCGAGCATCAGCTGCGGCGAGGCGAACGAATAGGCGGTGAGCAGGCCGTCGATGTCCGACGGCTTCAGTCCCGCGTCGGCCAGCGCGCCGAGACTGGCCTCGGTGTGCAGCGACATGCACGTGCTCTCCGGCAGCGCACCTACCTGCGTGTCGTGCACGCCACTGACGATGGCTTTGGTGGCCATGGTTCTCCCCGGTGGAGCGGAATCAGGGCAGGCTGACGACGAGGTCGCGCTGCAGCCGGCGCAACTGCTCGACGGCGCCGTCGACGAGATCGGCCATGATGTCCTTCGCCGGCCGGCGCGCCCTGACCAGCCCGCCCGCCTGGCCGGCGATGTTGTAGAAGAGGTCGTGCCGCCCGGCCGCGAGCGCAGCAGCCAGGAAATCCTCCATCAGGATGCGCTGGTGCGGCGTCTCCAGTGTCGGCAGTCCCGACTCCGCCCAGGCCTGCGCGATCTCGCCGTGGTAGGCACGCACGGTCTTTCCCGTCCAGATCTTGCTGATGCGGAAGGCTTCGGAGTCCGACGCGACGATCTGGTCCTTGCACGCATCGAACAACTGACCCTCGTCGGCAACGAGGAAGGCGGTACCGATCCACACCGCCTGCGCGCCCAGCGCGAGCGCGGCGACGATGCCGCGCCCGTCGGCGATGCCGCCGGCGGCAAGCACCGGTGTCGGGCTCACCGCGTCCACCACCTGCGGAATCAGCGGCAGCGATGCCACCGTGCCGGTATGGCCGCCGGCCTCGGTGCCCTGCGCGACGATCGCGTCGACACCGGACTTCTTCTGCCGTACCGCATTGCGCACCGAACCCGACAGGCCGATCAACTTCATGCCCTGCGCACGCGCGCGCTCGAGCAGGAAGTCCGGGTCGCCGAGCCCGGCGGCGAAGACCGGCACGCGCTCGTCGAAGATCACCTCGAGCACCGCCTTCGCGTAGTCGATGTTGACTACCGTCTCGTCGGCCGGCTTCACGTCGGGCAGGCCGTAACGGCGGATCAGCTCCTGCACGAAGTCGGCGTGCTTCGGAAAGCGCGCGCGGATCTCGTCGCGCACGGCCGTGCGCGTGGGCGGCGCATCGGCGATGCGCGCCGGCAGCAGCAGATCCACGCCGAAGGGCTTGTCGGTCAGTGTCCTCACGGCGCGGATGCGGCGGCGCGTCTCTTCCGGCGAGAGCCCAGAGCAGCCGAGCACGCCCAGGCCGCCCGCCTGCGACACCGCCGCCACCAGTGCCGGCGGGGTGGCGCGGCCGCCCACGCCCATGCCGGCCAGGAAGATCGGCACCTCGATGCCCCAGGCATCGCAGAAAGAGTTGTGCAGCATGGCCCGGCTCATCGTGCACCCCGGCCCGTCACTTGAAGACCGGCTTGCGCTTGGCGCGGAAGGCGGCGACGCCTTCCTTCACGTCGTCGGTCTGGAACAGGAACGGGAAGGCGTCGATCGCATAGCGCATGTCGTCGCCGCCGATGCCCTTGTTGTAGAACGACTTGGCCATCTGCAGCGCCATCTGCGGCTTGGCCGCTAGCTTCTCGGCGAAGGCCATCGCCTCGTCCATCAGCTGCTCGGGCGCCACGGCGCGCAGCGCAATGCCCAGACTCACCGCCTCAGCGGCAGAGATGGGCTCGCCCAGCATGCTCATCTCCTTGGCCTTGGGCCTGCCAACGATCTGGTGCAGCCGCAGCAGCGCAAAGCCAGGCAGCAGGCCGAGCTGGATCTCGGGCACGCCGAACTTCGCGCGTTCCGAGGCGAGGATGAAGTCGCAGGCGATCGCCAGCTCGAAGCCACCGCCGAAGGCGATGCCGTTCACCGCGGCGATCAGCGGCTTGCGACAGCGCTCCGGCGCCTCGAGCACCGGCAGCACGCCGGCGATGAAGTCGCGCGCCTGTTCGGGCGACTCGGGGAAGGTACTGATGTCGGCCCCGGCGCAGAAGGCCTTGTCGCCGCGGCCGGTGAGGATGCCCACGCGGATCTCGGGGTCGGACTCGATCTTCGCCAGGCCCTTGGTCACGCCCTGCCGGATCCCAAGCGAGATGGCGTTCAGCTTGGTGGGCTCGTCCAGGGTGAGGACCGCGACACGGCCCTTCGTTTCGAATTCGACGCTGCCGATGCGCATGCGGTGCTCCGTCGGGTAACTTTCAGCCTCATGTCAGGCTAACAAACGTTCGACAGTGTCGTCAACCGGGGCTTTCCACCGGCAGCGCGCTCCGCAGTCCGCCCTAACTTGCCCACGGGATCGCAACGAGATAGCCGGCGTCCACCGGCAGGTTGATGCCTGCGACGGCGGAGGCCTGGGCAGACGCGAGGAAAGCCACCGCCTGCGCAATCTCCCGGACCTGCACCAGCCGCCCGGGAGCACGCCCTTCTCGAGCGCGAGCGTCTGCGTGGAGCCAGGCGAGAACGCGTTCACGCGCACCTTCCTCGGCACCATTCCGCCCCCAGGCACTCACTCGGTCAGGTTGATCAGGCCCGCCTTGACAGGCCCGTACGAAAACAGCGGGCAGGAGCCCATGCCGGCCAGCGACGCGATGTTGACTATCGCCCCGCCGCTCGCACGCGCGGCACGGGTAGGCGCCGCGCAGGTCGACCCGGGCGACGAAGCTCCACTGGCCCATCGTCAGTTCCTCGGGCGGCATCGTGCGCTGCGGCACACCGCACTGCGCATCCACTGCAGCCACGGCCGCATCGACGGACGCGTCGCCCACATCGAGCGAACCCACAAAGCTCCCGGCGGCCACGGCAAGCACCTGTACGCGGGCCTCGCCGATGCCGCTGGCGCGACAGGTCACCACGACCACCCCTCCAGATAAGTCGATCCGAACGTCAGCCCCCATTCGCCGGGCTGCCCTGTTCGGCGCGCAGCACCCGCTGGAGCGGCAACTGGAAGCCGCCCAGCTTGCCGCGGCAAAGCGCCTGCAGTTCCTCCAGCGTGAGCGTTGCGCCGGTTCGTAGCACGACCAACGTCGCCACCCGTTCGCCCCACTGCGCGTCAGGCCGGCCGACGGCCGCCGCCTCGAGCGCCTGTGGCAGTTGGAATGGCACACGCTCCACTTCGCTGGAGGCGATGTTCTCGCCGCCGCTGGCAATCATTACCTGCTTGCGGTCGGTGAGAGACACGAATCCCTCGGCATCGACATGGCCGGCGTCGCCGATGCGGAACCAGCCGCCGGCGTGAGAGCTCGCTGCGGTCTTGTCCGCATCGCGCCAGCAGCCCCCGCAGTGAACTTGAGACCGCGCAGGCAAGTCTCGCCGGCCCCAGCAGCCGGCGAGGCCCTACCGCAGTCGTCGCAGACGCGCAGTTCCACGTGCGGTAGCACGCGGTCGGTCGAGCGGACCTTCTCGATCTCGCGGTCGGCTTCCATCAGCGTGTCGCCCTGGCAGCTGTCGGTGAGGCCGTAGCCGTCGTCGCAGTGTCCGTTGGGGAACGGAGAGCGGAACTCCCGGACTCGCTCTTCGGGCGTCCGCTCTTTGCCGCCGATCTGCCAGCGCAGGCTGGACAGATCGAGGCGGTCGCGCTCGGGCAGCGCGAGCGGACGGTTCAGCATCACCGGCGCAATCCAGTCGGCGGCCAGCTTCTCGCGTTCAATCGGCGCCAGCGTCGGCTCGAGGCGGAACTCGCGCAGTACCTCGCAAGCAGGCTGCCCATTTCCAGCACCTCGGGGCCGGACAGGCAGAACGCGCCGATGTGGTACAGCGGCCGACGACGAGCAGTTGCTGGGCACCGTGCAGGCCGAGCACCGCGATGTGGTCGAGGCACCTCCAGCGGTGGTTGGTACGGCTGTGGATCACGCTCCTGGGCAGGTCGGTAGCGCCGGACGGGTACATCAACCGGCGCGGATCCGCGGGAAAGCCCCCGGTTCGGCATGAGCAAAGTGGCCTAACATGCGTTTGGTAGCTGACTTGTGGCGTTAGCTACGCCGCAAGGCCTTCCACCGTACTTCAACTACTCATGGAGACAACCGGTGATCCCTCGTGCGTATTCCGCGCGATCCCGGACACCGTTCCGCTGTGATGGCGGACAGCATTCC
>VFQM010000245.1_pt1 | contig 65615 bp, 63 predicted proteins | sample 3512391 | NCBI WGS metagenome assembly VFQM01 (sample SAMN10412369, study PRJNA504923) | tailings metagenome | isolation source: Replicate 1 from Balatoc abandoned mine | place: Philippines | reverse complement strand
GCCTGGCCATGTACCTGCAGGGCGTGGACAACGTCTACAACCTGGTGTGGACCGAGGGCCTGACTTACGGCGACGTCTACAAGCAGAACGAGGTCGAGCAGAGCACCTACAACTTCGAGCACAGCGACGCCGACTTCCTGTTCACCGCCTTCGCCGCGCACGAGAAGCAGGCCAGACACCTGATGGCGCAGCAGCTGGCGCTGCCCGCCTACGAGCAGGTGCTCAAGTGCGCGCACAGCTTCAACCTGCTCGACGCGCGCGGCGCCATCAGCGTGACCGAGCGTGCCGCCTACATCGGCCGCATCCGCAACCTCGCGCGCAGCGTGGCCCAGAGCTACTACGAGAGCCGCGAACGCCTGGGCTTCCCGATGGCGCCACGCGAATGGGTGGCGCAGATCGAGAAAAAGGCCGCCTGAGTCGCGAAGAGAAGAACCGCAATGACCGCACAGAACCTGCTCGTCGAACTGTTCGTCGAGGAACTGCCGCCCAAGGCGCTGAAGAAACTCGGCGATGCCTTTTCCACCGCATTGACGCAAAGCCTCAAGGCCCAGGGCCTGGCGCCGGCGGACGCCACCGACACGCCCTTCGCGTCCCCGCGCCGCCTCGGCGCACACATCGCAGGCGTGCTGGCGCGCGCGGCCGACAAAGCCGTGTCGCAAAAGCTCATGCCCGTGTCCGTGGGCCTGGACGCCAACGGCCAGCCGACGCCCGCGCTGCTCAAGCGCCTGGCGGGCCTGGGCGCTGATGCTTCGGCCGTGGCCGGCCTGCGCCGCGCGCCCGACGGCAAGGCCGAGGCCTTGTTCTTCGACAGCGTCGCGCCCGGCGCCGATCTCGCCACCGGCCTGCAGAAGGCACTCGACGACGCCATCGCGCAGTTGCCGATCCCCAAGGTCATGACCTACCAGCTTGAATCGGGCTGCGCGTTGCCCGGCTGGGACAGCGTGCAGTTCGTGCGGCCGGCGCATGGGCTCGTGGCGTTGCATGGCAGCGCCGTCGTGCCGGTGCAGGCGCTCGGCCTCAAGGCAGGCAACGCCACGCACGGTCATCGCTTCGAGGCGAAGGTGAACCCGGTCGTCATTGCGGATGCCGACCTCTACGCCGAGGCGCTGCGCGACAACGGAGCCGTCATCGCCTCCTTCGCCGAGCGCCGCAACGAGATCGCGCGTCAGCTCGCGGCCGCGGCGGCCCAGGTGGGCGGCGGCTGCCGGCCCATCGAGGACGACGCCCTGCTCGACGAGGTGACCGCGCTGGTCGAGCGCCCCAACGTGCTGGTGTGCGAGTTCGAGAAGCAGTTCCTCGACGTGCCGCAGGAGTGCCTCATCCTCACGATGAAGGCCAACCAGAAGTACTTCCCGCTGCTCGATGCACAGGGCCGCCTCACGAACAAGTTTCTTGTCGTCAGCAACATCAGCCCCGCCGACGCCAGCGCCGTGATCGGCGGCAACGAGCGCGTGGTGCGCCCGCGTCTGGCCGACGCCAATTTCTTCTTCGATCAGGACCGCAAGAAGACGCTCGAATCGCGCGTCGAAGGCCTGGGCAAGGTGGTCTATCACAACCAGCTCGGCACGCAGGGCGAGCGCGTGGAGCGGGTGCGCGCCATCGCACGCGCGATCGGGCAGCAACTTGGCGGCGACGTGCTCGCCCAACAAGCCGACACCGCCGCGCGCCTGGCCAAGACCGACCTGCTGACCGACATGGTGGGCGAGTTCCCCGAGCTGCAGGGCATCATGGGCGGCTACTACGCGCGCCACGACGGTCTGGGCGAAGACATCGCCTTCGCCATCGAAGACCACTACAAGCCGCGCTTTGCGGGCGACGCGCTGCCGCGCAACGCCGTGGGCACCGTGGTGGCGCTGGCGGACAAGCTGGAGACGCTCGCGGGCATGTTCGGCATCGGCAACCTGCCCACCGGCGACAAGGACCCGTTTGCCTTGCGCCGGCACGCGCTGGGCGTGGCCCGAATGCTGATCGAAGGCGCATTGCCGCTGCAGTTCCACGAAATCACCCGGCTGGCGTTCTCGGTATTTCCCGGGGGGGCGTTGCAAGACACTGTGGTGCAGCTCGACGAGTTCCTGATCGAACGCCTCAAGGGCTACCTCAAGGACGCAGGCTATTCGGTGGCCGAGGTGGACGCGGCGCTGTACGCGCGCCAGCTCGGCTTCTGGTCCACGGTGCCGCGCCGCCTGACCGCGGTGCGCGAGTTCCAGGCCCTTCCCGAGGCGCCTGCGCTGGCCGCTGCCAACAAGCGCATCGGCAACATCCTCAAGAAGTCCGAAGGCGTGGGCGAGGCCGTGAACCCGGCCTTGTTCCAGGAGCCCGCCGAGCAGGCCCTGTTCGCCGCCATGCAGACCACCGTGCCCGCCGCCGACGCGAAGTTCGAGGCCGGCGACTTCACCGCCAGCCTGCGGGCGCTGGCCGCGCTGCGTGCGCCGGTCGACGCCTTCTTCGACGGCGTCATGGTCAACGCCGACGACCCCGCGCTCAAGGCCAACCGCCTGGCGCTGCTGCAGCAATTGCACCGCGCGATGAACCGCGTGGCCGACCTGTCCCGCCTCGCGGCATGATCGCGGCATGAAGCTGCTCATCCTCGACCGCGACGGCACGATCAATCGCAGCCGCGACGACAAGGTGGCGTCGCCGGACGAGTGGGAGCCCCTGCCCGGCGCGCTCGAAGCGGTGGCGCGGCTCAACCACGGTGGCTGGCGGGTGGTGCTGGCCACCAACCAGTCGGGCATCGGCCGCGGCCTGTTCGACATGGCCTCGCTCAACGCCATTCACGCCAAGATGCAGCGCCAGCTGGCGGCCGCGGGCGCGCGGGTGGAGGCCATCTTCATCTGCCCGCACACGCCCGAGGACGGTTGCGATTGCCGCAAGCCCGCACCGGGACTGTTCCGCCAGATCGGCGCGCGCTTCGGCTTTGCGCTGGCCGACGTGCCTGCCGTGGGCAACTCACTGCGTCACGTGCAGGCCGGCGCCGCCGCGGGCTGCCCGCCGCATCTGCTGCTCACCGGCCTGTCGGCGGCCTACGCGGCCCTGGCGCCGCACGCCATTCCCGACCTGCCGCCCGGTACCCGGGTGCACACCGACCTGGGCGCCTTTGCCGACTGGCTGCTTGCCCAACCTGCCCCCGCGCCCAAGGCCACTGCATGATCGTCGTTCACTTCCTGCGCTCGCTGCTGCACATCCTCGTGATGGTGGTCACTGTGATCCCCTGGGGATTGGCGGTTGTCCTCGTCTCGCCCTTCGTGAGCAGCACCACGCTGTACTGGATGTGTGCCAACTGGCTGCGCGTGGCGGTGCACAGCGGCACCTTCATTCTCGGCATCCGCAACCGCGTCACGGGGTGGGAGAACCTGCCCGTGGGCAGCACGGCGCCCGCCATCCTGTTGCTCAAGCACCAGTCCACCTGGGAAACCTTCGCCATGCCCACGTTGATGCCGCACCCGCTGGCCTACGTGTTCAAGAAGGAACTGCTCTATGTGCCCTTCTTCGGCTGGGCGATGGGGCGGCTCGACATGATCCACATCGACCGCAGCAAGCGCGCCCAGGCCTTCAACAAGGTGGTCGAGCAAGGCCAGCGCCTGCTCGATCAGGGCACCTGGGTCATCATGTTCCCCGAGGGCACGCGCATCCCGCGCGGCCAGCAGGGCCAGTACAAGACCGGCGGCACGCGGCTGGCGGTGGCCACCGGCGCACCGGTCATCCCCATTGCGGTGAGCTCGGCCAAGTGCTGGCCGCGCAAAGCCTTCATCAAGAAGCCGGGGGTGGTCGATTTCGTGATCGGCAAACCCATCCCGAGCCAAGGGCGCGAAGCCGATGAGCTGATGCGCGAGGTCGAGGCCTGGATCGAGGCCGAGATGCGCCGCATCGACCCGGACGCCTATCGCTGAGGACTTCATGCAGCGCTTCGTGCAGCTCGCGCTCGACCTGTTCGGCGACCTGGTGCCCGAGCCGCCGCGCGAACCACAGAGCGCGCCGCCGCCCGCCGCCCCTGCGCTGCCCATGGCCGAGGTGTTCCAGCCCGCCACCTGGCACCACCCGCGCGCCAACCGCCGCGTGCAACTGCGTGGTTGCGACGTCGGCTATGAATTCCAGCGCGGCAAACGCCGCACCATCGGCCTGAGCGTGGGCCCAGAGGGCCTGAGCGTGCGCGCGCCGCGCTGGAGCACCTTCGGCGAGATCGAGGCCGTGTTGCACGAGAAAGCCGGCTGGGTGATCGACAAGCTGGTGGAGGCGCGCGAGCGCGCCGAGCGCCAGGCGCGTTCGCGCGTGTGCTGGGCCGATGGCGCCGAACTGCCGCTGCTGGGCGAACCTGTGCGCTTGCAGCTCGACCCGGCACACGGCTTCTCGGGCCGCGGCGCCGCGCTCGACGCGGGCGCGCGCACGCTGCGCATCGGTCTGCCGCACCACGCCAGCGAGAGCCAGATCCGTGATGCGGCGCAGGCCTGGCTGATGCGCCATGCGCGCAGCGTGTTCACCGAGCGGCTTGATCACTTCGCACCGCAGCTGGGGGTGCGCTGGACGCGGCTGTCGCTCTCCAACGCCGACACCCGCTGGGGCAGCGCCGGCGCCGACGGCCGCATCCGCCTCAACTGGCGACTCATCCACCTCTCGATGGACATGGTCGACTACGTGGTGGTGCACGAGCTCAGCCACCTGCGTCACATGGACCACAGCCCCCGCTTCTGGGACGTGGTTGCCAGCGTGATGCCCGATCACGCCGAGCGCCGTCGCGCACTCAAGGAGTCGGCGCTGCCGCTCGGCGAGGGCTGACGCTGCTTGAGCCGCTCACGCGGTACCGAAGCGCCACACCCCGTCATCGCCCTTCGTGCGCTGAAGCACGCCCGCGTGCCACAAGCGGTTCAGGTGTGCCACGGCCTCGCCCATGGCAAAGGTGGTCTGGTGCAGATCGAGCGCGCGCGGAAACAGCACCGGCAGCACGTCGGTGGCGCTGCAAGGCTTGTCGCGGCAGGCCTGCACCACCTCGGCCAGGCGCTCGTCGTGGTGGGTGTGGAGTTGTTGAATGCGCTCGTGCAGCCCGGTGAACGGCCGCCCGTGCGAAGGCAGCACCAGCGTGTTCTGTGGCAAGCCGCGGAACCTGTCGATCGAGTCGAGGAACAGGCGCAGCGAGTCGGCCTCGGGCTCCTGGTCGTATACGCTCACGTTGGTGGAGATGCGCGGCAGGACCATGTCCCCACTGATCAGCACGCCCAGCGCGGCGCACCACAACGCGATGTGCTCGGGCGCGTGGCCGTAACCGCTGATGCAGCGCCAGGTCTGGCCGCCGATGGCGACGTCCAGCCCGTCGATGAGGCGGCGGTACTGCGTCGGCACCGCCGGCACCAGGCCGGGGTAGTAGCTGGCGCGCGCCTTGATCTTTTTCACGCTCTCGGGGTCGGTGAGGCCGTGGCTGGCGAAGAACGCGGCTGCAGCCTCGCCGCCGAAGCCGGTGGTGCTCTGCGAGCCGATGCGCGCCATCGCGTGGTCGGTGGCGCTGATCCAAAGGCGGCAGTTCCATTCGCTGCACAGCCAGTCCGCCAGGCCGATGTGGTCAGGGTGCATGTGCGTCACGATCACGCGCAGCACCGGCAGGCCTTCGAGCTCGTTCGCGAACACCTGCTCCCATTGCGCCTTGGCTTCGTCGCGCGCGATGCAGCAGTCCACCACCGTCCAGCCCTCGCGGCCGTCCATCGTGTCGCGCAGCAGCCAGAGGTTGATGTGGTCGAGCGCGAAGGGCAGCGTCATGCGCACCCACTTCACGCCCGGCGCCACCGCCAGTGCGCGTCCCGGCTCGGGCAGGGCGTTGCCCAGCGGGTAGTGCAGGCGGGCTTCGAGTTGGTCGCGGGTGGGGTTCATGGGGTGGGATTCAGTAAGATGCGCTCGAATTGACGTTGACGTAAACGTCAATAAAAAGGCATTCTACGGAGCACCCCGGCGATCCCCTGTCTGCCACCCGACACCGCACATGGCCACCACCTTCACCATCGGCGACCTCGCGCGCGAGTTCGACCTCACCACCCGCGCGATCCGTTTCTACGAGGACATGGGCCTGCTGCAACCGCAGCGCGAAGGCCCGGGCGGCCGCAATCGCGTCTACAGCAGCCGTGACCGCACGCGCCTGAAACTCACCTTGCGCGCCAAGCGCCTGGGGCTTTCGCTCACCGAGGCCCGCGACATCATCGACATGTACGACAGCCCGCGCGACACCGGGCCGCAGCTGCGCAAGTTCCTGGCCGTGCTGGCCGATCACCGGCGCCAGCTCGAAGAACAGATGGCCGACCTGCAGGCCAACCTGGACGAGGTCAAGGTGCACGAAAAGGAAGCCCGCGCGCTGCTCAACAAGGTCGAGCGCAAGGCGGGTTGAGTGGGTGGGTTGAATTGACGTTTACGTAAACGTCAACATAGAATCCCGGCTTCCTGCCCGCCCGCGCCGCCCCACGTCTCGAGCACGCCCTGAGCACGACATGAGCACCCCATTCCAGCCCCAGGACCCGGGCTTCGCCGAACGCGTGCGCGCCAGCTTCGCGCGCCAGGCCGCCATGGTCACCATCGGCGCCAGCATGGCCGAGGTGCAGCCCGGCCGTGTGGTCATCACGCTGCCCTGGGCCGCACACCTCACGCAGCAGCACGGCTTCCTGCACGCGGGCATGGTGTCCACCGCGCTCGACTCGGCCTGCGGCTACGCGGGTTTCTCGCTCATGCCGGCCGACGCGGCTGTGCTCACCATCGAATTCAAGATCAATCTGCTGGCGCCTGCGCAAGGTGAGCACTTCCGCATGGTCGGCACGGTGATCAAGCCAGGCCGCACGGTGACGGTGTGCGAAGGCCATGCCTACGCCGTGCACCAGGGCCAGGAAAAACTCGTTGCCACCATGGGCTGCACGCTCATGGCCGTGCTGGGCCGCAACAACGTGCGCGGCTGAACCCCCACATCCCCTGGAGACCCCTCATGACACAGCTTCCCGGCCTGAACTTCCAGCTCGGCGACGACATCGACGCCCTGCGCGACGCCGTGCGCGACTTCGCCCAGGCCGAGATCGCGCCGCGCGCGGCCGAGATCGACCGCAGCGACCAGTTCCCCATGGACCTGTGGCGCAAGATGGGCGAACTCGGCGTGCTCGGCATCACCGTGCCCGAAACCTATGGCGGCGCCAACATGGGTTACCTCGCGCATATGGTTGCCATGGAGGAAATCAGCCGTGCCAGCGCCTCGGTGGGCCTGTCCTACGGCGCGCACTCCAACCTGTGCGTGAACCAGATCAAGCGCAACGGCAACGACGCGCAGCGCCAGAAGTACCTGCCGAAACTCATCAGCGGCGAGCACGTGGGCGCGCTGGCCATGAGCGAGCCCGGCGCCGGCTCCGACGTCATCTCGATGAAGCTCAAGGCCGAGCATAAAGATGGACCGGGGGGCGGCTACTACCTGCTCAACGGCAGCAAGATGTGGATCACCAACGGCCCCGACGCCGACACCTTGGTGGTCTACGCCAAGACCGAGCCCGAGATGGGCGCGCGCGGGGTCACCGCCTTTCTCATCGAGAAGGGCATGAAGGGCTTCTCCATCGCGCAAAAGCTCGACAAGCTCGGCATGCGCGGCAGCCACACCGGCGAGCTCGTGTTCCAGAACGTCGAGGTACCGGCCGAGAACATCCTGGGCGGCCTCAACAACGGCGCGAAGGTGCTCATGAGCGGCCTCGACTACGAACGCGCCGTGCTCACCGGCGGGCCGCTGGGCATCATGCAGGCGGTCATGGACAACGTGATTCCCTACATCCACGACCGCAAGCAGTTCGGCCAGAGCATTGGCGAGTTCCAGCTCATCCAGGGCAAGGTGGCCGACATGTACACCGTGCTGCAGGCCGCGCGCAGCTTTGCGTACACGGTGGCCAAGAACCTCGACCTGCTGGGTGTCGAACACGTGCGTCAGGTGCGCAAGGACTGCGCCTCCGTCATTCTGTGGACGGCCGAGAAGGCCACCTGGATGGCCGGAGAGGGCGTGCAGATTTTCGGCGGCAATGGCTACATCAACGAATACCCGCTGGGCCGCCTGTGGCGCGACGCCAAGCTCTACGAGATCGGTGCCGGCACCAGCGAGATCCGCCGCATGTTGATCGGGCGCGAGCTGTTCGCCGAGACGATGTGACCGTGCGGCACCGCGCCGGACCGACAATGCGCCCATGAACGACGATCTCCAGCACCTGCTCGCCCACAATCGCCGCTGGGCGGCACAGATCGAGGCGGAGCGCCCCGGCTTCTTCACCCGGCTGTCGCAGCAGCAAAGCCCGCGCTACATGTGGATCGGCTGTTCCGACAGCCGCGTGCCCGCGAACCAGATCACCGGCCTGGACCCCGGCGAAGTCTTCGTGCACCGCAATGTGGCCAACGTGGTGGTGCCCACCGACCTCAACTGCCTGTCCACCGTGCAGTACGCGGTCGACGTGCTCAAGGTCGAGCACCTGATGGTGGTCGGCCACTACGGCTGTGGCGGCGTGGCGGCCGCGCTGCGTGACACGCGTGTCGGCCTGGCGGACAACTGGCTGCGTCACATCAAGGACGTGCGGGACAAGCACATGGGCTTGCTCGCCGCACTGCCCGACGCGCAGCGCCTGGATGCGATGTGCGAGCTCAACGTCATCGAACAGGTGGTGAACACCGCCCAGACCACCGTGGTGCGCGACGCCTGGGAGCGCGGCCAGGCGGTCACCCTGCACGGGTGGGTCTACGGCCTGAAGGATGGCCTGCTGAAAGACCTGCTCATGACCGTGCGCGCCAATGCCGACGTGGACAAGGCCTACCGCAAGGCGGTGGCCGAGGTCGGCATGCGCATGGGCTGAGCGCGGCCCGGGGCGCGCCATGTTTCCCCAGCGGCTCGACTCCACCGTCGCCTACGACATTGCCAAGGCGATGATGGACGGGTTCAACCGGCATTACCGGTTGTTCCGCCAGGAGTCGGCGCGCGCCAAACACCGCTATGAGACGCGCGACTGGCTTGGCCAGCAACGCGCGCAGCGCGAGCGCATCGAGTTCTATGACCTGCGTGTCAAGGAGTGCCTGACGCGGCTGGTGAAGGAGTTCAAGGCCGACGAGCAGCCGATGTCGGTGTGGGAACAGGTCAAGCTGCACTACATCGGGCTGCTGGTGAACCACCACCAGCCCGAGCTGGCCGAGACCTTCTTCAACTCGGTCACCACCAAGATCCTCAAGCGCGCCTACTTCCAGAACGACTTCATCTTCGTGCGGCCCGCGGTGTCCACCGAGTACATCGAGAACGAAGAGCCCACGGCCAGCCCCACCTACCGCTGCTACTACCCCACGCCCGGGACCATGCCCGCCGAAGTGCTGCGCCTGCTGCGTGACTTCGACCTGCGCGTGCCGTTCGACGACATCGAACGTGATGCCGCGCTGGTGCTGGAGGCGATGAAACGTCGTTTCGACCATGGCCGACTGCGCGCCAACTTCCAGCTCCAGGTGCTCTCGGGTCTGTTCTTTCGCAACAAGGGCGCCTACGTGGTCGGCAAGATCATCAACGGCTTCCAGGAGGTGCCGTTCGCGCTGCCCATCCTGCACAACCGGGAAGGCAGGCTGGTGGTGGACGCCGCGTTGTTCGGCGAGGACGACCTGTTGCTGCTGTTCAGCTTCGCACGCGCCTATTTCATGGTGGACATGGAGGTGCCGAGCGCCTACGTGCAGTTCCTGCGCAGCCTGATGCCGCGCAAGCCGCGCGCCGAGTTCTACAACGCGCTGGGCCTGGCCAAGCAGGGCAAGACGCTTTTCTACCGCGACTTCCTGTTCCACATGCGGCACAGCAGCGACCGGTTCCGCATCGCACCCGGTATCAAGGGCATGGTGATGCTGGTGTTCGATCTGCCGAGCTTTCCCTTCGTGTTCAAGCTGATTCGCGACTTCTACCCACCGCAGAAGGACACGTCGCGAGAGCAGATCCGCGGCAAGTACCAACTCGTCAAGCAGCACGACCGCGTGGGCCGCATGGCCGACACGCTGGAGTTCTCCGAGGTGGGTTTTCCGCGCGCGCGCTTCACCGACGAGCTCATCGACGAGATCCGGAAGTACGCGCCCAGCCAGCTCGAGATCAGCGACCGCGATGGCGACGGCACCACCGAGGTGATCCTCAGGCATGTCTACATCGAGCGCCGCATGATCCCGCTCAACCTGTATCTGCAGGAGCTGTTCGACACGCTGCAGACCCACCCTGGCGACACCACCGCGCGCGCGCAGTTGCGCCATGCCGTCATTGAATATGGCAACGCCATCAAGGACCTTGTGGCCGCCAACATCTTCCCCGGCGACATGCTGTGGAAGAACTTCGGCATCACACGCCACGGCAAGGTGGTGTTCTACGACTACGACGAGATCGAGTACCTGACCGACTGCAACTTCCGCCGTGTACCCACGCCGCGCAACGAGGAAGACGAACTCTCGGGCGAGGTCTGGTACCCGGTGGCGAAGAACGACGTCTTTCCCGAGACCTTCGCGCCCTTCCTGCTCGGCAACCCGATGGTGCGCGACGTGTTCATGGAGCACCATGCCGATCTGCTCGACCCCGAGTTCTGGCAATCGCACAAGGAACGCATCCTCGCGGGCCATGTGCACGACGTTTTCCCCTACGAACGCGACCGCCGACTGCGCGCGCTCGCCTCAGCCTGATTCCACTCACACAAGGAGCACACCATGTCCGATCCCATCGTCATCCTCGGTGCCGCGCGCACACCCATGGGCGCCTTCCAGGGCGACTTCTCCGCGTTGTCCGCGCACGATCTCGGCGGTGCCGCCATCAAGGCAGCGGTCGAGCGCAGCGGCGTCGACCCGAAGGCGGTCGACGAGGTGCTGTTCGGCAACTGCCTGATGGCCGGCCAGGGCCAGGCGCCTGCGCGCCAGGCCGCACTCAAGGGCGGGCTGCCACTGTCCACCGGGGCGGTCACGCTGTCCAAGATGTGCGGCTCGGGCATGAAAGCCACCATGCTCGCGCACGACATGCTGATGGCCGGCAGCGCCAGGGTGATGGTCTCGGGCGGCATGGAGAGCATGACCAACGCGCCCTACCTGATGCTCAAGGGCCGCGGCGGCTACCGCATGGGCCACGACCGCATCTTCGATCACATGATGCTCGATGGCCTGGAAGACGCCTACGAACCCGGCCGCAGCATGGGCACCTTTGGCGAGGACTGCGCAGCGAAGTACGCGTTCACGCGCGAGCAGCAGGACGCCTTCGCCACCGCCTCGGTGAGCCGCGCCAAGGCCGCCACCGACAGCGGCGGGTTCGCCAGGGAGATCACCCCCGTCACCGTGAAGGACCGCAGCGGCGAGCGCGTGGTCTCCATCGACGAAGGCCCGGGCAAGATAAAGCTCGACAAGATCCCCGCGCTCAAGCCCGCCTTCAAGAAGGACGGCACCATCACCGCCGCGTCGAGCTCGTCCATCAACGACGGTGCGGCCGCGTTGGTGCTGGCCAGGGCCTCCACCGCGCAGGCGATTGGCGCCAGGGCCGTGGCGCGCATCGTCGGCCACACCACGCACGCGCAGGAGCCCAACTGGTTCACCACCGCGCCGGTGTACGCCACGCAGAAGCTGCTGGCCAACATCGGCTGGAGCGTCGCCGATGTGGACCTGTGGGAGGTCAACGAGGCCTTTGCCGTGGTGCCGATGGCGCTGATGGCCGAACTCAAGGTGTCGAACGACAAGCTCAACGTCAACGGCGGCGCCTGCGCGCTCGGTCACCCCATCGGCGCCAGCGGTGCGCGCATCCTGGTCACGCTCATTCACGCGCTGCAGGCGCGCGGCGGCAAGCGCGGCGTGGCCACGCTGTGCATCGGCGGCGGCGAAGCCACCGCCATGGCGGTAGAGCTGGTGTGAAAACCGTCCTCATCCTCGGCGCCTCGCGCGGCATCGGCTTCGAGTTCGCAGGCCAGTACCGCGAGGCCGGTGATCGCGTGATCGCCACCGCGCGCGACGACACCGGGCTGGCGCGCTTGCGCGACATCGGTGCCGAGGCGCTGCGCGTTGACGTGGCCGACCCGGCCAGCGTGAGCGGCCTGGCCTGGCAGCTCGACGGGGTGGCGATCGACGTCGCGCTCTACGTGGCCGGCGTGATGGAGCGCGGCGGCGCGCGCACCCCGCCCACGCGCGAGGCCTTCGACCGCGTGATGCACGCCAACGTGCTGGGCGCGATGCAGGCCATGCCGCAGATCATGCCCGGCGTGCAGGCCGCGGGCGGTGTCTTCGGCGTGCTCTCCAGCGCCATGAGCCAGATCGGTTCGGTGGCAGCCGACAACGCCTGGCTCTACCGCGTGAGCAAGGCCGCGCTCAACATGGCGGTGGCCAGCGCGCGCCACGCCTGGCCCGGTGCGCGATGCGTTGCGCTGGACCCCGGCTGGGTGCAGACCGACATGGGCGGTGCCAGCGCGCCGCTCACCATCGAAGCGAGCGTGTCCGGCCTGCGTCAGGTGATCGCCACCCTCACCGACGAGGACAACGGCCGCCTCATCCACCACGACGGCCGGCGCGCCGCCACCTGGTGACCCACACGACAGAAGACATCCCATGCTGCTCACGCAAGACCAACTCATGATCCGCGACGCCGTGCGGGCGTTCGCACAGGAACAGCTCTGGCCCCACGCCGCGAAGTGGGACAAGGCGCACCACTTCCCGGTCGAGGCGCACCGCGGTCTGGCCGAACTCGGCGCCTACGGCATCTGCGTGCCCGAAGCGCTGGGCGGCGCCGGCCTCGACTACCTGACGCTGGCCATCGTGCTGGAGGAAATCGCGGCCGGCGACGGCGGCACCAGCACAGCGATCAGTGTCACCAACTGCCCGGTCAACGCCATCCTCATGCGCTACGGTAACGCGCAGCAACAGGAGCGCTGGTTGCGCCCGCTGGCCGCGGGCCGACTGCTGGGCGCCTTCTGCCTCACCGAGCCGCACGTGGGCTCGGACGCCTCGGCGCTGCGCACCACGGCGGTCCGCCAGGGCGACGACTATGTGCTCAACGGCGTCAAGCAGTTCATCACCAGCGGCAAGCAAGGCCACGTCGCCATCGTCATCGCCGTCACCGACAAGGCCGCCGGCAAGCGCGGCATGAGCGCCTTCATCGTGCCCACCGACACCCCGGGCTATGTGGTGGCGCGGCTGGAAGACAAGGTCGGCCAGCACAGCAGCGACACGGCGCAGATCAACTTCGAGAACTGCCGCATTCCGGCCGAGAACCTGATCGGCGCCGAAGGCGAGGGCTACAAGATCGCACTCTCCGCGCTGGAGGGCGGGCGCATCGGCATCGCCGCGCAAAGCATCGGCATGGCGCGCAGCGCGCTGGAGTGTGCGCTGACCTACGCCAAGCAGCGCGAAAGCTTCGGCCAGCCGATCTTCAACCACCAGGCGGTGGGCTTCAAGCTGGCCGAGATGGCGACACAGATCGAAGCGGCGCGAGCGCTCACCCACCACGCGGCCGCGCTGCGCGATGCGGGCCAGCCATGCCTGAAGGAAGCCGCGATGGCCAAGCTGTTCGCCAGCGAAATGGCCGAGCGCGTCTGCAGCGACGCGATCCAGGTGCACGGCGGCTACGGCTACGTGAGCGATTTCCCAGTGGAGCGCATCTGGCGCGACGTGCGCGTGTGCCAAATCTACGAAGGCACGTCGGACGTGCAGAAGATCCTGATTCAGCGTTCCCTGGCCTGAGGTCCTTGTTCTCCGGCGGCTCCGGTCGGCGGCGACCGGTGTCCGGCTCCGCGACTGTCCCCCGGATCGGACCTTCCGGTCCGATCCTCCTCCTTTATGTCGCTGCGCCGGACACCGATCACCACCGACCTCGTGGGTACTCGTCGGACGTGCGCAATACCGTCACTTCAGCTGGCGAGTGTGGGGTGCTCCACGCAGCGACATAAAGGAGGAGGCCCTGCGCAGCAGGGCCGGGGGACAGTCGCGGAGTGGAGTACCCCGCGATCGCCAGCGTGCGCGAGGTGCCGCGAATGAAGGTCATCCCGCACTCGCGCGAGGCGAACCTCCTCGTATGATCCCGCCACCATGAACATCATCATTCTGGGCGCGGGCCGGGTCGGCGAAAGCGTGGCCGAGAGCCTGGTCTCCGAGCAGAACGACATCACCGTCGTCGACATGGACCCGGCCCGCCTGCGCGCGCTGGAAGACAAGCTCGACCTGCGTGGTGTGGTGGGCAACGGCATCCAGCCCTCGGTGCTGCGCGACGCGGGCGCCAAGGACGCCGACATGGTGATCGCCTGCGCCGCGCAGGACGAAACCAACCTCGTGGTATGCAAGGTCGCGCACGATGTCTTCAACGTGCCCACCACCATCGCACGCCTGCGCTCGCCCGAATTCACCGAAGGCGAAGACGAAGAACTGCTCTCGCGCAGCAGCTTCTCGGTCAGCCAGGTGATCTGCCCGGAAGAGTCCGTCACACGCTACATCCACCAGCTCATCAGCTATCCCGAGGCGCTGCAGGTGCTGGAGTTCGCCGAGGGCCGTGCCAGCCTGATCGCGGTGCGTGCCAGCCACGGGGGCGCGCTGGTGGGCCACACCATCGGCGAATTCCGGGAGCGCTTCACGCGCTGCGAGATGCGCGTGGTCGCCCTCTACCGGCTCGACACCGAGATGGAGGCCAAGCCCTCGACCCGCATCCTCGCGGGCGACGAGGTCTTCGTGCTCGCCGACACCGACAAGATCCGCGACGTGCTGGCCGCCATCCACAACATCGACCAGCCGGTGCAGCGCGTCATGATCGCCGGCGGCGGCAAGGTGGGGCTGCGGCTGGCGCGCAGCCTTGCGGGGCAGTGCGAGGTGAAGGTCCTCGAACGCGACAAGAAGCGCTGCGAGTACCTCGCGAGCCAGTTGCCCTCGAGCATGCTGATCCTGCAGGGCGACGGTGCCGACGAGGACCTGCTCGAAGAGGAGAACGTGGGCCAGATGGACATGTTCCTCGCGCTCACCAGCGACGACGAGGACAACATCATGTCGGCCATGCTGGCCAAGCGGCTCGGCGCCAAGCGCGTGATGTCGCTCATCAACCGCCGCGCCTACGCCGACATGATGCAGGGCAGCACGATCGACATCGCGGTCTCGCCTTCGCAGGCTGTCATCGGCGAGTTGCTCACCCACATCCGCCGCGGTGACGTGGCGGCCGTGCACAGCCTGCGCCGCGGCGCGGCCGAGGCGCTGGAAGGCATTGCGCGCGGTGACGTGAAGACCAGCAAGCTCGTGGGCCGGCGCATCGAGGAAGTGAAGCTGCCCAAAGGCACGCGCTTCGGCGCCATCGTGCGTGGCGAAGGCAGGAACTCCGAGGTGCTGATGCCGCACCACGACCTGCTGATCGAGGACGGCGATCACATCATCATCTTCATTCCGAACAAGCGCCTGGTGCGCGAGGTCGAGCGCCTGTTCCAGGTGAGCGCCACCTTCTTCGGCTGAAGGCCTCTCCGGCATGCAATCGCTCTGGCTGCCCGTTCTTTCGGTGTTCTCGCGCGTGCTGCTCGCGTTCGCGCCGGCCTTCCTGGTGCCCATGGCCTGGGCCTGGTTCCTCGACAAGGACCACCATGTGCTGGTGTGGGCCTATGGCTTTGGTGCCGCCATCGCCAGTGGCTGGGGGCTGTGGCTGTTCACGCGGCACCACCGGCGCGAACTGCTGCCGCGCGATGGCTTCCTGCTGGTGAACCTGGTGTGGCTGGTGCTGCCGGCCTACGCAGCGGCGCCGCTGTACTTCACCGTGCCCGACCTGAGCCTGAGCAAGGCCTACTTCGAGGCCATGAGTGCGCTCACCGCCACCGGCGCCACCGCCCTGTCAGGGCTCGATCACCTGCCCGTGTCGATCAATGTGTGGCGCTGCTTCCTGCAGTTGCTCGGCGGCCTGGGCATCATGCTGCTGGTGGTGGCCATCCTGCCGATGCTGGGCCTGGGTGGCATGCAGCTCTACAAGGCCGAGACGCCCGGCCCCATGAAGGACACCAAGTTCACCCCGCGCATCAGTGAAACCGCGCGCGGCCTGTGGAGTGTGTACGCGGTGTTCTCCGTTGCCTGCATGCTCGCGTACCGCTGGGCCGGCATGGACTGGGCCGACGCCTTCATGCACATGTGCACCACCATGGGCCTCGGGGGGTTTTCACCTTATGACGCGAGCGTCGGTCACTTCGATTCGGCGCGCATCGAGTGGGTGGCCACCGCGTTCATGACCATGGCCGGCATCAGCTTCCTGCGCTACTTCGTGGTGCTGCGTCAGCGCACGCTGCGCCCCATCACGGGCGATCGCGAGATCCGCACCTATCTGGTGGTGCTGGCCGCAGCCGTGGCGGTGGTCACTATGTTGCTGCTGGTGCACGGCGTGTACAGCGATGTCGGCGAGGCGCTGCGCAGTGCCGCCTTTCACGTGGTCTCGGTCGCCACGACCACCGGTTATTCATCGACCGACTACGCGCAGTGGCCCGTGTTTGCCCCGGTGCTGCTCATCTTCCTGGGATGCTTTGCGTCGTGTGCGGGCTCCACGGGCGGTGGCATCAAGATGGTCCGCATGGTGCTGCTGGTCAAGCAGGCGCGGCGCGAACTGGTGCGCATCATCCACCCGCGCGTGGTCAACCCGGTCACGCTCGGGGGCAACGTGGTGCCGCCGCAGGTGATGAATGCCGTGCTGGGCTACATGCTGATCTACGGCGCGGCCACCATGGGCCTGACCATGCTGTTGCTGCTCACCGGGCTGGACATCGTGACCGCGTTCTCGGCCGTGGTTGCCACGGTCAACAACATCGGCCCGGGTCTGGGCCTGGTGGGGCCGGCCAGCAACTACAGCGTGCTCAACGATTTCCAGATTGGGGTGCTGAGCTTCGCCATGCTGCTGGGCCGGCTGGAATTGCTGACGGTTCTCGTGCTCTTCACCGGCCACTTCTGGAGGAAGTAGGGAGACCCCCCTGCGCCGCTGCGCGGCTTCCCCCCTGGAAGGGGGGGCGGGGCACCGACGGACTGGCGGAGCCAGATCCGTGGTGCCTCTGGATCAAGTCACGTCAATCCCTGGCCGGGATGTTCAGTCCGCGCTGCACCGCGGGCCGCGCCACGAAGGCATCGAGCACGCGTTGCACCTCGGGGAAATCGCTGAAGCCCACCAGATCGCCCGCGCCGTAGAAGCCGACGAGGTTGCGCACCCAGGGGAAGACGGCGATGTCGGCGATGCTGTAGTTCTTGCCCATGATCCAGGCGCGGTCCTTCAGGCGCTGGTCCAGCACGCCGAGCAGGCGTTTGCTTTCGGCCACGTAGCGGTCGCGCGGACGCTTGTCCTCGTAGTCCTTGCCGGCAAATTTGTGGAAGAAACCGAGCTGGCCGAACATGGGGCCGACGCCGCCCATCTGGAACATCAGCCACTGCAAGGTTTCGTAGCGCGAAGCGTCGTCCGCAGGCATCAGCCGCCCGGTCTTGCCCGCCAGGTAGACCAGGATCGCGCCCGACTCCCACAGCGCCAGCGGCTTGCCACCCGGGCCGTGCGGATCGAGGATGGCCGGAATCTTGTTGTTCGGGTTGAGCGACAGGAATTCGGGCGAGAACTGGTCGTTGGTGTCGAAGCGCACCAGGTGTGCCTCGTAGGGCAGGCCGGTCTCCTCCAGCATGATGGAGGCCTTCACGCCATTCGGCGTGGGCAGCGAATACAGCTGCAGGCGGTCGGGGTGGCGCGCGGGCCACTTCTTCGTGATGGGGAAGGCGTCGAGGGCGCTCATGGGTTCTCCGGTGGTGTTTGGCTGTGCGGTCGGCCATTGTGGCGCCGCCCCGCCATGCCCCCGGGCTTGCAGGGGCTTCGATAATGCGTAGCCGCCCATGACCCAGCCCAACCCTTCCCGCGCCGCCTGCCCTTGTGGGCGCGGCCCCGATTTCGCCGCCTGCTGCGGCCGCTACAGCGGCACGGCCACCCCGGCGCCCGACGCCGATTCGCTCATGCGCTCGCGCTACAGCGCCTTCGTGCGCGGCGACGCGGCGCACCTGCTGGCCACCTGGCACGCCAGCACCCGGCCGGCCTCGCTCGATCTGGACGCCGGCGTCAAATGGCTCGGTCTGCAGGTGCGGGCCCACCGCGTCATCGACGCCGACCACGCCGAGGTGGAATTCGTGGCGCGTTCGCGCCTGGCCGGGCGCGCCAGCCGCCTGCACGAACGCAGCCGCTTCGTGCGCGAAGGCGGGTACTGGTACTACGTGGACGGCGATCTATTCACGAAAGACCCGGCATGAGTTTCGAGGCCATCCTGTTCGACTGCGACGGCGTGCTCGTCGACAGCGAACCCATCACCAACGGCGTTCTGCGCCAGGTGCTCAACGAATCGGGTTGGGCCATCACACGCGAAGAGTGCGAGGCGCTGTTCCTGGGCCACGCGGTGCGCGACCGCCGTGAGCGCATCGAAGCCGAGACCGGCTGCCCGCTCACCGACGCCTGGATGCAGGCCTTCTACGAGCGCCGCAATGCGCGCCTGCGCGCCGAACTCAAGGCCATCGAAGGCGTGCACGACGCCGTGGCGCAGTTGCACGCTGCGGTGGGCGGGCGCATCGCCTGCGCCTCGGGGGCCGACCGGCCCAAGGTGGTGATGCAGCTCGAACAGGTGGGCCTGGCCCGCTGGTTCGGCGACGCCATCTTCAGCGGCCACGACCTGCCGCGCTCCAAGCCGCACCCCGATGTGTACCTGGCCGCCGCCGCGCACCTGGGTGTGGACCCGAAGCGCTGCCTCGTGATCGAGGACACCGCACCGGGCGCGCAGGCCGGCCTCGCGGCGGGCGCCACGGTGTGGGGCTTCTGCACGCAGGGCCATGGCCGCGCGTTCAGCGGCCTGCCGGTGGCGCGCGTGTTCCATCACATGCGCGATCTGCGCCTGTGATGGCCTGAGCCCCATCCGGACTCAGGCGCCGCGAAACTCGCCGGGCGACTGGCCGGTCCACGCGCGAAACGCGCGGATGAAACTCTTCTCGTTGCGAAAGCCCGCGGCCTCGGCCACCTGCTTGATGGGCCGCCGCGTGCGCAGCAGCAACTGGACCGCGCGCTCGCGGCGCACGGCATCCTTCAACGCCTGCAGTGTGGCGCCTTCTTCCTTCAGTTGCCGGTGCAGCGTGCGCGCCGATGTGTTGAGCAGCGCGGCCAGGTCGTGCGCGTTGTGCGTGGCCAGCGGCTGGCTGGCCAGCAACTGGCGCACGCGCTGCACCAGCAAACGGTCGCGCCGGTAGGAACGCACCGTGAGCGGCAACGCGCGCTGCAGCAACTGGTGCATCGCGGCCTCGTCGCGGCGGATCGGCAGCGCCAGGTAGCGCGCGTCGAAGGCGATGGCGGCGGCGTCGGTGCCGAAGCGCGCGGGCGCGTCGAACAGCACCCCGTAGGCCGCTACATGCGGCGGCGCGGGGTAAGGGAAGCGCGCCTCCAGCAGCGGGATGCGCGAATCCACGAACCAGGCCGCCAGGCCGTGGATGTTGCGCAGCACCGAGACCACGCTGAGCTCGGCCATCGGCCCCGGGTCGGTGTGCAGGCGCAACACGATCTCGGCGCGCTCGCCGCTCACCTGCACCGACAGCGCGATGGCCTGCGCCAGCAGGCCGTGGTGTCGGCACCAACGCTTGAGCGCCACGCCCAGCGACGGCGCCGACAACGAGGCGCGTGCCAGCAGGCCGTAGCTGCCCCAGGGCAGCGCGCGCTCGAAGCAGCCCAGCGCCTCGTCATCGAGTTCGCGCATCGCCGCGTACGACACCGCCTCCATCTGCGCGGCCGTGATGCGCGCCCGCGGATCGCTGAGTTTGCTTGGCGGAATTTGTGCCTGCGACAGCGCTGCCGAAGGGTCCATGCCACGCGCCCGATAGGCCCAGGTCATCGCCTTCACCAATGCAATGGGCGTGAGCGCGGGGCCGTGCAGCAGATCGGGGGTTTCGGTGGCCATGCCATGAGTCTGCCAGCAAGTGGGACTTCGTGGCACGATTTGCGACCGCCATGGCGACCCGGAATCCACCCGTCGGGTGTACCCTCGGGCCCCGGTTCGCTGATACACACAGGCCACGCCATGTCCATCCTGGAGACCAAGCTCAACCCCCGATCGGCCGAATTCCAGGCCAATGCCGAGGCCATGCGTGCCCAGGTGGAGGACCTCAAGGTCCAGCTCGCCAAGGCCGCGCAGGGCGGCGGCGAGGCGGCACGCGCCAAGCACACCGCCCGCGGCAAGCTGCTGCCGCGCGAGCGTGTGCAGATGCTGCTCGACCCCGGCACGCCCTTCCTCGAACTCGCGCCGCTGGCCGCGCACGGCATGTACCACGGCGACGCGCCCTGCGCAGGCCTGATCGCCGGCATCGGCCGCGTGAGCGGGGTCGACTGCCTCATCGTCTGCAACGACGCCACCGTCAAGGGCGGCACGTATTACCCGATGACGGTGAAGAAGCACCTGCGGGCGCAGGAAGTGGCGATGCAGAACAACCTGCCCTGCATCTACCTGGTGGACTCGGGCGGCGCCAACCTGCCCAACCAGGACGACGTGTTCCCCGACCGCGAGCACTTCGGCCGCATCTTCTACAACCAGGCCAACATGAGCGCGCAGGGCATCGCGCAGATCGCGGTGGTGATGGGCTCGTGCACCGCCGGCGGCGCCTACGTGCCCGCCATGAGCGACGAAACCATCATCGTGAAGAACCAGGGCACCATCTTCCTGGGCGGTCCGCCGCTGGTGAAAGCCGCCATCGGCGAGATCGTGAGCGCCGAGGACCTGGGCGGCGGCGACGTGCACACGCGCCTCTCGGGCGTGGCGGACCACCTGGCGCAGAACGACGCCCACGCCATCGCGCTCGCGCGCCAGGCAGTGGCCACGCTCAACCACCGCAAGGAGGTGACGCAGGCGCTCATCGAGCCGCGCGCGCCGAAGTACGCCGCCGAGGAGATCTACGGCGTGATCCCCACCGACGTGCGCAAGCCCTACGACGTGCGCGAGATCATCGCGCGCATCGTCGACGGCTCCGAGTTCCACGAGTTCAAGGCGCGCTTTGGCAGCACGCTGGTGTGCGGCTTCGCGCACATTGAAGGCATGCCGATCGGCATCGTGGCCAACAACGGCGTGCTGTTCTCGGAAAGCGCGCAGAAGGGCGCGCACTTCATCGAACTGTGCGGCCAGCGCAAGGTGCCCCTGCTGTTTCTGCAGAACATCACCGGCTTCATGGTCGGGCGCAAGTACGAGAGCGAGGGCATCGCGCGCCACGGCGCCAAGATGGTGACGGCGGTGGCCACCGTCAACGTGCCCAAGTTCACCATCATCATCGGCGGCAGCTACGGCGCGGGCAACTACGGCATGTGCGGCCGCGCCTACAGCCCGCGCTTCCTCTGGATGTGGCCCAACGCGCGCATCAGCGTGATGGGTGGCGAGCAGGCCGCCAGCGTGCTCGCCACCGTCAAGCGCGACGGCATCGAGGCCAAGGGCGGCAGCTGGAGCGCGGAAGAAGAGGCGAAGTTCAAGCAGCCGCTGCTTGACCAGTTCGCCCACCAGTCGCACCCCTACTTCGCCAGCGCCCGCCTGTGGGACGACGGCGTGATCGACCCGGCCGACACGCGCCGCATCCTGGCGCTGGCGATGTCGGCAACCTTGAACGCGCCGATTCCCGAGCCGAAGTTCGGCATCTTCCGCATGTGAACATGGACCACCCCCGCGCCGCTTCGCGTCACCCCCTCGAGGGGGCGCAGCCTGCAGCCCGGCGAAGCCGGTTCTGCGGCTGCCGCGACGCGGTATGCCCGTTGCCTTGACCCGCACATGGATCCACGCTTGCACTTCCTCACCCTCGCGCGCTACCACGCGTGGGCCACGCAGCGCCTGCTCGACGCGGTGGCGCCACTGGGTGACGAGGCCTACCGGCGCGATGTGGGGCTGTTCTTCAAGAGCGTGCACGGCACCTTGAACCACCTGCTGGTGGGCGAGTGCCTGCTGTGGCAGCAGCGCTTTGCGCGCGGCGAATCGCCGCGCGTGGCTCTGGACATGGAGGCCGAGCCCGACCGCGCGCGGCTGGCGCAGGCGGTGCTGGGCGGCGCGCGGGTGTGGGAGCGCCTGGTGGCCGATTGGCCAGGTGAGCGCTTCGAGGGAACCCTGTCCTACACCAACATGCGCGGCCAGGCCATGACGCTGCCGTTCGCGCCCACGCTGGCCCACGTCTTCAACCACGCCACGCACCACCGCGGCCAGATCACGGCCGCGCTCACGATGCTGGGGCAGCCCGGGCCCGAACTGGACCTGGTGTACTTCCTGCAGGCGCAACAAGCATCCACCTCGACCGGCTGAAGCCGGCGCCCCTCACCGAGGAGACAAGCCTTTGGAACCGACGATCTACGACACACCCGAGCACGCCACTTTGCGTGAGCAGGTCGCGCGCTTCATTTCGCGCGAGGTCGAGCCGCACGCCGACGCCTGGGAACAGCAGGGCTTCGTGCCGCGCGAGGTGCTGCGCCGCATGGGCCAGGCCGGGCTGCTGGGCATCGCGTTCGAGGGCGAGCACGGCGGCGCCGACGCCGACGCGCTGACCAACCTGGTGTTCGCCGAAGCGCTGTCGCAGAGCACCTTCGCGGGCTTCGTCATCACCGTGCTCGTGCACACCGACATGGCGGGCCCGCACCTGCACCACGCGGGCAACACGGCGCAGAAAGCGAAGCACCTGCCCAAGGTGTGTGCCGGTGAATCCATCTGCGCGGTGGCCATCACCGAACCCGGCGCCGGCTCCGACGTCGCCGGCATCCGCACACACGCGAAGCGCGATGGCGATGACTGGGTGATCAACGGCACCAAGATGTTCATCACCAACGGCGTGCACGCCGACCTGTACTTCGTCGCGGCCAAGACGGGGCCGGGCAAGCGTGAGGTCTCGATGTTCATCGTCGAGAAAGGTACGCCTGGCTTCAGCGTGGGCCGCGCGCTCAAGAAGACCGGCTGGCTCAGCTCCGACACCGCCGAGCTGGTGTTCGACAACGTGCGTGTGCCGGCGGCCAACCTGCTCGGCGAGGAGGGCAAGGGCTTCTACGCGGTGATGCAGAACTTCCAGACCGAGCGCATCGCACTCGGTGCCATGGCCGTGGGCCATTGCCAGCGCGCGTTGCAGCTCACACTGGATCACGTGCGGCAGCGCCAGGCCTTCGGAGGCCCGCTGTGGGAGCAGCAGACCATCCGCCAGCGCCTGTCGATGCTCGATGCCAAGGTGCGCGCGGCGCGCCAGTTCATGTACCACTGCGCCTGGTCGGTCACGCAGGGCAAGGACATCGTGCAGCAGGTGTCGATGCTGAAGGCGCTCACCGGTGAACTGGTGAACGAGGTGGTGCAGACCTGCCAGCAGTTCCACGGCGGCATGGGCTTCATCCGCGAGACAGCGATCGAACGCCTGTGGCGCGACGCGCGCGTGCTCGCCATCGGCGGCGGTGCGACGGAAGTGATGCTGGAAGAAGTGGCCAAACGGTATTGAAGGTACGGACGATGAGTGAAGTGCTTGACGTTTCCCGCCCCGGCGCGCACGTGGCGCGTGTGTGGCTCAACCGCCCCGACGTGCGCAACGCCTTCAACGACGAGGTCATCGCCGCGCTCACGCGCACATTCGAGGATCTGTCGAAGGACAAGGACCTGCGCGTGGTGGTGCTGGGCGCACACGGCAAGGCCTTCTGCGCCGGTGCCGACCTGAACTGGATGAAGGCCATGGCCGGCTACAGCTGGGAGGAGAACCGCGCCGACGCGCAGCGCCTGGCCGACATGCTGTGGACGTTGGACCAGTGCCCGGTGCCCGTGGTGGGCCGCGTGCAGGGCGACTGCTATGCCGGCGGCATGGGCCTGGCGGCGATCTGCGACATGCTGGTGGCGGTGGAGGGCGCAACCTTCTGCCTCTCCGAAGCGCGCCTGGGCCTGCTGCCGGCCACCATCAGCCCGTACGTGATCCGCGCGATGGGCGCGCAGGCGGCGCGCCGCTACATGGTGACGGCCGAACGCTTCAGCGCCGCGCAGGCGCAGGCGCTGGGCATGGTGCACGAACTCGCCACGCCCGAAACGCTGGACGCGAAGGTCGATGAAATCGTGACCACCCTGGTCAACAACGGCCCGGCCGCTGCACGCGCCTGCAAGGCGCTGGTGCGCGACGTGGCCGGTGCGCCCATCACCGCAGAGCTGCGCGCCGAGACCGCGCGCCGCATCGCCGACATCCGCGCCAGCGACGAAGGCCGCGAGGGCCTGGCGTCGTTCCTGAACAAACGCGCGCCGGCCTGGCTGCCGCCGCAGGGCTGACCGCTCATGACCGAGGCGCTGCAATCCCTGGGCACCCCCGAGCTGCTGGCGCTGGCCGCCGCGCTCGGATGGGCCAGCGGGCTGCGCCTGTACCTCGCGGTGTTCGCCACCGGCCTGGCGGGCTGGCTGGGCTGGATCGACCTGCCCCCGGGCCTGCAGATGCTGCAGCACCCCGCGGTGCTCGGCGTCAGCGGTTTCCTGCTGTTTGTCGAGTTCTTCGCCGACAAGATTCCCTACGTCGATTCGCTGTGGGACCTGGCCAACAGCGTGCTGCGTGTGCCCGCGGGCGCGGCGCTGGCGGCCGGTGCGCTGGGCGCCGACAGCGCCACCATGGCGTTGCTGGCCGCGCTGCTGGGCGGCACGTTGGCCGCCACCAGCCAGGCCGCCAAGACGACCACGCGCGCCGCCGTCAACGCCTCGCCCGAACCCTTCAGCAACGTCGGCGTGAGCCTTCTTGAAGACGGCCTGGTGGTCGGTGCGCTGTGGCTCGCCACACAGCACCCGCTGGTGTTTGCGGTGCTGCTGGTCATTGCCGTGTTCGCCATGTGGGCCCTCACCTGGCTGCTGTTCCAGTTCTTTCGCGCGGCCTGGCGCCGCGTGTTCCCCGCGCTTCCCAAGGAAAGCTGAGATGTTCACCAAGATCCTGATTGCGAACCGCGGCGAGATCGCCTGCCGTGTGGCCGCCACCGCGCGCCGCCTGGGCATGAAGACCGTTGCCGTGTATTCCGACGCCGATGCGCGCGCCAAGCACGTGGCGGCGTGCGACGAGTCGGTCCACATCGGCGGCTCCGCACCCAAGGAGAGCTACCTGCAGTGGGAGCGCATCATCGCGGCCGCACAGGCCACGGGCGCGCAGGCAATTCACCCCGGCTACGGCTTCCTGAGCGAGAACGAAGCCTTCGCCGACGCCTGCGCGAAAGCCGGCCTGGTGTTCATCGGCCCGCCGTCGTCGGCCATCGAGGCCATGGGCCTGAAGGCCGAATCCAAGCGCCTGATGGAGCAGGCCGGTGTGCCGCTGGTGCCTGGTTACCACGGCGTCGATCAGGACCCGGCGTTGTTGCAGCGCGAGGCCGACCGCATCGGCTACCCGGTGCTCATCAAGGCCAGCGCGGGCGGCGGCGGCAAGGGCATGCGCGTGGTCGAGAAAAGCGAAGACTTTGCCGCCGCACTCGCCAGTTGCCAGCGCGAGGCGCGCAACAGCTTCGGCAGCGACGCGGTGTTGATCGAGAAGTACGTGCAGCGCCCGCGCCACATCGAGATCCAGGTGTTCGGCGACACGCAGGGCCACTGCGTCTACCTGTTCGAGCGCGATTGTTCCGTGCAGCGCCGCCACCAGAAGGTGCTGGAAGAAGCCCCCGCGCCCGGCATGACGCCCGCGCTGCGTCAGCAGATGGGCGAAGCCGCGGTGGCCGCCGCGAAAGCGGTGAACTACGTGGGGGCGGGCACGGTGGAGTTCATCGTCGAGCAGCCGCAGGGTTACGACCACCCCGAGGCGATGCGCTTCTATTTCATGGAGATGAACACCCGGCTGCAGGTGGAACACCCGGTGACGGAAGCCATCACCGGGCTCGACCTGGTGGAGTGGCAACTGCGCGTGGCCGGGGGTGAGCCGTTGCCGCTGCAGCAGCACGAACTGCGCATGAACGGCCACGCCATCGAGGCGCGCATCTGCGCCGAGAACCCCGACAACCAGTTCCTCCCCGCCACCGGCACGCTGCAGGTGTACCGCAAGCCGGCGCACGCCGCGTTCACCCGTGGCGACGTCCGATTCGATGACGGCGTGCGCGAAGGCGACGCCATCAGCCCGTACTACGACTCGATGGTGGCCAAACTCATCGTGCACGCCGACACGCGCGAGCAGGCGCTGGCCAAGCTCGACGCGGCGCTGGCCGAGACGCGCATCGTGGGCCTGGCCACCAACGTGCAGTTCCTGCGCCACGTGGTGGCCAGCGATTCGTTTGCGAAGGCGCGGCTCGACACCGCGCTCATCCCGCGCGAAGCCACCGTGCTGTTCAGCCAGGACCGCGTGGGCACACCCACGGCCGTGGCGGCCGCTGTGGCGCAGACCTTGCTGGCCGAGCGTGCACTCGAAGGCAGCGACCCGTTCTCGCGTCGCGACGGCTTCCGCTCGCACGGTCTCACCACGCGCCGCTTCGACTTCGACGTGGCGGGTGCACGCCTGCAGGCGACACTGACCTACGGCCGCGAGGGCCTCACGCTCGCGCTGGGCGATGTGCAGGGCCCCCTGGTGTTCGAGGCGCTGCAGTCCGATGTGCACGGAGGCCGCTTCGACCTGCAGTTCGCCGGCCGGCGCGACACCGTGCAGACCTGGACCACCGGCGAGACCGTGCATGTGTTCTGTGCACGCGGTGCCACCAGCCTCGTCGAGATCGACCTGCTGGCTCACGCGGGCGAAGGCGAGGGCGAGGGCGGCCGCCTCACGGCGCCGATGCCGGGCAAGGTCGTTTCCTTCGCGGTCAAGGCCGGCGACGCGGTCAGGAAGGGCCAGCCGCTGGCGGTGATGGAAGCCATGAAGATGGAACACACCATCGCCGCACCGGCCGATGGCACGGTGGCCGAACTGCTTTACGCGCCGGGTGATCAGGTGGCCGAGGGCGCGGAGCTGCTCAAGCTCGCATCGGCGTGATGGCCCCGGTGTGACAAAGGCCCCGCGCGTGCCCGCGTAAGCTCGGCCCATGCACATCACCGTCTGCCTCAGCCAACAGAAGCCCGAGCCCTGGCAACAGGGCCTGCAGGCCGCTTTCCCCGACGCCACCGTGAGCGTGTGGCAGCCCGGCACGCCCGCTGCCGACTTCGCCGTGGTCTGGGCGCCGCCGCAGGCCTTCTTCGACGAACAACCCGCCCTGAAGGCGGCGTTCAACACCGGCGCTGGCGTCGATGCGTTGCTCAAGCTGCGCATCGCGCCCGCCACCCGCATCGTGCGGCTCGACGACGCCGGCATGTCGGTGCAGATGGCCGAGTTCGCCTGCCATGCCGTCATCCGTCACTTCCGTGAACTCGACAGCTACGAAGCCGACGTGCGCGCGGGGCGTTGGAGCTACCGCAAGCCGCGCGCGCGCGCCGATTACCCGGTGGGTGTGATGGGGCTGGGCGTGCTCGGCGAGCGCGTGGCGCGTGCGCTCACGGTGTTCGAATTCCCGGTGCACGGCTGGAACCGCACCCCCAAGGCGATCGACGGCGTGCAGTGCCACGCGGGCGAAGCGCAGCTTGATGCCTTTCTGGCGCAGTGCCGCGTGCTCATCAACCTGTTGCCGCTCACGCCCGAGACCGAGAACATCCTGAACCGGCGCACGCTCGGCCTGCTCCAGCCCGGCGGCTACGTGATCAACCTCGCGCGCGGTGCGCACCTGGTCGACGACGACCTGATCGCGTTGCTCGACGAGGGCCACCTGGCGGGTGCCACACTCGATGTGTTCCGCACCGAGCCCCTGCCCGCTGAACATGGTTTCTGGAAGCATCCGAAAATCACGGTCACGCCCCACACCTCGGCGCGCACCCTGCGCGAGGAAAGCATCGCGCAGATCGCCGGCAAGATCGCCGCGCTGCAACGTGGCGAAGCCGTCGTGGGCGAGGTGGACCGCCTGCGCGGCTATTGAACAAGGAACCGTCATGAAGAACCTGCCCTCCCGCGTGAAGATCATCGACGTCGGCCCGCGCGACGGCCTGCAGAACGAGAAGCAACCGGTGCCCGCGGCGATCAAGATCGAGCTCGTGCACCGCCTGCAGGCGGCCGGCCTGAAGGAGATCGAGGTCACCAGCTACGTGAGCCCCAAGTGGGTGCCGCAGATGGCCGACAACCACGAAGTCATGCAGGGCGTGCAGCGCAAGGCCGGTGTGCGCTACTCGGTGCTCACGCCCAACCTCAAGGGCTTCGAGGCCGCGCTGGCCGATGCGCCGGATGAGATCGTGGTGTTCGGTGCGGCCAGCGAGGCATTCAGCCAGAAGAACATCAACTGCAGCATCGCCGAGAGCATCGAGCGCTTCGCGCCCGTGGTCGAGGCGGCCAGGGCCAAGGGCATCGCGGTGCGCGGCGCCATGAGCTGCACCGTCGGCTGCCCCTACGAAGGCGACATCGCACCCGCGCGTGTGGACTACCTGGCCGGCCTCATGAAGGGCATCGGCGTGGAGCACGTGGGCGTGGCGGACACGATCGGCGTGGGCACACCGAAGAAGGTGCAGGCCGCGATCGAGGCCACGTTGAAGCACTTCGACATCGACCACGTCTCGGGCCATTTCCACGACACCTACGGCCAAGCCGTGGCCAACACGCTGGCCGCGCTGGAGATGGGCGTTTGGCACCACGACACCTCGGTCGCCGGCCTGGGCGGCTGCCCGTACGCCAAGGGCGCCACCGGCAACGTGGCCACCGAGGACGTGGTCTATCTGTTGCACGGCATGGGCATCGACACCGGCATCGACCTCGACGCCCTGGTGGATACCGGCGCCTGGATCAGCGAGCAGCTCGGCCGCACCACCAACTCGCGTGTGGCGCGCGCGCTGATCGCCAAGCGCAAGGGCTGAGCCGATGACGCCGGTGAGTGAACTCGAAGCCTCCCCCGCCATCCGCCGCGTGGCCGATCGGTTGGCCGCGCTCGGCCACGCCCATCCGCCGGTGATGCTCGATAGCGCCGCCCGCACGGCGCAGCAGGCCGCGGATGCGCTGGGCGTCGCGTTGGGGCAGATCGCCAAGAGCATCGTCTTTCGCCGCAAGAGCGACGAGCGAGCGGTGCTGGTCATCACCTCGGGTGACCGGCGCGTGGATGAGAAGCGCGTGCAGGCCCTGGTCTGTGCCGCGGGCGGGAAGCTCGGCCGCGCCGACGCCGATTTCGTGAAGGCGCAGACCGGCTTTTCCATCGGCGGTGTGTCGCCCCTGGCGCACGCCAACGAGCCCGTCACGCTGATGGATCGCGAGCTGTTCCGCTTCGATGTCGTCTGGGCGGCCGCCGGCCACCCGCATGCGGTGTTTCCGCTCACACCGCAAGAACTGCAGCGCTACACCGGCGCCCCGGTGGCCGACGTGGTGCAAACGGCCGACGCATGAACACCCCCGAGCGCCCGGACTTCCGCCGCGCGCAACTGCGCCAGCCGGGCGTGGCCGTGCCGTCGCCCTGCATCAACGTCTGCCAGCTCGACGAGCGCGCCCTGATGTGCACCGGCTGCCGGCGCACGTTGGCCGAGATCGGCGCCTGGAGCCGCCTGAGCGACGCCGAGAAGCTGGCCGTGTGGGCGCAACTCGAACGTCGAGACGTCCCTGTGTGAACCACCGCCGTAGGGGCTGAGCCTGTCGAAGCCCTCGCCACCCGATGCACGACATCCAGTTCTTCTACGATCCGATCTCGCCCTACGCGCACCTCGCCTTCGCGGCCCTGCCACAGGCGTTGATGGGCCACAGCGTGGCGGTGCACTACCGCCCGGTGCTGTTCGCCGGGCTGCTCAAGGCGCACGGCCAGCTCGGCCCGGCCGAGATCGCCGCCAAGCGCGACTGGACCTACCGGCAGGTGCAATGGCTCGCGCACACGCACGGCATCCGGCTCGACCTGCCCGCCGCCCACCCGTTCAACCCGCTGCCGCTGCTGCGCCTGGGCCTGGCCACCGCGGTCGATGAGGCGCCCGGCGAGACCAGCCGCTACGTCACCGAGCGACTGTTCGAGCACGTGTGGCACGGCGGCGCCGATGCCGCCGACCCGGCCCGCCTGGCCGCGCTGCAGGCGCACCTGCAGGACCACATGGCCCAGCGCGGCCGCCCGTGGCTGGCGCCCGACAGCGACACCGTGAAGCAGCGCCTGCGCGCCAACACCGAAGAAGCGCTGGCGCTCGGCTTGTTCGGCGTGCCCGCGGTGGTGGTGGACGATCGTGTGTTCTGGGGCTTCGACGCCTTGCCCATGCTCAAGGCCTGGCTGGCTGGCGACGCCTGGTTCCAGGGCGGCGCCTGGGAGCGCGCCGCCAATACCGCCGTCGGTGTGCAGCGCCGCTGATCCAGAGCTCAGGCCCCGAACGCCTCTGCCAGCGTGAGCACCTGTCCGGTCTGCGCGGCCTCGTAGCCCCTGAGCGCGGTCACGCGCGCGCGAAACGCCGCCGAACGCAGCACACCGAGCACCGGGCGCAGCGCCTCGCTTTGCAGTGCGCCGGCCGGCACCGCGAAGAAGTAACGCTCGCGCAGCAGCGGAATGAAGTGCAGTCCGAAGCGCTGCGCAGCGGTCTGCACGCCAATGCCCACATCTGCCATGCCGCTGGCCACATAGGCGGCGATCGCGGCGTGCGTGAGTTCCGTGTTGTCGTAGCCGCTGACCGCGCGCGGCGCGATGCCCTGGCGCTGCAGCAGCAGCTCGGTCAGTACCCGCGTGCCCGAGCCCTCGGGCCGGTTCACGAAGCGCAGACCGTCGCGCGTGAGGTCGTGCAGGCCGGTGATGCCCAGGGGGTTGCCCGGCGCCACGAACAGGCCCTGTGTGCGCACCGCGAGGTGCACCAGCCGGTGCTGGTCCGGGCGCAACCAGGCCAGGTAGCGTTGCGCGGCCGCGGTCTCGAAGGCGCCCAGCGGTACGTGAAACCCCGCCAGCTCGCATTCGCCGTGTGCCAGTGCGGCCACCGCCTCCAGGCTGTTGCGGTAGCGCACCTCGGCCGCCACCTGGCGCGCGGCCAGTTGCTCGCGCAAGGCCGCCACGGCAAAACCGTGGCTGGCGTGCAGGCGGGGCACGGCGCGCGCCCGGCCCGTGGCCCGCCCCGCGCGCCCGAGTTCACCTTCCAGTTCCGAGGCAAGTGAGTCCAGCAGCGGCTGCAGTCGCGCGCCGATGCGCGCATCGGCCCACACCAGCTTTTCACCCAGTTCGGTGAGCGCCGACCCCCGCCCGCGCCCGCGCATGAGCAGCGGCTGGCCGAACAGGGCCTCGGCCTGCTGCAGCAAGCCCCAGGCGTGGCGGTAGGACAGGCCCAGCTCCCGCCCGGCCTGCGCGATGCTGCCGGTGCCTTGCACCGTGCCCAGCAGGTCGAGCAGGGCGCTCGCGTCCAGCGCGTCGCCCCCGTCGCGGCCCACGCGCCAGCGCGGGCGCAGGCTCACCTGCAGCGGTTCGGGTGTTGATCTGTGGGACATGGCGGGTCAATATGTGCAAACAGGAACATATTAAGCGGCCCGTCCGGTGCTACCGTGTCGGCAGCATGAATACCCGCTCCGAACCGCCCGTGGTCATCCCCATCCGCCCGCTCGAACGGCAGGCGAAAGGCGCGGCGCGCCACACGCCCAAGGGCCGCCAGGTGGCACCCGCCGCGCGCGAGCGCGTGGCCGCGTTGTGCAAGGGCCTCGAACCCCGTGCCGACCTGCTGATCGAGCACCTGCACCGCCTCAACGACGCCGAAGGTGCACTGCGCCGCGGGCACCTGGCGGCTCTGGCCGAACACCTGCGCCTGAGCCAGGTCGAGGTCTACGAGGTGGCGAGCTTCTACCACCACTTCCCTGTGGTGGACGACGACGCCACCGTGCCGGCGACCACGGTGCGCGTGTGCACCAGCCTGGCCTGCGCGATGGCGGGCGGCGAAGATTTGCTGACGTTCTCGCGCGCGGCGCTCGCGGGGCGGTCCGATGTGGCCGTGGAGCAGGCGCCCTGCATCGGTCTGTGCCACCAGGCGCCGGCCGCCTGCGTGGGGCAACGTCAGTTGCCGAATGCCACGCCCGGCGACATCGCCACGCTGGTGGTGCGCGGCGAGACCACACCGCGCGCTCTGCCTTCCCCTGCACCCAACGCGCTCGAACAACTGCAACGCTTGCTCGCCGGTGAGCTCACGCCGGAGGCGGTCATTGGCGAACTGCAGGCCGCCGACCTGCGCGGCCTCGGCGGCGCCGGGTTTCCCGCCTGGCGCAAATGGCAGACCGTGCGCGCGCAGCCCGGCGAGCGCTACGGCATCGTCAACATCGACGAGGGCGAGGTCGGCACCTTCAAGGACTGGCAGGTGCTCACCAGCGGTGCGCCGCAGGTGCTGGAGGGCGTGCTGATCGCGGCCGAAGTGGTGGGCCTGAGCCACGTGTGGCTCTACCTCCGCGACGAGTACCACGACGCACGCCTGTTGCTGCAAGCCGAGCTTGCCGCGCTGCAGCCACGGCTGGATGCCCTGCGCGCACGCCACCCGCACTACACACCACCCACGCTGGAGCTGCGCCGCGGCGCGGGTGCCTACATCTGCGGCGAGGAGTCGGCGCTGATCGAATCGGTCGAAGGCCGACGCGGCCTGCCGCGCCTGAAGCCACCCATCGTGGCGCACCACGGCGTGTTCGGCCGGCCCACGCTGGCGCACAACCTGGAAACCCTGTGGTGGGTTCCAGCCTTGCTTGAACAGGGCGGCGCCCACTGGGCCGCGCAGGGCCGGCGCGGCCGCCACGGCCTGCGGCGCTTCTCGGTGTCTGGCCGTGTGAGGAACCCTGGCGTGCACCTCGCGCCCGCCGGCATCACCCTGCGCGAGCTCATCGACGAGTTTGCAGGCGGCGTGGCCGAGGGCCATACCCTGCACGCCTTTCTGCCGGGCGGCGCCTCGGGCGGCATCCTGCCCGCGGCGTTGGCGGACGTTCCGCTGGACTTCGACACGCTGGCCGAGCACGGCGCCTTCGTGGGCTCGATGGCGGTGGTGGTGCTGGGCCAGCACGACGCGGCACGCGACGCCGCACTCAACCTCATGCGTTTCTTCGAGCACGAATCCTGCGGGCAGTGCACGCCCTGCCGTGCCGGCACAAGCCAACTGGTGCGCCTGATGCAGGCGCCGAAATGGGATGCCGCGCGCATGGGCGAACTCTCGGCCGTGATGCGCGAGGCCAGCATCTGCGGCCTCGGCCAGGCCGCGCCCAACCCGGTGGACAGCGTGCTGCGCTTCTTCCCGCAGGAGGTGGGCCGATGAAGACCGACGACCTGCCGCGCGACGCCGCACCCATTGCCTTCACGCTCAACGGCCGCGCGGTGGAAGCCGCCCCGGGCGAGACCTTGCTGAGTGCCGCCGAACGCGCGGGTGTGGTGCTGCCGCGCCTGTGCGCCAGCGACGGCCTGCGCCCTGCGGGCAATTGCCGCGCCTGCGTGGTCGAGATCGAGGGCGAGCGTGTGCTCGCGCCCTCATGCTGCCGTGCGCCGACGGCAGGCATGGTGGTCAAGACGGACACACCGCGCGCCGACAACGCGCGCCGCACCGTGCTGGAACTGCTGCTGGCCGATGCGCCCGATACGGTGGCGCTCAGGCACGACAGCGAACTCGCGCGCTGGGCGCGCGAGGCCGGCGCGCGCGAGGGGCACTTTGCACCGCGTGAGGCCGTCGGCACCGACGCCACGCACCCGGCGATGACGGTCAACCGCGACGCCTGCATCCAGTGCACGCGCTGCATCCGCGCCTGCCGCGAGACGCAAGGCAACGATGTGCTGGGCCTGGCGTTTCGCGGTGGCCACGCGCAGATCGTGTTCGACCAGAACGATCCGATGGGCAACACCACCTGCGTTGCCTGCGGCGAGTGCGTGCAGGTCTGCCCCACGGGCGCCATCGCACCCGCCAACGGCGCCTTTGCCAAACCTTCGTTCAAGCAGGTGGATTCGGTCTGCCCCTTCTGCGGCGTGGGCTGCCAGTTGCGCTACCACGTCGACGAGCACGACCGCATCGCGCACGTCGAAGGCATCGCCGGCCCGGCCAACGAAGGCCGCCTGTGCGTCAAGGGCCGCTTCGGCTTCGACTACGCGCACAGCCCCGAGCGCCTCACGCGCCCGCTGATCCGCCGCGAGGGCGTGGCCAAAGACCCGCTCGCCGTGGGCCGGCGCCGCACGCCCGATGAAGTGCGTGCGACGTACCGCGAGGCGAGCTGGGAAGAAGCGCTCGACGTGGCGGCCGCCGGCTTGCAGCGCGCGCTGCGGGCCACGCCCGCGCGCGGCCGTTCGAGCCCGGTCGCGGGCTTCGGCTCGGCCAAGGGCACCAACGAAGAGGCCTACCTGTTCCAGAAGCTCATCCGCAGCGCCTTCGGCACGCACAACGTGGATCACTGCACGCGCCTGTGCCACGCGTCCAGCGTGGCTGCGCTGATGGAAGGCCTGGGCTCGGCCGTGGTCACCAACCCGCTGCGCGACGTGGCGCACGCCGACCTCGTGCTGCTCATTGGCGCCAACCCGGCGCAGAACCACCCGGTGGGCGCGACCTGGATCAAGAACGCCGTCAAGCGCGGCACGCGCCTGGTGCTGGCCGACCCGCGCCGCACCGAGCTTGCGCGCCACGCCTGGAAGCACCTGGGCTTCACCCCCGGCAGCGACGTGGCACTGCTCAACGCGATGCTGCACGTCATCGTGCACGAAGGCCTGACCGACCCGGCCTACATCGCCGCACACACGCGCGATTTCGAGTTGATCCGCGAGCACGTGGCCGATTTCTCGCCCGAGACCATGGCAGCGGTCTGCGGCATCGACGCCGGCACCATCCGTGACGTCGCGCGCGCCTACGCCACCGCGCAGAACGCCATGATCCTCTGGGGCATGGGCATCAGCCAGCACACGCACGGCACCGACAACGCACGCTGTCTGATCGCGCTCGCGCTCATCACCGGCCAGATCGGCCGCCGCGGCACCGGACTGCACCCCTTGCGCGGCCAGAACAACGTGCAGGGCGCCAGCGACGCCGGCCTCATCCCCATGGTGCTGCCCGACTACGCGCGCGTGGGCGACGCCGGCGCGCGCCACAAGGCCGAGGCCATGTGGGGCCTGGCGCCCGGCACGCTGGGCAGCGAGCCCGGCCTCACGGTGGTCGAGATCGTCGACGCCGCGCACCGCGGGGAGATCACCGCCATGCTGATCCAGGGCGAGAACCCGGCCATGAGCGACCCCGATGCCAACCACGCGCGCGAGGCGCTTGCGGGCCTGCAGCACCTGGTGGTGATCGACATCTTCCTGACCGAGACCGCCACGCTGGCCGACGTGGTGCTGCCCGCCACCGCCTGGCCCGAGAAGACCGGCAGCGTGACCAACACCGACCGCTGCGTGCAGCTCGGCCACAAGGCCGTGACCGCGCCGGGCGATGCGCGCGCCGACGCGTGGATCACCGAGCAACTGGCCAAGCGCCTTGGCCTGGGTTGGCACTACGGCGTGGCGCCCGACGGCAGCGGCAACGCCGACGCCACGCAAGGCATCGGTGCGGTGTACGAGGAGATGCGCGCGTTGATGCCCAGCATCGCGGGCCTGGGCTGGCCGCGCCTGTGGCGCGAAGGCGCCGTCACCTACCCGGTGGCCGATGATGCCGACCCTGGCCAGCCGGTGGTCTTCACGCACGGTTATCCCACGCCGGATGGGCGCGCCCGGCTGGTGCCCGCCGCGCTCACGCCGCCGGCCGAAACGCCCGATGCGATGTACCCGCTGGTGCTCATCACCGGTCGCCAGCTCGAGCATTGGCACACCGGCAGCATGACGCGGCGCAGCCCCGTGCTCGACGCGATCGAGCCTGGCCCGGTGGTGAGCCTGCACCCGCGCACCGCAGCCCGCTTGCAGTTGGGCGCGGGCAGCGCGGCCCGCGTGGCCTCGCGGCGCGGCGCCATCACGCTGCCGGTTCGGCTCGACGACGGCCTGCCCGCGGACACGGCCTTCATCCCCTTCGCCTACGCCGAGGCCGCGGCCAACCTGCTCACCAACCCCGCGCTCGACCCGCTGGGCAAGATCGCCGAGCTCAAGTACTGTGCGGTGGACGTGCGGCCTGCGGCTTGACCAACGTCAAGCGCCAGGCCGTGGCCCCGGCCCACAATGGGCCGTTCCGTTCTGACCCCAGGAGGCCTGCATGTTCAAGAAGATCCTCGTTCCCACCGACGGCTCCGACGTGGGCACCAAGGCGGCCAGCGTGGCCGCCGAGATGGCCAAGGCCGGTGGCGGCCAGGTGGTGGGCGTCTACGTCATCGACCCCTTCCCCTACATCGGCATCGGCGACGCGTCGGCCGTGGGCCTGCAGAGCTACCTGAGCGACGCCAAACGCATGGCCGGCGAAGCGCTGGAGCAGGTGGCCAGTGCATGCCGCGAACACGGCGTTCCTTTCGCGGGCGACACCATCGAGCGCAACCTGGTGTGGGAAGGCATCCTGGAGACCGCCAAGGCCGAGGACTGCGACCTCGTCGTCATGGGCTCGCACGGGCGCCAGGGCGTGAAGGCGCTGATCCTGGGCAGCGTGGCGCAGAAGGTGCTGACACACGCCCAGATGCCGGTGCTGATTGTGAAGGGGTGAGGCACCAGGGCGCCGATGGTGCCGCGCCCTTCACTCAGCGCCTGAAGCGCCCGCTCGCATCGATGATGGACAGGTCGGCGAAATCCAGCCCGGTGTGGTTGCTCGGGCTGTAGCTCACCGTGAGGCCGCCCAGGTCGTAGCGCGACAGGCTCTCCAGCGCGTCGCGCAGTTTCTGCGGCGTGGGGCCGGGCCCCGCGCGGCGCAGCCCTTCGGTGAGCACCTTCGCCGCAGCGAAGCCTTCCATCATGGCCGGGGACACACCGGGCAGGCCCTTGGCGCGCGCCAGGTCCTGCGCCTCCTTGATGAGGCCGTAGCTCACCGAGCGCTCGTTGGGGAACACCTGGGTCACGATCACGCCGTGCGCGTGCTCGCCCAGCAGCTTGATGAAGCCCTCCGACGCGTTGTTCGACAGCGTGACCACCTGCGCCCGTGAGCCGGCCGCGCGCAAGGCCTTCACCGCGCTGGCCGTGTTGCCGGCCGAGGCGATCACCATCACCGCGTGCGCCTGCAGCTTCGCGATCTCGGCCGCCACGGCACTGTAGTCGGGCTTGTCGCGGGGCGTTTTCTGGCGCAGCACGGGCTCCAGTTTCACCTTGGCAAAACCCTGCATGGCGCCCGCGGCGCTGTCGGCGCCGAAGGAATCGTCGGTCTCGATGATGGCGATGCGGTTCTGGCCGATGCTGGCCAGGTGCTCGATGGCGCGGGCCGCCTCGCGCTGGTAGGTGGCGCGCACGTTGAACACCCAGGGATTGACAGGCTCGTGCAGCAGCATGGCGCCGGTGCTGGGCGCCACCAGCGGCACCTTGTATTCGGCCAGCAGGGGCAACAGGGCCTGCGAATGCGGCGTGCCGCGGTTCAGGAACAACGCCAGCACCTTGCGTTCGGTGATGAGCTCGCGCGACACCTCCACCGTCACCTTGGGGTCGAACTTGTCGTCGACCGAAATCAACTCGATCGGCTGGCCGTTCACGCCGCCGCGCGCGTTCACCGCGTCGAAGTAGAGCTTCGCGCCGTCGGTGTTTTCCTTCACGCCCGCAGCCACCGAGCCGGTGAAGCCGGACGGCTGGCCGATGCGCAGCTGTGCGTGGGCGGCGCCGAGCGCCAGGGACATCGCCAGTGCGGCGATCCATCGTGTTGTCATGTGTGTCTCCGGATGAAAGCCGCGCGATTCTGGCTGCATACCCCCCGGCAGTACCACTGTGGAAATGACGTACTGCGCGGCGGGGTGTCCGTGCGGTCCATAGAATCTTCCGCTTCCTGTTCTGGAGCCTTCATGTCCGACGACCTGCGTCCTGACACCAGCCCGCCCGCCGCGTCCCACGGGGCGGCCGAAACCGGCGCGGCCGAAGGCCTCATCCGCATCCGCGGCGCCCGCCAGCACAACCTCAAGGGGCTGGACCTGGACATCCGCACCGGCGAGCTCACCGTGGTCACCGGCCCCAGCGGCTCGGGCAAGTCCAGCCTGGTGTTCGACACCCTGTTTGCCGAAGGCCAGCGGCGCTACGTCGAGACCTTCAGCGCCTATGCGCGGCAGTTCCTGGACCGCATGGACAAACCCGCGGTGGACCGCGTGGAAGGCGTGCCGCCCGCCATCGCCATCGACCAGACCAATCCGGTGCGGTCCTCGCGCTCCACCGTGGGCACGATGACCGAGCTCAACGACCACCTGAAGCTGCTGTTCGCGCGCGGTGCCGAGCTGTTCGACCGTGAAACCGCGCTGCCGGTGCGCCACGACACGCCCGAGACCATCCATGCCGAGCTGCAGCGGCGCAGCGCCGGATTCACCGCCGGGCCGCCCCAGGGTGAATCAGCCCGCCCGGGGGGCGCGGGGGCTCAAGCCCGGAACGACCCGCGGCTGGTGTTGACCTTCCCGGTCGAACTGCCCGCCAACACCACCGCCGAAGAAGTGGAGCAATGGCTGTCGGCCAGTGGCTACACCCGCGTGCAGGCCGAACGCACGGTGCAGCGCGAGGCGAAGGAAGAAGCGCCCGCGAAGGGCAAGAAGGCCAGGCCCGCGATCGAGGCCGTGAAGGTGCTCGACGTCGTGGCCGATCGGTTCCGGCTTGCCGGCGCCGAGATGGCGCGCGTGATGGAGGCGATCGAGGTCGGTCTCAAGCGCGGCGGCGGCCGGCTCACGGTGTACGCGTTGAAGAACGAGGGCGAGCCCGAGATCTGGAAGTTCTCCACCGGCCTGCACTGCCCCGAGAGCGACATCCGTTACACCGAACCCACGCCCTCGATGTTCTCGTTCAATTCGCCGGTGGGCGCGTGCGAGAGCTGCCGTGGCTTCGGGCGCGTCATCGGTGTCGACTACGGCCTGGTGATCCCGAACGACAAGCTCACCTTGCGCAACGGTGCCATCAAGGTGTTCCAGACACCCGCGTGGAAGGAGTGCCAGGACGACCTGATGCGCCACGCCGAGGCCGCGGGCATCCCGCGCGACACGCCCTGGGCCAAGCTCACCGCCGAACAGCAGGCCTGGGTGAAGAACGGCTCGCCGCAGTGGAACGGCAAGTGGAACCAGCAGTGGTACGGCGTCGGCCGCTTCTTCGAGTACCTGGAAAGCAAGGCCTACAAGATGCACATCCGCGTGCTCTTGTCCAAGTACCGCAGCTACACCGAATGCCCGGTGTGCCGCGGCGCGCGCCTGAAGACCGACAGCCTGCTGTGGCGCATCGGCACCTGCGCGCAGGCCTACGCGGTGCTCGATCCCGGGCAACGCTACATGCCCGCGGGCGTGAAGTGGTCGCGCACGCAACTCGAGGCACTGCCCGGCCTGTGCCTGCACGACCTCATGCTGATGCCGCTCACCTCGCTGCGGCGCTTCTTCGAATCCATTGCGCCTTCGCAGGCCGGCAGCGCGGGCGAGCAGCAGGCGCTCAAGCTGCTGCTCGACGAGATCAACACCCGCATCCGCTATCTTTGCGAGGTCGGCATCGGCTACCTCACGCTCGATCGCCAGAGCCGCACACTCAGCGGCGGCGAGGTGCAGCGCATCAACCTCACCACCGCGCTCGGCACTTCGCTGGTCAACACGCTGTTCGTGCTTGATGAACCCAGCATCGGGCTGCACCCGCGCGACATGGCGCGCATCGTGGACGCGATGAAGCGCCTGCGCGACGCCGGCAACACGCTGGTGGTGGTGGAGCACGATCCGGCCGTCATGCTCGCCGCCGACCGCCTGATCGACATGGGCCCGGGCCCGGGCGAGCGCGGCGGGCAGATCGTGTTCGACGGCACGCCCGCGCAGATCCGCGCGGCCGACACACTCACCGGCGCCTACCTCGGCGCGCGCAAGACCATCGGCATGGGCTTCAAGCGCGCGGTGACCGACAGCACGCCGAGGCTCATCCTGGAAGGCGCCACCGAGCACAACCTGAAGCGCGTGTCGGTGGAGTTCCCGCTGCAGCGGCTGGTGGTGGTCACCGGCGTCTCGGGCTCGGGCAAATCCACGCTCATTCAAGACGTGCTCGCGCCCGCGCTGATGCGCCACTTCGGCCAGAGTACCGAATCGCCCGGCGCGCACGACCGCCTGCTCGGCGCCGAGCAACTGGCCGACGTGGTCTTCGTGGATCAATCGCCGATCGGCAAGACCGCGCGCTCCAACCCGGTCAGCTACGTCGGCGCATGGGATGCCATCCGCGCGCTGTTTGCCGACGCGCCGCTGGCGCGCCAGCGCAGCTACACGCCCGCCAAGTTCAGCTTCAACAGCGGCGACGGCCGCTGCCCCACCTGCGGCGGATCGGGCTTCGAGCACGTGGAGATGCAGTTCCTCTCCGACGTGTACCTGCGCTGCCCGGATTGCGACGGCAAACGATACCGGCCCGAGATCCTGGAGGTGAAGATCGAACGCGGCGCGCGCCTGCTCAATGTGGCCGACGTGCTTGAGCTCACCGTCAACGAAGCAGCGCATCTGTTCGCTCACGACCGCGAGGTCATCCGCGCGTTGCAGCCCATCGTGGACGTGGGCCTCGAGTACGTGAAGCTCGGCCAGCCCGTGCCCACGCTCTCGGGCGGTGAGGCGCAGCGCCTCAAGCTCGCGGGCTTCCTGGCGGAGGCCGCGAAGTCCGCCAGCGCCAGCCGCCAACCCCTGTCGCGCAAGGGCACGCTGTTCCTGTTCGATGAGCCCACCACCGGCCTGCACTTCGACGACATCGCCAAGCTCATGCGCTCGCTGCGCAAGCTCATCGACGCCGGCCACTCGCTGGTCGTCATCGAGCACAACCTCGACGTGATCCGCGCCGCCGACTGGCTGATCGACCTCGGCCCGGAGGGCGGCGCCGGTGGCGGCACGGTGGTGGCCGAAGGCACGCCCGAGGCGGTGCGCGAGCACCCCACGAGCCACACCGCCCGTGCATTGCGCGAGTACGCGCAAGCCATGGACCGCGTGGTGGCGGTGAACGAGGCGCCCGCCTTGCCCTACGCGGGCCGCCCGGCCTCGCGCACGGCGCCAGGCGGCAACGCGATCCGCATCGTCAACGCCAAGGAACACAACCTCAAGCAGCTCAGCGTGGACATCCCGCGCGGCAAGTTCAACGTCATCTCGGGTGTGAGCGGTTCGGGCAAGAGCACGCTGGCCTTCGACATCCTGTTCAACGAAGGGCAGCGGCGCTACCTGGAAAGCCTCAACGCCTACGCGCGCAGCATCGTGCAGCCCGCCGGCCGCCCCGAGGTGGACGCGGTCTACGGCATTCCGCCCACGGTGGCCATCGAGCAGCGCCTCTCGCGCGGCGGGCGCAAGAGCACGGTGGGCACCACCACCGAGGTCTGGCACTTCCTGCGCCTGCTCTACGTGAAGCTGGGCACGCAGCACTGCGTGCACGACGGCGCGGCCGTGAAGCCGCAAAGCGCCGACAGCATCGCCGCCACGCTGCTGCGCAAGCACGCCGGCCGCCACGTGGGCCTGCTGGCGCCGCTGGTGGTTAACCGCAAGGGCGTCTACACCGAACTGGCCGACTGGGCGCGCCCGCGCGGCCACACCCATCTGCGCGTCGATGGCGAGTTCCTGCCCACCACGGGCTTTCCGCGCATCGACCGTTTCAAGGAACACACCATCGAACTGCCGGTGGCCGATTTTGTGATCGACCCGGCCGACGAGGCGAACCTGCGCGCGCAGCTGGCCAGGACGCTCGAACTTGGCAAGGGCACGCTGCACCTGCTGCATCCGCTGGACGGCCTGAAGGAGGCCATCGCCGAGGGCCGTTCCACGCGCGACATCGGCGGCGTCGAGGTGTTCAGCACCGCGCGCGCCTGCCCCGTGTGCAGCACCAGTTACCCCGAGCTCGACCCGCGACTGTTTTCCTACAACAGCAAGCACGGCTGGTGCCCCGACTGCGTGGGCACGGGTTCGAAGCTCTCGCGCGAGCAGCGCAAGGCGCTGGACGATTCGGTGCGCGACGACAACGAGAAGGGCCGCGAGCAAAGCTTTGCCGAGCCCGAGGTGGACGGCGTGGGCGACGAGGTCTGCCCCACCTGTGAAGGCACGCGGCTGAACGCGCAGGCGCGCGCCGTGCGCTTTGGCGGCGTGTCCATCACCGACATCGCGCGCTTGTCGGTCAGCGAGGTGCGTCAGTGGGTTCGTGGCCTCATGGCCGGTGATGGCCTGGTCGGTCGCGAGGCCGACATCGCGCGCGACCTGCTGCCCGAGATCGAAAGCCGGCTGGCCTTCCTCGAACAGGTGGGCCTGAACTACCTCACGCTCGACCGCGGCGCCCCCACGCTCAGTGGCGGCGAAGCGCAGCGCATCCGTCTGGCGGCACAGCTCGGCAGCCATTTGCAGGGCGTGTGCTACGTGCTTGACGAGCCCACCATCGGCCTGCACCCGCGCGACAACCAGATCCTGCTGGATGCGCTGCACCAGCTCGGCGCGCAGGGCAACACCCTGGTGGTGGTGGAGCACGATGAAGACACCATCCGCCGTGCCGACCACGTGATCGACATCGGCCCGAGCGCGGGCAAGCGCGGCGGGCGCGTGGTGGCACAGGGCACGGTGGCCGACCTCTCGGCCGCCGCCGATTCGCTGACCGGGCGCTACCTGCTGCACGCCATGAAGCACCCGCTGCAGCCGCGGCGCGCGGTCAAGCCGGCCGACGAGGCGCTGGAGTTGTGCGGCGCCGCCCTGCACAACCTGCAGGCGCTGGACGTTCGCGTGCCGCTCAAACGCCTGGTGGTGGTCACCGGCGTCAGCGGCTCGGGCAAGAGCACGCTCGCGCGCGACGTGCTGCTCACCAACGTGGCGGCCGCGGTGCAGATGCGCAGCACGGCGGCCGGCAAGAAGGCGTGGGAGAAGGGCGATCGCCCGGCGTGGAGCGGTTGCGACAAGTTGCTTGGCAGCGAACCGGTGGACCGCGTGCTCGAGGTCGACCAGACGCCGATCGGCAAGACGCCGCGCTCCTGCCCCGCCACCTACATCGGCTTCTGGGACACGGTGCGCAAGCTGTTCGCCGACACGCTGGAAGCCAAGGCGCGTGGCTACGGTCCGGGTCGCTTCAGCTTCAACACCGGCGAAGGCCGCTGCCCCACCTGCGAAGGCCAGGGCATGCGCACCATCGAGATGAGCTTCCTGCCCGACGTGAAGGTGCCCTGCGAAACCTGCCACGGCGCGCGCTTCAACCCCGAGACGCTGGCCGTCACCTGGAAGGGCAAGAGCGTCGGCGACGTGCTGCGGATGGAGGTCGATGAGGCGGTGGGCTTTTTCGCCTCCATGCCCGCCATCAGCCACCCGCTGCAACTCCTCAAGGACGTGGGCCTGGGCTACCTCACGCTGGGCCAGCCGTCGCCCACGCTCAGCGGCGGCGAGGCGCAGCGCATCAAGCTGGTCACCGAGCTCAGCAAGGTGCGCGACGACGTCGGGCGGCGCGGCCAGAAGGCGCCGCACACGCTCTACGTGCTCGACGAACCCACGGTGGGCCTGCACATGGCCGACGTGGAAAAACTCATCCGCGTGCTGCACCGCCTGGTCAACGGCGGCCACAGCGTGGTGGTGATCGAGCACGACCTCGACGTGATGGCCGAGGCCGACTGGATCATCGACCTGGGCCCCGAAGGCGGCGCTGGTGGCGGCCGCGTGGTGGCCGCCGCCGCGCCCGAGGCCGTGGTGGCCGCGGGCACACACACCGGGCGCGTGCTGGCGCCGGTGCTGGCGAGAACATGACCCCCCCCTGCGCCGCTTCCCGGCTTCCCCCCGGGGGACCACACCAGCGGCCTGGCAAAGCCAGTTCCGCGGTGTGTGCTGGCCGCATGTCCGTGGTATAGGCGTTGTCCGGGCGCGAGGTTGATGCATCAAGTGATCCACATCGAGCCCGCCGCGCCGGCCAAGCCCGCGCTCGGCGCGCCGTGCAACGGCTGCGGCGTGTGCTGCCTGCTCGAGCCCTGCCCGCTGGGCCGCGTGATCTCGCGCAAGCGAACGGGCGCTTGTGATGCCTTGCGCTGGGACGGTGCCTTGAAGGTCTACCGCTGCGGCGCCATCACCGACGCCGCGGGCGTGCTGGGCCCGCGCTGGGCGTTTGCGGCGCCGCTGCTGCGCCGGCTGGCGCGGCGCTGGATTGCGGCGGGCGTGGGTTGTGACGCCACGGTGGAGATCGAGCGTCGTTGAACTGCGATCAGCGCGCGAAGAGCATCACCACACCCAGCGCCAGCAGGGCGGCCACCACCATCAGCAGGCGCGTGCGCACGCGCAGCAGTTGCACGGCTTCCACCAGGCGCGCGTTCTGTTCGGCCAGTTCGCCCAGTGTCTGCGCCATCTGCTGCTGCGCGGTGGTCTGCTGGTCGATGAGTTGACGCGCTTCGATCAGGCGGTTGCGCAGTTCGCCCAGGCTCGGCGGCTCGGCGTTCGGGTCCATCGGCGCGCCCGGCGGCACGGGCGCGACGGGGGTCTTCTGTTTGTCGATCAGTTTGCGCGCGGCATTGAGCACCTTGGGCGCGTGCTCGATGACATCACCCCAGGGAATGATCTTGAGTGCGGCGATCCAGGGAATGGCCATGGCAGGGGTCCTTGTGCAAACACCGGGTGAGAGGCTCGCCGCGGTTCAGGGTTCCGGGCGCCGCAGCAACCATACCCCCAACGCGGCCACGCCCACCAGCAGGGCGGGAAAGCCCAGCACCGGCGACCATTGCAGCGCCGCGGCGCCCAGCGCGGGCGCCAGTACGCCGCCCAGCGTGTAGCTCATCACCAGAACGGCGGTGCTGTTGACCAGCGTGATGCCCTGTTCGCGCGAGCCGATGTCGATCATCGCGAGCGTATACAGACAGCCGCCTGCACCGCCCCACACGAAGGCCACGGGTGCCGCCAGCCAGGGCTGGCCGGCCACGAAGGGAATGAGCAGCGTGCCGGCGAGCGTGATCCAGGCACACAGGCGCATGAGCGTGAGCCGAGCATGGCGCGCGTCGCCCCAGCGCGCGCGCGGGTGGTTGGCCATGCGGTCGGCCAGCACGCCGGCGGGCAACATCATGAGCGCGCTGCCCAGGCCGCTGGCCGACACGAGCAAGGCGGCCAGCACCGCGCCCAGGCCCAGCGCCAGGCCGTAGAGCGGCAGGATGGACGTGAGCCCGCTCTCGAAGAAGCCACCGACGAAGCCCACCGTCATGATCAGCGGGTGCGCGGCGAGTGCGTGCCACACGCCGGCCAGGCCCACGCGGGCGTCGTGTGCGTCGGCCACCGGCGGCACGCGCGGGATCAACAGGCTCCAGGCCAGGCCGATCGCCATGCAGGCGAAGGCGATCCACAGGGCCGTGTCGCTTTGCGGGCCCACCCAGGCCAGCATCAGCGGGCCAAGCACGAAGGTGACGCCCACCAGCGTCTCGAACAAGCCCACGTAGCGCCCGCGCTGCGCGGGCGGCGCGAATTCCGCCACGATGGCCTCGGCCAGCACCCAGCGCAGGCCCGATGCCATACCGGCGACCAGCTTGAGCGCAAACCACAGCGGCAGCGCAGGCGAAAGCGCAAAAACGGCGGTGGCCAGCGTGGGGATGAGCGCCGACAACCACAGCGTCGGCCGCCGGCCCAGCCGTCGCGTGACGGCCGAAGCGAACGGCACCATCAGAAAGATGCCCAGCCAGCCGCTGGCCGCGAACAGGCCGGCCAGCGCGGTGGATTCGCCGCCGTCCTTCAGGCGCAGCAACAGCAGCGGCGTGAGCATGAAGTAGCCCACCAGCTCGAAGAAGGTGGCGCCGAAGATGGCGAACAGGCCCAGCCGGGCGTGGGGTGGATGGACCAGCGGGGCCGTTCGCGCGGGCAGCGGGTGTTCGCTCACAAACCCCTCGCCGCCAGCAGGGCATGCGCCACTTCGGCGAAGCCTGCACCGCGTTCGGCGGGCGTCACGTAACGCGGCAGCGTGCGCAACTGCGGCACGAAGCGCGCGATGTTGGCCACGCCCACGCTGTCCGGGAAGTGGGCGAACATCACCTGGTCGTTGGTTGAGTCGCCCACATAGACCCAGCGGTCGAGTTCGTCGTCAAGGTTGCGGCCGGTGCGCTCACGCAGCACCCAGCGCGCGCCCGCCAGTTTGTCGTGCTCGCCGATCCAGCCATTGACGTGAATGCTGCTGACGGTGGCGCGCAGACCCTCGGCCTGCATCAGCGCCACCACCTGCGCAATGGTCTCTTGCGGCAAGTGCACGAACTCGCTGTGGTCGATGGCGATGTCGGTCTCGCGGCCGGCGCTGTCGGTGGCGCGCCGCGCGCCCGGAACCTCGGCTTCCACGCGCGCCAGCACGCGTTGCAGTTGCGCGAAGTTGGCCGCGCGGGTGGCGCTGTCCTGCAGGTACAGGCGGTCACCGCCAGGCAGCAGGGCCACGGCGCCGTTTTCGGCCACGATGGCCTCCACCGGCCAGGCCTGCGGCCCCTGCGCGAACGGCGCGCTCCAGCCCACCGGCCGCCCGGTGATGGCGAATACCGGCAGGCCGGCGGCGCGCAGGCGGTGCAGTGCGGCCAGCGCGGCGGGCTCGATGGCGCCGTCGCGGGTGAGCGTGTCGTCGATGTCGGTGAAGACGCCCGCGATGCGCGCGCGTTGCGCGGCGGGCCACTGGCTGAGTTGCTGCATGGGGTGCGAGGATAGCCGGGCGGTATGGCGGGACATGGCGCCCTGCGATAGAATTTCGGGCTTCCGAGGAGCGTTGCAGCGCCATCAGGGCGTGAGGCTCGGAACCGAATTCGCAACGACGCTCATCCACTTCTGTGCGGTGAGCGTTTTTTTTCGCCCCGCGGCAAGTGGTTTTTTCAAACACGTTTTGGAGCAAACCATGAACGCACGCATCCCCTCCCTGCCCACCGACTGCGCGATCGCCGACATTTCCCTGGCCGACTGGGGCCGCAAGGAAATCAAGATCGCCGAGACCGAGATGCCCGGCCTGATGGCCATCCGCGAGGAATACGCGGCCAAGCAACCGCTCAAGGGCGCGCGCATCACCGGCTCGCTGCACATGACGATCCAGACCGCGGTGCTCATCGAGACGCTGCAGGCGCTGGGCGCCCAGGTGCGCTGGGCCTCCTGCAACATCTTCTCCACCCAGGACCACGCGGCCGCCGCCATCGCCGCCAACGGCACGCCGGTGTTCGCCATCAAGGGTGAGACGCTGGTCGACTACTGGGATTACACGCACCGCATCTTCGACTTCGGCGCCAAGGGCACGCCGGGCGAAGGCCCCAACATGATCCTGGACGACGGCGGCGACGCCACGCTGCTGATGCACCTGGGCAAGAAGGCCGAGAAGGACCCGTCCGTGCTCGCCAACCCCGGCAGCGAGGAAGAGCGCATCCTGTTCGCGGCCATCAAGGCCAAGCTGGCCGAAGACAGCACCTGGTACAGCCGCAAGAGCGCCGAGATCATCGGTGTGACCGAGGAAACCACCACCGGTGTGCACCGCTTGAAGGAAATGGCCGCCAAAGGCACGCTGCTGTTCCGCGCCATCAACGTCAACGACTCCGTCACCAAGAGCAAGTTCGACAACCTCTACGGCTGCCGCGAATCGCTGGTGGACGGCATCAAGCGCGCGACCGACGTGATGATCGCCGGCAAAGTGGCCGTCGTGGCTGGCTACGGTGACGTGGGCAAGGGCTCTGCCCAGGCGCTGCGCGCACTCAGCGCGCAGGTGTGGGTGACCGAGATCGACCCCATCAACGCGCTGCAGGCCGCCATGGAAGGCTACAAGGTCGTGACCATGGAATGGGCCGCCGACAAGGCCGACATCTTCGTCACCACCACCGGCAACCGCGACGTCATCACCTACGCGCACATGGCCGCCATGAAGGACCAGGCCATCGTCTGCAACATCGGTCACTTCGACAACGAGATCCAGGTTGCCGAACTCGAAGCCAAGTGCCAGTGGGAAGAGATCAAGCCCCAGGTCGATCACGTGATCTTCCCCGATGGCAAGAAGATCATCCTGCTCGCCAAGGGCCGTCTGGTGAACCTGGGCTGCGGCACCGGCCACCCCAGCTTCGTGATGTCGTCGAGCTTCGCCAACCAGACCATCGCGCAGATCGAGCTGTTCAGCCATCCGGACAGCTACGACCTGGGCAAGGTCTATGTGCTGCCCAAGCACCTGGACGAAAAAGTGGCGCGCCTGCACCTGAAGAAGGTCGGCGCGATGCTGACCGAGCTGTCGGACGAGCAGGCGGCCTACATCGGCGTGCCGAAGCAGGGCCCCTATAAGCCCGACACCTACCGGTACTGATCGGCGGCTACTGCGCGACCGTGATCCGTCGTTGCGGGTTCCTCCGCAGATCCTCACGTAGCGCCGCTACGTTCCGGTCTGCGGATCCTCCCGCGCCTCGGCTGACGGCCGCTCGCTACGCCGCAAGCTGGGCCTGACCGCCATGCGTGCCGATCAACTCCTCGTCGAGCGTGGGCTTGCGACATCGCGCTCGCAGGCCCAGCGGCTGATTGCCGCGGGCGTGCAGTGGCGCCTCGGCGCCGCCAACTGGAAGCCGGTGGTCAAGAACGGTGACGAGCTGCCGGCCGCGGCCGAGCTGCAGTTGCTGAACGCGGCCGAGGTGCGCTTCGTGTCGCGTGGCGGGCTCAAGCTCGACGGCGCGCTCGCGCACACCGGCCTGGACGTCACGGGCCTGCGCGCACTCGACGTCGGCCAGAGCACCGGCGGCTTCACCGATTGCCTGCTGCAGCGTGGTGCGGCGCAGGTGGTGGGTGTGGACGTCGGCAGCGGCCAGTTGCACCCGCGCTTGCGCGGCGATGCGCGTGTGATCGCCATCGAGCAGTTCAACGCGCGCGAGTTGGGTGCGCAGCACCTGCGCGACGCCGGGGCCGAGCCGCCGTTCGACCTGATCGTCGGTGACCTGTCCTTCATCTCGCAGACGCTGGTGTGGCCCGCGCTGGCGCCGTTGCTCAAGCCCGGTGGGCACGGGCTCATGCTCGTGAAGCCGCAGTTCGAGCTGCAGCCCGATCAGATCGGCAAGGGCGGGTTGGTGAAGGACGCTGCGTCCTACCCGCTGGTGCGTGAGCGCATCACCACCGCATTGCAGGCCCTGGGCCTCGTGGTGCGCGATTATTTCGACAGCCCCATCGCCGGTGGCGATGGCAACCGAGAGTTCTTCGTCTTCACCCGGAAACCGGCATGAACCTGCCCATCAGTTTCGAGTTCTTCCCGCCCAAGACGCCCGAGGGTGCCGAGAAGCTGCGCGCCGTGCGCCAGCAGCTTTACGCGCGCGAGCCCGCGTTCTGTTCGGTCACCTACGGCGCGGGCGGCTCCACGCAGGCCGGCACCTTCGGCACCGTGGGTGAAATCCTCGCCGAAGGCGTGGACGCGGCCTCGCACTTCTCGTGCATCGGCGCCACGCGCGCCAGCGTGCGCGAGCAGCTCGCGCAGCTCAAGGTCATGGGCGTCAAGCGCCTGGTGGCCTTGCGCGGCGACCTGCCCAGCGGCTACGGCCTGGGCGGCGAGTTCCAGTACGCGAGCGATCTCGTGGCGTTCATCCGCGCCGAGTCGGGCGATGACTTCCACATCGAGGTTGCGGCCTATCCCGAGGTGCATCCGCAAGCGAAGTCGCCCGAGGCCGACCTCAAGGCCTACGTCACCAAAGTGAAGGCCGGCGCGCACTCGGCGATCACCCAGTACTTCTACAACAGCGACGCCTACTTCCGTTTCGTGGACGACGCGCACAAACTCGGCGCCGACATCCCGGTGGTGCCGGGCATCATGCCGATCACCAGCTCCACGCAGCTCATGCGCTTCTCCGACGCCTGCGGCGCCGAGATTCCGCGCTGGATCCGCCTGCGGCTGCAGGCCTACGGCGACGACACCGCTTCCATCAAGGCCTTCGGCCTCGACGTGGTGAGTGACCTGTGCGAGCAGCTGCGCAACGGCGGCGTGCCGGGGCTGCACTTCTACACCATGAACCAGAGCGTGGCGACACTGGAGCTGCTGCGCCGATTGGACGAACGCTGAGCGCGAGTTGCCGCCGATGACACCCGCCCGCATTGCCCTGCTTGCCGCAACGGTGTTCACCCTGGCGGCCTGCGCCAGCCGGCCGGCGCCGCCGGGCGAAGGCTGGGCCGGCGGGGCGGGCGATGGCGCCAACGCGCCCTCCGCCGGTGCCGGGCCCGTGATCGAACGCGGTCTGGCGTCCTGGTACGGCGAGCGCCACCATGGCCGGCGCACCGCGAGCGGTGAACCGTTCGACATGCACGCGCTCACGGCGGCACACAAGACGCTGCCTTTCGGCACGCGCGTGCGCGTCGAGTACCCGGCCACGGGTCGTTCGGTGGTGGTGCGCATCAACGACCGCGGGCCATTCACGCCGGGCCGCGTGATCGACCTCAGTCGCGCCGCGGCCGATCGCATCGGCCTGATCCGGGCGGGCGTGGCACCCGTGGTGATCCACGCGGAATAGTGCGGCGCTCCGTTCGGGCTGAGCCCGCCGAAGCCCTGCACCGCGCTCAGCGCTCGTCGTAGCTCACGACGACGCGGTCCGTGGTGGGCCGGGCCTGGCAGCTCAGCACGAAGCCCTGTTCCATCTCCCAGGGTTCGAGCGTGAAGTTCTTCTCCATCTGCACGCTGCCTTCCATCACCTTGGCGCGGCAGGTGCAACACACGCCGCCGCGGCACGACCACGGCAGGTCCAGGCCCGCCTCCAGCGCGACGTCGAGCACGCGTTGGTCGCGGTCCATGCGCAGCTCGTGCGGCTTGCCATCCAGCACCACGGTGAGGGCCACCTCACCGTCGTGGTGTTCGCTGTGGCCGAGTTGTACCTTGGCGCGCTGCGCGCTCGGCAGCGCCTCGAGCGTGGGCGAGGTGAAGCGCTCGGTGTGGATGCGCTCGGGCTTCACACCGGCGCCAAGCAGTGCCTGCTCGGTCGCCTCGATCATGGCTTCGGGCCCGCAGACGAACACCTCATCCATGCTGGCCACGGGCAGCAGCGTGGCGATGATGTCGCGCACCTTGTCGCCATCGATCCGCCCTTCGAGCAACGGCACCTCCTGCGCCTGGCGCGACAGGATGTGGATCAGCGTGAGCCGGTCGCGGTAGCGGTCTTTCAGGTCCTGCAGCGCCTCGTTGAACATGACGCTGGCCATGCGGCGGTTGCCGTAGACCAGGGTGAACTTCGCGGTGGGCGACTCTTCCAGCGTGCTCGTCATGATCGACAGGATGGGCGTGATGCCCGAGCCTGCGGCAAAGCCGACCCGGTGCAGCGCGCGCGGGCGTTGCACGGTGAAGCGGCCGTCTGGCGGCATGGCCTGCAGCGTGTCGCCGGCCTTCAGTTGCGTGGCGGCCCAGTTGCTGAACACGCCGCCTTCCACCGGGCGGATGCCCAGCGTGAGTTCGCCCTTGCGGGTGAACACGCTGCGCGCGCTGCTGATGGAGTAGCTGCGTCGCACCTCCTGCCCGTCGATACGCGCACGCACGGTCAGGAATTGCCCGGGTTCGAAGGCGAACGCGCTGCGTTGCGCCTCAGGCACCGCCAGGGTGACGGCCACCGAACCCGCGGCCTCGGGGCTCACGCGCGCGACGGGCAGTTCGAAGAATCCGCGTGGGCTGGTGTTCATGGTCGATGCGGGGTCAGTACGGCTTGAAAAGATCGAAGGGCTCTAGGCAGTCAAGGCAGCGGTAGAGCGCCTTGCACGCGGTCGAGCCGAAGGGTGATGTCTCGGTGGTGTGGGTGGAGCCGCAGCGCGGGCAGGGCACGGGCCGGCTGGCCGCGCGGCGCGCGAAGGTGATCACCTTGTCGTTGCCGTGCGCCGCGTGGGGTGCCGGGCCGTTGGGCGGTGCGATGCCGTAGGCGCGCAGCTTCTCGCGCGCGGTGGGTGTCATCCAGTCGGTGGTCCAGGCGGGGGCAAGCTGCGTCACCACGCGCGCGGCGAGGCCGGCATCGGCCAACGCGGCGCGAATGTCGTCCTCGATCTGGCCCATCGCCGGGCAGCCGCTGTAGGTGGGCGTGATGACCACCTCGGCCACGCCGTCGGCGCCCATGCGCACCTCGCGCAGGATGCCGAGTTCGGTGAGACTCACGACCGGAATCTCGGGGTCGGACAGGTGCGCGATCGCTTCCTGAACCGCCTGCACGGTTTGTGCGGGCGGGAGTGGTTCGGTGCGCAGCGGGGAGCCCATCACCACACCGCTTGCGGGTGCTCGCGCGCCAGGCTCTGCATTTCCGCCAGCAGGAAGCCCATGTGCTCGGAGTGCAGGCCGTGCTTGCCTTGCGGGACATGGCCTGCCGCGCTGGGGCGCTTGAGCGTGGCCTCGGTCAGTGCTTCGTCCACCAGCGCGTCCCACGCGGGCTTGAGCGTGGCCAGTGCCACGCCGGTGCCACTGGCAGCCGCCGCGGCTTCGGCCTCGCTGCCGCTCCAGAACTCCTGCGTGTAGGGCATCAGGTGGTTCAGCGCGGCTTGCGTGCGCGCATGGCTGTCCTCGGTGCCATCGCCCAGGCGCACCAGCCAGTCTCCTGCGTGCTGCAGGTGGTAGCGCACCTCCTTGAGCGACTTGGCGGCGATGCCGGCGAGTTGTGCGTCGGCGCTGCCCTGCAAGGCCTCCCACCACAGGCGCATCAACGTGGCGTAGAGGAAGTTGCGCACGATCGTGGTGGCGTAGTCGCGGTCCTGGCGGGCCGGGCCGGCCAGCGGGCCGTGGTGAGGCAGCTCCAGCAGGGTGAAATTGAGGAATTCGCGCGAACTGCGGAAGTAGGCCAGCGTGTCCTCGGTGATTGCACCATCCGCACCGTTCGCACCGTTTGCGCGTGCACCCTGCAGGTGTGCGAAGCGCTCCGCCAGCGTCGGGTCGGCGTTGATCAATTCGGCCGCGTGCTGGTAGAGCAATCGCGCCTGCCCCAGGTGGTCCAGCGCGTGGTTGGCCAGCGCCAGGTCTTCTTCCAGCACCGGCCCGTGGCCGCACCACTCGGCATTGCGCTGCCCGAGCACCAGCGCGTTGTCGGCCAGGTGCAGCAGGTGGTCCACCGGCGCATGGGTGGGATGGGCGTTCACATGTGCCCCACTTTCTCCGGAATCTCGTAGAAGGTCGGGTGGCGGTAGATCTTGTCGGCCGCGGGGTCGAAGAAGGCGTCCTTGGCGTCGGGCTCGCTGGCGGTGATGCTGGCCGAGGGCACAACCCAGATGCTCACGCCTTCCTGGCGGCGCGTGTACACGTCGCGTGCCATCTGCAGAGCGTGCTGGGCGTCGCTGGCGTGCAGGCTGCCGCAGTGCTTGTGCTCCAGGCCCTGCTTGCTGCGCACGAACACCTCCCACAGGGGCCATTCCTTCAGGGCCCTGGCGTCGTTGGTGGTGCTCATGCGGCCTCCTTCATCGTGCGTTGCTGTTGCTTGCGCGCGTGGGCCAGCGCGGCCTCGCGCACCCAGGCGCCGTCTTCCCAGGCCTTCACGCGCGTGGCCAGGCGTTCCTTGTTGCAGGGGCCGTTGCCGTTGACCACGTTCCAGAAGTCGTCCCAGTCGATGGCGCCGAAGTCGTGGCCGCCCTTGGCCTCGTTCCACTTCAGGTCCGGATCGGGCAGCGTGACACCCAGCACCTCGGCCTGCGGCACGGTGGCATCGACGAACTTCTGGCGCAGCGCGTCGTTGCTGATGCGCTTGATGCCCCAGCGCATGCCCTGCACGCTGTTCGGGCTGTTGTCGTCGGGCGGGCCGAACATGGCCAGCACCGGCCACCACCAGCGGTTCACCGCGTCCTGCACCATGGCGCGTTGCCCGGACGTGCCCTGCATCATGGTCAGCAGGGCCTCGTAGCCCTGGCGCTGGTGGAAGCTCTCTTCCTTGCAGACGCGGATCATGGCGCGCGCATACGGCCCGTAGCTGCAGCGGCACAGCGGGATCTGGTTCATGATCGCCGCGCCATCGACCAGCCAGCCGATCACGCCGACGTCGGCCCAGGTGAGGGTGGGGTAGTTGAAGATGGAGCTGTATTTGGCCTTGCCGCTGTGCAGCGCCTCGACCATCTGGTCGCGGCTGGTGCCCAGGGTTTCGGCCGCGCTGTAGAGGTATAGGCCGTGGCCGCCTTCGTCCTGCACCTTGGCCAGCAGGATGGCCTTGCGCTTGAGGCTGGGCGCGCGGCTGATCCAGTTGCCCTCGGGCAGCATGCCCACGATCTCGCTGTGCGCGTGCTGGCTGATCTGGCGCACCAGCGTCTTGCGATAGGCCTCGGGCATCCAGTCGCGCGGTTCGATCTTGCCGTCGGCGTCCACCACGGCGTCGAAGTGCGCCTGCAGCGCGGCTTCGGCCTCGCTGGCCAGGGGCTGAAGTCCGGGCGCCGCCTGCCCGTCGGGCACGTTGAAGGATTGCGTGTACATGCGTGTCTCCCCGCCCCCGTCGGGGCGTGGCGCGCAGTCTAGCAAATTAGCCGACCGATCGGTCGGCTAATGGATTTCCGTTGGTCGGGAATCCCCGGGAGCGGCTGTCAGGCCTCGCCCGACTCGACCGCGTGGCCCTGGCCTCGCCCGCGTCCGAGCACGTTCACCAGCAGCGGCAGCGCTTCCTTGAGGCCGGCGGCCAGGGTGTGCGGCGGGTTGATGATGAACATGCCGCTGGCGGTCAACCCGGGGCGCTCGTTGGGATCCAGCGGCGGGTGCCCGACCGCCAGGGTGGCATGCAGCCAGCCGCGCCCGGCGCGCTGTGCCGCCGCGCGCAGCTTGCGTGGCAGGTCGTGCGCTTCGGTGCGGGGAATCACCGGGTACCAGACGACGTAGGTACCGGTCGGGAAGCGTTTGAGCGCATCAAGTATGCATGTGCTCACTTTCCCGTAATCGCTTTTCAACTCGTAGCTGGGGTCGATCAGCACCAGCGCCCGTCGCGATCCCTGGGCGTCGGCTGGCGGCGGCAGCAAGGGCTTGAGGCCCTCGAAACCGTCCTGTCGAAACACCACCACGCTGCGCCCGGCCTCCAGCTGGGCCATGTTGGACGACAGCGTCTTGCCGTCGGTGGGGTGAAGCTCGAACAGCTTGAGGCGGTCGCGCGACGCATCGCGCATGAGGCGCTGCATCACGAACGGCGAGCCCGGGTAGACGCGCAGCGAGCCACCCGGGTTGAAGCCGGCCACCAGGTCCAGGTAGTCGTCGATCAGCGGCGTGCTGGCGCCCCCCTTGCCCTGGGCGGGGCGCAGCGCGGCGAACAGGCGCACCACGCCGTGCTCGGCCTCGCCCCCCTTGTCGGCAAATTCGCTGTCGAGCCGGTACAGGCCGGCACCGGCGTGTGTGTCCACCAGGGTCAGCGCCGGGGGCTTGAGCATCAGGTGGCGCAACGTGGCGATGAGCACCAGGTGCTTGAGGACGTCGGCGTGGTTGCCGGCGTGAAAGGCGTGGCGGTAGGAGAACATGGGCGGGCGATGGTAGCCCCGATTTGCCGATCGGGCGCCGATTTCGTACAATGGCGGGCTTCGCAGCGATTTCCTGTGGCCCCGCGGCGAAGTTCGGTCAACAGCCGAAACACCACCTAAGAGGGTTCCGTCAGAGAACCGCCGACCGTGGAAAAGGGCCGCCAAACCCTCGATACAGGTTCAACATGACCAAAACGTTCAGCGCCAAACCCGCTGACGTGAAGCACGAGTGGTTTGTGATTGACGCGACCGACAAGGTCCTCGGACGAGTTGCCAGTGAAGTGGCTCTCCGACTGCGCGGCAAGCACAAGGCCATTTACACGCCTCACGTCGATACCGGTGACTTCATTGTCGTCGTCAACGCAGCCAAACTGCGCGTGACGGGCACCAAGTCCACCGACAAGATGTACTACCGTCATTCGGGTTTCCCGGGCGGCATCTACGCCACCAACTTCCGCGACATGCAGGCCAAGCACCCCGGCCGCGCGCTGGAGAAGGCCGTCAAGGGCATGCTGCCCAAGGGTCCGCTGGGCTACGCCATGATCAAGAAGCTCAAGGTCTATGGCGGCCCCGAGCATCCGCACACCGCCCAGCAGCCGCAGGCGCTGGACATCTGAAGGAGCCCTGAATGATTGGTGAATGGAACAACGGCACCGGCCGTCGCAAATCCAGCGTCGCCCGCGTGTTCCTCAAAAAGGGCAGCGGCAAGATCACGGTCAACGGCAAGGACATCCAGCAGTTCTTCGGCCGCGAAACCTCGATCATGATCGCCAAGCAGCCGCTCGTGCTGACCGACAACGTCGAGACCTTCGACATCCAGGTCAACGTGCACGGTGGCGGTGAGTCCGGCCAGGCCGGCGCGGTGCGCCACGGCATCACCCGTGCGCTCATCGACTACGATGCGACGCTCAAGCCCGCACTGTCGCAGGCCGGGTTCGTGACCCGCGATGCCCGCGAAGTGGAACGCAAGAAGGTCGGTCTGCGCTCTGCGCGACGCCGCAAGCAGTTCAGCAAGCGCTGACGCTTCGGCAAACGGCCCACAGAAACCGCCTTCAAGTCCGCTTGGGGCGGTTTCTGCTTTCTGGGCCTTGCTTTCGTTTGCTTGCAGTTGAATGAAAGGGTTGCATGCGTTGGCGCCTGGTGCGTAGACGGTGGTCGGCGGGAGCCCCGCGCATGGCGGTGCGCAGTGCACTGCCCTGGCCGCTGCGTTGGTTGCTCGCGGCCATCATGCTGGGGTTCTCGGGTGCCTTGGCCCTGTGGGCCTTCGAGTTCGGCCGCGACATCGCGGGCGTGGATCGCAATGCCCAGGTGGAGCTGCAGCGCCTGCGGGTGGAAGCGGCCGACTTGCGTGAACAGCTCACCCAGGCGCGCGCTCAGAGCAGCACCTCGGTGAGCCAGCTCACGGTCGAGCGTGCAATGATCGATCAACTGCAGGTGCAGATCCGCCAGCTCGAGGCAGACAACCAGTCCTTGCGCAACGACCTCGGCTTCTTCGAGCGCCTGATCCCGGCCAGTGGCGGCGATGCGCTGGCCATCCGGGGCCTGCAGGCCGAACGCCTGTCGGCCACACAGTGGCGTTGGCAGGTTCTCATGATCCAGGCCGCGCGCCGTGCCCCAGAATTCCGCGGAACGCTGGAAATCAGCTTCACGGGCACGCTGGCCGGCAAACCCTGGTCGGCCCGGCACGCGCCCGCGCCGCAATCGGTTCTGGTGAAGGGCTATCTTCGCCAGGAAGGTCTGGTGGACCTGCCCGCGCAAGCCGAGGTCAAGTCCGTCACCGCCAAGGTGCTGCAGGGAAGCGCGGTGCGCTCCGTACAGACCCTTGACCTGTGAAGCCGCCATCAAGGAGACGCCCATGTTCGGCAACAAGACCAAACAACCCCCCATCAAGAGCCTCATCGCGCAAGGCACCCGCATTCAGGGCGATCTGCAGTTCAACGAGGGCTTGCGCATCGATGGCGAGGTCAACGGGAACATCCGTGCCGTCGAAGGCGGACCCAGCATCCTGATCGTGAGCGAGGTGGCCTCGGTCAGCGGCTCCATCGAGGCCGACCACGTGATCATCAATGGCCATGTGAAGGGCCCGGTGCTGGCCCGCGAACTGCTCGAGCTGCAGCCCAAGGCCCACATCGAAGGCGATGTGTCCTACCGTTCGATCGAAATGCACCAGGGCGCGCGCATTGCCGGGCAGCTCAAACCCGTGGCCACCGATGGCAGCACGGCAATGCCCACACTGAAACTGGCGGCAAACCTCTGATTCGGCGCATTCCCGAGCGCGGTGCCGTACCATTCAAGGTATCCGCGGGTTTGAAGGCCCGCCCCTACGAGAGGATTACCCCATGAGTGCTGTGGCCGAAACCGTCCAGACCGAACTGCCCGCCCCGCTGGTTTTCACCGACAGCGCAGCAGCCAAAGTGGCCGAGCTGGTCGCCGAAGAGGGCAACCCCGACCTGAAGCTGCGCGTGTTCGTGCAGGGCGGCGGCTGCTCCGGTTTCCAGTACGGCTTCACCTTCGACGAGGTGGTCAACGAGGACGACACCGCGATGAGCAAGAACGGTGTGACCTTGCTGATCGACGCCATGAGTTACCAGTACCTCGTGGGCGCCGAGATCGACTACAAGGAAGATCTGCAGGGCGCCCAGTTCGTCATCAAGAACCCCAACGCCACCACCACCTGTGGCTGCGGTTCGAGCTTCAGCACCTGAGCGCACAACTACCCGGCCAACGGGCAACAAAAAGGGGAGCTTCATGCTCCCCTTTTTGTTTGGCGCGGGCGGCGGGCCAATGGACCCCAGCCAGGCGCCTGGCGTCGTGTGTGCCGGGAAGGCCCGGTCGGCTTGGTCGGCTCAGTCGGCGCTGGCGGTCTGCAGCGTGGCGGCGGCCGTGAGCTGCATGCGCTTGGCCTGGGCGACGGCCTGGAAGGCAGGGCGCAGCCCCTCGGGCAGCTTGACGGCCTCGCTCTGGCGCGCGACCTGCAGCGGATCCTTGTGCACGCCGTTATCGCGGAACTCCCAGTGCAGGTGGGGCCCGGTGGACATGCCGGTGGAGCCGACGTTGCCGATGAAGTCGCCCTGGGCCACGCGTTGGCCGGTGCGCACGCCGATGCGGCTGAGGTGCGCGTAAACGGTGACCTGGTTGTGGCGGTGGCGAATGAAGATCACGTTGCCGTAGCCGCGTTGCACGCCGGCAAACTCGACCACGCCGTCACCCACCGTGCGCACCGGCGTGCCGGTGGGGGCGGCAAAGTCCACCCCGAGGTGCGCGCGGCGCTGCCCCAGCACCGGATGGAAACGCATGCCGTAGCCGCTGCTCACGCGGGAGAACTCCAGCGGGGACGACAGGTAGTAGCGGCGCTTGCTCTCGCCGTCGAACCCGTAGTAGCCGCCCTTGAAGCCGGGGGCTTCGAACCACACCGCCTCGTGTGTGCGGCCGTTGTTGATGAAGTCGGCCGCGAGGATGCGCCCGGACTTGAGGACCTCGCCGTCGGCCGTGAGCGCTTCGTAGACCACGTGGAAACGGTCGCCGCGGCGCAGATCGCGCCGGAAGTCGATGTCGCTGGCGAACATCTCGGCCAGTTGCACGGCCACCGAATCGGGGACGTCGGCCGCGTCGGTGGCGGCAAAGAGGGAACTCAGGATCTCGCCACCCGCCAGGCGCGGGCTGGCCTCCAGACGGCCTTTTTCCAGCCGCGAGCTCAGGCCGTCGGCGCCTCGCTCGACCACCAGACGCAGAAAGCCGCGCTCCTCGCGCGGATCGATCCAGCGGGCGGTCAGGCGCTGCAGTTCCTGGGTGGGGGCGGCCTCGGCGTGCACCAGACGCGAGGCGCGGCTGGCCAGCAACTGCCTTGCGAGTGGGTCGCGGCCCAGGAAGGTCTGGGCTTCGGTGTCGTTGACACCCAGGCGCTGCAACAGGCTCTGGGGGGTGTCGTCGTTGCGCGTGGTGTCGCTGCGATAGAGTGTCCACGGCCTGGGGTCGGCCAGCAGCGGATTGCCCTGGGCGAAATCGGTCGCGTCCAGCGGTGAGGAAATGAGGGTCGGCTGGGCCGAGGCCGGCAAGGCTTCGACCACCTGGCGCACCGGCAGGTCAGCCGCGTCGGGCGCGAGCGGGGCGATGCCGAAGGCGGTGACACCGGTGCCGAGCAGCAGCGCACCGATGCCGCCCATGAGCCGGCGGGGGTGGCGAGCGATCAGGTCAGCGGTCTGTCGGCCCAGGGCGGCCGTAGCGTTGAAGGTCTGGCGTATCAATTTCGGTCATCCATGAAAGGGCCGGTGAGGGCGCCAAGGCCACACACCGGCATCCAGGGAGTGAGCGGACGGCGACGCGAGAGTTCACGCCACAGGCCGGGCTTTACAGGCGGACACTTGCCAGTGCAAAAAGCACGCCAACTAAAATCCGGCGATAGCCGGCAAGTGTAGCGACGCTCAGGCCCCCTCCCATCGGAAGAAACACGTATGAATAAAGGTTCAATTTCGCCTGAGCAGCCCGTGGCGGACGCCAGCGGCAGCGCTGCCCTGACGGGCGGCGTGCGCCACGCGCTGGCGGTGACGCGTCGGGGGTGCGAAGAATTGATCCCCGAAGCGGACTGGGCGCAAAAATTGTCACGCTCGGAGCGCACCGGCACGCCGCTGCGCATCAAGCTCGGGCTGGACCCGACGGCGCCCGACATCCACATCGGACACACCGTCGTGCTCAACAAGATGCGCCAGCTGCAGGACCTGGGGCACACGGTCATCTTCCTGATCGGCGACTTCACCAGCCTGATCGGCGACCCCTCGGGGCGCAACAGCACGCGTCCGCCGCTCACGCCCGAGCAGATCAAGGCCAACGCCGAGACCTACTACAAGCAGGCCAGCCTGGTGCTCGACCCGGCGAAGACCGAGATTCGCTACAACAGCGAATGGAGCCTGCCACTGGGCTCGATGGGCATGATCCAGCTCGCCGCCAAGTACACCGTGGCGCGCATGATGGAGCGCAACGATTTCCACGACCGCTTCAAGGCCGGCACGCCGATCAGCGTGCACGAGTTCCTCTACCCGCTGATGCAGGGCTACGACTCGGTGGCGCTCAAGAGCGACCTGGAGCTCGGCGGCACCGACCAGAAGTTCAACCTGCTCATGGGCCGCCACCTGCAGGGCGAGTACGGCCAGGAGCCGCAGTGCATCCTGACCATGCCGCTGCTCGAAGGCCTGGACGGTGTCGAGAAGATGTCCAAGAGCAAGAACAACTACATCGGCATCACCGAAGACGCCAACACCATGTTCGCCAAGGTGCTGTCGATCTCGGACACGCTGATGTGGCGCTGGTACACGCTGCTGTCGTTCCAGTCGATCGACGCCATCGAGGCCTTGAAGCGCGAGGTGGCGGCCGGGCGCAACCCCAAGGACGCGAAGGTGATGCTGGCCAAGGAGATCACGGCGCGCTTTCACAGCGCGGCCGCGGCCGACGCAGCCGAGCAGGATTTCATCAACCGCAGCAAGGGCGGTGTGCCCGACGACATCCCCGAGGTGTCGCTCACCGGTGCGCCGCTGGGCATCGCCGCACTGCTCAAGTCGGCCGGGCTTGCCCCTTCCAGCAGCGAGGCCAACCGCCTCATCGACGGCGGCGGCGTGCGCGTGGACGGCTCGCCCATCAGCGACAAGGGCCTCAAGCTGAACGCCGGCACCTACGTGGTGCAGGTCGGCAAGCGCAAGTTCGCGCGGGTCACGCTGGGCTGAGCGCGGCGGCGCAATCCATTCGCCGCCGGGCTGCCCTCGGGGCGGATCGGGCCCTGGGGCGGCGTCCCGCGCAGCGGCGAGCGCTGCGTGGGCGCTCGAGTCACCGCGCGCCGCCTTTTTCGAGCATTGCCACCATCGCGGCGTAGCCGCGTGCCTTCGCCAGCGCCAGTGGCGTCTGGCCGTGCCGGTCGGTGAGTTGCAGGTTGGCGCCGGCGTCGATCAGCGCCTTGAGGGTGGCCTGGTGGCGCGCGCCACCGTCGCCGAGCACGATGGCCTCGATCACCGCGGTCCAGTGCAGGTTGTTCACGTGGTCCAGCGACGCGCCGGCGGCGATCAGCTGCCGCACCACGCCATCGTGGCCCAGGTGTGCCGCCGCGATCAGGGCGGTGCCGTCGTAGCGGCTGGTCACCAGCCTGGCGCTCGCGCCGAGCTGCAGCAGCGTGCGCAACGTCTCTTCGTCGTCGGCCACGGCGGCGATGGTCACCGCGTCGTAGCGGCCGTGTTCCAGTTTCGCGTGATTGGCGCCGGCCACGATCAGTGCGCGCACCGCCGCGCCCTGGCGCGCAAAAGTGGCCACGTGCAGAGGCGTGCGGCCGGCGCTGTCGGGCGCATCGATGGCTGCGCCAGCCTTGAGCAGGCGCGCGATCTGCGCCACGTCGCCCCGATGCGCCGCGGCGTGCAGGCCCTGGTAGGCCGCAACCTCGCCGGGCGAGGGCGGCACCTGGGCAGCGGCGGTGATCGCGACGCCGGTCAACCCCAGCAGCAGCGCGCGGCGCTTCATTGCAGGGCCGCCTTCACCTGTTCCAGCGCGGCCATGGCGCACTGTTCGTCGAGGTGGCCGCCGGGTGCGCCGCCCACCCCCACGGCGCCGATCACCTCGTTGCCCGCGCGCACTGGCACACCACCGCCGAGCAGCAGAAAGCCGGGGATGTCCTTCAGGTTGGCGGCCGCGGGGTTCTTCTGCGCCGCTTCCATCATGGCCAGCGTGGTGTTGCGCGCCGAGGCGGACGTGTAGGCCTTCAGGCGGCTGGCTTCCAGCGTGTGCGGGCCGGCGTTGTCGGCGCGTTGCAGGGCGCGCAGGTTGCCGGCGCGGTCGACCACGGCGGCCGTCACGGCATGGCCGTTGGCGCTGCAGGCGGCCACGGTGGCCGCGGCGATCTGGTTTGCAAGGTTGAGCGAGAGGGTGCGCTCGCTACCGACCAGCGGTGCGGTGGCCTGCGCCTGAGCCAGGGCGCAGGCGCCGAGCAATGCGCTGGCGAGGGCGGTGCGGATGGGGGTGTTCATGCGGGTCTCCGGGGGTGTCGTTGCGGTTCGATCAACCGTGACCTCACTGTAGGAATCGCGTGCCGCGCGCGCCATTCGCGCGGCTACGCCCGCACCTGCGTAGAACTACGCAGCACCGCGCTCGCTTACCAGCGCCGCATAGCCGCGCACCAGTTGCGCCAGAGAATCGACCTGCAGCTTCTCGAACACGTGCGCGCGGTGGGTTTCCACCGTGCGCGGCGACAGGTCGAGCGCACGCGCGATGGCCTTGTTCGACAAGCCTTCGACGATCAGCGCCAGCACCTCGCGCTCGCGCGGCGACAACTGCAACCAACGCTCCCGCGCGGCGCGGTCGGTCCGGGCGCGCTGGCGCGATTGCACGTGCTGTCGCACCGCCTGCTGCAGTGCCTCGATCAGGGCTTCGTCGTCCACCGGCTTTTCCAGAAACTCGGCCGCACCCGCCTTGAAGGCGCGACGGCACATGTCCACCGTTCCGTGGCCGGTGAGCATGATGACCGGCTGGTCCACGCCCTGGGCAATCAGGGTGTCGAGCACGCTCAGACCGCTGATGCCGGGCATGCGCACGTCGAGCACGATGGCGCCGATGCCCTCGCGGTCGAACTCGCGCAGGAAGGCGAGCGGGTCGGCCCAGGGCATCACGCGCAGGCCCACGGTGCCGATCAACTGGGCCAGGCTCTCGCGCACCGCCTCGTCGTCGTCGATCAGGTGCACGGTGGGTGAGAGCGCGTCGTTCGGCGAGAGCGTCATGGGTGGTTCAGCGGGAGGTGCAGCGTGAAGTGCGCGCCGCCGTTGGGTGCGTTGGTCGCGCTCAGGCGCCCACCCTGGGCTTGGGCGAGCGATTCGCTGAGCGTGAGGCCCAGGCCCAGGCCGCCGTCGCGGGTGGAGAAGAACGGCTCGAACACGCGAGAGAGCACCTCGGGCGGCAGGCCGGGCCCGCTGTCGATCACGTCGAGCGCGCCCTCGCGGCCCTCGCGCCGTACCGCCAGTTGCAGGGTGCGCGCACCGCCAGGCTGCCGGTCCAGGGCCTGCAGGGCGTTGGCGATCAGGTTGTGCACGATCTGGTCGATCGCGACCGGATCGGCAAGCACCTGCACGGGCTCGCTGGCGCGCCAGTGCGCCGTCACACCGCGGCGGTCGATGTCGGGTTGTAGCAGATGCAGCGCCTCGCGCACGCAGGCCGCCAGATCCAGCGTCTGGCGTGCCCCCGACGTGTCCGTGGGCGGTTGCAGACCCCGGCGCAGCCGGGCCAGCACGTCGGCCGCGCGGCGTGCCTGCGCGGCGGCACGGGCCATCGCTTCCTGCGCCGTGTCCAGCGCGGGTGGGTCGTCGGCCAGCAGCCGTTGCGCGGCGTGGGTGCTGGAAAGCACCGCGGTCAGCGGCTGGTTCAACTCGTGCGCCAGGCCAGCCGCGAATTCCCCCATGGCGTTGAGCCGGCCCAACTGGCCCAGGCGCAGCAGGCCTTCGGCACGCTGGCGGGCCTCGCGCAGGCGCAGCGCGTGGCGCCAGGCCGCCGCGGCGGCTGCCACGAACAACGTCCACGCGCCCATCGCCAGCCAGGGCAGTTCGCCCCATCCCACCCAGCGCGTGGCCACCGCATGAAAGGGCTGGCTCTCGGCCGCCACCACTTTGTCAAAATCGAAACGCCAGCCGCGTTCCAGCGGCTGGCCCGGTTGCAGCACGAGTGTTTGCCCGTTCCATTGCAGCGCCACCCGCACCGGGCTGCGCACCGGGTCCATCGGCCAGTCCGCCGCCGGCACCAGGCCCGCAAGCGCGATGTCGAGCGCATAGGCGCCGTCGCCCGCGCCCTGCACCAGGGTGTAGCGGCCCTGCGCCAGCACGGCCTCGGCCATGGCGGCGCGCCCGCTGGCCCGCGCGGTGGCTTCGGCCTGCGTCAGCGCCGGGTCGGGCCAGGCACTGCCGGCTTCACGCACCCGCACCTGCAGCAGGCGCGGGTGGATGGCACTCAGGCGGGGCAGGGCGTCGGCGCGACCAGGCTCCAGCAGGGCCAGCGTGGCGAGCACCGCGTCGTGCTGCACCACCTGCTGGCTCAGCAAGCGGTGCACGATGCGTGCGTCGGTCTCGAACGCGGCGCGTTGGGCATCCAGGCCGCGTTGTGCGATCAGCCACGCGCCCAGCAGCGACAGGCCCAGGCCCGCCGCGCCCCAGCCCAGCCATGACCACCACGCGCGCCGCATGCGGGTCATTCTGGCACGCGACAATGCGGCACATGACCGACCTGCTTCAACGCCTCACGCCACGCCGTCTGCTGCAAGCCTCGGTGGCGGTGGCGCTGCTCACCATCGCGCTCAAGACCGCGGCGTGGTGGGTCACCGGCTCGGTCGGGCTGCTGTCCGACGCGCTGGAATCGCTGGTGAACCTCGCGGGGGCCACCTTCGGGTTGCTCATGGTCACCATCGCCGCGCGTCCGGCCGACGAGGATCACCCGTACGGCCATCACAAGGCGGAGTACTTCTCTTCCGGTTTCGAGGGCGTGCTGATCGTGGTGGCCGCGGCGGCCATCGGCTGGGCCGCGGTCGACCGTTTGCTGGCGCCGCAGCCGCTGGAGCAGGTCGGCCTGGGTCTGTGGCTGTCGGTGATCAGCTCGGTGTTCAACGGCGTGCTGGCCTGGGTGATGCTGCGCGCCTCGCGCGTGCACCGCTCGGCCGCGCTGGAGGGCGATGCCCGCCACCTGTTCACCGACGTCTGGACGTCCATCGGCGTGGTCGTGGGCATCTTGCTCGTCGGTGTCACCGGCTGGCTCTGGCTCGACCCGGTCATCGCCATCGCCGTGGCGCTCAACATCCTGCGCGAGGGCGTGCGGCTGGTCTGGCGCGCCTCGCAGGGCCTGATGGACGAGGCGCTCGACCCCGTGCTGCAGGAGACGATCGAGCGCACGCTGGCGCGCTTTGCGCAGGTGCACCAGGGCCGCGAAATCGTGCGTTTCGACCACGTGATCACGCGCAAGGCCGGGCAACGCCGCTTTGCCGATCTGCACATGCACGTGCCCGGCGCCTGGACGCTGGCGCGCGCCGCGGCGCTGCGCGCCCAGGTGGAGCAGGCCGTCATGGACGCGGTGCCGGGCTTGCTTGCCAGCATCCAGTTGCTGCCGACCGACGTCGAAGCGCTGGCGGTGGAAGACGAGGGCGTGCTGTGATTGCGCTGCTGCAACGGGTGAGCGAGGCCCGCGTCGACATCGCGGGCGAGACGGTGGCCGCGATCGGCCCGGGGCTGCTGGTGCTGGTGTGCGCCGAACCCAACGACACCGAAGCCGTGGGCCAGAAGCTGCTGCAGAAGATCCTCAAGCTGCGGATCTTCGGCGACGAGGCCGGCAATTATGTTGCACCGGGATTTATGTGGTGTTGAGAGCACTTTTCAGGCGGT
>VFQM010000243.1_pt1 | contig 65884 bp, 61 predicted proteins | sample 3512391 | NCBI WGS metagenome assembly VFQM01 (sample SAMN10412369, study PRJNA504923) | tailings metagenome | isolation source: Replicate 1 from Balatoc abandoned mine | place: Philippines | reverse complement strand
ACCTACGCAATCCGGTCCGCAATAAGCGCCATGAAATCCCAGCCCCGAAATGAAACGGGACCCCAGTGGGGTCCCGTGGTGCCATTGGTGGAGCGCTCACTCACACCTTTGCGCGTTCTCGGGTCCGAGTCAAGTGCTGCCTCGCGGCAGCTTCCCTTTGAAGGAAAAGATCCATGCGCTTCAATAACTTGGACTTTCGCCCGCTCAACTTCTCCGACGCGGACGACCAGTTGCGCCTCCCGTTCGACGACCCCAGCAACTTGCCGCCGACGGACCAGGCGCCGATCACCAGCGTTCACACGGTAGACATCGCAGACCGCTACGGGCGGCGCTACGAAGTCGTGGTGCACCAGTCGCCCGAATCCGGCGTCGTCCTGGCCTACTGCCTGCGCCCGACGCGCCTGAACTGACCACCCTGCCCCGCCCGTCTGCCGACGGGCGGGTGCGGTAGATCCGCAGGGGCTCTAACTCACCGCCACCTGAGGGCGAGCTCATGCACGCCCCCTCTGGCTCGCTCCCGTGCGCTCTCGCAAACACACTCCACATCAACTGGAGAATCCACCATGGCTGCTGGCAACGCCGCCACCCGTGTCGACCCGGATTCCGACGACCACACCGTCAATCCGAAGCTTCCCTTTCAGCCGCGCAAGCTCACGCGGTCCGAGCGAAATCACCGCGAGATCTTCGTCTTTCACTCTCCTCGCAACGATCGCGTGGTGACCCTGGCCGAACTGATCAACCTGGCACTCGCGCTACGGTTTGAGTTCGACCCCAACCTTATCGCCTACGTCGAACGGCCTCGTCGATTGGCCTTGACCGCCCGCCAGGAAATCGACATCTCCTTCTGGACACTTGATAAGGGGGGCAATGAGCGCTATTGCCTGGTAATTCCCAACGCCGGCACGGTCGGCAGCACCAGCGGCACGGTCGCGGTGCGTGACCGCGATCAACTCGACGACGCAGCCTCAAGGCACCAGCTCGAGCTTACCTATGTCACGGAACGCGAGCTGATTACGACAATCGCCGACTGCGCCACAGCGTTTGAGCTACTACCGCACGTGTGGGCTTATCGTCGCCTGATTTCGCGCTCCCTGATCCGATCGCACATCGATGCACACCTTATTAACAATCCTCGGACCACCCTGGCGCAGCTGTTAAAGCTCATCGATTACCCTGCGGACAGCGTGCGCGCCGTCGTCGCAGCCATGGTTCATGACGGGACGCTGCGTCTGGTCGACTACCTGCCCGGGAACACGACGGTCACCCTGGAGGTGCGCCGTGCGTGATCCCATCGAAGTATTTCCCCTGCGCGAACTTGAGACCTGGCCGCGACCGGCGCACACAGAAATAAAGCCAGAGTGGCGTCAGCGCTATGAAAACGCAAAAGCGGCACTGACGTCGTTGCTTACCGGCGAGATGGGCCTTACGCGAGCTGCAGAGGCCAACAATCTGTGTCGCAAGCGACTGAAGTCGATGGTTCGCCGGTCACTCAAGCTGTCTTCGGACGGTGAGCGGGAGGGATTCCGGGTCTGCGTGCCCTGGGGCGCCTACCACCGAGACGAGAGTGACATGCCTGAAGTGGTGATGCCACGGACCGCAGAGCCGCATTCGATGACAAAGGTTCTGTTCTGCCATCCATCGTTGCGCGACTTGGTGGAGAGCTACCCGCATCCGCTGCCCCCGGGCCGGCCCCCGAAAAGCTTTGACCGACTTCACGACAAGATCGTCGCGCATCTGAAAAAGCAAGACCTCGGTGACTACTACCCGTTGAACCAGCCCGACAAGGGCCGGCGCGCGCTGTTGCGATACATCCGCCAGCGGCGCATAGAGACCGCCCCGGCACCCGTGATCGAAGCTACCGGCGAGCCCTCAGCCGTGCTGAAGGACATGATCCGTGGGCGGCTCTACGCTCGCGCCGAAACGGACGCACACCGCATCGACATTGAGGCGGTTTTGGGAGTCGTCACTCCCAATGGCGGCGTGGTCCGACGGCCGATCACTACGATGTGGTTGCTTTGCGAAATCGAAACCGAGAGCCGGGCAATCCTGGGGTGGTCCTTGCGAGTCGGGCGAGGCTACAACAACCTTGATTTGTCGACCTGCATAGCCTCTTCCATGTCCCCGTGGGTCCGTCGAGAACTCACTATCCCTGGGCTTTCCTACCACCCGGGCGCCGGAATGCCCTCGGGCCTTGACGGTGAGCTAGGCGCACGGCGGGTCCGGTCCATCGCGCTCGATAATGCGAAGGCGCACCACTCGATCGAGTTCGAGAAGGCCTTTTGCCTATCGCATGGAGGGATCTTGATATACGGCCGCGCCCACGAACCGCGGTCGCGCCCTATCGTCGAACAGCTGTTCTCGCGCCTTGAGCAGGGAGCGTTTCGCGACGTCCCCGGTGGTTTCGAGCCGGCTACGCGCTTGGGAGATGAAAAGTTGCGAATCAGCAACTTCGCCCCGAACGACTTCCCGATCCAGTTGCACCTTTTCGAGGAGCTACTGGACGTGATCATTGCCAACTACAACGCCAGTCCGCATCCCGCATTGGGCAACCTTAGCCCGCTCCAGTTCCTGCAGATGCATCGGCCTCGCGGCTTCGACTTTACGCCTCAGACGGCCGAAAAGGACGCGGCCGAGATGGGTAGCACGCTGGTTCCCCTAAGGGTCCAGGGCAACCGAAAGACTGGCGTTTTGCCCTTCGTTCACTATATGTACGCACGTTACCGCAGCCCGGATCTGGACAGCAACTGGGAGCTCATAGGCAAGACGATTTACGCGCGCGTGAACCGACACGATCTTCGAACACTTGTCCTCATGCGGTCGGCAACCAAGCCGTTGGGTGTCGTTCGCGCCGCATCACCATGGGACAGACGTCGCCACGATGAGACTACCCGCGCCCTGATCATGCAGTGGACCAAGCAACCAGGCGGCTTCTCAATCGTCGGCGTCAGCTGCGCAATCGATGCATACGTGAACCATCTACGAAGGATTGCGCCGACAACGCCTAAGGCCGTCGACCAGCTTGCGCGCATGCAGCAGCAGGACCCGCACCACCAAGCTCCGGCACCACACCAACTCATGCAGACGCCCGTGCAGATGCCGCGCCGCGGCTGGGTCAGTTTCGATGACGTGCGCGACCATTGACTTTCTGCGCGGCCTCAATACACCAAAATCTGAGGACATGTTCCATGGCCAATGCCATCCATCCGATTCACATAACGAACGGATTTCAGATTTCCACGAAGCCCACAGAAAACTTTGCAAACTTCATCCTCCGCAACGTCGAAGAAGATCACCACGGTGTGCCGTGCTACGGCGCTGGAGGGCTGGGCAAGACCAGCGCACAGGAGTACCTCACCGACCACGTAGGTCGCTGGCTTGTCGATGCGCAGGGTCGCCCGATCGGGGTGGCGTCAAGGCTGATCATGCCGAGTGGTCAACGGCGGAGCGACGGCGCGTTCTATTCGGCTTTGAACAACCGATTGAAGCTCAGCAGCTGCGACCGTCTGCCCGCGCAGAAGGGGCGTGACCGCCTGATCAACTTCGTCAAGAGCCGGTGCGGCCAGGCAGAACTCCCTCTCATGGTTATGTTCATAGACAACGCTCAGCGAATTACGCGCGGGGAGTATGAATACCTCGCCGACATTGATGAGCAAATTACTGATGCGAAGTTGCGCTTGTTCTTGGTATTCGTTCGTCAGAGCGATGCAACCGGTGTGGACGTGACGGATGACTGGTCTGACTACCCCTCGCACATGGTCCGCCGCTGGTTCATGGCTACCCATCCCTTTCAGCCCCTCACTGGCGCTCCTGACATCCTGCATGCTCTTGGACGTTACGATCGCTCCGCCACCTGGCCGACGCCGGACATGCCATTCACACGCTATTTCGCGCAGGAGCGATTTGATGCGGGTTGGACCCTGGCCTCGGAAGGTGGCCTGATTATTGAGCAAATTAACGAGTTGCGTATCGAGTACCGGTTGCCGCCCAGCGAGTGCTGGCCCATGGCGACTTTTACCCTGACCGTTCGGCACCTTCTGACGAACATCGCGAATCGTCCTGGTTTCGTGAATTTCACGCCAGAGGATGTCAGGCAGGCGCTCTTGGCGAGCGGCTATTTGCGGCTCGAGTACGTGCGCGCGAAGCTCGTGGCCTCGCCGGAGGCAGCATGATCGCCTGGCACCAGATCGCGGACACCCGGGAGCCGCGTCCGGAACTGCTGGGACTTGAGCTTGAGCTCTTCCCATACCCGTCCGCCTTTTCGTTGCTTCTACGCGTCTCCCGCATCACGGCCTTGGGACCGACGGAATGGTTTCGGAGCGTGGGAATACGTTTTGGCACCCAAGGCATGGGCCTCGCTGAGTTCCGCGCCGGCCGAGTGTCGCGGGCGCGCTTTGAATTAGCGATGGGCGTGGCCGGGACGCAGATACCCACGTGGTGGTCGGAGGAGGCTTGGAGTCCAATGGACACCTCTGGCGCGCTAGATCAGCTTGTTCGGCCGGTCCGCGGTTGCACCGAATGCGCAGCATATGGGTATCACACGATGCTTTTCCAGCTCCCTTCGATATTGCGGTGCCCTTGGCACGACCGCGACTTAGTGGACGTATGCCCGAAGTGCCACCTGTCGATCTTTTCCCATCCAGATGGCGAAGGTCGGCTGGGGCATTGCGGCTGCCGGAACGACTGCATCGACATTGACCAGGCTACAATCCGCATGCGCTCGTTTCCAACTGCGCAAGCGGAAAGATGGCTATCTGGGTACTTGGACTGGGTTGGCAGTCAACGTTGTCAGCGCCGGTTTGTAGCGCCAGATGACAACCAGCGCTGGCTTGAGGGCTTCGCGATGCTGGCAGAACCGCCGCAAGCGCTTGCTTTGGCCAGCGGCCGCCCGCAATTCGTCGGGTCACGTGTTCTTTCCACGTGCGACGAGCACGCTAGCGACCCCCCAAATTCTAAGTTCTGGGGGTGGGCAGCTTTGGCTGATCGGCACCCATTGACGTTCGTGCCGTTGCCTTCGACGACGCACGAGGCCCTGCTTAAGGCCACACAAAAAGTCGTAGCTGGCTTCCCGAGTAACACACGGACGCCTATTCAGCTGGTTTCGGCCAATGGATTCGACGGGCAGGCTACCCTGACCGAGAACGCCTCCAGGCGACCCGAGTGCTTTATCACACCCCTCAGTCGTAGCGCCGATGGCTCCGGATGGCTAGACGTATCTGCTGTCGACGGAGGCACCGTTCAGCTATGTGGGAAGCTTATGGACGCAGTGGTTGCCAGATGCGCACCGGAACCCGAGGACGGGGATCTTTCCCGGCAGGCGGTCCGCACAGCGGCTTTGGGCCGAGTTTCGGGTAGATGCAACCTGGCGATCGCGTTGGAGAAAATGCTGCTGCAGGGCTACACCCAGGGTCTGGATAGCCTGCTTCGTGCTTCGCTGGGCTTGCCACGGACCGATGGGTGGCTTCTGCCCGTGGCCGAATTGGTTGGTGAACAGGGCTGCCTGACCAACATTCGGATCTGTTGGGTGAAGGTCCCGGCACCTCGACTGCGCCGCGCTTCGGAATCAGCGCTGGACGGGCCCTGCGAGGCAGCCAAGAAACGCCCAAGGGCCAATCGCAATCGTCGCTACAAGCCACGGAAGCGGGCGACCGTATAGTTCACCCACTCCGGCGAGACCGTCCGCAAGCCCATTCGCGATCTTCGGGGCCTTTCGTTGGGTCTTTCTACAAGTTCGGGGGTAGTTTCGGCAGATCAGCGAATTGGGGGCGGATCGTTGTCGTCCCCGTAAACGAACGAGCCACCCCAGGTTGGCTGAAATATCCTTATTGTTCAATCATTTACTTGCGGGGCGATTTCTCGGACTTAGACACTTGGGCGTCATGCCTCGCCGCCCGCGGCCCGCCCCGCGACGAGGAACAGCCAGCCCGCCACCAGCCAACCCAGCACGAATACGCCGGCGACGGGCGGCGTCCCGCCCAGCCCGGCCAGCCAAGCCACGACCGACAGGCCCACCTGGGCCAAGGCCATCAGCGCCATGACCCGGACCATGCCCCGGGCGCGGCCGCGGACGACGAACGCGCCTGCGAGACCCATCGCCAGCACCCCGAAGAACGCCAGGTTCACCGGCGCGTCCTCGCTGCCGATGATGCCGACGGCCAGGTTGGCCCAGGCCACCAGGAAGCCGGTGCCGATCGCCACCGCGGCGGCCAGGCGGTAAACGAGGCTGACCGAGAGCCGGCAGGCCACTTCGTTCACGCCGCAGGCGATCGCAAGCATCAGGCCGAACACCAGGAAGTCGAAAGCGTTCCAGTCCACCTCGTCCGTGAACCGCATGGCGATCGCGGGCAAGGCCAGCAACAGGCCGGCGACCACCCAGGGGAGCCAACGCAGTGCCTGGCTGGCGCGAAGGGCGTTCGCGGGAGCGGACGAGACGGGCATGGCAGGCCTCCAGGGTCGGCTGACGGGCACGGCGCGCCCGGGGTGGCATCAGGCTGCGGCGGGATTATGGCGTTTCGCGGGCACGAATCGAGCCCATCGAGGGCGGATTGGCACCCTGCTCACGCCCGGTTTGCACGGCGCTCACGGATGCCGCGCGACCATGCAGCCCACGTTCCGCCGCCCCGACCGCTCCCTTGCCATGCCCCGCTACCTCAGGCTCACCTACGCCAGCCGGTCCACCTTCCCTGCTTCGCGGGAAGACGCCGGGTTTCCGCCCGAAGTCGGCAGCATCCTGATGCAGTCGCGCCGCAACAACGCCCGGCGCCGGCTTTCGGGCGGCCTCTACTATGCCGACGGCTGCTTTTTCCAGGTGCTCGAAGGCCGGCAGGACGAGGTCGAGGCGCTTTACGCCCGCCTCCAGTCCGACCCGCGCCACCAGGACCTGCGCGTGCTCGACCGCCGCGAGATTTCCGCACCGGCCTTCCGGGCCTGGGCCATGAAGCACGTGCCCGACGCGCCGGAGGTGCGATCCCTGATGGCGCGCCACGGCCGCGTCGGCTTCGACCCTTACTCTTTCCCGCCGGTGCTGGTGGAACAGATGGTGTCCCTGCTGCTCGACGTGCAGGAGCGGCCGACGCTGGCGCCCGAGGACGAGGCCCCGCCGCGCATGGCCAGGTGGATGGGACTGGCCGCCGGCGCCCTGCTGGCCGCCAGCCTGATCGGCCTGCTCGGCATGGACTGAGCCGGCTCAGTCCGGCCAGTCGACCGACGGCAGCGACTCGAACGCCGGCCGCGCAAACAGGAAACCCTGGAACAGCTCGATGCCGAGCTCGCGCAGCGCGGCCAGCTCATCGTCCTCCTCCACGCCTTCGGCCAGGACCCGCATGCCCAGGTCGGCGCACATCTGCACCACGCCGCGCACGATCGCACGGCGACCGCGGTCCGCATGCACGCCGCGCACGAGGGCCAGGTCCAGCTTCACCAGGTCCGTGCGCACGTCGGCCAGCAGGTTCAGGCCCGAATACCCGGCGCCGAAATCGTCGATCGCCGTGAGGAAGCCACGCTGCTGGTAGTGGCGCACGATGTCCCGCAGGTGCGCGCGGTCGTCCACCTGCTCGCCCTCGGTGATCTCGAACACGATGAGGTCGATGGGAAAGCCGTAGGTTTCCGCCGCCTCGAGCGTGGTCCGGATGCACAGCTCCGGCCGGTAGACCGCATTGGGCATGAAGTTGATGCTGAGCCGGGCCGGCATCGCCAGCCGGCTGGCGAGTTCGATCGCCTTGACCCGGCAGGCCTGGTCGAAACGGTAGCGGTTGCCCTCGTCCACGTGCCGGAACACCTCGGCCGCCGGTTCGCCGGCGGGCCCGCGCACCAGCGCCTCGTAGGCGAACACGTCGCGCCGCGCGACATCGACGATGGGCTGGAACGCCATGCTGAAGTCGAAGCCCAACCCGGCGCCGCCGAGGCATTCGCGGCAGCCCAGCTTGCGGTAATTCTGCTGCGGCTTCATGCCCTTCCCTGTCCTCCTGCGCGAGGCCGATGGGCGGCAGGTTACCGGGCGCGGCGTCGCGGGAATAGACTGGACCCGGTCCCGAACGAGGGCATGCCATGGCCGGCCCCGAACCGCCATCCGCCTCCCGCGCCTCCGCGCGGCTGCCGACCGCGCTGCTGCTGGCCTTCGTCGTCCTCTGGACCGCGCTCGCGATCTCGCCCCGCTACCGCCAGGACTGGCTGCTGGAGAACGTCCTGGTCTTCGTCGCGGTGCCTTTGCTGGTCTGGTCCTACCCGCGGCTGCGTTTCAGCAACGCGGGCTACGTCGGCATCTTCGTGTTCCTCGTGCTGCACGAGGTCGGCGCCCACTACACCTATGCCGAGGTGCCGGTCGACGCCTGGTCAGAGCGCTGGCTGGGCGCCACGCCGGGCGATATTTTCGGCTTCGAGCGCAACCACTACGACCGGCTGATCCATTTCGCCTATGGCTTGCTGGTGACGCCGGCCTGCCTGGAGCTTGTCGATGCGCGCGCCGCGCCGACGAGGCTCTGGCGACCGCTGCTGACCCTGGGCTTCGTCGCGTCGCACTCGCTGCTGTTCGAACTGATCGAATGGGCGGCGGCGATCGTCTTCGGGGGTGAACTGGGCGTGGCCTACCTCGGCACCCAGAGCGACGTCTGGGACGCACAGAAGGACATGCTGATGGCCGTGCTCGGCAGTGTGCTCAGCGTGGGGCTGCTGCACAGGCGACGTCGCTGACCGTCGCCGTGCCCTGCCCCCGGCGGCTGCCGCAGCCGGCGCACTCGGGGTCGGGCGCCAGCCGCGTTTCGCGGAAGCGCATCGCCAGCGCATCGAAATGCAGCAGGCGCCCCGACAGCGTCTGGCCCAGGCCGAGGATGAGCTTGAGCACCTCGGTCGCCTGCAGCAGGCCGATCACGCCCGGCAGCACGCCCAGCACGCCGGCCTCGGCGCAGTTGGGCGCGTCCTCCGGCGCCGGTGGCTCCGGGAACAGGCAGCGGTAGCACGGGGCTTCGCCGGGCCGGCGGCCGGCATCGAACACGCTCACCTGCCCCTCGAAACGGTGCACCGCGCCGTAGACCAGCGGCTTGCCGTGGCGCACGCAGGCGTCCGACAGCAGGTAGCGCACGGGGAAGTTGTCGGCACCGTCGATGACCACGTCCACGTCCCGCAGCAGCGCGTCCACGGTATCGACGGCGACGCGCACGCGATGCGGCTCGAGGCGCACGCGCGGGTTGAGCGCGGACAGCGCGGTCGCCGCCGATTCGACCTTGGCCAGGCCGATGCGCGCCTCGGTGTGCAAGACCTGGCGCTGCAGGTTGCTGCGGTCCACCACGTCGTCGTCGGCGATCACCAGCGTGCCCACGCCCGCGGCCGCGAGGTAGTACGCCGCGGGCGAGCCCAGGCCACCGGCACCGACCAGCAGCACCCTGGCCTGGGCGAGCCGGCGCTGGCCTTCGAGCCCGACCTGCGGCAGGCGCAGGTGGCGCGAATAGCGCTCGAGGAAATCGGCATCCTCGGCAGCGCCCGCCATCTCGGGCAGGCCGGCGCGGCGCCAGGCATCGAAGCCGCCGGCCACCGAGGCGAGCCGCGTGTAGCCGCGCGCCTGCAGGGCCTGCGCGGCCAACATCGAGCGGTAGCCGCCGGCGCAGATCAGCAGCAGCTCGGCCTGCGTATCGGGGGTGACGCGGGACGGATCGGCCTCGAGCATCGCGCGCGGAATCGGCAGCGCGCCCTCGGGCAGGCCCAGCGCGTGTTCGCCCGGCTCGCGCACGTCCACCAGCCGGCTGCCCTGCCCCATCCGGCGCAGCGCTTCGGCGGGGCTGATTTCCTCGATGGTCGCCATGCGCGCAGTCTAGCCGCGGCCGGGCGCGCAGGGCAGGCAGTCGACGACGTCGCCCACCGCGTACTCCCCTGCCCCTTCCGCCAGGTCGAGCAGCACGTCGTTGCCGGCCGCCGCGGCCAGGCGATGCGAACCCGTGGCGGCATCGGGCCAGGCGTGCAGCTGGCCGCCGGCATCGACTTCGAGGCGGCCGCGCATGAACTCGCGGCGCGATTGCTTCTTCGACACCGGCGCCGCGAGCCGGGCGCGCCAGCGCGGGCGTGGCTCGGCCCGGCCCGACAGGCCATCGAGCAGGGTGCGCCCGAGCGTGACGAAGCTCGCCAGCACCGACACCGGATTGCCCGGCAACCCCAGCACCCAGGCCTCGCCCAGGCGGCCGCAGAGCACGGGCATGCCGGGCTTCATGCGCACCTTCCAGAAATGCACTTCGCCGCGTTCGGCCAGCAGGGCCGGCAGGTGGTCCTTCTCGCCGGCGGAGACGCCGCCGCAGGTGATGACGATGTCGAAGGAGAAGGCGGCATCGGCAAGCGCCGCCGCGAGCACCGCGGGATCGTCGGGCAGGATCGGCCAGGCCACCGGCTCCAGGCCTTCGGCGACCAGCAGGGTCTGCAGCAGGGCGCGATTGCTGTCGTGCAGCTCGCCCGGCGCCAGCGGCTGGCCCGGCGGGCGCAGTTCGTCGCCGGTGGTGAACACGGCGACGGTCGGGCGCCGCGCGACGTCGAGCTCGGGCAGGCCGAGCGCGGCGGCCAGGCCGATGCGCGCGGGCGTGAGCACCTGGCCGGCGCGCAGCACGACCTCGCCGGCGCGTACGTCCTCGCCGGCGCGGCGCAGGTTCTCGCCCTCGCGCGGGAACGCGGTGGCGAACACGCGACCGTGCTCGATCCGCGCGTTCTCCTTCACCAGCACCGCCTGCGTGCCGGCCGGCAGCGGTGCGCCGGTGGTGATTCGGCACGCCTCGCCGTCGCCAAGGGCAAGGCCGCGGTCGGCGCCGGCGAACTGCTCGCCCACGAGGCCCCAGCCGCCTGCGCCGGCCTCCAGGCCGCGCAGCGCGTACCCATCCATCGCCGCGTTGTCGAAGCCCGGCAGCGGGATCGGCGCCACGACGTCGGCGGCCAGCACGCGCCCGAGCGCGCGCTGCAGCGGCACGCGCTCGGCCGGCAGGCGGCGCGCGGCGGCCAGGCGCGACAGCGTGGCGACGGCCTCGTCGAAGGAAAGCAGGGTCGGGAAATCGGTCATGGCATCGCGTCGAACAGTTCCGGGGTATTGGCGTTGCCGAGCACGTCCGGCGAGACGTCCAGCATCGCAGGCAGGAGCGGCGCCAGGGCGCGATGCACGGCCGCGTCTCCGGACGCCAGCGCGCGCCCGGCGGCATCGGCGAGTCGTGGCGCGGGCCAGAGGCCGAGCAAGGGCTGGAGCCCGGAGGCATCACGCACCCAGGCACCGCCCTGCCCCGTCATTGCGCAGAGGCGTGGAACGAGGTCAGCCGGCAGCGACAGCACGTCGACCGGCAGCAGCATCAGCCAGGGCGTGCGGCAGGCGCGTGAAAGCGCGGCGATGCCGGCCAGCGGGCCGGCGAAACCCGGCGTGGCATCGCGTACGCAGCGGAATCCCCGCGCCGTCCAGCGGGCATCCTCGTCGCGAACGCTGGCGAGGCGGTCGGCGAACGCATCCATCGGAAGTGCATCGAGCAGCCCGTCGACCAGGAAGCGCCCGCCACGCAGCAGCCAGGCCTTGTCGCGGCCCCCAAGGCGGCGGCCCTCGCCGCCGGCCAGCAGGCCCAGCGACAGGTCCGCCGGCGCGATCACTTGTTGCGCTTGACGTGCCGGATGAGGCGGCGCTTCTTGGCGACCTGCCGCTCGGTGAGCACGTTCTTCTTGCCCTCGTAGGGGTTCACGCCTTCCTTGAAGACGAACTTGACCGGCGTGCCGACCAGCTTGAAGCGCTTGCGGAAGAAGTTCTCGAGGTAGCGCTGGTAGCTGTCGGGCAGCGTGCGCAGGCGGCTGCCGTGCACCACGAAGGTCGGCGGGTTGCTGCCGCCCGGGTGCGCGAACTTCATCTTGGCGACGTGGCCGCGCACCACCGGCGGCGGGAAGGCCTGGTAGGCGATCTCGAGCGCCTTGGTCACTTCCGAGGTGCCGAACTCGCGCGTGGCGGAGGCATGCGCGCGGTGGATGGCCTTGAACAGCTCGCGCATGCCCGTGCCGTGCTTGGCCGAGATGGTGATGCGCTCGGCCCAGGCGCAGAAGGACAGCTTGCGATCGAGCATCGCCTGCACCTGCTCGCGCTGGTAGGTGCTTTGCCCGTCCCACTTGTTGATCGCCAGCACCAGCGCGCGCCCGGCCTCGAGCACGTGGCCCAGCACGGTGGCGTCCTGTTCGGTCACGCCTTCGGTGGCGTCGAGCATGACCACGGCGACCTGGCAGTGTTCGATCGCCTGCAGGGTCTTGAAGGCGCTGAACTTCTCCACCGCCTCCTCGACCTTGGAGCGGCGGCGCAGGCCGGCCGTGTCGATGAGCCGGTACTCGCGGCCGTCGCGCTCGAGGTCCACCGCGATCGAATCGCGCGTGGTGCCGGGCACGTCGGAGGCGATCATGCGTTCCTCGCCCAGCAGGCGGTTGACCAGCGTGGACTTGCCGACGTTCGGGCGGCCGATGAAGGCGATGCGGATGCGGTCCGGATCCTCCGACAGCACGGCGGCGTCACCGTCCTCCGGCAGCTCCGGCAGCACCTGCGCCAGCAGCTCGGGCACGCCGCGCTGGTGCGCCGCCGCCACCGGGATGACCTTCTCCACGCCGAAGGCCGCGAACTCCGCCAGCGCAGCCTGGACGTCCAGGCCGTCGGTCTTGTTCACGACCAGGAAGAAGCGGCGGCCGGTCTTGCGCAGAATCGCCAGGATCGCGTGGTCGAGCGTGGACGGGCCTTCGCGGCCATCCACGACGAACAGCACGAGGTCGGCCTCTTCGATCGCGGCGATCGACTGCTTCGCGGTCGCCCCGGCCAGGCCCTCCTCCTCGCCGGACAGGCCGCCGGTGTCGCAGAGCGCGAACGGACGACCCTCCTCGAGGCGGCAAATGCCGTAGTGGCGGTCGCGCGTCACGCCGGGCTCGTCGTGGACGAGGGCGTCGCGCGTGCGCGTGAGCGCGTTGAACAACGTGGACTTGCCGACGTTGGGCCTGCCGACGAGAGCGACCAATGGCAACACGTGGATCTCTCCGTCGAAGGCGCCGGGCACGCAGCCCGGCGCGGGAACCTCAGGGCAGGCGGTAGGCCGACATGCGGCCCTGGCTGCCGATCACGACCAGGGTGCCGTTGGCGGCGACCTGCGGGGTGCCGCGCACCGGCTCGCCGCGCTCGTGGCGCACGCGGCCGACCACGACGCCGTCGCTGGCGCGCACCCAGTGCAGCCAGCCTTCCACGTCACCGACCACCACGTAGTCACCCTGCACGGCGGCGGTGGTGAGCACGCGGCGCTGGAACACGTCCTGCTTCCACAGCGCGCTGCTGTTGGAGCGGTCCAGGGCCCAGATCGTGCCGCTGCCGTCACTGACCACGATGCGGTCGGACAGCAGGGCGACGCCCGCATGGCCACCGGCATCGCGCGCCCACAGCGGCTGGCCGTTGGCGCTGGCGATGGCCATGGTCTGGCCCTTGACGCTGCTGGCGTAGAGCTCCGAATAGCCCAGGGCCAGTTCGCCGTCGACGTCGGCCATGCGGTCGAGTTCGCTGCGGCCGTCGGGTTCGGCGACGCGCTGGGTCCAGGCCTCGGTGCCGTCCTGCGGGCGCAGGGCGACCACGCTGCCGTCGTCCAGGCCCAGGAACACCAGGTTGCCATCGGTGACCGGCGAGCCATTGCCGCGCACGTTCAGCGCGGGCACGCCGCGGTCGAACACCCAGCGACGGGTGCCGTCGGCGGCGTCGAGGCCGAAGGCGCGGCCGTCGTGGCTGCGCACGATGACGCGGTCACCGGCGACCAGCGGGGTCGCGGTGACTTCGCTGGTGACGCGGGCGCGCCAGCGCTCGGCGCCGGTCTCGGCATCGAGCGCGATCACTTCGCCGTTGCGGCCGCCGGCCACGACCAGGCCATTGCCCACGCCGGGGCCGCCGGACACGCCGCCCTCGATCGTCTTGCGGCGCCAGAACATCAGCAGGCTGCCGGACTTGCCGGTCTTGACGACCTCCGAGTCCCACAGCACGTCGCCGCTGTTGAGGTCGACCGCCAGCACGCGGCCCTCGTCGTTGGAGACGTACAGGCGCTCGCCGTCGATCGCCGCCTGGCGACGCAGGCCCTGGCGCTGCTGCTCGTCGCCGAGCTTGAGCGACCAGACCCGCTGGATCGCCAGCGATTCCTGCAGTTCGGGCAGCTCGGCCGGCCCGCGGGTCTTCTCGACGTCGCTGGTGAACAGGCCACGCAGGGTGCCGCAGCCCGCGAGGGCGAGCACGGACGCCGCCAGGATGAGGGTACGAACGCGCATTCGGTCAGGCCTCCGGCTCGCCGGCGGTCGGGCCGCCGGCATCGGTGAGTTTCATTTCGATCATCGGACGGTTCGGCGCGGCCTGGTCGAGCTGGGCCAGGGCCTGCTCGTAGGCGGCACGGGCGGCGTCGCGGCGGCCCAGGGCCATCTCGGCGTCGCCGCGCAGTTCGGCGGCGCTGGCCGGGTAATGGCTGGCGTCGCCGAGCGCGGCCACGCGGGTGAGCGCTTCCTCGTGGCGGCCCAGCACCAGCAGCACGCGCGCGGCGCGCAGGGTCAGCAGCTCGGCCAGGCCGGCATCCAGGCCCTCGCGGTCCACGCCGTCGAGCGTGGCCAGCGCCTCCTCGCCCTTGCCCTCGCCCACCTGCCTGGCGGCCAGGTTGAGCGCGACCAGCGCGGGATACGGGGTGCCGGCATGCGACTCGCGCAGGGACTGCGCGAAGGCCTCGGCCTTGTTCGCCTCGCCGGCTTCCAGGGCCTGGCTGAAGGCGAGGAACTCGCCCGCGGCGACGACCTTTTCGTTTTCCTGCTGGCCCTGCCACCACTGCCAGCCGCCCAGGGCACCCAGGCCCAGGGCCACGCCCATCACCAGCGAGCTGCCGTTGTTCTTCAACCAGGCGCGAACGCGTTCGCCCTGTTCGTGTTCGTCAATCTGGTCCATGCATCACTTCTTCGGGCCCGGCGCGGTGGCGGGCGGTGGGTCGGGGCGCGCGCGGCCCTCAGCGGGCCGGCGTCGCGATTTCGCCGCTGGAGGATACCGCAAAGCGCGCCACGTTCGCCGACCGGAACGGCGCGAGATCGACCGGGCGACCTGCGGCGTTCACCTGCACGGCGTCGGCATTGCCCAGCGTGATGCGCACGGCCTGGCCGGGCGCGTAGCGGCGCTGCTGGCCGGCGGCGACCAGGCCGCGTTCGATGCGCTGGCCGTCTTCGCCGAGCACCTCGATCCAGCTCTCGCCGCGGAACTCCAGCACCAGGCCGGTGCCGGAGGCCGGCGCCGGGACGATCGACGCCATCACGGCGTCGGGACCCGTGCTCGGCACCGCCGGCGGGGCGGACCCGGCAGCGGCGTCGGGCCGGGCGCCGGCATCGGCGTCGGCGCCGGCTTCGGTGCCGGCGTCCGAGGCCAGCGGCGCGGCGACGCTCAGGTCGGGCATGGACGGGTCCGCGCCCGGCGCCGCCGCGGCGACGTCGGCCGGTTCGGGCAGCGCCCCGGCCTCGCGCAGCACCGCATCGGGCTCGAGGGTCAGGGCGACCGGCCGTTCGGCGGCCTGGAAGTGGCGCACGACCAGCACGACCGGGACCACCAGCACGGCGGTCATCACCAGGTACACCAGGTTGCGCAGGCTGCGATCCAGCGTGTGGCGCATGCGCGAGCGCGAGGCCATCGTCACCAGTTTCGGCGCCGCGGCCCCGGTGGCGACCCGCTCGGCCAGCGAGGCCGGCAGGCCCAGCAGGCGCAGGTAGCTGCCCAGGTAGCTGCGCACGTAAAGCGGCGCGCCGAGGCGGGGCCAGTCCTCGCGCTCCATGGCCTCGACGATGGCCAGCGGCAGCTTGAGCTGCTGGCCGGCCTGCTCGAGGCTGAGACCGTTCTTTTCCCTCGCCCGCTTCAGCTGCAGGCCGATCGGGTCGTCGAACAAAGGCTGCTGGACGTCATCAAGGCTCATGGCTGGCGCGACCCCTCCGTCGCGGTCGGCGTGTGATCGGGAAACAGCTCGCGCAGGCGCTGGCGGTAGCGGGCGGCGGCCGTGGCGTCACCGGCGGCGGCCTCGATCTTCGCGCCCAGCTCGAGCAGGGCCGGCGTCGCCTCGCCCACGGCCTCCCGGCGCTGCAGGAAGGCGCGCGCTCCCATGGCATTGCCGAGCTCGAACTGGATTTCGGCCATCAGCGCCAGCGCGGCAGGATCCTCGGGCCGGGCGGCCAGGGCCTGGCGAAGGTCGGCCTCGGCCGCGGCCAGGTCGCCCGATCTCCGCGCGCACAGCGCCGCGTTGTAGAGCACCTGGGGACGGGTTTCGTTGAGCAGGTCGCCGATGGCGCGCTCGAACTGCGCCTTGGCCTCGGCGTGCTTGCCCTGCTCGCACAGCCAGACGGCATGAACGTTGAGGATGTCGCCGCGCTCGCCGCCGAGCCGGGCCGCGCGGGCGTAGTGCTCGCCGGCGCGGGCATCGGCGCCGAGGCGGGCCTGGATCAGGCCCATCACCACGTAGAGGTCGGGCGAATGCGGGTCGGACTCGAGGCCACGCTGGGCCCGGTCCATCGCCAGCTCCAACTTGCCGGCGTTGAGGTAGCTGTAGGCCAGGCGCAGGTTGGCCTGGCCGCGGTTGCTCATCTGGTCGGTGCGTGCGGCCTTCGGCTGGCTGGTCCCGGTCCCGGCGCAGCCGGCCAGGAAGGCGATCAGCAGCGGGATGAACAGGGCGCGCGTCAGCTTAGGCAGCATCCGATACTCCGTTCTGTTCGAGCTTGCGCTTGAATTCGGACTGGCGGCGGGTCCGGTCCATGACCTGGCCCTTGAGCTGGCCGCAGGCCGCGTCGATGTCGTCGCCGCGGGTGCGCCGCACCATGGTGAGCACGCCGGCGTCGAGCAGGATCTTCTGGAAGGCGCGGATCTCCGCTTCCCCGCTGCGCTCGAAGCGCGTACCCGGGAAGGGATTGAACGGGATCAGGTTGACCTTGGCCGCGTCCGCGTACTGCATGCGGTTCGAGAACGCCTTCATCAGCCGGGCCAGCTCGCGGGCGGTCGCGGGCGAATCGTTGACGCCCTTCATCAGGGTGTACTCGAAGGTCACCGAATCGCCCTTCTTCTTGCGCTGCAGGTAGCGCACGCAGGCGTCCATCAGTTCGGCGACCGGGTATTTCTTGTTCAGCGGGATCAGCTCGGTGCGCAGCGCGTCGTTGGGCGCGTGCAGCGACACGGCCAGGGCGACGTCGGATTCGACCGCCAGGCGGTCGATCATCGGCACCAGGCCCGAGGTGGACAGGGTGACGCGCTTGTTGGCGAGGCCGAAGCCCAGGTCGTCGCGCATCAGGCTCATCGCGCGCACGACGTTGTCGAAGTTCAGCAGCGGCTCGCCCATGCCCATCATCACGACGTTGGTGAGCTTGCGGTTGAGATGGGTCTTGTTGCCCAGGTGCTTCGAGGCCACCCACACCTGGCCGATGATCTCGGCGGTGCTGAGGTTGCGATTGAAGCCCTGGGTGGCGGTGGAGCAGAACTGGCAGTTCAGGCCGCAGCCGACCTGGCTGGACACGCACAGCGTGCCTCGGCCCTTGTCGGGGATGAAGACGGCCTCGATGGCATTGCCCGCGTCCATGCCCAGCAGCCACTTGTGGGTGCCGTCGGCGCTGGGCTTGTCGAACAGGACGTTGGGCGGGCGCACTTCGGCGTGCGCCTCGAGCTTGGCGCGCAGCGCCTTGCCCACGTCGGTCATCTGCGCGAAGTCGGTGACGTGCTGGTGGTAGATCCACTTCATCACCTGGTGGGCACGGAAGCGCTTCTCGCCGAGGGTTTCCTCGAAGAAGCGCTCCATGCCCGCGCGATCGAGGTCGAGCAGGTTCACCCGGGCCGGGCCGGCGGGCGCCGGCTCGACCTGCAGCGGGATGGACTTGTCGTTGGTCTCGATCACGACGGGGCCTTGGCTCAGCGCGGGCAGAGCTCGGTGGCCGCGAAGAAGTACGCGATCTCGATCGCGGCGTTCTCCAGGCTGTCCGAGCCGTGCACGGCGTTGGCGTCGATGGACTGGGCGAAGTCGGCGCGGATGGTGCCCGGCGCGGCGTCCTTCGGGTTGGTGGCGCCCATCAGCTCGCGGTTCTTCAGCACCGCGTTCTCGCCCTCGAGCACCTGGATCATCACCGGGCCGGAGGTCATGAACTCGACCAGCGCGTTGAAGAACGGACGCTCGCGGTGCACGGCGTAGAAACCTTCGGCTTCCTTGCGCGACAGGTGCTTCATCTTGGCGGCGACGACCTTCAGGCCGGCCTTCTCGAAGCGGGTGTAGATCTCGCCGATGACGTTCTTGGCGACCGCGTCGGGCTTGATGATGGAAATGGTGCGCTCCAGCGCCATGGTGCAACTCCGTGGTTTGAGGGGTTCCGGGAGCCGCGCAATCTAGCATGAAACCCTCGCCCGAACGAGGGTTTAGCGCATTTCCGTGAACATTTCCACAAGCATGGCCGGCGCCCTCCCCGGCCGGTCCCGCGGCGCCTTCGCCCCTGCGCTTGTTTCAATTGCCCATTTGACGACGGCGCCGGCCGGCGTATAGTCGCCAACACCCGTTTGAATCGAGCGCTGGCAGGCCATGACGACGACCCATTTCAACACCAAGGAACGCATCCTCGGCGCGGCCGAGGAGCTCTTCGCCCAGCATGGCTTCGCCGGCACCTCGCTGCGCCAGGTGACCAGCCGCGCCGACGTCAACATCGCCGCGGTGAACTACCACTTCGGCAGCAAGGAGAACCTGGTCAACGAGGTCTTCCGCCGCCGCATGGACGAGATGAGCGAGCGCCGCCTGGCCCTGCTGCGCACGGCCCAGGAGCGCAAGCCCGGCGACCTCGAGGCCATCCTGGCCGCCTTCATCGAGCCGCCCCTGGCCCTGACCCTGGACCGCCACGGCGGCTCGGCCTTCGTGCGCGTGCTGGCCCGGGCCTTCGCCGAGAAGAACGACCGCCTGCGCAAGTTCCTCTCCGACAACTACGGCCACGTGCTGCGCGAGTTCGCCAAGGCCATCGGCCAGGTCCTGCCCGGCCTGGGCAAGGAAGACCTGTACTGGCGCCTGGACTTCACCGCCGGCGCCCTGACCTACGCGATGGCCGACTTCGGCCTGATCAAGCGCCCGGCCGGGGTGTCCGAGAAGGCCCACTGCGAGAAGGCCGCCCAGGCCCTGATCCGCTTCGCCGCCGCCGGCCTGCGCGCCGACGGCTGACCGCTTCGTTTCCCCCGCTTCCCCACGGAGTCTCCCCATGCCGCAACTTCGCATCCGCAAGGTGGCCGTGCTCGGCGCCGGCGTGATGGGCGCGCAGATCGCCGCCCACCTCGTCAACGCCGGCGTCGACACGATCCTGTTCGACCTTCCCGCCAAGGAAGGCGCCCCGAACGGCATCGTCGACAAGGCCATCGCCAACCTCGGCAAGCTCTCGCCCTCGCCCCTGGCCAGCAAGTCGCTGGCGGCGGCGATCACGCCGGCCAACTACGACCAGCACCTGCACCTGCTCACGGGCTGCGACCTGATCATCGAGGCCATCGCCGAGCGCATGGACTGGAAGAAGGCGCTGTACGACCGCATCGAGGCCCACGTGGCCCCGCACGCGATCCTGGCCTCCAACACTTCCGGCTTGTCCATCAATGGCTTGGCCGAGGTTCTTCCGGAATCGCTTCACCACCGGTTCTGCGGCGTGCACTTCTTCAACCCGCCGCGCTACATGCACCTGGCCGAGCTGATCCCTTGCGCGAAGACCGACCGGGAAGTCCTTGAAGGACTTGAGACTTTCCTGGTCACGACCCTGGGCAAGGGGGTGGTCTACGCCAAGGACACGCCGAACTTCATCGGCAACCGCATCGGCGTGTTTTCCATCCTCTCCACCCTGCACCACACGGCCGCCTCGGGCCTGGGCTTCGACACCGTCGATGCCCTGACCGGTCCCCTGCTGGGCCGCCCGAAGTCGGCGACCTACCGCACCTCGGACGTGGTCGGCCTCGACACCATGGCCCACGTCATCAAGACCATGGCCGACACCCTGCCCGACGACCCCTGGCACCGGTACTTCAAGGCCCCGGAGTGGCTGCAGGCCCTGATCGCCAAGGGCGCCCTGGGCCAGAAGGCCGGCGCCGGCATCTTCATGAAGAAGGGCAAGGACATCGTGGTGCTGGACCTGAAGGCCCAGGACTACCGCCCGGCCACCGGCGAGGCGGACCCCGAGCTCGTCGAGATCCTCAAGCTCAAGGACCCGGCGCAGAAGTTCGCCCGCCTGCGCGCCAGCGAGCACCCGCAGGCGAAGTTCCTCTGGGCCCTGTTCCGCGACCTGTTCCACTACAGCGCCTACCACCTGGCGGCGATCGCCGAGACCGCGCGCGACGTGGACCTGGCCATCCGCTGGGGTTACGGCTGGGCGATGGGCCCGTTCGAGACCTGGCAGGCGGCCGGCTGGAAGCAGGTGGCCGAGTGGATCGCCGAGGACATCGTGGCCGGCAAGGCCATGTCCAGCGCGCCCCTGCCCGACTGGGTCTTCGATGGCCGCGACGGCGTGCACGGTGCCGGCGGCAGCTTCAGCCCGGCCAAGGGCTCGGCCCAGCCGCGCTCCACGCTGGCGGTCTATTCGCGCCAGCGCTTCCCGGATCCGGTGCTGGGCGAGCGCGCCCCGGCCGGCGAGACCGTGTTCGAGACCGATGCGGTGCGGATGTGGCATGACGGCGACGGCGTCGCGGTGCTTGGCTTCAAGACCAAGATGAACACCGTCTCGGACGGCGTGCTGGCCGGCATCCAGCAGGCCATCGACGTGGCCGAGAAGGACTTCCATGGCCTGGTGCTGTGGCAGTCGAAGGAGCCGTTTTCGGCCGGCGCCGACCTCAGCGGCGCCATGGCCTCGCTGCAGGCCGGCAAGCTGGCCGAGTTCGAGGCGATGGTGAAGACCTTCCAGGCCACCAGCCAGCGCATCAAGTACGCGCTGGTGCCGGTGGTCGCGGCGGTGCGCGGCATGGCCCTGGGCGGCGGCTGCGAGTTCCAGATGCACTCGGCCCGCACCGTGATGGCGCTCGAGAGCTACATCGGCCTGGTCGAGGCCGGCGTGGGCCTGCTGCCCGCGGGCGGCGGCCTGAAGGAGATCGCCGTGCGCGCCTCGGCGGCGGCCGGCCCGGGCGGCGACGTGTTCGCGGCGCTCAAGCCCTACTTCGAGACCGTGGCGATGGGCAAGGTCTCCGCCTCGGCGCTGGAGGCCAAGGAGCTGAAGCTGGCCCGCGAGGGCGATGGGGTGGTGTTCAATGCCTACGAGCTGCTGCACGTGGCCAAGGCCCAGGTGCGCGCGCTGGCCGAGTCCGGCTACCGCCCGCCCCTGCCCGCCCGCCAGGTGCAGGTGGCCGGCGACGTCGGCATCGCCACCTTCCGCATGATGCTGGAGAACATGCGCGAGGGCCGCTTCATCTCCGACCACGACTACGAGGTCAGCAGGCGCATCGCCACCGTGATGTGCGGCGGCGAGGTGGACCGCGGCGCGATCGTGGACGAGGACTGGCTGCTGGCCCTGGAGCGCGAGCACTTCATCGCGCTGGCCCAGATGCCCAAGACGCAGGAGCGCATCCTGCACACCCTCAAGACCGGCAAGCCGCTGCGCAACTGAGCGACGAGGACATTCCCATGAGCAAGCAGATCCAGGACGCCTACATCGTCGCCGCCACCCGCACCCCGGTGGGCAAGGCCCCGCGCGGCGTCTTCCGCAACACCCGCCCCGACGACCTGCTCGCGCACGTGCTGCGCGAAGTGGTCGCCCAGACCCCGGGCATCGACACCTCGCGCATCGACGACGCCATCATCGGCTGCGCCATGCCCGAGGGCGAGCAAGGCATGAACGTGGCGCGCATCGGCGTGCTGCTGGCCGGCCTGCCCAACACCGTGGCCGCGCAGACCATCAACCGCTTCTGCTCCTCGGGCCTGCAGGCCGTGGCGCTGGCGGCCGACCGCATCCGCCTGGGCGAAGCCGACCTGGTGCTGGCCGGCGGCACCGAGTCGATGTCGATGGTGCCGATGATGGGCAACAAGGTGGCGCTGGCCCCGTCGGTGTTCGAACGCGGCGAGAACGTCGCGATCGCCTACGGCATGGGCATCACCGCCGAGAAGGTCGCCGAGGAATGGAAGGTCAGCCGCGAGGACCAGGACGCCTTCGCCCTCGCCTCCCACCAGAAGGCGCTGGCCGCGCAGGCCGCCGGCGAATTCGCCGCCGAGATCTCGCCCTATCGCGTCGTTTCGCGCCAGCCCGTGCTGGGCGGCAACACCGTCAAGCTGCGTGACATGGTGGTGTCCCAGGACGAGGGCCCGCGCGCCGACACCAGCCTCGAGGGCCTGGCCAAGCTGCGCCCGGTGTTCCGCAATGGCGGCAGCGTGACCGCGGGCACCTCCTCGCAGATGTCCGACGGCGCCGCCGCGGTGATGCTGGCCTCCGAGCAGGCGATCAAGGACTACGGCCTGACGCCGCTGGCCCGCTTCGTCGGCTTCTCGGTGGCGGGCGTGCGCCCGGAGGTGATGGGCATCGGCCCGATCGCCGCGATCCCGAAGGTGCTCAGGCAGGCCGGCCTGACGCAGGACCAGATCGACTGGATCGAGCTCAACGAGGCCTTCGCCGCCCAGGCGCTCGCCGTCATCCGCACCTGCGGCCTGGACCCGGCGAAGGTCAATCCGCTGGGCGGCGCGATCGCCCTGGGCCATCCGCTGGGCGCCACCGGCGCGATCCGCACCGCGACGATCGTGCACGGCCTGCGCCGCCGGAAGCAGAAGTACGGCATGGTCACCATGTGCATCGGCACCGGCATGGGCGCCGCGGGCATCATCGAAGCCCTCTGACCGCCCTGCCCTTGGACCTGGAAACCCCCGGGTAACCGGGGGTTTCTTTTTGGGCGGTCAGGCCAGGCGCGTACCGTCGGGGACCGGGCGTTCGAGGGCGGTCAGGACCACGCCCTCGTCGGTGGGGAAGCCCGTGAGCAGGAACTCGGAAATGAAGGGCCCGACCTGCTTGGGCGGGAAGTTGATGACGCCGACGACCTGGCGGCCGACCAGCTGCTCCGCCGTGTAGAGCGACACGACCTGCGCGCTGGTCTTCTTCACGCCGTGCGGCCCGAAATCCACCCACAGCTTCCAGGCCGGCTTGCGCGCCTCCGGGAAGGACTCGACCTTCAGCACGGTGCCGGCGCACAGCCAGACCTTCCCGAACTCCGGCCACGACAGCACCGGCATCGATTCTTCGTTCATGCGCCCCGCTCCGTCCAGTCCTTCCAGGCATCGCGCGCCTGCAGCCACCAGTAGCTGAGCTGGGCACCGAGGAACCCGGCGGGCTTGAGCGCCGAAACCAGGCCGTAGTCGGCGAACTCGCGCCAGCGCGGATCGCCCTCGGCGATCGCGGCCGCCAGCACCTCGCCGGCGAAGGTGGTCGGGGCGACGCCGTGGCCGCCGAAGGCCTGGGCCACCCACAGCCCGGACTCGACCTGGCCGACCTGCGGCATCTCGTGCCGCGCGTAGCTCATCAGGCCGGACCAGGCATGCTCCACGCGCACGCCGGCGAGCGAGGGGAACACCCGCGCGAGGTCGCGCCGCAGCAGGCGCTGCACCGCCGCCGGCGACCGGTCGCGCACCGAGATGCGACCGCCCCAGAGCAGCCGGTCGTCGGGCGTGCGCCGGTAGTAGTCGAAGGCGAAGCGGGTGTCGTAGACGGCGGCGCGGCCGGGCAGCACCGCGTCCAGGCGCTCCCCGATCGGTTCGGTCGCCATCACGTAGGTGGCGATGGGCAGCACGCCGGCGTCCACCTCGCGGCGCAGGCCGGCCAGGTAGCCGCCGCAGGCCAGCACCGCCTGCGCGGCGCGCACCTCGCCCGCGGGGGTGGCCACGCGCCAGCCGGCGCCGTCGCGGCGCAGGCCCGTCGCCGGCGTGCCTTCGTGCACGGCCACGCCGGCCGCTTCCGCCGCGGCGGCAAGGCCGCGCGCATAGGCCAGCGGGTTGAAATGCAGGGCATTGCGCTCGAACAGGCCCTCGGAATAGCGCTCGCTGCGCACGTGGGCGCGCAGCGCCCCGCGGTCGAGCCAGTCCCAGTGAACGCCGTAGTGCTCGGCGAGCAGGCGCTGGCGCGCGCGCAGCGGCGCCGGGTCGCGGAACCAGTTGGCCCAGACCACCCCGGCATCCGTGTGCTGGCAGGCGATGCCATGGCGGGCGATGCGCGCGCGGATCAGCTCGACCGCCGACACCGTGCCGCGGTAAAGCGCCTTCGCGCGCGAGGGTCCGAGCTCGTCGAGCAGGGCCTGCTCGCCGCGCGAGAAGCCGCCGAACACGAAGCCGCCGTTGCGGCCCGAGGCGCCATGCCCCAGCGCCTGCGCCTCCAGCAGCACGACGTCGCGCACCCCGCGCTCGGCCAGGCCCAGGGCCGTGTTCAGGCCGGCGAAGCCGCCACCGACGATGCACACCGCCGCGTCCCGCGGCCCGGACAGGGCGGGCCGCGGCGGGATCGCCGGCAGGCTGGCCTGGTAGTAGTCGGGAACCTGCATGCGGATCAGCGCGCGGCGGCGAAGGGCTCGTCGGCTTCGTCGCCGGCCGGCCGGTACTCGGGGACGGCCTCGCGCAGCAGGCCGTCCAGGCCGCCCTGCCCGCCCGGGTCGCGCAGCAGCGCATCGAGCCGTTCAAGCTGGCCGAGCACCTGCGCGGCCTGCAGCGGCCGCGGCGCCGCGCGCAGGATGCGCGGATGCCGGGTGCGCTGGTAGCGTTCGCCCGGGTCGAACAGCAGCTCGTGCAGCTTCTCGCCCGGGCGCAGGCCGGTATAGGTGACCGCGATGTCGATGCCCGGGCGTTTGCCGCTGAGCCGGATCATCTGCTCGGCCAGTTCGCGGATGGCCACCGGCCGGCCCATGTCCAGTGCGTACACCGCCGGCGGCGCCTCGTTGAGGCTCACCGAATGCAGGATCAGCTGGCAGGCCTCCGGAATGGTCATGAAGAAGCGCGTCACTTCCGGGTGGGTCACCGTGACCGGTCCGCCGGCGGCGATCTGGCGACGGAACAGCGGCACCACGCTGCCGGCCGAATCGAGCACGTTGCCGAAGCGCACCACCGACAGGTGCACGCCGTTGCCCTCGAACACGGCCTGGCAGGCCAGCTCGGCGAAGCGCTTGCTGGCGCCCAGCACGTTGACGGGGCAGATCGCCTTGTCGGTGGAGATCAGCACGAAATGCCCGACCTTCGCGGCCCGGCAGGCCCGCGCCAGGGTGGCGCTGCCCGCGACGTTGTTGCGCAGGGCCTCGCGCAGCTGCGCCTGCAGCAGCGGCACCTGCTTGCAGGCCGCGGCATGGAAGACGACATCGGCGCCACCCTCGAGCGCCAGCGCGCAGGCGACCGGGTCGCCGCAGTCGGCCAGCCAGGGCACGACCTGCACCGCGGGGAAATCGCGCGCCAGCTCGGTGGCGACCTCGTCGAGCGGCAGCTCGGCCCGCTCGAACAGCACCAGGCGGGCCACGCCGGCCGCGGCGCACTGGCGCGCCAGCTCCGAGCCGATCGAGCCGCCCGCGCCGGTGACCACGACCCGCCGTCCGGCGAGGGTCGCCGAGGGCGGGTCGAACTGCACCTGCGCCCGGCCCAGCAGGTCCTCGATGCGCACTTCGCTCAGGGCCAGCCGGCGGCCCCGGCCCTCGAGCATGTCCGACAGCCGCGAGACCATCCGGAACGGCAGGCCGGTCTCGTCGCACAGGCTGACCACGCGCTGCATCTCGACCGCGCTGGCCGAGGGCATGGCAATGACCAGCAGCTGCGGCGCCGTTTCCTGGGCGATATAGGGCAGCTCGTCGAGCGTGCCCAGCACCGGCACGCCCTGCAGCTTGGCGCCGCGCAGCGCCGGGTTGTCGTCGAGCAGGCCCACCGGCTGGTAGCGGCCCTCGCTGCGCAAGTCGCGCAGCAGGTGCTCGCCGGTGCGGCCGGCGCCGAGCACCAGCACGCGCAGGGACTCGCCGCGGCGCAGCGATTCGCGGTGGTCCTTCCACATCCGGTACAGCAGGCGCGGCGTGCCCAGCAGCAGCACGATCACCACCGGGTACGGGAACAGCACGCGCCGCGGCACGTCGGCCAGCTGGCCGACCAGGAAGAGCGCGGCGACGATCAGCAGCGCCCCCGCCAGGGCCGCGCGCACGAGGTTGGCCAGGTCAGGCAGGCTGGCGAAGCGCCAGAGGCCGCGGTAGAGGCCCGACAGGCGCAGCACCAGGCCCTGGACGACCAGGGCGATGCCCAGCTCGAGCGCCAGCGAGGGCGCGGGCGGCGCGCCGGCCATGCTGGCCAGCCAGCGCAGGCCCAGCCAGGCCACCGCCACCATCACCAGGTCGTGCAGCACGACAAGCAGGCGCGGCAGCACCACGGACACCGACGGCATCATCGCCACGCCCTAGCCCGCCTTTCGCGCGACGCGCGGCCAGGCGCGCCCGAGCCCGAGCCGCAGCGCCAGCGTGGCCACGTACCAGGCCAGCACCGCGAACGGCGCGCGCGCGGCGTCGTCGGAGAAATACGCCACCAGGCCGAGGCCCGCGCCGCTCCAGGCCGCATAGCCCAGGCAGACCGCGAGGTGGCCATGGCCGTGCGCGATGGCGCGCTGGTAGAGGTGTTCGCGATGCGCCCGCCACAGCGGCTGCAGGCGCATTGCCCGCGAAGCGAGGGTCACGCCCACGTCCACCAGCACCGCCGCGGGCGCCACCAGCGCCAGCACCGGCCCGGGCGCACGGCCGTCGAACACCAGCAACAGGGTCGCGGCGACGGCGTAGCCGAGTGCATGGCTGCCGACGTCGCCCAGGAACACGCGGGCAACCGGCAGGTTCATCGGCAGGAAGCCCAGGCAGGCCGCGGCCAGGACGAGGCCGAGCCAGGCGCCGGGCGTGCCGGCCCCGGCGAGCACGGCGGCGGCGAGGCCGGCGAGCAGGGCCTGGCTGGCGGCGAGGCCATGGCTGCCGTCGATGAAGTTCCAGGCGTTGACCAGCAACAGGATGAAGCCCAGCGCGACCAGGAAGGCCGGCCAGCCCTCGCCGCCGGCGATCAGCACCGGCAGCGCCTGCGCCAGCGGCAGCGCGCCGGCAAGCTGGCCCAGCGCCTTGGCCCAGGCCGGCATCGGCGCGAGGTCGTCGCGCAGGCCGATGGCGGCGGTGAGCAGCAGGCCCAGGGCGAAGGGAATCGCCAGCTCGCCCAGGGCGGGCGCGGCGACCAACAGCACCAGGGCGATGCCGATGCCACCGCCGCGCGGGGTCGGATCCGCGTGCAGGCGGCGGTCCTCGCCCGGCGAGTCCACGACGCCGCGCCGCAGCGCCCACTGGCGCCAGCCACGCGCGCCCAGAAAGGCCAGCACGGCCGCCACTCCCAGCGACAGGGCCAGCACGCCGGTCTCCAGCGGGCTCATTCGGTGACCGCCCCGTGCACGGGCTTGATGCTGCCCCAGTTCTTGCAACCCGGGCACTGCCAATGGTGGGCGCGCGTGCCGAAGCCGCAGCGCTGGCAGCGATAGCCGGGCGTACGCACCAGCATCTGCTCGGTGATCTGCTTGAGGGTGCGCAGGGTCGTCGCCGGGTCGCTCTCGGGGTCCTTGAGGCTCAGTTCGATGTAGGCCGCCTCGCCGCGCACGGAAGGCCGCTGGCGCAGCTGGGCCGAGAGGAAGCGCAGCGCGGCGGCGTTGCCCTCCTCCCGCTGCAGCATGCGCGCCAGCGCCAGCACCGGCGACACGCCCGGGTAGTGCTCGATCATTTCCTTGAGGAAGCCGCGGGCCCGGTCCGGCTCGCCGCGGCGTTCGTAACAGGCCAGCAGCGGCTCGAGGATCTCGGGCAGGAACTCGATGTCGTGCCGGGCCACGCGCTCGAAGGCGCGGATGGCGGCGGCGTCGTTGCCCTGCGCCACTTCCAGGCGGCCCTCGACCAGGCCCGCGCGCACGCTGTGGCTGTCGGCGGCGTAGGCCTCGGCCAGGTGCGCGCGCGCGGCCTCGGCATGGCCGGCCAGGCGGGCCTTCTCGGCCAGTTCGCAGTGGAACTGCGCGACCAGCTTGCCCATGGGTTCGCCGCTGGCCGATTCGTACTGGCGGGCATGTTCGATCGCCTTGCCCCAGTCGCGTTCGGCCTGGTAGATCGAGATCAGGTGCTTGAGCGCCTGCGGCGCCAGCACGCCCATGCGCACCAGGTCGGTGAACAGGGTTTCGGCGCGGTCGAGCAGGCCGGCGCGCATGTAGTCCTCGCCCAGCGCCAGCACCGCGCGGGTCTTCTGCTCGTCGCTCAGGCCGGGGCGCGCGACCAGGCTCTGGTGCAGGCGGATGGCGCGGTCGACCTCGCCGCGCCGGCGGAACAGGTGGCCGAGCGCGAACTGGGTCTCGACCGTGTCCTTGTCCACGGCGGCGATCTGCAGGAAGACCTCGATGGCCTTGTCCTGCTGCTCGTTGAGCAGGTAGTTCAGGCCGCGGAAATAGGTATTGGACAGGCGCGACACGCGCGCGCCGCCCTTGCGCTCGCCACCGCGCCGGCCGGCCAGCCAGCCGGTGGCCGCGGCGACGGGCAGCAGCAGGAACAGCCAGGCGATTTCAGTCATGGCCTTCGGACGGAGGCGGCGAAGCGTCGCGGCGTTCGGCGCGCAGGCGACGGCGCATCGGCCAGACCACGCCGGCCAGCAGCACCAGGCCGGCGAGCACGGCACCCGCGAGCACCGCCAGCAGCAGTGCGGCGCCGAGGAAGGTGTCGACGGACGCGAAGCCCAGGTCGACGCGGACCGGGTCGCGGTTGAGCGCGCTGAACAGCACGCCCAGCAGGACGAACAGCAAGGCCAGGAAGGCTTTGGTCAGGCGCATCCGCTCGGGGTCCTGTGGAAGGGGCCCGGGAAGCTTAGCCCAGTGGCGAGCGCGGGGTTCAGTCCTCGTCGCTGGACGACGACGGGGTCGACGGGGCCTGGCCCGCGTTGACGCGGTCGCGCAGTTCCTTGCCCGGCTTGAAGTGCGGGACGTACTTGCCCGGCAGCGCCACCGACTCCCCGGTCTTGGGGTTGCGGCCCAGGCGCGGCGGGCGGAAATGCAGGGAGAAGCTGCCGAAGCCGCGGATCTCGATGCGCTCGCCCTGGGTCAGCGCGCCGCTCATCATCTCGAGCAGGGTCTTGACGGCGAGGTCCACGTCGTCGGCCTTCAGATGGCCCTGGCGACGGGACAGCACTTCGATCAGTTCGGACTTGGTCATCTCCGGACGGTCCTCTCGGCGGTTCGGTGGAAGCGACGTGGCCCGGGATTCCTCCCCCGGGCCACGCGCCTTGTCGCGGGGCTTACTCGCCCTTGTTCAGCTGCTCGCGCAGCAGGGCGCCCAGCTTGGTGGTGCCGGCGGACGCGTCGGAGGCCTTGTTGACCTCGGCCAGGGTGTCGGCCAGCTCGGCCTCGTCCTTGGCGCGGATCGAGAGCTGCATGGTGCGGCCCTTGCGGTCCATGCCCATGTACTTGGCCTCGACCTTGTCGCCCACCTTCAGGTACTGGGTGGCGTCCTCGACGCGCTCCTTGGCGATGTCGTTGGCGCGGATGTAGCCCTCGACGCCGCCCTCGAGCTCGATGGTGGCGCCGCGCGCGTCGACTTCCTTGACCACGCCGTTGACGATCGAGCCCTTCTGGGTGCCGGCCATGTACTGGCCCACCGGGTCCTGCTCGAGCTGCTTGATGCCCAGGGAGATGCGTTCGCGCTCCGGGTCGACGGCCAGCACGACCGCCTCGACGGTGTCGCCCTTCTTGAAGTTGCGCACCACGTCCTCGCCCGTGGTGTTCCACGAGATGTCGGACAGGTGGACCAGGCCGTCGATGCCGCCGTCCAGGCCGATGAAGATGCCGAAGTCGGTGATCGACTTGATCTGGCCGGACACCTTGTCGCCCTTCTTGTGCAGGGCCGAGAAGGCCTCCCACGGGTTCGGGGTGCACTGCTTGATGCCCAGCGAGATGCGGCGGCGCTCGCCGTCGACGTCCAGGACCATCACCTCGAGCTCGTCGCCCAGCTGGACGACCTTCGACGGGTTGACGTTCTTGTTGGTCCAGTCCATCTCGGACACGTGCACCAGGCCCTCGACGCCCGGCTCGATCTCGACGAACGCACCGTAATCGGTGACGTTGGAGACCTTGCCGAACAGGCGCGAACCGGTCGGGTAGCGGCGGGCGATGTTGTCCCACGGATCGTCGCCCAGCTGCTTGAGGCCCAGCGAGACGCGGTTGCGCTCGCGGTCGAACTTCAGCACGCGCACGTCGAGCTCGTCGCCGACGTTGACCACCTCGGACGGGTGGCGAACGCGCTTCCAGGCCATGTCGGTGATGTGCAGCAGGCCGTCGATGCCGCCCAGGTCCACGAACGCGCCGTAGTCGGTGAGGTTCTTGACCACGCCCTTGATGATGGCGCCTTCCTGCAGGCGCTCCATCAGCTGCTCGCGCTCGACGCTCGACTCGGACTCGACCACCGCGCGGCGGGAGACGACGACGTTGTTGCGCTTGCGGTCGAGCTTGATGATCTTGAACTCGAGTTCCTTGCCCTCGAGGTAGCCCGGGTCGCGGACCGGACGGACGTCGACCAGCGAGCCCGGCAGGAACGCGCGCACGTCGCGGATGTCGACGGTGAAGCCGCCCTTGACCTTGCCGGAGATGCGGCCGGTGACGATCTCGCCGGCTTCCATGGAAGCCTCGAGCTCGTCCCACACCATGGCGCGCTTGGCCTTCTCGCGCGAGAGCACGGTCTCGCCGAAGCCGTTCTCGAGGTACTCCAGCGCCACCTTGACGGTGTCGCCGACGGCGACCTCGATGTCGCCCGCGTCGGTACGGAACTGCTCGATGGGGATGATGCCTTCCGACTTCAGGCCGGCATTGATGACGACCACGTCGGAGCGCACCTCGACCACGATGCCGGAGACGATGGCGCCCGGCTTGAGCTTGGAGAGGGCGCTCTGGCTCTGCTCGAACAGTTCAGCGAAAGATTCAGTCATTGTTGGATACTCGGTTGGACACACGGGCCGCGGCTCCGCCGCGGCCCACCTGTTGGCGCTTGCGCGCGTGGATGGACGATGCCGCGCCTTCGGGCGCGGCGGTTGGCCTGCGTCTGGAAACGGCCCCGGTCGGGGCGCGGTGCGCCGGGTGGACTAGCCGTGCCGGGCCCGGAACTTTTCCGGGAGCACCGACAGGACGTGCTCGACCACTTCGGAGATCGGCGTGCCGGTGGAGTCCACGACGACCGCGTCTTGCGCGGGCTTCAGGGGCGCCACCGACCGGCTCGCATCGCGCTCGTCGCGAGCGGCGATTTCGTTCAGCAGGCCGGCAAGGGTAACGGAAACCCCTTTTTCCTTCAACTGCTTATAGCGCCTCCTGGCCCGTTCCTCGGCGCTGGCGGTCAGGAAGACCTTGTACGGGGCGTCGGGGAAGATGACCGTGCCCATGTCCCGGCCGTCGGCGACCAGGCCCGGGGCCCGGCGGAAGCCGTGCTGCAGGTCCACCAGGGCCGCCCGGACCGGCGGGTGCGCGGCGATGGCCGACGCGGCCGCGCCGGCGGTTTCGGTGCGCAGCTGGCGGGTGGCGTCCTTGCCGTTGACGATGACGTGGGGTTCGCCCTCCCCGGCCGTCTCGAAGCGGATTTCGGTGCGGGCGGCGCATTGGGCCACGGCCTCGGGGTCGCTCAGGTCCACCCCCTCCCAGGCCGCGGCCAGGCCGACGGCGCGGTAGATCGCCCCCGAGTCCAGGTAGTGCCAGCCCAGGCGCTCGGCCACGGCCCGGCTGATGGTGCCCTTGCCGGAGCCGGAGGGCCCATCGATGGTCAACACGGGGATCTTCGCCATGGCCACGAGTCTAACCGAAGGCCTCAGCGGGCCGCCGCCTCGCGCAGGCCGAAGCCCGCGCCCGCGGCCAGGCCGACGAAGCCGGGGAAGGAGGTCGCGACGTTCGCGCAATCGCGGATGCGCACTTCGCCCGAGGCGCGCTGCGCGGCGATCGCCAGGCTCATCGCGATGCGGTGGTCGCCCAGGCTGTCGGCCTCGCCGCCGTGCAGCCGGCCGCCCTCGATCACCGCGCCGTCCGGGGTCTCGTCGATGCGCGCCCCCAGGGACCGCAGCGCGGTCGCCATGGCGGCGATGCGGTCGGACTCCTTCACCCGCAGCTCGGCCGCGCCGCTCACCACCGTTCGGCCCTCGGCCAGGGCGGCGGCCGCGAACAGGGCCGGGAATTCGTCGATCATGTCGGGCACCCAGGCTTCGGGCACCTCGATGCCGCGCAGGCGGGCGTGGCGCACGCGCAGGTCGGCCACCGGCTCGCCGCCCTGCTCGCCCGCCGGCTCCACCGTAATGTCGGCGCCCATCGCCTGAAGCGCCTGCAGCAGGCCGGTGCGGCGCGGGTTCATGCCGACGCGGCGCAAGCGCAGGTCGCTGCCGGGCACCACGCTGGCGGCCACCAGGAAGAAGGCCGCCGAGGAAAAATCCGCGGGCACCGCGACCTCGGCCGCGCGCAGCCGGTGGCCGCCCGACAGCACGGCCTGGCCCGGCGAAAACCGGATCGGCCAGCCGAAGGCCGCCAGCATGCGCTCGGTGTAGTCCCGGGTCGGGTGCGGTTCGCGCACCCGGGTCTCGCCGCGGGCGTAAAGGCCCGCGAGGAGGACCGCCGACTTCACCTGGGCGCTGGCGACAGGCAATTCAAAATCAATGCCTTGCAGAACATTATTCCCGTGAATTGTCAGCGGTGGCAGGCCGCCCGGCGCGGTGTCGATGCGGGCGCCCATGCGCCGCAGGGGGTCGACGACCCGGTTCATGGGCCGGCGCGACAGCGAGGCATCGCCGACCAGCGTGCTGTCGAAGCCCTGGCCCGCCAGCACGCCGGCCAGCAGGCGCATGCCGGTGCCGGCGTTGCCGCAATCGAGCGGGCCTTCGGCCGGCCGCAGCCCGTGCAGGCCGACGCCATGCATCTGGCGCTCGCCCGGGCCCGGGGCCTCGATGCGCACACCCAACCGCGCGAAGATGGCCGCGGTCGCCCGGGTGTCCTCGCCCTCCAGGAAGCCCGTGACCCGCGTGACGCCCTCGGCCAGCGCGCCCAGCATCACCGCCCGGTGCGAGACCGACTTGTCGCCGGGCACCGACAACTCGCCGCGCAGCGGGCCGCCCTCGCCCGCCAGCCAGTCCAGGCGCGTCGCGCCGCCGGATCCGCCACTCATTCCATCACCTCGTCCAGGGCCTGCAGCAGGCGCCGGTTCTCGTCGCGGGTGCCCACGGTCAGGCGCAGGCAGGTCGGCAGTCCGTAGCCGGCCATGGGCCGCGGCACCACGCCGCGCGCGACCAGTCCGGCTTCGACCGGGCCGGCCGGATGGTCGAAATCCACCAGCAGGAAATTCGCCTGCGAGGGGCCGACCGCCAGCCCGCGGGCCCGCAGCGCGTCCGACAGCGCTTCGCGCTCGGCGGCGTTGGTGCGGCGGACCCAGGCCAGGTGGTCGCGGTCGCCTAGGGCCGCCTCGCAGGCGGCCAGGCCGGGGCCGTTGGCGTTGAAGGATTCGCGCAGCCGCTCGAGCACCGCCACCAGCCCCGGATGGCCCACGAGGTAGCCGATGCGCAGCCCGGCCAGGCCGTGGGCCTTGGAGAAGGTGCGGGTGACGACCAGGTTTGGATGCCGGCCCCGGAGCTCGAGCGCGCTGCCCAGGCCGGGGTCGGTGGCGTACTCGTGGTAGGCCTCGTCGACGACCACGATCACCTCGCGCGGCACCGCCCCGAGCAGGCGCGCGAGTTCGTCGCGCCCCATCCAGGTGCCGGTCGGGTTGTTCGGATTGGCGAGGTAGAGCAGCGCCGTGTCCGGGCCGGTCGCCGCCGCCAGCGCCGCGGCATCGTGGCCACGCGGCATGGCATGCCCGCGGGGAAGCGCCGGCGCGCGCACGTGCGGCGCACCGGCCGCGGCGGCGGCCAGGCCATACACCGCGAATCCGTAAACGGACGAGACCACGCCCCGGCCCGGACCCGCGAAGGCCTGGGCCAGCATCATCAGCAGCTCATGCGAGCCGTTGCCCAGCATCAGCGCGTCGGCCGGCACCCCATGCAGGGCCGACAGCGCCCGCTTCAGGCCCCCACCGAGCGGATCCGGGTAGCGGTGCAGCGAATGCAGGGTGTCGAGCACGGCCGCGCGCGCGGCGGGGCCCGGGCCGTGGCTGTTCTCGTTGGACCCAAGCTCGACCAGCCTGCCCGCCGGCCAGCGCGCCCGCAGCGCCACGATGTCCAGGCCCGGGTCGTAGGCCTTGAGCCCGCGCAGCGCGGGCTGGGCCAGGGCCTCGAAATCCAGGTCCGCCATGGTCAGAGCAGGGCCACCGGGTAGGCGCCGAGCACGCGCACGTCGGTGGCGTACTCGCCCAGCTCGGCCAGGGCCGCGGCCACCGGCGGATCCTCGGCGTGACCGCTGACGTCGATGAAGAAGGCGTACTGCCAGCGGCCAGTGTGGGCCGGGCGGGACTCGATGCGGTTCATGCTCACGCCGTGCCGGGCGAAGGGGCTGAGCACGCCGTACAGCGCGCCGGGCTGGTCGCGCACGAATACCAGCAGGGACGTGCGGTCGTGGCCGCTGGGCGGCAGCAGGCCGCGGCCCAGCACGAGGAATCGGGTGGTGTTGTCGGGCCGGTCCTCGATCGGGCCGGCGACCACCTTCAGGCCGTACACGTGGCCGGCGTTCTCGCCGGCGATGGCCGCGGCGTCGTCGGCGGTCCGGGCGCGGCGCGCGGCCTCGGCATTGCTCGACACCGCCAGCTTCTCGGCCTTCGGCAGGTGCTGGCGCAACCAGGCCTTGCACTGGGCCAGCGAGAGCGCATGCGAATACACCCGGTCGATGTCCTCGATCCGGCCGGTGCGCGACATCAGGTACTGGTGCACCGCCAGCTCGACCTCGCCGCAGATGCGCAGCGGCGAGGTCAGGAACATGTCCAGCGTGGACTGGATGGTGCCCTGCCCCGAGTTCTCCACCGGGACCACGCCGAAGTCGGCGTGGCCGGCCTCGACCTCCTGGAACACCTCCTCGACGCTGCCCAAGGGCAGGCCCGTGGCCGAGTGGCCGAAGTGCTTGTGCAGGGCCTGCTGCGAGAAGGTGCCCTCGGGCCCGAGGAAGCCGACCTTGAGCGGCTCCTGCTGGGCCAGGCAGGCCGACATGATTTCCCGGAACAGGCGCAGCAGGACCTCGTCGCTGAGCGGGCCCTCGTTGCGGTCCAGCACCTGGCGCAGCACCTGGGCCTCGCGTTCGGGCCGGTAGTACTCGATCGCCGCCTTGAGCGGGCCCTTGGCCCGGCCGACCTGGCGCGCCCAGTTCGCACGCTCGGCGATCAGGGCCTGGATTTGCCGGTCGATGCCGTCGATGCGGGCACGCACCTCGGCCAGGGCCACCGGGTCCGGGGCCGCCCGTTTCCCGGCCGCCGCCGCCGGCGACGGCTTCGCGCGCGCGGCCTTCGGTGCGCGGGAGGCGCCTCCACGCCGCGGAGGCGTGCCGGCGGCGGAACGTGCGCCCGGGGGCTTGCGCGCGGCCATGCTCAGCCGTGCCGGCGGGCGAAGTCGGCCATGAAGGCGACCAGCGCCGCCACGCCCGCTTCCGGCATCGCGTTGTAGATCGAGGCGCGCATGCCGCCGACGGCGCGATGGCCCTTCAGGCCGAGCAGGCCGGCCGCCTCGGCCTCCTTCAGGAAGGGCTTGTCCAGCGCCGGGTCCGGCAGGAAGAAGGGCACGTTCATGGTCGAACGCGCGGCGACGTCGACGGTGTTGCGGTAGAAGCCGCCGGAGCCGTCGATGGCCGCGTAGAGGGAGGCCGCCTTGCGGGCGTTGCGCGCGCCGATGGCCTCGAGGCCACCCTCGGATTTCATCCACTCCAGCACCAGGCCCAGCACGTACCAGGCGAAGGTGGGCGGCGTGTTGAACATCGAGTCGTTCTTGACCTGGTTCTGCAGCTCGAAGATCGGCGGCAGCTCGCGCCCGTGCCGGCCGAGCAGGTCGCGGCGCACGATGGCCAGGGCCAGGCCCGAGGGGCCGAGGTTCTTCTGGGCCCCGCCGTAGATCACGCCGAAGCGGCGCACGTCGATCGGGCGCGACATGAAGTTCGAGGACATGTCGGCCACGAGCGGCGCGTCGCCGGCCTCGGGGATGGCGTGGAACTCGACGCCGTGGATGGTCTCGTTCGGGGTGTAGTGCAGGTAGGCGGCGCCGGGGCTGAGGTTCCAGCCGGCCGGGTCGGGGATGCCGGTGTAGCCACCGTCCTTGTCGCTGGCCGCCACGTGCGTTTTCAGCAGCGGGCGTGCGTTTTCCAGCGCCTTTTCGCCCCAGTGGCCGGTCAGCACGTAGTCGGCGGTCGCACCGGGGCCGGCGAGGTTCATCGGCAGCAGGGCCGCGAGCGTGGTGGCGCCGCCCTGCAGGAACAGCACGGCGTAGTCCCCGGGCACGCCCATCAGCTCGCGCAGGCTGCGTTCGGCGGCGGCGGCGCATTCGATGAAGGCCTGGCCGCGATGGCTGACCTCCATCACCGAGGCCCGCTCGCCGCCCCACTCCAGCAGTTCGGCCTGGACCTGGCGCAAAACGGGTTCGGGCAGCGCGGCCGGGCCGGCGCTGAAATTGAAGGCGCGTGACATCGGGGATCACCTCGGGCAGTGGCGGAGTCAGGCTAGCACGCCGACTTCGCGGCGTGGATGGCTCAGCCGACGATGCGCGAATCGGCCGCGAGCAATTGCTCGAATTCCTGCGCCGGGACCGGCCGCGAGAACAGGTAGCCCTGGCCGAACTGGCAGCCCAGGCCGGCAAGCACGCGCCGCTGCTCCTCGGTCTCGATGCCCTCGGCGGTGAGCGCCAGGCCCAGTTCCTCGGCGAAGCCGGTGATCGTGCGAACGATGGCGCGATGCCGCGGATTGCTGCCGATGTCGCGGATGAACACCTGGTCCATCTTCAGCGCGTCGAAGGGCGAGGCGGCGAAGGACTCGAGCGAGGAATAGCCGGTGCCGAAGTCGTCCACCACCAGGCCCACGCCCAGCGCCTTCAGCGCCAGCAGTCGCTGTTCGGCCTGGCCGCGGCCGGCGCGGAAGGCGGTCTCGGTGACCTCCAGGCGCAGGCAGGCCGGCGGGAAGCCATGCCGCTGCAGCAGCGAAAACACCTCTTCGACGATGCCCGGCGAGACCATCTGCTTCTCGTCCACGTTCACGTTCATGCTCAGGTCCGCCCGGCCGGGGAACCGGGCCCGCCACTCCCCGAGCTGCCGGCAGGCCTCGCGCAGCACCCAGGCGTCCATGTCCACGATCAGGCCGGTCTCTTCGGCCACGGCCAGGAAATCGGCCGGCACCAGCAGGCCGCGCACCGGGTGGTCCCAGCGAACGAGGGCCTCGGCGCCGACCAGGCGGCCGCTGGCGATGTCGATGATGGGCTGGTAGTGCAGGCGGAACTCCCGGCGTTCGAGCGCCAGGCGGAAATCGGTCTCCAGCTGCAGGCGGCTGAGCGCCTGCTGGTGCATGCCCTCGTCGAACACCACGAAGCCGGACTTGCCCGCCGCCTTGGCCCGGTACATCGCCGTGTCGGCGTCGCGCAGCACCTGGTCGGGCGATTCGTACTCGCGCCGCCCCACCACGATGCCGACGCTGGCGGCCGAGAACACCTGCTGCCCGGCGATCTCGAAGGGCTGCTCGAACACCGCCAGCACCCGCCGGGCGATGGCCACCGCGCGCTCGAGCCCGCAGGGGCCATCGGGCAGCAGGGTGAACTCGTCGCCGCCGTAGCGGGCGATCAGCACGTTCTCGACCAGGTGGTCCTCGAGCCGGCGGGCGATCTGGACCAGCAGCCGGTCGCCGGCGCCGTGGCCCAGGCTGTCGTTGACCCACTTGAAGCCGTCGAGGTCGAGGAACAGCACCGCGTAGCCGCCCTCGCCCCGCGCCGCGGCCGAGCCCATGGCGGTCGCCAGCCGCTGGTTGAACAGCATGCGGTTGGGCAGGCCGGTGAGCGGGTCGTGGGTCGCATGGAAGCGCAGCCGCTCCTCGGCCTCGCGCTGGCGGGTGATGTCGAGCACGGTACCGGTCAGGTGCTCCTCGCCGTCGAGCTGCACGGGGCCGATGCTGACGCGCACGTAGACCCGGCGGCCGTCCTTGTGCACCAGGCAGGTCTCGAAATCGCTGGCCACCGGGTCGCCGGCCAGGCGGCGGCGGTCGCGCGCCTCCGACACGGGCACCGATTCGGGCGCCATGATCGCCCGGTAGTCCTGGCCGACCAGCTCCTGCTCGGTGCGCCCGAGCATGCGGGCGAAAGCCTGGTTGGCGTAGGTGTAGCGGTCGCCGCGCATCACGTAGACGCCGACCTGGCTGTGTTCGACTAGGGTGCGGTACTTGTCCTCCGAGCGCGCCAGCGCCTCCTGGATGGCATGGCGCGCGTCGATGTCCAGCACCGAGCCGCTGAAGTGCAGCGGCTGGCCGGCGGCGTCGCGGATCAGGGTGGCGCTGGCGCTGACCCACTTTAGCCGGCCGTCGCGGCAGCGCACGCGCGTCTCGTGGTGGCTGAAGAATCCGTCGCGGAGCGCCCGGTCGACCAGGCCCTGGCGCTCGGCCGGGTCGGCGTACACCGAGGTCATGTCGGTGATCGCGGCCTTGAGCTCGGCCACGTCGCCGTAACCGAGGATGCTGGCCATCTCCCGGTTCACCTCCATCAGGCGGCCGTCGAGCGAGGACTTGAACAGGCCGGCCGGCGAGGTCTCGAACAGTTCGCGGTAGCGGCGCTCGGCCTCCTCCAGGGCGCGCTGGCGGGCGCGCTCCTCGGTGACGTCGCGCAGCGTGCCGGTCGAGGCGATGTCGCCCTGGTACTCGACGGCGTCGGCGCGCACCTCGCACAGGATGCGGCGGCCGTCCTTGCGCAGCATGCGCATCTCGAACACCTGCAGCTCGCGCGAGCCCGACTCGCGCTCGGCCTTCCGCCCGGCCTGGGCGGCGCGGTCGGCCTCGTCCACCAGGTCCATGTAGGGCATGCCCATCAGCTCGCCGGCGGCATAGCCCAGGATCGCCGCCATGGCCTCGTTGGCGAACACGACCTTGCCGCGCTGGACCAGGAACACGCCGTCGCGGCTGTTTTCCACCAGCACCCGGTACAGGGCCCGGGACTGCCGCAGCGCCTGCTCGGCCTCGACCTGGGCGGTGATGTCCACCACCGAGCCCTCGAAGAACAGGGCCTGGCCCTGCTCGTCGCGGATGGCGCGGGCGTTCTCGCTGATCCAGATGACGCTGCCGTCGCGCCGGCGCACCCGGGCGCGCTGGCGCTCGAGCCGACCGCCCGAACGCAGCAGTGCGGCGACGCGCTGGGCGTGTTCTGCGTCCACGTAGAGGCTGGCGGCGTCCCGCGCCAGTTCGCGCAGCAGCTGTTCCGGCGAGTCGTAGCCCAGCAGCCGGGCCAGCGCCGGGTTCACGTCCAGGAAACCGCCGCCGGGCAGGCTGCGGTAGATGCCCTCGGAGGCCGCCAGGTAAAGGGACCGGTAGAGGCGGTGGTCGGGTTCGGGTGCCGGCGCCTCGCGGTCCGACCCGTCCAGGTGCAGCAGGCAGAACACCACCGGCTCGCCGTCCTGCACCGCGAATTCGCAGTTCAGGTGCGCGCCGAGCACGCGCCCGTCGGCGCAGGCCACGCGCGTGGCCATGGCGACCGCGCGGCGGGTGGCGCGCAGTTCGCTCCAGATGCGGGAGCGGAAGGCCGGGTCGGCCCACAGGCCGAAGTCGTTCGGGATCCGGCCGATCACCTGGTCGCGACGCCAGCCGGTGCTACGCTCGAAGGCGGCGTTGACGTCGAGGAACACGCCATCGCTGGCGCGCATCACCGCGACCACGCTTTCCGATGACGCGAATGCCTCGGCCAGGCGCATCCTTTTCCCCGGTGGCCCCCTCTGGGAAAGGAGTATAGCCAGCCCACCCGCCCCGGACGGGGCCCAGGAGCCCAGCATGCCCCGCGCGACCCGCTTCGACCTGCCCGCCTCCGACATCACCCCCGAGCCGGTCTACCTCGCGCGCCGCCGCCTCATGGCCGCCGGCCTCGCCAGCCCCCTGCTGGCGCTCGGTGGTTGCGCCGAGGCCGACGAATCCGGCGCGGCCGCCGCACCGGTGGCGCCGACCGACAGCCCCGACGGGTTCCGCACCGCGGAGGAGCAGACCCGCTTCGAGCACGCCTCGACCTACAACAACTTCTACGAGTTCGGCACCGGCAAGGCCGACCCGGCCCGGAACGCGCACACGCTGCGGCCGGCGCCGTGGACGGTGGTGGTCGGCGGCGAGGCCGAGCTCACCGGCACCTTCGGCCTGGAGGACTTCCTGGGGAATGCGCCGGTGGTGGAACGCATCTACCGCCTGCGCTGCGTCGAAGGCTGGTCGATGGTCATCCCCTGGCGCGGCGTCGAGCTCGGCGCCGTGCTCCGGCGCTTCCGGCCCACCTCGAAGGCGAAGTACGTGGCTTTCACCACCCTGGCCGACCGCGACCAGATGCCCGGCCTGCGCTTCCCGGCCCTGGACTGGCCCTACCGCGAGGGCCTGCGCATCGACGAGGCCATGCACCCGCTCACCCTGCTGGCCACGGGCATGTACGGCCGCGACCTGCCCAACCAGAACGGCGCGCCGCTGCGCCTGGTGGTGCCGTGGAAGTACGGCTTCAAGAGCATCAAGTCCATCGTCTCCGTGCGCTTCACCGAACGCATGCCCGACACCAGCTGGAACCTCGCGCAGCCGGAGGAATACGGCTTCTACTCGAACGTGAACCCCGACGTGCCGCACCCGCGCTGGAGCCAGCGCAGCGAGCGCCGCATCGCCGGCGAGGGCGGCAACCTGTTCGCCCGGCGCATCGCCACCCTGCCCTTCAACGGCTACGGCGAGCACGTGGCCTCGCTCTACACGGGCATGGACCTGCGCGAATGGTTCTGAGCCGGGTGGACTGGCGCTGGGCCGGCCTGAAGGCCGCCGCGCATGCGCTGGCGCTCGGACCGCTGGCGGTGCTCTTGCTGGCGATCCGCGAAGGGACGCTGGGCGCCGACCCGGTGGCCGAACTCACCCACGCCACCGGCGACTGGGCCCTGCGCCTGCTGCTGCTTTGCCTGGCCCTCACCCCGCTGCGGCGCCTGCTCGGCCAGGCGTGGCCGATCCGGTTCCGGCGCCTGGTCGGCCTGTACGCCTTCTTCTACGCCTGCCTGCACCTGGCGGTGTACGTGGTGCTGGACCTGGGCAGCTACTGGCCACAGGTGCTCGAGGACATCGTGCAACGCCCCTACATCACCGTCGGCTTCTCCGCCTGGTTGCTGTTGCTGGCCCTGGCACTGACTTCGACCCGGGGCTGGATGCGGCGCCTTGGACGACGCTGGGGCCAGCTGCACCGCGCGGTCTACGCGGCCGGCGGGCTGGCCGTGCTGCATTTCCTCTGGCTGGTGAAGTCCGATCTGCGCGAGCCCCTGGTGTACGCGGCGATCCTGGCCCTGCTGCTGGGCCTGCGCGCCTGGTGGCGCTGGGGCCCGGGGCGGCCTCAGCCGGCAGCGCGGGGCGCGTAGACCAGCAGCGCGGTCATCGCGGCGGCCAGGACGGTGGCGGCGGCGATCAGCCACCACAGCGCCCCCGGATCGCGGGCGTTCCGCGGCCCCGCCTCCGGCGCCGGGGCCTCCGCCGGCACCGGATCCCGGGCGATCGGCACCCGCACGGCCGGCGAGGTCTGGGTATGGGCAACCGAGGCGATGCGGCCGCTGGCGGCATGGCCGCGCAGGGGCAGGCCCGGGGCCTCGATCGCGAAGCGGAACTGGTCCACCTGCAGCTGGTCGCCGGGCGAGAGCACGGCGTCGAGCACCGGCGTGCCGTTGACCAGGGTGGTGTCCTCGCACTGGGCCCGCAGCACGATGCGGTCGCCGTGGAGTTCCAGCACGGCGTGGCGCTCGGCCACGGCCGGGTCGTCGAGGCGCACGTCGGCGGAGGCGGCGCGGCCGAGCAGGCGCGGTTCGGTGAGGGTGATGCTGCGGCCGAAGTGCGGTCCGCTCAGGCCCCGCAGCACGACGCGCGCGGCGGCCACCCGCTGGGACTCGTTCATCGGCGCCGGCGCGGCGGCCGGGATGCGGCGTTCGATCACCGGCGACTCGTCGGCGCGCACGACCACGCGCAACCGGTCGATGCAGACCAGGTCGCCGGCGCGCAGCTGCGCCATCTGTTTCACCGGGCGGGCGTTCACGTGCACGCCCGCGGCCCCCGCCGGCACCCGCAGCCACAGGCCGCGGCGGTCGGACTGGAAACTGGCGTGCACGGGCGCCAGGCCCAGCCCCTGCAGGCTCACGCGCGCGCCCCGGCTGCCCACGGTCACTTCGCCCTCGAGGGGCACCGCCGCATGCTCGCCATTGGGAAACGTCAGTTGCATCCGTGATCCTCCGCGCCCGAATCTAACACGCCCGCCCGGGCCGGCGCCCTTGGTGGATACGCCGAAGCCGCGCAGAATAGGCCGCACAGGAGGGACCCATGTCCGACATCGACATCCGCCGCAGCCACAGCCGCCCGCTCAAGGACGCCCGCGCCGCCATCGAGCGCGTCGCCGGGCACCTCGCCGAGAAGTTCGACGTCGAATACGGCTGGGAGGGCAACACGATGCAGTTCTCGCGGGGCGGCGTCGACGGGCACATCGCCGTGGGCGCGAAGGACATCCGGGTCACCGCGCACCTGGGCTTCCTGCTGTTCGCGCTCAAGGGCCCGATCGAGCGCGAGATCCACCGCTACCTCGACGAGGAGTTCGGCTGAGCGATTCGCCGAACGGATCCGGGTCGCCGGCGAACAGCCGGCGCGAGGCCTCGAACTCGCGCTCGCCGATCGTGCCCAGGAAAGCCTCCGCCCCGCCCAGGGCCTCGAAGGCCGTGAAACCCCGCTCGAGGAAGGCCTGCAGCTCGGAGACACCGGCCAGCTTCGCCGGCACGCGCGCGGCCCGCAGCAGGCGGTGTACGCCATGTTTCTTCACCGCCGCGTCGAGCGTGTGGCCGACGCGCAGGATCAGGCCGATCTGGTGCCGGCGCAGGCGTGGGCAGCCGACCGCCCGGTAGGCGTCGCCGTAATCGGCCAGCGTGATCGCCGCCGTCGGCCGGGGCCGGCGCGCGAGCGCATCGGCCATGGCCAGGTCGAAGGCGTGGCTCAGCACCGCCAGTTCGATGGCCTCGGCGGCGGCTTCGAGCAGGGAGGCGGGCAGCAGCCTGGCCATGGCCGGCAGGATCCTGGCCGCGTCGCGGTCCCGGGCCGAAAAATCCTTGTCGCCATACAGGTCGCTGAGGAAGAACCGGGCCGCGGGGCGCATGCGCGGGTCGGCGAGGAAATCCGCGAAGGCGCGCTCGAGCCGGGCGGCCTGCCAGGCGCGCAACAGGGCGAGGGTCGGCAGGCGGTTGCGCGGCTCGCGCACCGGGTCGTTGGCCTGCCTCTGCCAGTCCAGGCGACGCACCAGTCGCTGGCGCAGTCGCGGGTCAGCCATGGCGGGCGTCCGGCGGGGTCGGCATCGGGGAAGTGATGGGCTGCACTTGTTGGGCGGGGGCGGCGGGCTACAATCCGGCGGCCCTTCATTTGGAACTCCCCCTAGGATGCTCGTAATCCAGCCCGCCCGGAAGCAGCGCGCGCCCAGCCGCGCACGGATCGGGCTGGCCGTGGCCGGCGGCGGCCCCATCGGGGGCATGTACGAACTGGGTGCGCTGCGCGCGCTCGACGTCGCCATCGAAGGCCTGGACCTGACCCGGCTCGAGGTCTACGTCGGCGTCAGCTCGGGCGCCTTCCTCGCCGCGGGCCTGGCCAATCGCCTCGACACCGCCGAGATGTGCCGGATCTTCATCACCGGCGACAGCGACGACGTGCGATTCCGCCCGGAGATGTTCCTGCGCCCGGCCTTCGGCGAGTACCTGCGCCGCGCCACCGCCCTGCCCCGCATCGCCATGGGCTGGTGCAAGGACATGCTGGCCGATCCCTCGGCCTCGGCCCTGACCGACCTGGTCGGACGCCTGGGCGGACTGGTGCCGACCGGCCTGCTCGACAACCGCGGCATCGAGCGCTTCCTGCGCCAGGTGTTCACGGTGCATGGGCGCAGCAACGACTTCCGCGACCTGGCGGCCAAGCTTTACGTCGTGGCGGTCGACCTCGACAGCGGCGAGGCGGTGCGCTTCGGCAGCCCCGGCTGGGACGCCGTGCCGATTTCGCGCGCGGTGCAGGCCAGCTCGGCCCTGCCCGGCCTGTACCCGCCGGTGGACATCGACGGCCACCATTTCGTGGACGGCGCCCTGCGCCGGACCATGCACGCCTCGGTCGTGCTCGACCACGGCATCGACCTGATGCTGGGCGTGAATCCCTTCGTGCCCTACAACGCCAAACGCGCCGGCCGCCCGCCCGAGGGCATGGACAAGCTGGCCGAGGGCGGCCTGCCGGTGGTGCTGTCCCAGACCTTCCGCACCCTGCTGCAGTCGCGCATGCGCGTGGGCCTGGAGAAATACGCCGAGCGCTACCCGGACGTCGACCAGGTCGTGTTCGAGCCCAACGAGGACGACGAGGAGATGTTCTATACGAACGTCTTCAGCTACTCCTCGCGCCAGCGCGTCTGCGAGCACGCCTTCCGCTCGACCCTGGGCGACCTGCGCCGCCGCCGCGCCGAGCTCGCGCCGGTGCTGGCGCGCCACGGCCTGGCGCTGCGCGACGAGGTGCTCGACGACCCGGGCGCCTCGATCATGGATGGCCTGGGCCTCGCGCCGCGCGCGACGGAAACCACGGCGCGCCTGCGCCGCGCGCTCGACGACGTCGATGCCCTGGTCCGCGACCGCAAGCCGAACCGACGCCGGGCCTCGCGCCGCCGCTGAACCGGCGCGGGGGCTGGTGTGAATGCTCTAGACAGGCGCTGCACCTTGGCGCCACCCCGGGCGCTCGCCCATCCCCTTGCCACACCGGAGTCCGATTCCCATGGCCAAACTGAAGAAGACCGCCCGCGCCAAGGCGTCCGCCAAGCCGGCCGCCGCCGACCTGCAGGCCAAGGCCGAGCAGATGTCGCGGTCGATCGTCGAGTCCGCGCAGCAGATCTGGATGGCCGGCATTGGCGCTTTCACCCGCGCCCAGGGCGAAGGCTCGAAGCTGTTCGAGGCGCTGGTCAAGGAAGGCATGAACATCGAGCAGCACACCCGCAAGCTGGCGACCGGCAAGGTCGACGCGGTGCGTGACGCCGTCGAGGACCGGGTTGGCGTCGTGCGCGAGCGCGCCGTGGACACCTGGGACCGCCTCGAGAACGTGTTCGAGACCCGCGTCCAGCGCGCCCTCAACCGCCTGGGCGTGCCCGGCCGCGAGGACCTGGCCGAGCTGACCGCCCGCGTGAACGAGCTCAATGCCGAGCTGCGCCGCCTGTCCGGCGGCAAGGCCGCCAAGCCTGCGAAGAAGGCTGCCGGTAAGGCGGCGGTGAAGGCGCCGAAGAAGGCCGCCAAGCCCGCCGCCCGCGCCAAGGCCAAGCCGGCCGCCGCCCGCAAGGCGCGCAAGCCCGCCCTGCCCAAGGCGCCCAAGCCCGAGGCCCCGGCCGCCGGCTGACCCCTTTCTGTCCGCCAGCCTGCAGTCGAGACCGTTCGCTCCCTCCCCTTGCGGTTTCCGGCTGGCGGACAGTTCTTGATCCCCTGACGGGCCCGGCCATGCCGGGCCCGTCTTGCGTTCCGGGCCCGGCGGCCTTTGGCGTTATGCTCTTGGCCCCCGCTTGCCGGAACCCGCCGGATGTCCTTTTCGTCTCCCCTGATCGCAGCCATCGCCGTCACCGTCATCGCCCTGCTGGCCAGCACCTGGTGGTTCGGGGTGTATCGCCGGCGCAAGGCCGAGCGCGAGGCCGGCGTGCAGGCCCTGGCTTCGATGAAGTGGCGCGAATGCGCCGGCCTGGTGCTGCAGTCCCTCGCCGAGAAGGGCTACCAGGAGGAACCCTCCAGCCGCCAGCCCGGCGACGGCGGCACCGAGTTCCTGCTGGTGCGCGACGGCGAACGCTACGTGCTCGGCTACAAGCACGGCACGGCCTATCGCCTGGGCGAAGCGAACGTGCGCGACTTCGCCAACGCCGTGCAGCTCGCCGGCGCCAAGGGAGGCATCCTGGTGACCCTGGGCAGCGCCGAGGGCCATGCCCGCGTCCTGGCGCGCCGCTACGAGGTCGACCTGATCGACGGCCCGCAGCTGTGGCCGCAGGTGGAATCACTGGTGCCGCCGACGGTCATCGAAGGCATCCGCGCCGAGGCCTCGCGGGGCATCGAGCGCGGCCGCCGCGCCGGCCTGGCCGGCAGCCTGGGCCTGGGCCTTCTGGCCTTCGCCGCCCTGCACCTGCTCGCGCCCGGGGATGCCGGCGACGCGACCGCCACGACCGGCGTCGCCTCGGCGGCGCCGGCCACCGCGGCGGCCCCGCCGACGGATGCCGCCAGCCTGCAGGTCGAGGCGGCGCGCAAGGCGCTCGCCGAAGTGGAAAGCCTCAGCGACGAGGACCGGGCGAAGCGGCGCCTGGCGGCCGCCCAGCGCGTCGCCGAACTGGCCGAGGCGGACACGGCCGTGTGGTCGACGGCCTCGACCCTGGTCATCAGCATGGAAAGCGCCGACGGGCTCGACCGCGGCCTGGTCAACGAAGCCTGCGCGATCCTGGTCGGGTACGAAGAGCTGCGCTTTTCCCGCCTGCAGCTCGACCCGCCCGCCGGCAGCGACGCCCCGGTGCGCTGGCGCCAGTGCCAGTAAGGCACCGGCGCCCCCCCGCCGCGCCTACCAGTGCACGCCGCGCATCAGCGCGGCGAAGGCCACCTGCTCGTTGGTCGGCTGCTCGTCCTTGAGCGCCTTGCGGTCGCCCTTGGCCGCGGCCGAATCCGGGAACATCTCGAACGCGGTGTTCATGATGATCTCGTAGGCCTTGGGCACCAGCGCGTTGAGCGTGGCGGCGAAGATGCCCATGCGGGTGGCGACGCGGCTGGGCCGCTCGATGATCGCCTTGACCACCAGGTCGGCGGCCTCCTCCGGCGTCAGCGTGGGCACCGATTCGTACATCTTGGTCGGCGCGATCATCGGCGTCTTCACCAGCGGCATGTTGATGGTGGTGAACGCGATGTTCTTGCCGCTGAACTCGGCCTGCGCGCAGCGGCTGAAGGCGTCGAGCGCGGCCTTCGAGGCCACGTAGGCCGAGAAGCGCGGGGAGCTGGCCAGCACGCCGATCGAGCTGATGTTGATGATGTGGCCGCGGCGGCGCGCCGTCATCGTGGGCAGGAAACCCATGATCAGGCGCAGGCAGCCGAAGTAGTTCAGCTGCATCGTGCGCTCGAAGTCGTGGAAGCGGTCGTAGCTGAGCTCGATCGAGCGCCGGATCGATCGGCCGGCGTTGTTGACCAGGATGTCGATGGCCTTGTGCTCGGCCAGCACCGTCTTGACCAGCTCGTCGCAGCTGGACATGTCGGTCAGGTCGCAGGTGTAGGCCCAGCACTTGCCCCCGGCGGCGATGATCTCGTCGCGGGTCTTGTACAGCTCTTCCTCGCCGCGGGCCACGATGATGACCTTGGCGCCGGCCTCGGCCACCTTCAGCGCGCTGGCCTTGCCGATGCCGGACGAACCGCCGGTGATCAGCACGACCTTGTTCTCGACCTTGCCGCGCAGCGAGCGGTCGACGAACAGGTCCGGGTCCAGCTGGCGCTCCCAGTAGTCCCAGATCCGCCAGGCGTAGGACTCCAGGTCCGGCACGGCGATCTTGCTGCCCTTCAGGGCGCGCTCGATGTTGCGGGTGTCGAAGCGGGTCGGATAGGTGATGAAGGCCAGGGTGGCCGGCGGGATCTTCAGGTCGCGCAGCAGCGTGTTGGTGAAGCGCTTGACCGGCGGCAGGTTCAGCACCGCGCCGCGCACGGCCGAGGGCACGACGGCGAGCATGCGCGCGTCCAGGCGCATGGTCATCTCGGGCGCGTGGGCGGCGCGGGCGAAGGTGTTCATCAGCTCGCCGAAGCGCATCGGGTTCGGGTCGACCAGGTGGAAGCACTGGCCGTCCAGGCCGCGCTTGTGCGCCAGGTGGTCCATGGCGTCGGCGACGAAATCCACCGGCACCACGTTGATGCGGCCGCCCTCGACGCCCAGGGTGGGCACCCACTGCGGCAGCGCCTGGCGCATCTTCTTGATCAGGGTGAACAGGTAATAGGGGCCGTCGATCTTGTCCATCTCGCCGGTCTTCGAGTGGCCGATGACCATGGACGGGCGGTAGATGCGGAAAGGCACCCGGCACTCCCGGCGCACGACGCCCTCGGATTCGTGCTTGGTGCGCAGGTAGGGATCCTTCAGGCCCTCGGCCTCGTCGAACATGTCCTCGCGGAACACGCCCGGATACAGGCCGGCCGCGGCGATCGAACTGGTGTGGTGGAAGCAGCCGGCCTTGATGGCCTCGGCCAGCTGGACCGCGTGCCGGGTGCCCTCGATGTTGGCCACCTGCTGCGATTCGGCATCGGCCGACATGTCGTAGATCGCGGCCAGGTGGAAGAAGTGCTTGACCTTGCCCGACAGGGCCTTCACCTGGGCGGCGCTGAGCCCCAGCTTCGGCTTGGCCAGGTCGCCGGTGACCGGCACGATGCGCTTGCGGTCCCAGCCCATGCGCTCGGCGACGGCGTCGAGCTTCTTCTCGGAGCCCTTGCGCACCAGCACGTGGATCGTGCCCTTGCGCTTGAGCAGGTTGCTGACCAGGAAGCGCCCGATGAAACCGGTGGCGCCCGTGACGAAGTAAGCCATGTGTTGTCCCCTGACCCTGCCTGGGGCCGGCCCGGGTGGCCGGCCGAACGCGACTACGTTGCCAGAGGCCCGCGCGCCCGGCAAACCCCGCGTTGACCACCCGCGGGGCGCGTGATATCTCAACACGCATCCACCCGGGACGAACGACGATGGCCGACCTCAAGACGCAGTTCCAGCAAGCCGCCAAGGACGTGATGAGCCTGGCCGAGCGGCCGGACAACGACACCATGCTGCGGCTCTACGCCCTCTACAAGCAGGGCTCGGAGGGCGACGTCAGCGGCCCCAAGCCGGGCTTCTTCGATTTCGTGGGCACAGCCAAGTACGAGGCCTGGGAGAAGCTGGCCGGCACCAAGCCCGAGGACGCCATGAAGAAGTACGTGGACCTCGTGAAGAAGCTGCGCGGCTGACGCCGCCCGATGGCCAGGCAGACCCGCCAGCGCATCCTCGATGCCTCCCTCGCCATGTTCAATGAACAGGGCGAGCCCAACGTCACGACCAACCACATCGCCGACGAGCTCGAGATCAGCCCGGGCAACCTGTACTACCACTTCCGCAACAAGGACGACATCATCGAGCAGCTGTTCCAGCGCTACGAGGAGCGCATGGACGGCGCCTTGGCGGCCCCGGACGGCCGGCTGCGGGACCTCGAGGACATCTGGCTGCAGCTGCACCTGGTCTTCGAGTGCATCTGGGAGTACCGGTTCCTGTACCGGGACATCGTCGACATCCTCAGCCGCAACCGCCGGCTGCGCCTGCGCTTCGCCCGCATCCTCAAGCGGGCGGCCGACAACGCCCATGCCGGCATGCGCGGCCTGGTCCAGGCCGGGGTGATGCGGGCCTCGGCCGCCGAGGTCGAGGCCACGGCCACCAACATCCTGGTCGTCGCCACCTTCTGGATGAACTACGCCAGCGTCCGGGGCGACCGGGACGAGCACGAGGCGATCCGCCAGGGCATCGTGCAGGTGATGATGCTGCTATCGCCCCTGCTGCGGGACGCCGAGCGGGTGCACCTGAACACCCTGACCCAGGCCTACCTGGCCTGAACCGGCCGCCGGGCACCCCCAAGGGCTTGTATTGCAAGCGGTTTCGGACCCCGCTATACTCCCGCGTCTTTAACGCCCACCCCATTCCAAGGAACCGCCATGAAAGTGCTCTCGTCCCTGAAGTCGGCGAAGACCCGCCATCGCGACTGCAAGGTCGTGCGCCGTCGCGGCAAGGTCTTCGTGATCTGCAAGTCGAACCCGCGTTTCAAGGCTCGCCAGCGCTGAGCCCTGGCCGCCAGGTCGATCCGAAGACGCCGGCGAAAGCCGGCGTCTTCGTTTCCGGCCTGGGTTGCCGTGGCGGGACCGGGCGGCATTTGCGATGATGCCGGCCGACCCGTCATCCCGACGACCCCCGCGGAGGTGGATATGAAGGCCCTGACCCTGTCCCTCATCCTGGCCGCCGGCCTGCTGCCGCAGGCCCAGGCGTCCGCAGACACCCTGCTGATCGAACGCGTCGAGGCCGCCCAGGGCGTCGCCCTGCCCGCCCGCGGCCAGACCATGGCCCAGGTTGAATCCCGTTTCGGCGCCCCGCAGCGCAAGCACGCCGCCGTCGCCGGCCCGGGCGACCGCCAGCACAACCCGCCGATCACCCGCTGGGACTACGCCGATTTCTCGGTCTACTTCGAGCACAGCCACGTCGTGAACGCCGTGCTGGCCAAGGCCTCGCCCGAAGAGATCGGCCCCAAGCCCGTCCAGTAATCCCCGATGACCGAATCGCTGCGCTTCCCGGCGGAATGGGAACCCCAGTCCGCCGTCCTGCTCGCTTGGCCGCATGAAGGCACCGACTGGGCCGATCGCCTGGCCCAGGTCGAGCGGACCTACGTCTCCCTGGTCGCCGCGATCACGCGCTTCCAGCCGGCCCTGGTCTGCGTTGCCGACGCGGCCCTGCGCGAACGCGCCGCCAACCTGCTGGCGGCGGCCGGCGTCGAACTCGCGCGGGTGCGATTCTTCGACGTCGAGTACGACGACACCTGGCTGCGCGACTCGGGGCCGATCACGCTGCGCGAGGGCGCGGGCTTCCGCCTGCTCGACTTCCATTTCACCGCCTGGGGCGGCAAGTTCGAGGCCGGACTGGACGACCAGATCGTCGGCAAGCTGCATGCCTCGGGCCTGCTGGCCCCGGCCACGCACCGGCGCATCGATTTCGCGCTCGAGGGCGGCGGCATCGAAACCGATGGCGCCGGCACCCTGCTCAGCACCTGGCGCTGCCTGCACGAACGGCACCCGGACACGTCCCGCACCGACATCACCGCCCTGCTCGAGCGCGAACTGGCGCAGTCGCGGACGCTGTGGCTGGAGCATGGCTACCTCGAGGGCGACGACACCGACGCCCACATCGACACCCTGGCCCGCTTCGCCGCGCCGGACGCCATCGTCTTCCAGGCCTGCGACGACCCGCACGACGGGCACTTCCACGAGCTGACGGCCATGGCCGGCGAGATCGCCGCCCTGCGCACCGCCGACGGCGCGCCATACCGCCTGTTCCCGCTGCCCTGGGCCCGGCCGATCCTCGACGAGGGCCGGCGCCTGGCGGCTTCCTACGCCAATTTCCTGATCATCAACGGCGCGGTGCTGATTCCCGCCTATGGCGACCCGGCCGACGCCGAAGCCGCGGCCGTGCTGGCCAGGGCCTTCCCCGGCCGCGAGATCGTCCCGGTCGATTGCCGCCCGCTGATCTGGCAGAACGGCAGCCTGCACTGCGTCACCATGCAACTTCCCGAAGGCCTGCTGGCATGAGCAAGAAAACCCTCACCGTCGCCCTGGTCCAGGACCGCGACCATGGCAGCGTGGACGCCAACCTGGCCAACATCGAGGCCCGGGTGGCCGACGCCGCCGCGCGCGGCGCCAAGCTGGTGCTGCTGCAGGAGCTGCACAACGGCGCCTACTTCTGCCAGCACGAGGCAACCCACGAGTTCGACCGCGCCGAGTCCATCCCGGGCCCGAGCACCCAGCGCCTGGGCGCACTGGCGAAGAAGCACGGCGTGGTGCTGGTGTCCTCGCTGTTCGAGCGTCGCGCCGCCGGCCTGTACCACAACACCGCGGTCGTCTTCGAAGCCGACGGCTCGATCGCCGGCAGGTACCGCAAGATGCACATCCCGGACGACCCGGGTTTCTACGAGAAGTTCTACTTCACGCCGGGCGACCTGGGCTTCACGCCGATCGACACCTCGGTGGGCCGCCTGGGCGTGCTGGTGTGCTGGGACCAGTGGTATCCGGAAGCCGCGCGCCTGATGGCGCTGGCCGGCGCCGACCTGCTGCTCTACCCCACCGCCATCGGCTGGGACCCGGACGATGCGCAGGATGAAAAGGACCGCCAGCGCGGCGCCTGGGTGCTGAGCCACCGCGGCCACGCGGTCGCCAACGGCCTGCCCGTGCTGAGCTGCAACCGCATCGGCCACGAGCCCTCCCCGCTGGGCGCCTCCGGCATCCGGTTCTGGGGCACGAGCCACGTGCTGGGCCCGCAGGGCGAGTTCATCGCCGAGGCCAGCACCGACGCGGCCGAGGTGCTGGTGGCCGACGTGGACCTGGGCCGCAGCGAGCAGGTGCGCCGCATCTGGCCCTTCCTGCGCGACCGCCGCATCGACGCCTACCAGGACCTGCTCAAGCGGTACCGCGATTGAACGCGACCGCCGACGCCGGTTCGCCCGGCCTGCACGACCAGCCGCACCGCATCGTCGAACGCGAGGGGGTGCGCTACACCCTGCTGGGCACCGCCCATGTCTCGCGCGCAAGCGTCGAGGCGGTGCAGGCCGAGCTGGCCTCGGGCCGATACGACACCATCGCGGTCGAACTCGATGCCCAGCGGCACCGCGCGCTGACCGATCCCGATGCCCTGTCGCGCCTGGACCTGTTCCAGATCATCCGTGACGGCAAGACCGGCCTGGTCGCGGCCAATCTGGCGCTGGCGGCCTACCAGCGCCGGCTGGCCGAGCAACTCGGCGTCGAGCCGGGCGCGGAACTGCGCGCTGCCGCCGTCGGCGCCACCGAACGCGGCCTGCGCCTGGCGCTGGTGGACCGCGACGTCGGCATCACCCTTCGCCGGGCCTTTGGTCGCCTGGGTTGGTGGGCGCGTGCCAAGCTGATGGCCGGGCTGGCCGCGGGCCTGTTCGCGGACGAGGACGTCGACGCCGGGGAGATCGAGAAGCTCAAGCAGGGCGACGTGCTCGAGTCGAGCTTCAACGAATTCGCCGCGGGCACGCCCGAGATCTACGACGCGGTGATCGCCGAACGCGACCGGTACATGGCCGCGCGCCTGCGCCAGGTCGGCGCCGAGGGCGGGCGCGAAGTGCTGGCGGTGGTCGGCGCCGGCCATCTCGCGGGCCTGGCCCGGCACCTGGCCGAGGAAACGACCGCGCCCGCTGCTGAACTCGCCGCGCTCGACACGCTGCCGCGCCGCAGCGAGATCCCGTGGATGACGATCGTGCTGGCCCTGTTCCTGGTCGGCGGCTTCGCCTGGGGGGCCTGGCAGGGCGGCCTGGCCTTCGGCGGCGAGCTGCTGCTGCAATGGGCGCTGGTGACGGCCATCGGCGGCGCCATCGGATGCATCGCGGCGGGCGGACACCCGCTGAGCATCGCGGCGGCCTTCGTCGCCTCGCCGCTGACGCCGCTGCACCCTGCCTTGGCCTCGGGAACGGTGAGCGCCCTGGTCGAGGCCTGGGTTCGGAAGCCCACCTACGCCGACTTCCTGCGCCTGCGCGACGACACCAGCCACGTGACGGGCTGGTGGCGCAACCGCGTCGCACGCGTCCTGGTGAACTTCTTCCTGACCAGCCTGGGCACCGGGATCGCGGTCTGGATCGCCGGCGCCACCCTGGTCAGCCGGCTCGGCTGACCGATCCGAACGGGGCGCGCGACCGCGCGCCCGCCAGCCGTCGGCTCGTCCAGCCGCGCAGGTCGTCCAGCAGCGCGTAGATCGTCGGCAGGAACAGCAGGCTGACGATGGTCGAGAAGACCAGGCCCGCCGCGATCGCCCGCGCCATCGGGTAGTAGGCCGGGCCATCGCCACCCAGCTGGGTGCCGCCGATGCACAGCGGCAGCATCGCCAGCACCGTCGTGCAGGTGGTCATCAGGATGGGCCGCAGGCGCTCCTTGCAGCCATGCACCAGGGCATCGGTGCGCGACAGGCCGGCGCGCCGCTGGGTATTGATGTGCTCGAACAGAACGATGCCGTTGTTCACCACCACGCCCATCAGCACCAGGCAGCCGATGAAGGCCATGATGGTGAAGGTGGTGCCGGTGAACGCGAACAACCAGAACACGCCCAGGGCCGAGAAAAGGATGCTGCTGATGATCGCGGCCGGGAACAGCATCGACTCGAACAACGCCGCCATCACCAGGTAGACCATCACCAGGGCGAGCAGCAGGTTGAACAGCATCTGCATGCCGGCCTCGTCGTCCTGCTGGAACGAACCACCGAAGCTCCAGCGGTAGCCGGGCGGGAAGGTCGAGGACGAGAGCACCGCCTCCATCGCCTTGCGGGCGTCCGGCAGGGTGACGTCCTTGGCCAGGTTGGCCTGGAGAACCAGCGAGGTCTGGCGATTCTGGCGGCCGATCTGCGACGCGCCCTTCCGGACGCTCACGTCCACGACGGACAGGAGCGGGATGCTGCTGCCATCGGCCCGACGCAGGGTCAGCGAGGCCATGTCCTGGACCCGGAATTCCTGGGACCCGGCGAAGCGGACCCACACCGGGACTTCCGCGTCGCCCTGGCGGAACTCGCGCAACGGCGTGCCGCGCAGGGCGATGCCGACGTAGCTGGCGACCTCCTGCGCGCTGAAGCCCAGCGCCGCCGCCCGCTCGCGGTTCACGGACACCTGCACTTCGCTGTTCTCGTCGCCGGTATCCACGCGCACGTCGCGGAACTCCGGCCGGCTGGCCAGCATCGGGATGAGGTTCTCGGCGAGCTCGCCGAGCGTCTCGGTCGAATCGCCGTTGAGGAATACGCGGATGCCCTGGTCCTCCTGGCCGCCGCCGGGCCCGCCGCCGCCCTGGAAGCCGATTTCCGCGCGGGCGGTCTTCGGCAAGTCCTTGCGCAGCATTTCCTGCACGTCCTCCGGCGACAGCAATCCGGGCTCGGTCTTGCGCAACAGCAGGCGGTCCCACAGGCTCGGGTTCGGGTCGACCAGGGTCACCTGCATGCCGGCCCAGCCACGCTCGCTGAACCAGGAGTAGATCTGCTTGACCTGGTATTTGTCGCGGTTCTCATGGATGAACTGCTCGACGCGAAGCACCTCGTCCGAGATCTGCTCGAGGCTGTAGGCACCCTTCCAGTTGAAATAGAGCTCGATCCGGCGGCCCACGTCGTTCTTGAAGAAGTCCATTTTGGTCATGCCGGCCGGGACCATGCTGACCATCACGATCAGCATGATGCCGAGCAGCGCATGGCCCCGGTTCTCCAGCGTCCAGCGCAGGAACCGGGCGTAGCCACGGGTCAGGCGCGGCACGAATCCGTGCTCGGCGGTGACCGCCGGAGGCGTCTTCAGCCGCGCCGAGATCATCGGAATCAAGCTGACCGCCACGATCCACGAGGCGAGCAGCGAAATCGTGATGGTGATCGCGACCTGGCCCAGGTAGATGCTGATGAAGTTGCGCTCGCCGAACAAGTTGGGCGCGAACACGATGATGCTTGTCAGCGTGCCGGCGCTGATCGCCACCTGCACGCCCCGGGTTCCCTCGATCGCGCAGCGGATCGGGTTGTCCGGGTACTTCTCGCGGTGCTGGTAGATGCTCTCCACCACCACCACGGCGTTGTCCACCAGCATGCCGACGCCGATCAGCAGGCCCATCATCGACAGGATGTTCAAGGTCATGCCGAAGAAGTACATCGCGCCCAGGGTCATCACGATGCAGATCGGGATGGCGAGGGTCACCATGAGCGTCGAAGGCCAGTGGCGCAGGAAGTAGAACAGCACCAGCAGGGACAGCAGCGAGCCGACCAGGCCGGCCTCGACCAGCTCCTTGATCGAGCTCTTAACGCCATCGGCCTGGTCGCTGATGATGTTGAGCTGGACGTCGCGGAAGTCGGGCTCCGAGGCGATGCGGCCGAGCTCGGCCAGCACTTCCCGCGAGACGTCCACGAGGTTGGCGTTGCGCTCGCGGAAGATGTCGATGCCAACCGCCGGCCGGCCGTCCAGGCGGCGACCGTAGTCGACTTCCTGGGAACGCAGGCGGATGTCGGCGATGTCCGACAGCTTGAGGCCGCGCGAGTCGAGCACCAGGTCGCGCAGGTCGTCGATGCGGGTGATCTCGCCGACCGGCTGCACGCGCAGGCGCTGGCGGCCGTCGTTGATCTGGCCCGCCGACACGGAGAAGTTGACCGCGCGAAGCTTGGCGGCAAGCTCGTTGAGGCCGATGCCGTGCGCCGACAGGCGCTCGGGCGAAATGGCGATCTCGATCTCCGGGGGCGCGGCGCCCGAGATGTCCACGCGGGCCACGCCGGGCACGCGCTCGAGGCGGCGCTGGAACTGGTTCTGGATCAGGGTGTATTCGCCGCGGAAATCGCGGTCGCCGGCGAAGCGAACCCGCAGCACGGGCTCGTCGGCCGGCGAGAACTTCAGCACCAGGTAGCGCTGCAGGTCGTCGGGAAGCTCGTTCCGGATCGCATCCAGGCGATCGCGGGCCTCGCTGGCCGTGATCTCGATGTCCCGGTCCCAGTCGCTGAACTGGATGAAGATGTTCGCGCCATCCGGCCGGCTGTTGGAATTCATCTGGCGGATGCCCGACAGCGTCGCGAGGGCCTCCTCGGCCGGCCGGGTGATGGTGCGCTCCACCTCCTCGGGCGTCGACCCCGGGTACGGCAGGTCGACCATGATGAAGGGGACGTTGACGTCCGGGAACTGCTCCAGCGGCAGGCGGAAGGCCGCGATCAGGCCCACGACCACCAGCGAGACGTAGAACATCACGGCCGTAACCGGCCGCCGCAGGCTCAGTTCGGCCAGGCTCATGCGGACTCCCCGGCCGGCGCGGCCTGCAGCTTGGCGAGGGCGCGGGCGCGCTCGCTGCGTTCGCGGAAGGCGGCATCGCTGCTGCGGTCCATCACCTGGTAGACGACCGGGATGACCACCAGCGTCAGCAGCGTCGACACCAGCAGGCCGCCGATCACCGTGATGGCCATCGGCGCGCGGACCTCGGCGCCCTCGCCGCCGAAGAAGGCCAGCGGCGCGAAACCGAACAGCGTGGTGGCCGTGGTCATGATGATCGGCCGCAGGCGGGAATAGGCGCCCTGGAGGATCGCCTCGCGCTTGGCGACGCCGTCCTCGCGCAGCTGGTTCACCTTGTCGATCAGGATGATGGCGTTCTTCACCACGATGCCCACCAGCAGGATCAAGCCGATGAAGACCACCACCGACACCGGCGAACCGCTCAGCCAGAGGGCGAGCACGGCGCCGACGATCGCCAGCGGGATGGTGAACATGATCACGAAGGGATGCAGCAGCGACTCGAACTGCGAAGCCATCACCAGGTAGACGAGGAAGATCGCCAGGCCGAAGGCGAACAGCAGCGACTGGATGGAGGCATCGAGCTCCTCGCCCTGGCCGCCGATGTGCAGGCGCACGTCGGCGCCCAGCGGGTCGGCCGCCACCATGTCACGCACGCGCTGGACCGCCGTGCCGAGGTCGATGTCGCGCAGGTTCGCCGACACGATCGCCACGCGGACCTGGTCGACCCGGTTGATCTCGCTGGGACCGACGGTGGCGACGACTTCGGCGACCGCATCGAGCGTCACCGGACGATCGCTCTCGGGGTTGACGATGATGCGACGGATGGCGTCCACGGAGGCGCGGTCGCCCTCCTGGGCACGCACCAGCACGTCGATCTTGCGGTCGCGGAAGCTGTAGCGCGTCGCCACCTCGCCCCGCACCTTGCGCACGACCTGGTCGGCGATCTGGCGGGTGGTGAGGCCGAGTTGCGCGGCGCGCTCCTGGTCGAAGCGGATCTGCACCTCGGGGAATCCCTGCTCGACGGTGGACTTGACGTCGGCGAAATGGTCGTCGCCCTCCATCATCCGGGCCAGCTTGCGCCCGGCGGCCTCGACGGCGGCGAGGTCCTGTCCACGCAGTTCGATCTCCAGCGGGGTCGCGAAGCTCAGCACCTGCGGGCGGCCGAACTTCACCTGCACGTCGGGGTACTGCGCCATCGTCGCACGCATGCGTTCCGTCTGGCGGGCCTCGCTTTCGCGACCGAAGCCCTGCCCCATCACGACCGTGAGCTTGGCGATGTTCTCGCCGGACTCGGTCGGGTTGGCGTCCAGGCGGGTGCCGCTGCCGCTGACGCCGTACAAGGCCTGCACGCCCTCGTCCTCGCCGTGCGCGAGCTGGATCGCCTTCACCAGCGCGTCCGTGTCGCGCAGCTGCGTGCCGGGCGGCAGCTTGGCGGTCATCTCGAAGCGATCCTGCGCGAACTGGGGGATCAGGTCGGTACCAAGGGTCGAGGCCACGAACAGCGAAAGCACGAAGGCCGTCGCCGCGGTGGCCAGCACCGGGACGGGGTTGGAAAGCGCCCGCGGGAGCAGCCGGTGGTAGCCCGACTCGGCCCAGTTGTACGGCATGAGCACGATGCGCCCGATGCCGCCAAGCACCGTGCCCAGCACCCGGGCGCCGCCGCGCCCGTTGGCCGCCAGCAGCCAGCCGAACGCGAACACCAGCCAGGGGAACAGGAAGGCGAAGGGCAGCACCGCGGCGACGACGACCAGGCAGAGCAGCCACACCGGCAGCAGCACCAGCGCGAGCAACAAGGCCAGCCCGCCGCGAAGCGCGGAGCGCGACATCGCCTTGCGTACCACGCGCCACGGCATCACCGCCACGTCGCGCAGGTGGGCCAGCACGTCGCGCCAGACCGGCCGCGCCTCCCCGGCCTCGTCCGTGAAGCCGAGCGGCGACTTGGCCTTCAGCGAGGACAGCATCGGGATCAGGGTGAGCGAGACGACCAGCGAGATCAGCAGCGCGATCGACACCGTCAGCGCCTGGTCCTTGAACAACTGGCCCGCGACGCCCTCGACGAACACCAGCGGGAAGAACACCGCCACCGTCGTCAGGGTCGACGCCACCACGGCCATGCTCACCTCGCGGGTGCCGATGACGGCCGCCTCGAGCACGCCCAGCCCGCGTTCGCGCGCCTTGGCGATGCTCTCGAGCACGACGATGGAGTCATCCACGACCATGCCGGTGGCCAGCGCCAGGCCCGCCAGCGACATCACGTTGAGGTTCAGGCCCAGCTGGGACATGAAGAAGAAGGTGGCGATGATCGACACCGGCAGCGACAGGCCGATGACGAACGTGCTCCAGCCGTCCCGCAGGAAGAAGAAGATGAGCAGGATCGCGAAGATGCCGCCCATGATCGCCTCGGATCGGACCTCGTCCAGGGCGGCCTTGATGAAGATCGACTGGTCCTCGACCGTGGTCAGCTTCGAACCGGCGGGCAGCCCGGATTCCAGTCGCGCCAGGGCCTTCTTGAGGTCCTCGGCCACCGCGACCGTATTGGCATCGCCCTCCTTGTAGATGGCCAGCTCCACGGCCTCGCGGGCGCCCAGGCGGATGATCGCCTCGCGCTCCTTGTAGCCTTGGCTCACCGTGGCGACATCGCGCAGGCGCACCGGGACGCCGTCGACATTGGCGACCAGCAGGCCGCGCATTTGCTCAAGGTCGGTGAACTGGTTGACGGTGCGGACCAGGTAGCGCTGCGAGCCTTCCTCGATGCGGCCGCCGGAGATGTTGACATTCTCGACGCGCAGGCGATCGATCACCTGGCTGACCGAGAGGTTGAGCTGGGCCAGCTTGCCCTGGTCGATCAGGACCTGGACCTCGTCCTCCAGGCCGCCGGCGACCTTCACGGCCGCCACGCCACCAACCGGCTCGAGGCGCTTCTTGAGCTCTTCCTCGGCGTAGCGGCGCAGGCGCATCAGTTCGGCCTCCTCGCCCACGCCGGCCACCTCGCCGGTGGACGAGAGCACCAGGCGCATGATCGGCTCGGTGGACGGATTGAAGCGCAGCAGCACGGGCTGCTCGGCCTCGAGCGGGAGGCGCAGCACCTCGAGCTTGTCGCGGACCTCGAGGCTGGCCTGGTCCATGTCGGTGCCCCAGGCGAACTCGAGCACCACGTCGCTCTGGCCGGTGCGCGAAATCGAGCGCAGCTTGCGCAGGTTCTTCACGACGCCGACCGCTTCCTCGATCGGCTCGCTGATCAGCGTTTCGATCTCGGCGGGCGCTGCGCCGGTGTACTCGGTGCGGACCGTCAGCGTCGGGTAGCTGAGGTCGGGCAACAGGTTGACCTTGAGGCTGAAGGCCGCGATCAGGCCGAACAGCACGAAGGTGACCGTCGCCATCGCCACCGTCACGCGGCGGCGGGTCGAGAATTCGACGAGGCTCATTCGCGGGCCGCCTGCGCGATCGCGTTGGCGCCCGCCGGCTCGGCCGCCGCGTTGATCACCTCGACCGCAGAGCCGTCGCGGATCGCGACCTTGCCGGCGGTGACGACGTCGTCGCCTTCGCTCAGGCCGGCCCGAACCTCGGCGAACTCGCCGTTGACGTAGCCGAGCTGCACGGGCACGCGGACGGCCTTCTTTTCGCGGACGACGAACACCGCGGGCTCGCCTTCGTCCTCGAGCAACGCCACGCGCGGCATGGTCAGCGCATCCTTGCGCTCGTCGTAGACGACCTCGATGCGCCCGAACATGCCGGGGCGGAGGACGCCGCCGCCCTCGAACGCCGCCACCACGCGGAACGTGCCGCTGCCGGCGTCGACCACCGGGCTGACGCGGTCGACGCGACCCTCGAAGGCCTGGCCGGGGATGGCGTCGACAACCATGCGCAGCGGCATGCCGGGCTTGAGCGTGGCCATTTCGCGCTCGGGCACGTTGAGCACCGCTTCGAGGCGGGAATTGTCCACCACCCGGAACGCCGGCGCGTTGAGCGCGACGAGGTTGCCGACCTTGACCATGCGCTGGGCTACCACGCCGTCGAAGGGCGCCACGATGTTGGTGTAGGACAGTTCCAGGCGGGCAAGGTCATGGCTGGCGCGTGCGGACTCGAGGTCGAAGCGGATCTGCTCGACGGACTCGGCGCTGACCAGCTTGGACGCGAGCAGCTCGCGGGCGCGGTTGTAGTTGCTCTCGAGCTTGCGCACGGTGGCCCCGGTGCGCTCGACCTCGAGGCGGGCACGATCGGGATCGATGCGGGCCAGCACCTGGCCGGCCCGGACGACATCGCCCTCCTCCGCGAGGATCGAGAGCACGACCCCGGAGGTCTTGGCGACGACCTGGGCCTCGGAAGGGGCCTCGAGGTTGGCGGTGCCGCCGTAGCTGGCGGAGATCGGGCGCTTGGCGACCTTCGCCACCTCGACGGGCACGGCAGGGGCCGCGGCTTCCGCCGGCTTGGCCTCGGCGGGGCCTCCGGAGGTGGCCGCAGTGGCCTCGGGCCCGGACCCGCCGCAGCCAGCCAGGGCGAGGGAAATAGCCAGTGCCAGGGTGGCGAGGGCACGGGTCGGGGTCGGAACGCGGGAGGTCTTCATGGTCACGGGCCCAGGCGGGGTGGTGTTGTAGTTGAATAGAACAGTAAAGTAGCCGCCCTTCACACGCATATGCCGGAAGGGGGGGGGATCGCGGGGCCGCCCCTGCGCGGCGACGGTGCAGCCCCCTGTCTGTGCCCGGATGCTGCGGCTATACTTTCGGTTTAACGCCCGTCCGACCCTTTTTCGAGCCGGAACCCACTGATGAAGCGAATCCTGCTGTCCGCCGCCGGCCTGGCGCTCGCCCTGGCCGCCCTCCCTGCCGCCGCCAAGGGCGACCCCGAGAACGGCAAGGCGCTGTTCTATACCTGCACCGGCTGCCATGGCATCGCCGACTACAAGAACGCCTACCCGACCTACCGGGTCCCCAAGGTGGGTGGACAGAACGAGCAGTACCTGATCGTGGCGCTGACCGGCTACAAGACCGGCGAGCGCAAGCACCCGACCATGCAGGCCCAGGCGCAGAGCTTCTCCGAGCAGGAGATCGCCGACATCGCCGCCTACCTGTCCAGCCTCAAGCCGGCTTCGAAGTGAGGGCCCGCGCCATGAATTTCCGCCGCATTGCCGCCCTCGTCCTGCTCGCCTTCGCCGCGCCGGCCTTCGCCGCCGCGCCCAAGGGCAACCCCGTCGCGGGCCAGGAGAAGTCCAAGACCTGCGCCTCCTGCCACGGCCCCACCGGCAACGAGACGCTCGACGGTACCTATCCGAAGCTGGCCGGCCAGTACCCGGAGTACCTGGCCAAGGCCCTGCGCGACTATCGCTCGGGCGAGCGCAAGAACGCGATCATGGCGGGCTTCGCCGGCGCGCTGTCCGACGAGGACATCGACGACCTGTCGGCCTTCTACGGCAGCCAGTCCGGCGACATCCACGACCTGAGCAAGGTCGACCAGCGCTGACCGCGGCACACCCCGCCGCACCTCGCACGAAGGGCCCCACGCGGGCCCTTCGTCGTTTCCGGCCTCAGCCGGAGCCCAGCGCGGGCTTTGCCGGCGGCTTCCGGCAGCTGCGTTCGTACAGGTCGCGGGTTCGCCGCCAGGCCTCCTGCCCGGTCGCGGACACGATCTGGTCCCACCAGGCCGCGCACTGCTTTTCCTCTTCCGGATCGAGGGTGTTGGGGTCGTCCGGATCGACGACATAGCCGTCGTTGTTCCGCACCACGCCGCAGGCGCCGCCGGCCGCCAGGATGGCGACCTTGCAGACGATCTTCGCCCCCGGATCGCCTGGCACGGGGATTTCGATGGTTTGCGTGGTCGCTTCGACCGCGCGCTCGAGGAACTCGGTGAGCACGTCCTGCTGCGGTTTCCAATACTGCTCGAACCGGGTCTCCTCGTAGACGAGCGCCGGCTGGCGATCCATGAAGGTCCCGCCCTCGACCAGGCCCGGATACTGGAAGGAGAACGCACGCCCGGGGTCGAGCACGCCCTCGAGCTGATCCTTCACCTCGTCCGGCAGTTCGATCGAACCATCCGCCCGGTACAACTGCAGCGTTTCCGGGGCCGACGGCAGCTCGACCACCTGCAGGGCCGTGGTCGGCGCGGCGGCTGTGGCGCCGGTACTCGCGGGCCGCGCGGGCGACGGCCGACGGACCGGGGCAAGCGGCGTGGATTCGGGGATGGGCGCTGGCGCGGTGTCCGCAGGCCGCGGCTTGGGCTCGGGCTCGGGCGGTGACAGGAAGACGAGGGTGGTGCGCAGCGCCTCGTCCGTTTCCCGGGCGACGCGGCTGCCAAGGTCGAGCATCAGCCCCAGGCCTGCGTGGCCAGCCACCACCAGGGACATGAGCGCGATGCGCTGGCGCCGCGTCAGCCACGGCTCGCTCGCGCGCGGCGCCGAGGCGGCGCGGCCGGTCCAGCCGGACAAGGCGTCGATGGGGTCCTTCGGACTTTCCGGCGTCACGGTCACCCGATCCCTGGGGAAGGCGCCGGGAGCCTAACGGCACGCCCCCGAAAAAATCGGTTAACCGGCGGCACGCGCCCGCGTTGGTTCAGCCGCGGGCAATGTAGGGCGCCGCGCCCGTGCTGTGGTCGGTCGCGTCGCGCACCGCGGTGATGCCGGGAACCTTGGACACGAGGGTCTTCTCGATACCCTGCTTGAGCGTCACGTCGGCCATGCCGCAGCCGTGGCAGCCACCGCCGAAGCGCAGGTAGGCCACGCCCTGCGCATCGATGGACTCGAGCGAGACCTGGCCGCGGTGCGCGGCGAGCTGGGGATTGATCTCGCTGTCGATGATCCAGCGCACCCGTTCGACCAGGGATGCATCGCCCGACGGGGCCTCGCCCTTGATGCGCGGCGCGCGGATCGTCAGCTGGCCGGCGGTTCCGTCGCGGGTGAAGTCGATGTGGGCCGCGTCGAGGTAGGGCACGCTCGGGCCGTCCACGTAGAGCACGAAGCCCTCGCACTCGATGGCCCACTCATCGCCGATCAGGTCGCCGTGGTCGCAAAAGGCCAGCTTCGCGTCGGCCTGGGGCGTGCCCGGCGCCACCGCCGAGATCCGGATGCCCACGGCGTCGTCGCCCTGGGTCTGCATCAGGTGGCGGAAATAGGCCTGGGCGCTGTCGGTGATGTTGATCATGGCGCGCATTGTAGTCGCCCCGCCTATACTGCGCGCCTTTCCCCGGGGAACGCTGTCATGACCTCGATCCACGAACTCGCCGCCCGCCACTGCCGGCCGCTGCGCGGTGCGGAGCACCGCCTGGCCGACGACGACGTGCAGGCCGCCCTGCCCGCCCTGCCCGGCTGGGCCCTGGCCGAGGGCGGAACGGCCCTGGTCAAGACCTTCCGCTTCCCCGACTACCACCGGACGATGGCCTACGTGAACGCGTTGGCCTGGATCGCCCATTCGGAAGACCACCACCCGGACCTGGGCGTGCACTACGACCGCGTGGTCGTGCGCTTTTCGACCCACGACGTGGGTGGCCTGAGCGACAACGACCTGGCCTGCGCGGCCAAGGCCGAGCTGCTCGCCGCCCAGGCCCGCTGATCCCGCCGGTCAGCCCAGTCGGTCGAGCACCGCCGCCAGCTCCGGCGGCAGCGGCGCACTGATCAGGTAGGGGCGCTTGCCGCCCTCGAGCGCGAACTCGATCGAGGCGGCGTGCAGGAACAGGCGCTTGAGCCCGGCCTGCTCGGCCAGCCGCTTGTTGGCCTCGCGCTCGCCGTACTTCTCGTCGCCGGCCACCGGGTGGCCCAGGTGCGCGGCGTGCACGCGGATCTGGTGGGTGCGGCCGGTCTCGATGCGGACCTCGCAAAAGCTGTGCCCGCCCTTGCGCTCGAGCACCTTGAAGTGGCTGACCGAGGCCTTGCCCGACGGATCCACCCGGACCATGCGCTCGCCGCCCTGCAGGACCGACTTCTGCAGCGGCGCATCGACGGTCATGGTCCCCTGGGGCAGTCGGCCGACCAGCAGGGCCAGGTAGCGCTTGCCCGGGCCTTCGTCGTCCTCGCCGGCGCGCATCAGGGCCTGCAGCTCCAGCAGGGCCGAGCGCTTCTTGGCCACCAGCAGAACACCCGAGGTATCGCGATCGAGCCGATGGACCAGCTCCAGCGGCTCGCCGGGGCGGAGGGCGCGCAGGGCCTCGATCGCACCCACCTTGATGCCGCTGCCGCCGTGGGTGGCCAGGCCGCTGGGCTTGTTCAGGGCCAGCAGCCACTTGTCCTCGAAGACGATGCTGGCGGCCAGCCGCTCGAGCAGGGCCTTGGGCGGGGCCGCCGCCTCGCCGGGCTCGCCCAGGCGGACCGGCGGGATGCGGACCTCGTCGCCCCCGGCCAGGCGGCTGTCGGCCTTGGCGCGCTTGCCGTTGATGCGGACCTGGCCGCTGCGCACCAGCTTGTAGACCAGGCTGCGCGGCGCCCCCTTGAGCTGGAGCAGCAGGAAGTTGTCCAGCCGCTGCCCGTCCCGGTCCTCGGGGACCTTGACCAGTCTCACGCCGTGGGAGACCTCATTTGCCGCCATGGGGGTTCCGCCTATACAATCGCTTCGCGAGATAACGTCCTGATTTCGCAAGGGCTGCGGGTCGAAAACCCGCCCCCTGCGAATCCCGAGGAACCGCTACCACACCCCACGGGGGTGACCATGTTAGCCGGTGCCGGAGGCGGACGGATATCGCCGCGGTCCCAGGGACTGCGAACACCGGGTCGCGCACGGCGCGTCCCGGGCCCCCAGACCAAGACACACAACAAGCGCTCCCGTGGGTACGCCCAAGGTTTCGTAGCGCTGGAAGTTCCTGCCAGGCCCGGGTGCGCGCTGCGCCCCGGGTCGGAAACATCGGGCGCGGACCCCGGCGTTCCTCGCGGTAAGAGCGCGTGAGGAATCCAACAATGAAGCGCATGCTGATCAATGCCACGCAGGCCGAAGAACTGCGCGTGGCGATCGTCGATGGCCAGACGCTGTACGACATCGACATCGAGCAGCCGTCCAAGGAACAGAAGAAGTCCAACATCTACAAGGGCCGCATCGTGCGGCTGGAGCCGTCCCTCGAGGCGGCCTTCGTGGAGTACGGCGGCGAGCGCCATGGCTTCCTCCCCCTGAAGGAAATCTCCCGCGACTACTTCGTCCCCGGCGTCGACCCCAACAAGGCCGGCCTGAAGGAGTTCCTGCGCGAAGGCCAGGAAGTGGTCGTGCAGGTGGACAAGGAGGAGCGCGGCAACAAGGGCGCCGCCCTGACCACGTTCATCTCGCTGGCCGGCCGCT
>VFQM010000242.1_pt1 | contig 65976 bp, 67 predicted proteins | sample 3512391 | NCBI WGS metagenome assembly VFQM01 (sample SAMN10412369, study PRJNA504923) | tailings metagenome | isolation source: Replicate 1 from Balatoc abandoned mine | place: Philippines | reverse complement strand
ATCAATGGTATTGGAGTTATGGAATTTATGGAGAGGAGAGTAATTATTTAATGGATTTGTTTAAATTGATGCCAGAGGTTAATGTGGAAGAGGAGTCAGAGGTGACGCCCGATGGTATGCTGATGATGAATGCAAAGAATTCAGCCTGGAAATATTTACCAAGTTCCGACGTCCGCACAGGTGTATCATATCTGAATCCATCAGATGTCCCTCAGGTGTCTAAAATAGCAAAGGTCTTATCGAATCACGACAAATTTTTAGAAGGCTCCGTGAACCATTATTCTTTAAGTTTTGATTACAATACAGGAGTATTTAGTTCAGGAAAAATCCCAAAGGTGTATGAACAAGTGAATTTAGGAACACCACCATTGTGTCCAGTATTCAAATATAAGATATGTAAAATAGAAACAGTGAGGGACACACTAGATTATAACGAAATACTACATGCGAATTCATCAAAAGTATTATGCCAGGAGCAAAAAATGGTGATTTATAAATCAGATCAGTCAAAATATATATACTTAAAAACTGCAGAAAATGATCAATTTCTGAAAGAGTTACTAATGCGTGAATATTTAATGGAGGAGGATTTTCTAGAGTTAAAATATAAATTATTATCGAGGGATCCTTTATGCAAAGATGAACTTGCTCGAGCAAAATATGATAGTTATATAAGTAATTTAAGTTTTAAAGAATTAAACGAGTTATGGTGGAAATATAATTCCGGTGATAAGAGTAATACCATGCTGGATGATTTAGCATCTAAAGTATCTAAAACAGAAATAGTGGAAGTGCCAAAAGATACTTATTTGTTTTCAAGATCCATAGTGAAAGATTTCATGAAAATGGTTAAACAAAAATAAAAGTATGGATTTAAAAAAAAAATTATATGCGATGAGTGAGCTAAGTGGAACTTATTTTAATATTCAACGAATAAAAAGACGTTTCAAGGTAAAGAAAAGAATACCAGATAGTTTGTTTAATGAGGCGATGCGACAATTATTATTTCATCATAGTAGTTGGATGAGTCCGAGCAGCGTGTTTGAGTGTAGTATAGGAGTGTTAAGTGGAAGGTTTCTCGAGGATGATGTCTTTGACCTAGAAATAGAAATAGTGACAGGTTTACGTAACATAGCTGGAAAGTATATAGATAATGTGGTAAGTAATTGGGATGATCTATGGTATAACTATTTTGATTATTATACTCTGGTATTAGATGATGAGGAGCAATTTACAACAAATGAATGGTTTGATCTGGATAATATAGAGGAGCTTCATCTTCACTCAGATACAATAATGTGTTTAGATGTTGCAGGGTTGCATGCATGGCTTTTAAAAGATAGAGCATTTAAAACATGTAGTCTATTCACATGTTTAGAATCAAGTCTATTTATGGAACTAAGTAAATGGCCATTAGAGCTTTTCAAGGACATGTATTTTTCAAAAAATATTACTTATGTGATAGATTCGGATCTCTATAAAATAAAAGGTACAATAAGTGATAATGCCCTAGAACAGCTATGGGTAATTCTTAGGGTAATGCGTTATTTGGGAGAGGATTTAAATTTAGATAGTGTGGTTGGGTTGTTTGAAAAACATGGAATACCCGTAAAATTGGAATACCTAGAAAGATTGAAACCCTTTGTTGAAGAATTTCATAAATTATTAAAAATTTATCCACATATGTTGTAGAGTACATCTTTTTATTTACGTCAGTGTGAAATAGTTATAGACAAGTTTTTTATAACACAAATGAAAGTCAGTTTTGTTTTATGTTATTATGATAGTCTTCTATCATTTTTAAAAGAACATTATGATTTTATATGTATTTACTTTTTTATGGTTAGACCTATTCGTAGTATAGTAACAGGTATGGAAAGGTTTATGTGTTCAGACTGTGCTTTTGTATGTATTTTCATTTTCGTAGTGTGGGGATGTGGTGCTATTTTTATTTCAATGCTAGCATCTATTTACACGTGGTATACTTTAAAATCTAGTATTTTCTTGGATCATCGCTGGTTGCTGGCGCAACCAGCGACAGCAGCAGCATTAATATTTGTTCTGATGAAGGCCGGTGACTATGCATTAGCGCAAAATGGAGTAGAATTTGTTAAAGCGAGTATTCCGCTAAGTGATGCGTCGGCAACCTATAATGGAGGAGCGATAGGCAAGTGGTCTAGAACAAATATAGATTCTTATAAAAAGATGATAGGACATGTGTGTTGGATTACACCTGAATGCTATGGAAGTAGTTTCACTTCGAGTGATAATACCTTATATATTGATGGTAATTATATACCCAAACAGGCAGCAGGTAGACCTTTAATTAAGATGTATACTCCTGAGTTTATAGAGAACATCCATGGTTTTTATCATCAAGGAGAGGTTTCATTAGATGAAATCAAACAAATACAATATTTAACTGGATCAATCGACTATCGTAGTGTAGGCAGTGCAATTACTGTATCACCGTTATCAACCACACGTCAGGATGCTTTTATTTGTAGCATTGCATATCATGGTATGAAACTCGATAGTCTTATAGGTTTTGAGTTAGATGGTAAGGTAGATTGCGTAGCTACCATAGAACGTTATAATCATATGGCTTATCATAACCCACATAAATTGTTAGATTTAGTGTCCCAACTAAAATATCCTTCTAGTTACTCCTATAATTTAAATGCTAGTACTGACTTAGTAGTCAACGCGTATAAAAATTATATAAGTAGTCCAGTAATAAAAATCGAATGATCACAGATTTTCACAAAAAAGGAATACGGGTATATCAATACGACCAGGTGTACACAATTTTAGATACTGAGAATGAGGACTACCCATATTGGTGTTTTGATCAAGCGCATGTTCTTTGGAAATTAGAAGGTACAGTGTTTTACGTGATCTATCATAGTCGTTCTTGGGTTGGTGGTGTAGCAGTACACCAAGTGAGTGTGGTGTTTGGATTATCTAGTTTACTGGGTAATAATGGTTTCTTACTAGATGGTCTTCAAATATATTTCAAAGATAACCCATTGGAGAATTGGTATGATGACACATACGGAATTAAGTGGGTATACCGTGAATCTCAGTGGGAAGACGAACGTGACAATTCGATTGAAAGATACCATGAGTTAGGTTTAAATAAATATTTATTGGGGCAGAGTAAGGAGTGGCATGATCAGGTTAAGGAGATTTTAATGGATCAAGAAATTGATTTGTGGCTAAATTATTGGGAGGATAAAGCACATTATCGTAACCATTATGGGGCTTATCCTTTGAGTTGGATTTTGGATAAAGTGGAGTTGGTAGAATGTCCAGAAAATATAAATCTAGTTCCAGTAAAGAGTGTAGATTCTAACTTTTGGGATATAGCAAGGATTCATCATGTGTACTCGGTGTATGTAGACAAGAAGGGCTGGCATTATAAAGGGGATGGTTTTTACGATAATAATGGAGTCAGGCAAGCATATAGAAATTATTTTAGATCTTTTAGCACTAATGTAGCATTAGAGCTAAAAGAATGGTATCCAGTACAGCTATGTGCTTATCCGTTGGATTTGTTGTCAGAGGCAATAGGTTGTTACTCGCAACGAGCCTATGATAAAGTATTAGATTTATGGTATAAAGGGAATAAGGAAAGATAAGGTGTACACTCGATGAGATATAATGATGATGGTAGCATCATACAAGAAATTACATAGGAAGTTACAGGGATATATTAGATTTCAGGATGTAACAAAGGCAGTTCGTTTTGTAACAGGAGGTGAGTTAGGAAAAATCAAGAAGAAATTAAAGCGACGCTTTACAGCACTAAGTAGCTTTTTACCACTATTTAGTAAAAAATATGTACAAGCAGAGTTTCAGAAGACATTGGTAGTACCGATCAGTGATGATCGAGGAAGTTGCGGAGCACATAATAACTATGTGATGAATGCAAGTAAGAAGTTATTAAGTTTCTTAGAAGAGGCAAATAAGGAGTTTAAAGTGTACGCCATAGGAAAAAAGATAATGGATTTCTTAAAAAGATTTTACCGAAGAACACTGGTGGGGTATAGCTTAGGGTTAACCGATGTAAAATTTAGTATAGATATTTGTGTTTTTTTTATATTTAAGTTTTTAAGATGGTCTTGGGATAGATTATATATATTATTCAACAGGTATTACACATTACAAGTACAAAGACCAGTGGTGTATAGATTACATAGTTATGAGAGTTATTTAAATAATATTTACAGGAATATGCCAGGAAGATATGCGATTTATTATACCAGTGTGGTAGATAGATCAAATTCAGTAAGTTTTTTAACAGACTTATATAATTTTAGTTTATCCATATTCTTAGTAGATGCGCTAAACGAAAATAAGTTTAGCTTCCTAGGAGGAAGATTTACAGCGATGGATAATGCAGTAAAAAACTCCCAGGATGTGATTGATCGTTTAAGAATAGCTTATAACAAAGCTAGACAGGAATATATCACTACAGAACTAGTAGAGATCGTAGCATGTGCAGAGTCCATAAATTTAACATGATAGCCCTATTTTTATTATCACTTGTAAGTCTAAGTACGTTTATATTGTTTCAAACTCAATCAATGATTCATCTAGTAGCAGTGTTCTTTGCATTTATAATGTTAAAGAGGTCATTGTCTACGATGGAATTTAGATCTTTAAAAAAAGAGAGAATAGATTGGATAGCAACACAGTTTTATTATGTGTTTGTAAAAATCTGGTATACCTTATTGATCCGTTTATGGGGAATTAAATTGTACAAAGTTTTAAAATTTGTCTTGTTTGTGCTTCATGCATTGAAAAACTGGATAAAAGCAGCAAATCATGTATGGAAAGCTCACTATATAGATAACATACGTAAGAATTTGTTAGCAACACTAACAAGACAGGAAACACAGCTAAAGAATTTAACTGTGTTATTTGAAAGATCAAGAAAAAACAAGAGAAAGCTACTATTACAGGTAGAAATCAAAAAAGACAACAGACACTTGGTGTCTTGGGATTGGAATGAGTTAAGCAATAATAGCAAATGAAAGTCTATGAAATAAACCCATCACATAAAATTCACAATCTTTACGGATTTTCAGAACCAGCATCACAGAAAATGGAGATCTTAATAGAGATGTACCATAATACCGTGGTAAGTTTAAGTTATATATTATTTGCCATAATTTTTGCCATCATAGTGACAGTATATTATTTCCGTAGTAGTAAAAATTTATATGCAATCCCATTTCAGAAATCAGTGGAATATTTAGTGGATGCATTATTTGTATTTGTCCCAATCATAATAATTTATTATTTGGCAGTCCCAGCAGTAGGTTTTATCATAAATAATGATAAGTTAATAGCTTATTTAGATACCCCCATCACTCTAGAAGTAGTAGGACATCAATGGTATTGGAGTTATGGAATTTATGGAGAGGAGAGTAATTATTTAATGGACTTATTTCAATTGATGCCTTTAGAACCATGGAATGGATCTGGTGAATGGAAAGTAGAATTTGATCAGTTAATAGATTTAGATGTTCAAAAGAATTTACGTTGTTTTGAGGTAAACAAACATGTAATTTTACCGATTAAAGAATTAATCAAGTGTGAAGTTCATTCGGAAGATGTAATTCATAGCTGGGCTTTACCACAATTAGGAGTTAAGGTGGATGCGATCCCAGGAAGAATTCAGTTAGTGTCAATAAAAGCAGAGAGAACAGGAGTCTTCTATGGACAGTGCTCAGAATTATGCGGAGTGAATCATGCATTTATGCCATCGGTCTTAGAATTTGTAGAAGAAGATAGTTTTGTGGATTGGATGATGAAAGAGATGCAATCCAGACCATATAAATTAATGTTAAAACAATTTTAAATGCCACAGTTAGATTTTTATATGTTTGCAGCACAATCATTATTCATTTTTGTATTTCTTTTAGGTTATTTCATCTTTGTAAAATATATTTTACCAATTCTAAGTTTTGAGATGAAACTCAAGGAGTTATTACCTTTATATTATTTAAATTGGTTCGACCAGAATCAAAAACATTTGTATGGTTCACCATACAGTTTTATAGAGTTAGCACTGTTAAATCAGTTGAAGGTAATTTTGAATGGTTTTGTGCCTTACTTAAGGTATGTCTCTATTTCCCATACAGGAGTTTTTTATAATGATTTGTTATATTTGAGATCAAAATATAATCAAAAAGTAAAAAGATTAAATTTTTAATGATTTCCTATTATTTTCAAGAAAATGAGAAGGGAACAGCTAAATGGCATTCTTATTCTTATTGGAGTTGTTTTCAGCAGTGGTATTATTGGAAAAGTTATTGGTTAGGTTATAATCAGGTATGCACTAAGTTGTTTTTTGGATTAAAATGGCAGTGGATGCTAAAATATCAAGCATTTACTGGAACAGAACATGAAATATTCCATGAAATGTTGACGAGTTGGACAACAATACCAGCAACATTTCATGAAACATTTCATGAAACATTTCATGTTCATTTGGAAAAAAGAAAAATGTTAACGTGGTGGATGATGTGGTATTTCTTGAGTGGTGTAGCTTTACGAGTTCCGGTGGATTCAAAGGTAGTAGTGTTACCATCGAGGACCAGTGTAATGACACTTTTAAAATCACCACATGCGGATAAAAAATCCCGAGAGCAGTTTTCGAGAAAAAGATGGAGTTTGATTTGGAATTTCAGATACGATAATCCATGTAATTTGGGTTACATGACAAACTCTTCATATGCGACATTTGGATCATAGATTCACAATATAAGAATAGTATAGAATGTAAACAAATGGAATTAATGGCATTAGTATTATCAATGATGTTATATCCTTTTATATTAGATGTGATATATGACTATCTGAGGTACTATGAAGTATGGTTTAAGTGGTTTTTTCAGCTAATATGTTTGTGTTTAGTCTTATCTTTAACCATAGGATAGTGATGTCTGTGTCACATTAAGTTTGTAGAGTGTTTTATTATTAACTTAATAAGTTAGGGAAAAAGAGTTTTAAAACGTGAAAACGGAAAAACTCAGTGTAAAGGGGTTTTATTCTGGCTCGGAGTGAATGCTAACCGCAGGCCTAACACATGCAAGTCGAACGACCGAGAAGAAAGTAAAAGCACTTAATAAAGTGGAATATCGGGAAGTGGCGTCAGGGTGAGTAAAGCCAACGTGGTAATATCTTGAATGCATAGGATAAAGAAGGGAACTTCGAAACCATAAAATGAGGAATCAGCTTCAAGAACGCAGTTGGTAGTATTAGGAAGTTGGTGAGAAAAGAGCTTACCAATCCGGACATGCTTAGCTGGACTAGGAAGGTTGTACAGCCACATGGGGACTGAGAAACGGCCCTAATTTCGATTGAAAGCGGCAGTGGGGAATATTGGGCAATGTACGAAAGTGTGACCCAGCAATGCGGAAAGTCAGAGGAAGAAGGAAAGTACTGTAAACTCTATTTGGTGTGGAAGATAATGACATGAATCACCAAAAGCGCCGGCAAATTCTCGTGCCAGCCGCCGCGGTAATACGGGTGGCGCTAGTGTTACTCCTCTTTACTGGGCGTAAAGGGTGCGTAGGTGGTCTGAGAAGGTAACTGTGAAATAGTAACCAGATTACAACATAGTTTCAACCATCAGACTAGAGTATAGATAACGAATATGGAAACTGTGGTGAAGGGTTAAAATCCGTTTGTACAGCACAGGGAACGCCAAAGGCGAAGGCAATATTCGGGCAAGTACTGACACTGAGGCACGAAAGCATAGGTATCAAACAGGATTAGAGACCCTGGTAGTCTATGCCGTCAACGATGAGGATTAAGGATCCGGTAATGCCGGGTGTTATAGCTAACGCGTCAAATCCTCCGCCTGGGAACTACGATGGCAACATTAGAACCTAAAGAAATTGACTGAGATTAGTTACAAGCAGTGGAGCATGTGATTTAATTCGATACACCGCGAGAAATCTTACCAGTCCTTGTCATCTGTTTGTGAAACTGAGGGAAACCCAGTATATTTAAGGATAAATTAACAAATAGACAGGTGTTGCATGGCTGTCGTCAGCCCGTGTTGTGAAATGTCTGGTTAGTTCCGATTAACGGGCGCAACCCTCATGGACAGTTACCCTATTAATAGTCTTAGGAGAAATCTGTTCAAACCACTCATGTAATGTGAGATGAAGGCGAGGATGACGTCAAGTCATTATGACCCATATGGACTGGGCGATACATGTGCTACAGAGGCAAATACAAAGGGAAGCGATGGGGTGACTCGGAGCAAAACCAAAAAACTTGTCGAGGTTCGGATTGTTCTCTGAAATTTGAGAACATGAAGTAGGAATTGCTAGTAATCGTATAGAAGAACGATACGGTGAATGGGTTTCCTAATCTAGTACACACCGCCCGTCAAGCTCGAATCTTTGGTTTTCCCACTAGGGATGTTGATGGGAAGAATGAAGCCTTTGGGCTATTCAACTCTAGACACATTTCAACGGAAGGTTAGGGGTTTGAGTTAAGTCGTAACAAGGTAGTCGTAGGGGAACCTGTGGCTGGAATATGAATAAATAAAAAATATACATCTAAGATGGAACATCTGATATATGAAATCAGTATCAAGGGGATCACTTGACATGTCATGGATTACTTCTCGTGAAAAACACGAAATGGAATAGTGAGAATAGAAGCGCTTTTCGTCCCATAAGGTTTATACTATTCCAAAGAAGAAAGCTAAAGAAGTGAAACATCTAAGTATTTAGTGTAAAGTAAATTAAAAAAGAAATGGTGAGTAGTGGTGAGCGAAAGCCATATTTAGGGTGTAATGGGGAATAAGGAACCAGCAGCGTTCAAACGTAACAAAAAAGGGTGATAGTCCCGTACCGAACCGACCCATGAAATGAAAAGTACTAACTACCACGTGTAGTAGCTAGGAAAAAGGGAAGACCACTTTCCAACCCTAAGAACCATGAATGATCGACAGCGTACAAGTACCGTGAGGGAAAGTTGAAAAGATGCCAAGTGGGGAGTTAAAAAGAATATGAAACTTGATACTGAAGAAGCATGAGGAGTTATCGTGTGATAATGACTCTATACCTTTTGTATAATGGGTCAACGAGTATATAGAAATGGCGAGCATATGCAAAAAATTGAAATGCGTAATGAAAATGAGTGAAGTGATTTCTATATGACCCGAATCCAAGTGATCTATCCATGATCAAGCTGAAGCAGTGCGAATAGCGCTGTGGAGGGCTGAACCCGTGTCTGTTGCAATAGATTGGGATGAATTGTGGATAGGGGTGAAAGGCTAATCAAACTTGGTATAGCTGGTTTTCTGCGAAATCTATTGAAGTAGAGTATCTAGAAAATAATCAGTCGGGTGGAGCACTTTTCAAGCAATGGGGACAGAAAATCCTACTGCGTTTGAAAAATCTTCGAATAGGCAGAGGAAAAAGACTAGATGAATGGAATATAGGCGAGAAGGTCTAGAATTCGAAAGGGAAACAGCCCCGCTCATACATTAAGGTCTCGAAGTATTCACTGAGTGAAAGAGGGATTATGCCAGGAACTCATTAGGATGTAGGCTTGGAAGCAGCCATCATTTCAAGAAAGCGTAACAGCTCACTGATGGACACTGGTGTGAGATCGAAAATATACGGAGACTAAAGTGAATGACCGAAATGATGACTCAAAGAAGGGGGTAGCAGAATATTCTGTAATTGGGAAGAGATGATTGTAAAACAATCATTGGACAAATCAGAAGAATCAATGTTGATATGAGTAGCGTGAAACAGTAGCAAAAAAACTGTCGCCGAAACCCCAAGGGTTTTCAGGCAAGGATTAACCACCTGAAGTAAAACGGACCCTAACAAGGAAACCAAAGTCAACTTGGATGGGAAATCTCAAAAACATTAACATGTACATGTACTATATCTCCGTGACGATATGGGGATGGGGTAGATGTGTGTGTTCAGGAAAATTTTTGAGTAATAATGCCGTACCCGAAACTGACACCGGTGGGGAAGTAGAGTATACTAAGGCGATTGAGAGAATCATACTGAAGGAACTCGGCCAATTGACCCAGTAACTTAGGGAGAAAGGGTTTTTTCTTTTAATAAAAAGGAAAAGGAAGAAAGCAGGGAGGAGCGACTGTTTACCAAAAACACAGGTCTCTGCGAAATCGAAAGATGAAGTATTGGGACTGACGTCTGCCCAGTGCTGTTGGGATAAATTCTGCGGTGAAAGCCAAAGATCTAATACACAGTAAACGGCGGCTGTAACTCTGACGGTCCAAAGGTAGCGAAATTCCTTGTCTGTTAATTGCAGACCTTGCATGAATGACGTAACGACTCCTCCACTGTCTCCAGTATGATCTCAGTGAAATTGAAAGTTCTGTGAAAATGCAGAATGCTAGCAGCTAGACGGAAAGACCCCGTGCAGCTTTACTATAATGAGTTGCAGCATATAGAATGTTCTTCATGTAGAAGAGATGGGAGTTGGTTCGATGTAGTATCGAAAAACGATCATGAAATACCATTGGAAGAAAGTTTATATGCTATTTTTGATTCATTGGTAGTTTGATTGGGGCGATGGCCTCCTAAAAGGTAACGGGGGCGCACCAAGGTAGACTTAATTTCGGAATATCCGGAATAAGAAGTGTAATGGCAAAAGTCTGCTTGACTGTAAGAAGAACCATTCGAACAGAAACGCAAGTTGGTCATAGTGACCCGGTGCTACGAAGTGGAAGGGGCATCGATTAACGGATAAAAGCTACGCTGGGGATAACAGGCTGATAACTCCCAAGAGTCCGCATCTACGGAGTTGTTTGGCACCTTAAATCTGGGGCATTTTTATGGTAACATAAAAATAGAATTTGGCTATATGCTGGGACATCCGAGTATCTAAAATCATAGTTATATGGATGATAAACTATAAAAGTATTTTAGTGCGGACAATCAGCAGGGAAGTCCTCTGCAACAATTGTTGTTGTATGACCCCTCAACGACTACACGCCGAACTCCTCTTTATGAGGATGATGATATAGTCTGAACTTCTAGGCGACTAGAAGGTTGCGAAAGCAACATTAATTTAAATATTAATAACATGATTGCGATGTCGGCTCATCACATCCTAGAGCTGTAAGCGGTTCTAAGGGTTTAGCTGTTCGCTAAGTAAAGTGGTACGTGAGCTGGGTTCAGAACGTTGTGAAACAGTTCGGTCCCTATCTACTGTTAGTGAAGAAAACAGAAAGAAACTGGATTCTAGTACGAAAGGACTGAATCCAGCACACCTCTAGTGCATCCATTGTGAGAAATCTCTTGCATGGTGGAATAGCCAAGTGTGTGATTACAACTCCTGAATTCATCAATGGAGGCAGAATCTCTTTTCAAGTTTTCTGTGAGATATGTGCGAGACTAGCACTTGATATAGGCTTCGTGTGTAAGGATGTCAGCATCTTTAGCTTAGAAGTACTAAAAAATCGAAGGATATAACAGATGTCTTTTTTATATATATACGACGATCAAAATAGAAAAATGTAAAAAGATAAATAAAATGATTACAGAATTTAAAATGATTGGAGCAGGATTAGCTACTATAGCATTAGCAGGAGTCGGAAGTGGTATCGGATTTATATTCAATGGATTATTAGAAGCAATTTCACGTAATCCAAGTTTAGCAAAGCAATTATTCAATTATGCTATTTTAGGATTCGCATTAACTGAAGCAATTGCATTGTTTACTATTATGATTGTTTTCTTAATCTTATTCTAGTCAGAATAAGCGGCGAAGCGGGTCCAATTCCCCTAGTAGCCTGATTTCCGAACGATGTTTTTATTTTAGAAATATATATTTGTTTTAGTAACTGTGTCTAGAGTAAGAGGTAATACGCCATAAATAATCTCAAAACACAGTCAATACCTAATCCATATACATGTATCTAAGTTGTTGTGTGTTAACAATTTAGTAAGTGAGTCAAAAAAAGTAGAATTAAAAAGAAAAATGAAGGAGCAAATTTCAAAAAAAGTAGAACTTGCATGGACAAAAGCGCCATATTGCAGTTTCATCTTATTAAATATACTGGTAACCAGTATAATAGTGCTTATATTTAACTCCGTCAATGCATACCCATATATTTTAATATTATGGGTGTTTGTGTTAAATGTGTCCGTGAGTGCAGTAGGTTTAAATAGCGTAATAGTTTACATAAGTTTTGATTTAATATGTTTACTGTTTTTATTAATAGTCTTATTGTTAGGATTTATAATGATAAAAAACCAAAAGCATTTAGGTTTTCTTTATCTGGTATTTAGCTTACATATGGTAAGTTTAATGATAGGTATTTACTATACAGAAAACCATAACTGGGTGACATGCGTAGGGGTGTATAGTGTAAAAGTTCCCGATGAATGGTACCATGAATTACTTAATTGGTTACTATTAGAAAGAAGGGAATGTTTAATGGGATTGTTTGGTTTGTTTGTATCTGTAGTTGTAGTGATAGAATTTTGCGTAAGTGTGATCGAGGTGTGCGGCAGTATCATAGAAAGTTGTATACTGTATCATAAGAGTGTAAGGTTTGCAACTCAGGTAGTGAATAATGTGTCCGTGGCAGCTGACACCATGGAGCTAGGACGAATGTTAAATGTTTCTTTGGATCCTTCTCATGATGAAAATGCAAAACGTATTAGTAAAGAAATGAAATCTATTAGGAAGCATATTGCGATGTTAGAAAAAAACAGGTTAATTCATTTCACTACGGACATTTCTTTCCCCAAATTGCCAAATAGCCGTGTATTCTCTATGAGCAAAGTAATAGTGCCTATGGCTGATTCAGGTATTAAAGTACCACCAAGTACAACTTCGGAGGAGTACAGAAAAATGTTATCTCATTTTGTAGGAAAAGAATCTAAAATGTTTAATGAAACTCAGTATGTGGTGAGCAATCCGATCCCAGAGGGAGTAATAGTTCATCTGGAGCCCTTGAGCGAAAATAGAAAAGAGGAATTGCTTTGTTTGGAACGATTGATGAATAGAAATATATTGGGAGATAGTGTAGAAACAGAATTAAAATTCCAAGTATATTTAGAATCATTGGGTTTAAGTGATCTCTCGCTATTTGATAACATAAGAACAGATCCCGAAAGGTTAAAACAGGAGCTAGAAAAAGTTAATTCCATGAAGGTGTCAAGTGATACCGTGAAGAAAATCTGGAATAGTGCTGAGTATCTAGTAAGTAACGGTATAGAGAAGAAGGAATGAGTAACCAGTACTTATTGGAACAGTTGAAAAAGGTTAGTGAACTTTATGGTGTATATTTTATGAAACTACGGGTAGAGCGACGCTATAATGCATTTTATCTAAAAATGAGAGAGTCGCCCTTATCTAAGGAACAAGAAGACCTTGCTAAGAATAGTCTTCTAGAGAGACATTTTTATTGTGAGTGGGAGGGCGAATGGTGGTCCATGGAATTAAAAACTCTGCTGTTAGAGGTTTATCCCACGATAGGAACTAATTTCCATTTCAGCTATGAGATGGTGGTAGCACTAAGAAGCGTAGTAGGAGATAGCAGTCACATAACTTTCCCCGATGTACCGGTTCATAATGATATGCAGTATAGCTACGGTGCTGACGATTGTGTGTGCTATGAAAACAGGGATAAAAATTCTTATCATCATGCGGAGTGGAAAAAATTAAATTTCGAAGATGTGGTGGAATGGTATAATAAAGATAGGGAGTATCTGTGGGGATCGCTTTACTATGTTCGTCCAGGAAGTTGGTTTAGCATATTTCATATGCTAGATGTACCTTTTAATAGAAAGAATCAAAATATTTATATGTTATATCCTATGATACCGTCAGCGGATACTATGTATTTATACTGTAATGAGAAAGAGTGGAATAAGTACAGAGTGATAGCGCTGTGGAGATTATATATTTATTATAAGAAACCCATAGATTTAAGTGTGTTGTGGGAAGATTATAGATCAGTGTTGTATGCTCTTAAGTATTATGAAAATCCAGATTTAATAAATTATCCGGATCTCTATGAAAAATCAGTAGTTTATGTATGCGAGGCCAAGGAATTGGTGCAGAAGGATGTCAGATATTTAGATTTATACAAAATCTTATAGCGGAATAGACTAACGGTAGGTCATTGGGCTCATAATCCAACGGTATAGGTTCGAATCCTGTTTCCGCAATCCTAGGTATATGTTTCTTGTATGTAAAGCACGAAGGGCGGTGTCCCTCTGAACAAACATAAGAGTGTAGAAGAGAATAAGTATAATAATTAAAGAGAGATAGAAATAATACAATATGGTTTACTACATTATAAAAGTTGTAAAGATCGTATGTGAGGTTCTCGTGAACCTTCACGATCAGGTGCTTTGGGGATTGTGTGTCCATCCATTGACCTATTTTATCTTAGCCTGTGTATTGGTTCAAGCGTTGAATGGGATCATTCCGGCTGGAGATTTCTTCTATTTAGAGTGGAAACATTATACTTTAGGCGTGGTATCGTATTATGGAAATTATATTTTATTTACTATCGTAGTCGTGTGTGCGGGATTGGTTTTTTGTGGTGAACTTACATCTATGTCTATGTTTGGTCACTATATAGTCCCCTTAGTAGCATTACAAGAGATATCCAGTTGGGCGCTAGCCAAACATGGATTTGAGTTTGTGCAGGGTAAAATCTTACTTTCGGATATTCATTCTGAAAGCGATAATATTATGGTTGGAAGGTGGCATTTACTAGATAGGACAAAGTTACCAAACATGAGTGGTCATTTCTGTTTGGTAACAAACCAGCTCCATGGTAGTAGTTACTCGTCAAGTCCTAATACATTTCATCATGATGGAAATGAGATTAATAAAATTCCTGATGGGAGATTTTTAATAAAAACCTATTCGCATCCATGTCTGGATGAGTACTATAATGAGTTTTATCAGAATGGATGTATTTTGAATGCGGAATTTTTGGATTCTGATATGAACAAGACTCAGTTTCTTACGGAGTCTGTAGATTATCGTCGATATAGTTCTTTTATTTCTGTGAAGGAATTACTTAAAGAAGAAAAGGATGCTATCGTGAGTCATTTTTCTATGAATGGATTAAAATTATCCAAGGTGATCGGGGAGGATCTTGAATCTAATGGTATTATTAATAATAGACTTGATGTTCTTCATAGGTATGAACGCATGGTTGAGGAGAATCCACAAAAAATTTTACAATTAGTTTCCATGTTGAAGTACGCCGACAATTTAAGTTGTGACCCATCATTGGGGATTGACTTGTATACAGAATCGGTAAAGAATGTAATAAACAAAGAATGAGTATGATGTTTCAGTTTCATCTAAAAGGAATTAGGTTATTTAGGTATGACCAAATGTATACATTATTGGATCGCAATGATAATTTCACTAGCTCTTGGTTATTGGATAATTCACTTGTGTTATCTCATATTGAAGGGGTATTGTTTTATGTGGTATATCATTCACATGTTAGAAAAAATGATAAATCGTATCATCATATTAGTATGATTTTTGGAGTAGCGAGTTTATTGGGTAATAATGGATATCTGTTAGAAAGTCTCTCTTCTTATTTAAAAGATGATCCGCTAGAGAATTGGTTAGATGATTGTGGAGGGTTAGGGGGATTAAATCTAAAATTTAGTGGTCGTGAATCACAGTGGGATGAAGTACGTAGCTACGTTAATTTCAAAAATTTGATGTTAGATGATTATCTATTCAGCCAAAGTAAAGAGTGGCATGATCAGTTAAGTGAAATCACTAGTGATCATGAGATAGAATCGTGGCTAAGTAGTTGGAAAGGAAGGGCTATATATAGGAATCATTACGGTGATATCCCAAAGGACTGGATTTTAATGGAAGCCCAAGAGGTTCTATGTTCAAATCCGGTAGAGCTATTAGAAGTACCAAGTATAAATTCAGAGCATTGGGATGTGAAAAGAATACATCATGTGTATAGTGTATATCTATTAAAAAAAAAGTGGAAGTATGTACGAAGCCAAGGGTTTTATGATGACTCGGGAACTTGGAAGGGCTCTAGTGATTATTTTTATTACAATGCCAAGGAGGTGGCAATTAAGTTAAAGGAGTGGTATCCGGTACAGTTGCGTTGCTACCCGTTGGAATTATTGGCGAATGCTATTCGTTGCTATAATCGGTTGTGCTACGAAGAAGTGTTTTCCCGTTGGGAAAGTTGTAGCGGAATAGACTAATGGTAGGTTCGAATCCTGTTTCAGCAACCAACCTGGATAGCTTAGTGGTAAAGCATTGGACTGAAAATCCATGTATCGTGGTTCGATTCCCCGTCCAGGCAATGGAATAATTTAGACAAGTTATAAAAGCTGGCGTCTATAGCCAAATCAAGTTTACTTAGTAGTGCAAAACAACTAAAATGAAATCAGAATTTAAAAGATTGTCGGAAGATTTAGGAATCTATTACCAAAAAATAAGTGTGGCTGTAAAATATAATCTACCGTTGAGTGACCGCGATGGTTGGCTAGAAAAGGATTATCTCGAGAAAGGAGTATGGGATATTCTTTTGTACTATATGAGAAATCAAATACCGAAAGAATCCAGATTTAGCTTAGAGTTTCAGGTAGGAGTCATTGAGTTGATAAAGACTGAGAAGGATTGTTGTGAGTATAGAGTGGAGGTGTTATTGGGTTGTCGAAGTATCATAGGTGTTACCAAATATTTGAAAGTGTCTAATAGTTATGGTATATCTAATTATAAGGTTAATATATGTAACCACCTTTGGCCAATCATAGGAATTCATTTAGCGTGTCCCCTCATAGAATCAGTCTTAGTCGATGTCGAGGAGGCTTATAACTTTTTAGATAAGCCTAGATTACCAAGGAGATTAAGTTTATGGTCATGTAAAGAATTTAGCCATTTCCTATGCTTTTGGCGTGAAAATTTTGACGTCTGTAAGGGTGATAGCTATGTGGAGTACGATGGACCAATATTAACAGAAAATCTGAAGTGTGATCATGGTAGTTGGAGTAGTACCAGAGTAATAAATATGTGGCGATGGTTTTTTATGGCTCTTCCAACCACGTATATGACTAATGTAGTAAGTTTTGAAGAATGGGATGATGGTGTTTGGGTAGAAAGATTGAAAGAACACCATTTATACATAGTAAATGTGCTCAAGGAAAATTTTGCGAGTCAGTTAGGTAGTTATGATAGCTTGTATGAAGATTCATTGCCCTATGTGGATGAAGCCATAGCCACGGTGCGTAAGGATCTATCATTATTAAATGGTTTATCTTTGGATATAAAAAGGGCAGTATCCCGAATAAAAAGTCTAAGAGTATAGAAGAAAATAGGTATAAGAAATGAGTAGTGATAGAAATATTTAATTAATGGTTTTAGTATTTTGTTGTATAATTACCCTGATGTATTTAATGTCGGGTTACAGGAGATTAATTTTACAAAGTGTAGTTACATCGATACAGAACGTAACTAAGATATGTTGGTTGTGGTATAGTGTTTATTATGTTGTAATATTTACAATGATGTACGATATAAAATTAGTAGTGCTAGTGGTAGCTTTTTTTTGCAGTATTCGTTTTGCCATATACTACTTATTTTCAGTAAGTCTGTTATTATGTTTCTCCATACAAAGAATGTCATTTACTTGGTTTGAATACACACAAACAGACAGACTATTTTTTTTCCTAGGAATAGGTATATTTGTAGTATGGTTATTAAGTGTAAATTGGACTAGGTTGAAAACATTCGTAGCCATAGTATCGATGATTATGAGAGTACATGTAATTCAAATATTGAATGGTCTTTATTTAGGAGAAAAAGGTCTCCAAACATTATTAGGGGTGTTAGATTTAGAATTAGGAAGTCCCTTGGTGTTAATTTTCCATGGTCTATGGTTATGTGTTCGTGGACTAGTCCCGATAGTTTTTGCAGACGAAAAAGATGAAGTCCTAAAAGAAACAGGACATTATGTTTATAAAAGCAACATAGATACTGTGCCAGTATGTAGATTACAGTCACAACAAAAAATAGAGTTTTTTTACGACGAAGAAAAGGCAATAGTAGGTAGAGTTCATTCGACCGATGGAAAAAGCGGTAGTGCGATGTACAATGGGAGTGTAGGTCATTTGTTTATTCATTGTGAAAATTATTTGTTTATATTTACCAGTGGTAATGTCTGGAAGGTGATGTATCCACGCGCAGCAATACTGAATTTAACGAAGACCTGGGAATCGGGCATATCCTCAGATAATATAGATAAGAAGATACAAGCAGTGTCCTACGGCTATCCGCATGAATCTTCAGTGTTTCAATCATTAATAAAGTATAAGAATAGTGGAGGACTAGTACTGGGCCCAGCATCTTATATGAATGAGGTTTTGTTACGTTGTGAATTAATGGATAACAAACTATCGAAGATGTACGAAATGTTACAGGGTAAACAACAAGATCCGAATTTTCATCATAAGTTTCATTCCCTTGTATCGAAGTATGATTGGAGGAAGTTGAGTTGGTTACATGATTTAAAACCAATGGAAATGAATTTATTTGGACATCTTTGGACCAAGGAACGAGTAGTTCCTACGAAAGAATTATTGGAAGAGATGTTAAAATCTTACTATTATGAAGATGTTGCACATTTAAAGGAAATGAGGTTTAATTCGAATAAGTATGCAGATCGACTAAGTAAATCTTCCGATTTTAAAATTGATGATAGTATTAGGGATAAGATTTTTTTTAGTAATTTTAATAGGGATTTGGAAAAAGGAGCAGATCGAGTTATAATCGGATTGAACAATTTAGGAAAGTTAGAAAAAGAAATAGCATCCATGACCAAGTATCAAAAGTATGCGCAAAACACGCCAGGTCATGCAGTATCAAGTTTACTTAGTAGTGCAAAACAACTAAAATGAAATCAGAATTTAAAAGATTGTCGGAAGATTTAGGAATCTATTACCAAAAAGTCAGTGTGTATATTAAATATAATCTATCATTGATTGACCGAGAAGGCTGGCTAGAAAAGGATTATCTCGAGAAAGGATTATGGGATATTGTTTCATATTATATGAGGTATCAAATACCAGAAGAATCCACAGAGACATTAGAGTTTCAGGTAGGAGTCATTGAGTTGGTAAATACCGAGAAGGATTGTTGTGAATATAGAGTGGAGGTGTTATTGGGTTGTCAAAGTATAATAGGTTTCACTGAGTTTATTAAACCATTTAATAACTATGATATTTTAAAGTACAATAATCATCGTTGTGATCACAGGTGGACATATATGGGGATTTATTTAGCTGGTCCTATCGTAGAATCAGTATTAGTAGATGTCGAGGAGGCTTATAACTTTATAGAGAAGCCTAGATTACCAAGGAGATTAAGTTTATGGTCGTGTAAAGAATTTAGCCATTTCCTATGCTTTTGGCGTAAAGATTTTGATGTGTGTACAGGAAACAGCTACTTAGCCTACGATGGACCAATTTTAACAGAAAATCTGAAGTGTGATCATGGTAGTTGGAATAGTACCAGAGTAATAAATATGTGGCGATGGTTTTTCATGGCCGTCCCGAACACCTATGTAAGTAATGTAGTAAATCTGGAAGAATGGGATGATGGTGTTTGGGTAGAAGGTTTGAAAGAACACCATTTATACATAGTAAATGTGCTGAAGAAAAAGTTTGCAAGTCAGTTAGGTAGTTATGATAGTTTGTATGAAGATTCATTGCCCTATGTGGATGAAGCCCTAGAGACAGTGCGTAAGGATCTATCATTATTGGATGTAGTAGCATGGAAAGCACAGAGGGCAGTATCCCGAATAAAAAATATAAGAGTATAGAAGAAAATAGGTAGAAGAAATGAGTAGAGATAGAAATATTTAATTAATGGTTTTGTATAGCATACCAAAATATGTATGGAGCGAGTGGGAGACATCATACCTAAATGTGTTTACAGATGGAGCGCATTTAGTGAATGTGTGTACATTTTTATTTTTAAATCATAATACACAAGCCAAATTATTAACTGATTTGGCTTGTTCGGATTTTCCATCTAAAAACGATAGATTTTTATTGAGTTATAATCTGCTTTCAGTGATGTACCATCAAAGATATTTTGTATACTTATGGACAAATGAATTGAAATCAGTACCAACTTTGACAGACTTATACCCTGCAATTAATTGGTATGAGCGAGAAGCATGGGATTTGTACGGAGTACATTTTAGTGGCCATAGTGATTTGAGAAGAATTTTAACAGATTATGGTTTTTCAGGTCATCCACTTCGTAAAGATTTCCCTTTAACAGGTTATATAGAAGTTTACTATAATACATTAGTTGATAGTGTTGTGAAAAAAGAAGTATCATTGGTACAGGAGTACAGAAATTGGGATTCTGTATCATCTTGGAATATGTTTGGAAAAGAATAGATACATGTCAGACGTATTATTAGTAAATTATGTGACGGTGATATCACCAAAAGGAGCATGTACTTTGTTTCCTATATTATCAGTTTATTATGAGTTCGTCCTAAAAAATACAGATCCGCGTGAGATGACTTTAGTGACTCATGGACACGATGTTTATTGGTTAATGCATGGTGACTTGGTACGTACTGTGTGATCCGACTTTAAAAGGTGAATTATTGGTACAATGGAGAAATCAATGGAAACAGTGGGGTTCAAAATTCCGTTATTGGAGTGGTAATTCATTAATGAGATCACGTTATGGTTTCGGTCAGTGGGGTTATGTTCAAACAGACAAAGATTTTGTGGCCCATCCAGGTGTTCATCTAATGGGTTGGAATTGGAATGATATTTGGGGAACACCAACAATGTGGTCTCATATAAAAAATGAAACTAAATTAGAATTATGGAAATTTTTTATTATACGTGATTGGCATACAGCCCTAGTAGTACGTTGGCGTATGGTGATGTGTTTATATTTTTATGAACTAAGAATGAATCATTGGAAAGTGAGTAGGTGGGAGAACAGACTAAAATGGCAACAATTCATCAAAGAATAAGTAAAGGCGTGAGTGTCCCGAGAAAGACGTTAGTGCCTGCGTTAAAAGCATGTCCTCAAAAAAGAGGAACAGTTCTAAAGGTGTTTGAGCAAGCACCAAAAAAACCAAATTCAGCACGAAGAAAAGTAGCGAATGTTAGGTTATCGACAGGAAGAGTGATTCGATGTCATATACCCGGAGAAGGACATAATTTACAACACCATTCGATGGTTTTAATTCGCGGTGGTAGATGTCAAGATCTCATAGGGGTTAGATATAAACCTATTAGAGGAAAGTACGATTTTGAACCCCTTGTAACAAGAGTTACTCGAAAGTCAAAATATGGTGTACCAGGAAAGAAAAAGAAATAGAGTATAGAAGAATCAAGCAATGACGTTAATTAATATGTTTTCATATACAAATATGTGGTTTGATAGTATAATTAGTATAGTTATGGAAACACTACACGTTTTGATATTTGTAGTTTTCCTGTTACTTAGTATCGCATTTACTACATTAGTAGAAAGAAAAGTACTAGGTAGTACACAAAGAAGAAGAGGACCTAATGCAGTAGGTTACTTAGGATTGTTGCAGCCTTTTTCCGATGGTTTAAAGCTGTTTATAAAGGAGCATTTAGTTCCTCGAGATGCAGATCAATGGGTATATTTTTTAGCCCCAGTGTTTACTTTTTTCTGTAGTTTGAAAATATGGACAGCATTTCCTTGGGATGAGTATGATTTTCCAGCGGCTTCGTGGAATGGTATTATCTACTTGTTGATTATAATGTCCTTAGGAGCATATGGTATAATATTTGCGGGATGGTCTAGTAATTCTAAATATGCATTTTTAGGAGGGTTACGTTCAACTGCACAGATGATCTCTTATGAAGTAGGTTTGAGTTTTTTATTTTTAGGAGTATGTTTATTAACACAAAGTGTTGATTTAGTAGACATAGTGAAGATACAAACAAGCGTATGGTTTGTTTTCCCGTTATTCCCGGTTTGGATATTATTTATCGTATGCGCATTAGCAGAGACTAACCGTGCACCATTTGATTTACCAGAGGCCGAAGCAGAGTTGGTAGCAGGTTATAACGTAGAATATTCAGGAATACCTTTTGCTTTATTTTTTTTAGGAGAATATAGTAATATTATAGCGATGAGTGGGTTGTCAAGCTTATTGTTTTGGGGAGGATGGTTATCTCCTTCAGTGTTTTTAGATTGGATTCCAGGTTCTGTATGGTTCGCACTGAAGACAAGTCTTCATGTATTTTTATTTATCTGGGTGAGAGCTACATTTCCTCGTTACCGCTATGATCAGCTAATGAGTTTAGGATGGAAAACATTATTTCCTGTAATTGCTGTGTTTTTATTTATTTTAGCTATTTTATTCTTATATGTAACTGGTTTTGTATCCTGGAATGAAGTATAGAGATTTATTTAAGAAAAAAAAATGGTCTAATTTTAAGAGATCTGTAAGAGTTTCTGGAATTATGAATCAAAAACTAGGATTTTTGAATAGAGATGTTAGATGGTCTTATTTTTTAAATCAATGGATACGTTCAGGTAAGAGGTATGTTGTAAATAGGCTTCTAAAAAAATCTCAAGAATTTATAAGATCTGAGTATGGTTTGAGTGCTTGGTTAGTTTATAGATCTTCTTTGTGGGGAAGTCGTTTGTTGTTGGATGTAAAAACTAAGAAATTTGGAAGAAAACAAATTTTTTTTCCTATTGTAGTTAGGGGTACTACCGTTTATTCAAGACCGATGCTTTACCTACGTAAGTTAATGAATTTACAGAGATTACCTGGTTTGTTTTGGATGAAGTGGAATACTTGTGTGGTGAGTACTAGTCTAGGGCATGGTCCTATTTTTTCTATGATTGAGAATAAGTATATTCAGTTAGCTAAGTTACAAAATATTTGGGTTAAAAAGTCTAAATTTGTTGATATTGGTAAATCCGAATGGGGAAATCGTCTTGTCATCTAGTGCATCAAAGTATTTTATCGAGAAAGTGGCGCTATGAGTTACCTTATTTTCTGCCATTGGCACAGAGCAACAGTTTAACAATTAAGGATAAAGAAAATGCAGTTGCTAATAATGAGTTACTAAGTGAATCTTACCAAAAATATGGTGTTTCTGATTTGTTAGAATTAAAGAAAAAAAGAAGAAAAAAAAAGTCTAAATCACGATCACGACGTTTAGTGTTTTCTGGTTCAAAGAGTTTTATGCTCAATGAACCTATGAAGAGTTGGAGTGGTTGGATAGATAAGGCTCTTCCTTCACCGACTAAGGGTTTTTATTTTACACAGAACTCTAGTGGAGAAGTTTTTGATTGGAGTATTTCTGACGCTGTAGTGGAGTATTCTTCAGGTGATTTTCATGATCTACCATCAGAATTCGTGTTGTTTATAGGTAATTGGAATGGTATGTGTTTTGCGACAGCAGGATATGCTGTCGTACGACCAGGAAATATATTGTTTTTACATAGCATCTATTTAAGCACTTTTTCTACAGTTACAGGATTTAATTTAATTAAAAAGAAATATTTTGGTTTGTTTAAATATAAAAGAAATATCAAATACCGTCATAGAAAACTAGTTAAACTTCGTTGGGTTAAGGGTAAACGTAGACGTAGACTCTGGGTATTTAAAAAAAAGTTTGTCTCGCTCATAAACCATCCACGACGTAGACGTAGACGTAAAATATTTGCAAAAAAAAAACTATGGTTTGGATCTTCTAAATGGTATTTTGTAAGTAAATTAAAGAAATTAAGACCTTGGACTTCCTATAAACCAGGTTGGAGTAAAAAATGGTGGTCCCCACGTAGACTTTTAATAAGTGGCATTCCTAGTAAGTTAAGGTGGAAAATATCACGTAAGTTAGTGCGCAGTTTAAGAAAAAGAAGATTTGACTCTGTTAAACGCCGTAGGTTGTTAGCTAGACGTAAATTCATGATTAAACTACGAGCAGCTAAACGTAGACGTAAAAAAATAAAAGTTGTTCGAACAGGAACTTTTGCGAGAAGAAGAATTTTGTTTATTAGTAATAGGAAAAAGTTTAAGAATAAAAAAAAAAAAATATTTTTTAAGAATATCTTTTCCAAAAATAGATTATCGTCTAAAAAAAAAAGAAGGGTATTTAAAATATATAAAAGAAGTTTTGTGTTGAGGAGTCATGTGTTACGTCGAAGATTTGCTAGGTTATTTAAGTATTTTAGATTTAAAAATTCCCGTAGACGTGGTTTGAATTTCTGTTATAAGCTATGGAAAAGAGGATTAGGTTTTTCATATCGTTCAATGAAGAGGTATTATTCCAATAATTTTAACAGTTCCTGGGACATGAATGATTTAACAACTAGTTGGTGGCAAATGCATTATGAATCGTCAGTGAAGGTTCGATTCATAAGAAAGGGCACAAAGTCAGGTAAAATATATAAACGTGTCAATTCTATACTACATATATAAATGATGGTAATTAATGGTTATCAGGTAGAGGTAAAAGATTGGAGTTATACATTGTTACAGCAGTGTGAGAGTTTAGGTATAAGTGTTCCTAGATTTTGTTATCACGAAACATTGTCTATAGCGGGTAACTGTAGGATGTGCATGGTCGAGCTGGAAACTTCTGTAAAACCAGTGATAGCTTGTTCCACAAGTTTAACAAAAGGTATGTCTGTTTGGACAAACAGTGTTCTTGTAAAAAAAGCCAGGGAAAATGTGTTAGAGTTATTGTTGATAAATCACCCGCTAGATTGTCCAATATGTGATCAAGGAGGTGAATGTGATCTCCAGGATCAGACAATGGTTTATGGTGGAGACCGAGGACGTTTTAAAGAAGAGAAAAGATCTGTAAGTGATAAAGCGCTGGGTCCTTTTATCAAAACTATTATGACTCGTTGTATTCATTGTACTCGATGCGTTCGTTTCTGCGACGAAGTATTAGGTGAATCATCTTTGGGAACGATGGGACGAGGAAATGCTACTGAGATAGGAACTTATTTATCTAAATCAGTAACAGGTGAGTTGTCAGGTAATGTGATAGATTTGTGTCCTGTTGGAGCCCTTACATCTAAACCTTACGCGTTTAATGCTAGACCATGGGAGTTAGAAAGTGTAGAATCCATAGATATATTTGATGGTCTGGGCAGTAATATAAGAGTGGATGTAAAAAATAACCAAGTGGTACGAATTTTACCTAAATGGAATCCTAATGTCAATGATCATTGGATAACTGATAAAATTAGATTTTCCTATGATGGTTTATTAATAGAACGTTTAACTTGGCCAATGTATAAAAGCAATGGTCGTTTTATTTATAGTAGTTGGTCTTTTGTAAGTAGTTTATTTGATAGTTATTCTCCTATGTTAGGTAAGATCTATATGGGTGAACTTCTAGATTTAGAAACATTGAGTGCGTTACAATTGTGGTCGATGAATAACAATGTCTTGTGGGGTACAAATTCCGCACAATTTACATCTCGTTCACAATATATTTTATCAAAAGATATTTTCAATAATCCACTAGTTCTAGTAGGAGTTAATTTAAAGAAAGAATGTAGTGTTTTAAATGCTATGTTACGACAAAAAAACTTGCCTACTACTTATATAGGTCCTAATGTTTTCTCTAATTTATCTTCGAAACATATGGGTTTGCTGAATCATGGAAATATCTTACTAGGTAAATTCATAGTTTCTGGAAATGTTTTAGACAGTTTTAACACCATGGATGAGCTAAACCATAAGGAAGTTGGTGTGTTTGGCTTACATGAGAATGAGTATGTCCATGGATCAGTTCAATATGACATCTTGTTTAATTATAATAAAAAATTAAATGACAACGTAAATTTTAGATTTTATATAGGTCATCATGGTAGTGATAATGCGATGTCAAGTGATTGTATAATGCCTATTTGTTGTTATGGAGAATACAGTGGTTCTTACATCAACTTATTCGGTTTAGTTCAGAAGACTAGTAAAGTTATTTATGTTGGTGGTATGATTAAAGATTTAGGTTGGGTTTTACAAAATTTATTTGGATCTAATTTAAAAATGTTAGGAAAAGTTTCTGGCATAGCCGGAGTTTCAATCTCACTAGATTCATTAGTATCACGTACCGTAAAGTCTAATATTTATGATTTCAATGGCACAAATATTATATCACAGTATAGTAGAAATATGCATCGGGAAGTATCTTAGTGGTAGAGTCTTGGTCTCCAAAACCGAAAGCAAGGGTTCGATTCCCTTCTTCCTCGATATGTCAATACCTAAGGCAAATATCTGTCTTGAAAACAGTGTTTCTGGGTTCAAATCCCTCGTAAAAAATTTTAATTATTGCTGGAAATTTCATGATGAAAAAGAGAAATATTTATCAGTTTTATTTGAAACGCTATGGCTTAGGAAATAGCTTAGTTACTTGGCTATGTAACTACTCTGGTCTACATCCACAACTAAAAGAGTTAAAATCAAGTTACATTGTTGATAAAATCAGAAATTTTATGTTAAGCCATCCTCAATATATAGATATGCGTTGGAAGAGGAAAGTACAAAAAGATATAGAAATCTTGCTTCAGTCTAGATCCTATAAGGCTTTGCGCATGCTAAGGCGTTTGCCTGTTAGGGGACAAAGGACTCGAACTAATCATCAAACTGCAAAGCGTACGTTGTTGATGCTGAAGTAATGATTTATTTTTTTAAAAGATTAATAAGAACTAAATGGTTTGAACGTGTAGTGGTCTCTTTTCTTTCATGGAAAAACCGATATGCTGTATGGTTGATTAAATCAAAGCGTACTAATCATGTAATTGTATTCCGAAAAGGTTCTAATGTTCTCAAAAGTAGTAGTGTAGGTCCAGAAGTAGAGTTAAAAAAACAGAGAAGAGTGCCTTACTTCCTAAAATCTCTATCAAAAAAAGTTTGGTCTATCTATATGAATAGAGATTGGACACAGCTACATATACATCTTAATGGAGGATTAAAAAATTTAGAACTTGGTACAGATAGTATTATTAAAAGTTATGGCTATGGTCGCAGACGTTTAAGATACAGTATGTATGGTTTCCGTTGGTGGTATAAAAGAGCAATGCGTAAGTTGAGACGACGTGTGCCATTTTATATGAGAAAGAATATGAATCGTTATTATAGAAGAGCATTAGTGGTTCTGTATAGCAAACCATATGTCATTTTAAATAAAAACAAAAAACAGGTAGACTTATGTTTAAGGTCAAAGTGGCTAGAATCAAGACTCCGAGGTAGACGGGAAAACAAAGAGTTATTTATGCGTTTACAAAGGAAGTGGCTATTAAAACTGCGTGATAAGAAAAGAAAAACATGGTATTTTTACCATACAGAAATTCAATCTGCTTTACGAAGTGGAGTAATGATTCATTCATTATCTGACTACACAAGTCATCCATTCGGAGGTAAACGTTATAGAAAACGTAATTTAATTAGATAAAGAGAAAATCGAGAGAGTTTTATTTTTTTATATTTGTTTATTTTTATAAATAGTATGATTACACAAAACACAACAAAAACAAAATACTTAAAGTATTCCAACTATTGGGATTCTTATTTAAAAAAAGATATTTCTTTTAAATCAAATTTTTTAAATTTAAACTATATTCATTATTTTAATGAAATACCTTATACTCGATGGCCATTTTATATATCATGGTCTCTCTATGTGATGATATTCTTCTTGTTAGTTTCTTTAACAAGATATGAATGGTCACTTTCATTGGGTTTAGTAGGCGTCGGTTTAGTGGCTTACTACACCATGATGTGGTTTCAGGAGATACATATAGAATCTGGAGTTTTTGGAAAGTATAATAGAAAGATACGTGCATGTTTTGCATATGGTTTTGCATTGTTTATAGTTTCTGAAGTAGCATTATTTAGCGGATTCTTCTGGACTTATTTTGATAGATTTTTCCACCCTATCTATTTGGTGGGTGATAGTACTTTACCATTAGGTTTCCCTCGTTTACCAAAAGGAGGAATTTCACTAATAGCGACAGGTTTACTGGTAACTTCAGGATTACTTCTAAACTTAGCAGCCTATATTTTACGTTTAGGTAATTGGTATGTACCTCATGTATTAACAACAATAGCTCTATGTATGGGTTTGTATTTTTTACAAATTCAGTTCTACGAATATCGTCAAGTATTAGAATTTAATATTACCGAAAGTGTTTATGGATCTATTTTCTACTTTCTAACAGGATTTCATGGTCTACATGTATTAGTAGGTTTTATATTTTTAACAGTGTCATGGTATTTTCTAAATAACAGATTATTCTATACAAAAGAGAGGCATTTAAGTTTTAGTTTAGCCATATTTTATTGGCATTTTGTGGATTTAGTATGGTTATTTTTATATGTGTCAGTATACATAGCAAATTTCAGTTTAAGTGCTTAGTAAATGCCAATAATTACTTCCATAGCAATTATTGCAAGTATATTATTATTATGGAGTAGCAACAAAATTTATTCTATTTTATATTTAATTTTATTGTATATTTGTGTGTCACTTATTTTTTTATATTTAGGAGCGACTGTGGTAGGTTTGTTTTACTTTTTAGTTTATATTGGAGCGGTAGCAGTACTTTTTTTATTTTCCGTAATGATTTTGAATTTAAAGGATATTCAATTAGAAAATGATATTCAAGTACTTTTAGGTATCTTCGTAGTTACATTTTCCCTATGTATCCAGTTATATTTTTTAGGTGGTGATTTATTTGTGTATGATAATCAGTACGAGTATATGTTTACAACCAATCAATTATTGAGGCTTGTAGGTATTGTTATGTTTAAGCATTATAGTTTCCTGTTGACAGTGGCTGGTTTAATTTTATTAGTGTCAATGATGGGAGCTATTTGGTTAACAAATAAAAAGAAAGGATATTACATGAAGAATCAATGGCATTCCTTAGCTAGGGAAGGAAAAATTTACATGTCACATTCCTATTAAAATGTTGAAAAAATATATGCTAGAATTAGGTGTACATATAGGACATTCTGTTGATACAGTGACCTGCTATGCAGCTTCCTATGTTTTAGGTATGAGGAATAAAAGGGCTATATTAGATCTAGATTTGACAGTTTGGATAATGCGTCAGTCAATGTTTATGCTAAAAGATTTGTCAAGGCGTGGAGGAAAATTTTTATTTCATCATAGCCAGTGGGATATGATGCCATTAATGATGAAATTATATTTAGTAAATTTAGTTTCCATTTATTCAAAAAATTCCATCGTAGAAAGCAAGTGGCAGTATGGTCAGTGGAGTAGTTTTTACACACAAGCAGTAGAACGTATCATGGATTTTACACTAAGTAAAAAAAGGAAATTTCATGTGGTACGGTTATTTACTAAATTAATGAGGTTTAGCTTATCTAAAGTAATTCCAGGTATGAGTTGGAAATGGCATTGGTACCATTGGATTAAGTATTGGAGATTCTTTAATCAGTTTAAGTACTATAATCATTTTCAGAAAACTCCAGACGTGATGATATTAATAAGTCCGAATAATAAGTGGACTGCGGCTCGGGAAGCAGCCTCAGTGTATAGTCCTGTCATAGGATTGTTAGATAGCAATAGTATTCATGTACCTTGGGTTAGTTATGGAATACCATCTAACGATGACAGCAGCTGGATAGTATTATTTTTTGTTCAATTGTGGGTAAATAGTTATTTATCAGGATTAAACTCGTAATTCAACGGTAGAATACTCCGCTCATAACGGATCAGTTGCAGGTTCGAATCCTGCCGAGTCCATAATAGTATAGATGAAGAAAAATCTTAGACAAATTAAATAAGTATATTTAATATAAAATGAAATCATATAATCCTGTAACATCAACACTGAGGCATACAGTTTTAGTAGACCATGAGTTATATTTAAAATATAGTGGTTTTTGGGATAAACATTTATCACAAAGTATAAAAGAAAATGGTGGTAGAAATAATTTAGGTAGAATCACAGTACGTCATAGAGGTTCTTTGACTTCACGTAGAAGTAGACGATTAGATTTAAATATATTTACTGGCGTTAGTTGTGAAATCAAAGCATTTATGTATGATTCTTGTAGGTCAGGTTGGTTAATGCTTTTACGATACGTCAACGGAGTATGGAGTTATCAGATAGGTTACTCCGGTAGCAGGGTAGGAGATAGATTAATGGTATGGGATGGACTTCCACTTTACTATTCAACCGGTGATCGTATGATCACAGATCATATAATGCCAGGTACTACCGTTTACAGCATAGAATGTTTGCCTATGCATGGAGGTAAGTATATTAGGTCCGCAGGATCGAGTGGAGTTGTTTTACGTAAGGACATAGAGAAAGTGTATATCCGTATGCCTTCAGGCAAAGTAATCAGTGTCTCTAGGTGGTGTTTAGCGAGTCTCGGAATATCCGGTAATAAGTACTACAGATATCAGCAATTAGGTAAAGCAGGAAGAACTCGTTGGTTGGGATTCAGACCTTTCGTACGTGGTGTTTGTATGAACCCCGTAGATCACCCTCATGGAGGAGGAGAAGGTCATAAATCAAAAAAAGCAACACCAAGAACACCTTGGGGTAAGCTATCAAGTGGTCAGAAGTTAAAAAAAAATAAATGACAAGATCTTCTTGGAAAGGAATAGTTTTAAATGAAGATTCTAGTAGAAATCATATTGTTATGCCTTCAGATATAGGTAAAGTATCTTTAATTCATAATGGTAAGTCGTTATATCAGCTTACTTTGAGTAAATATATGCTTTATAAAAAATTAGGTACTTTGGCTTATACTAAAAAGTTATGTGTTTTTAGAAGTAAAAAAGGTAAGAAAAAGAAGAAATGAGTAGGTTAGGTAATTTATCAACGTTGCGTATCGGGTTTACACAAAATTGGAAAAGTAATTGGTATGAACCAGTTTCACCTAGTTTGTTATTATTTCAAGATTTTAAAATAAGGGATTATTTGAGTGGTATTTTTTATAAACTTAAGGCACCTACTAGCTATTACTATCTGTCTTGGTTGTCATCCTCTATGTTGCTGATAAGATGGGAGGTTTATTGGAATATCTCATTTAGACTTAATAATTTCTTATTTCGTAGTTATTGGTTTAGATCAAATCAATTATGGAAAATTTTTTATATGGAAGATAGCTACTTAAAGTTATTAAGTGGTTTAGTTCATTTAGGTAAAGTAAAACCTTCAATCACATATGTTTCTATACATAAATGGCTATTTTTGAATTCTATGTCAAAATATATGCATTCTTTGTATCTACAAGAATTATCGTGGGTAATGGTTTATTTTAATTCGAATGTAATTAAATTATCACAGTTCCCTGAATTTTCATTGAGCTGGAAGTATTTACCATGTATTTCAAAAAATTTAATTATTAGCAAAGGAAGATTGTTTCAGTGGAGTATGACTACAATGTTCCGAAGTATAGAGAAGAGTATTGAAAATTATGTTCAGCAGAATGTTTTTTGCTTAGTTCATAGTTATATGTGGCGAAAACCAGCTATTACTAATGCTAAAATAATAGCTGATTATGTTATGTACACACTAGAGAAAGGATTTTTTTTCAAAAAGATATTTGACAAGCTAAAAAAATGGCAAAAAAAAAACTATTATCGAGGTAGAATTAAGCATGGTAGAAGGTTTAATATGTGGAAATTTGATTCTAACAAGAGAACTAGTTGCTTGGGAATAAAAATAGAATGTCTAGGTACATCAAAAAAGGGACGCAGAGCTAAATTAACAGCTTATGCCGATTGGATACGAGATCCTCGTTATTCACATCGTATGCCGAATAACACCTTCAGTGCTGATATAGATTATTATCAGACTTATGCCGTTAAGCGTAGTTCTACTGTAGGGGTTAAGGTATGGGTATTTTTAAAATGTACGATTCAAAATCAATCACGTCGTTATGTATCGTTGCTAGTATAATGATTAAACGTGGTAAGAAGATACAAAGAAGTTTATTATTTCGTGACAAAATTAATATTAATTCTTTTCAGCCAATGGAGGATGTTTATAAGATAATCAGTTTAGAGAATATATTATTGGAACAGAAAACCATTGAAGCTGGTAGGATATTGCTAAGCCGAGAATGGAAAAAACAAGGTATAAAGAAGAAAAAAATAGTAATACCATGTGGTTTCTATATTCCTTATACAAAAAAAGGCCTTCAAAGCAGAATGGGTAAGGGTAAAGGACCTATTGATAAACATTTGTGTCATATTCATATTTATGATCCTATTTTTTTATTTTCATGTTCTGGTTATCCATTGTCTAGGTTATTACCTTTAATTAAAAAATTATCTTATAAACTACCTTTTTCTATGGCTGTAGTAGATTCACATGGACAAGTTTATACTGAATGATTTATGTGAAAACAAGAATGTGGGCAGTAGATAATTGCGGAGCTAAAGTTGTAGAATGTATCAAGGTATTAAGAAAAAAATATCAACAAGGAGAAATGGGAGACGAAATAGTAGTAGCGGTTAAATCTGCTAGGCCTAGAAAAAAAGTAAAAAAGCATGATGTGCATCGTGCTATTATTGTTAGAACTAGAAAAATAATTTCTCGTAGCCATTATGGCTATCGATTATGGTTTCAGAAAAATGGAGTAGTTATAGTAGATAAGAAAGGAAATCCTATTGCAAATCGTATGAAAGGTTCTATTTGTCAGGAAATTCGATCTTGGAAATATATGAAGTTAGTATCGTTAGCGTCGAGTATAATTTAATATGTCAACATGGTCTTATGATTTTGATCGATATCATTATTTAATTGTGGTTCCTCATATTTATGAAAAGCTGTTTCTACGCTGCGATGAACAATGGGAGCAAGTAAATCCCATAGAATGGGACGAGTTAAGGTTAAATTTTTTTTTCCCAGATATGCAAAGCCAGCCCAATAGATTTCTAGCATTTTTATTGCTAATGGAGCTAGTACGCAGAGAAAACAGATTAGATTATAAAGTATATTTTTCGGCTTCTGACAAAAGGGTAAGGTTAAGGTTATCTTTAAAGAACCACTGGTTAAAATTTTTTATTCATTATTTCGTGTTGTTTCTTTATAGTACTGCTAAAAAGATATATGTAGCTTATAAGAAAAAACAAGTAGATGATTGGATTCGTGAATTGCAGTTGACCTGGACCCGATTTATGTTATTTTTTCATTTTTTTCCTCACCCAGATTTTGAGTGGGTCAGAGCAGAGTTATTTAAACAAGATTTATATGTTAAATTCTTCTTTTTATCAAGTTATAAAAATCATCATACAACAAGACTTTTAGCAAGTCATTACGGTATAGAGTTTTTTGTATGATTAGTAAGTTAAAATATTTAAAGGGTTTAAACCAGTATTCTACCAAACATAATTTGTGGGAGTATGACGCATATCTACCTTCTGTATGGAGATCGAGCGAAATGGTTCATAAAAATAGATTAAGGATGCGTTGTTTTTTAACCGGAAGATTTAGAGCAGTTGATAAGAGATTCTACTTGAGTCGTATGCCGTGGAAATATTTTGCAAAGAGTGGCTATTTACCAGGAGTTAAGAAATCAAGTTGGTAATGCAAAGATTGTTAAGTGTTTTAGCAGTTTTAAAACAAAGTATTTTATCTAAAAAAAGATATGTGAGAGTGTTGGCCACACCAGGTGTAATTAATTTATTTAAGTGTTTCTATCGTCTCGGGTATTGCTCTGCAGTGAAGCGATCCGGAAATAAATTAATTATATCATTAAACTACGTTAGTAGTATCTGTTCTCTTCGACAGTTAAAAATTATAACTAAGGTTTCTCATAAAAGAAGCATATCTTTAAATCGATCATTCCATCATCAATCTGTTTATATTATTTCTAGCTCTCGTGGAATTATATCTAATATGGAAGCTGTTTCTTACGGTGTAGGAGGCATTGCGTTAGCTTGTTGTAATTGATGAAGCTGGCAAACGTTTATTTGAGTCATGGTTATTGGTACAATGAAGGTTTTATTTATTTGTGCTACGGACCTTTTGGTGTTAGCAAAATAGAATCAGATGTATATTTAATTTGGAATAATGCTCTGTTAACACTTTATAGCTCATTCAAATCAGCATTTATGCGAAAATTGTGGCGTTCTGTATTATTATATGAAATGTCGAAATTTAGAATAGTAGGTAGGGGTTATAAGTTATACTCTGATAAAAACAATCTGGCTTTTCGTCTAGGTTATAGTCATAATGTTTATTTTTTGACTCCGTTGGATTGTTATATACCTAAGAAAGAAAAAAGCACTATTTTTTGGAAATTATATGGTGTTTCAAAGCAACAACAGAATTATTTACTGCATCAGTGGAAGTATTTTAAGGCTCCTAATTGTTATACTGCTAAAGGTATTTTCAGAGAAAATGAATGGTTTGTTAAAAAAGAGGGTAAAAAAGCTTATAGCTTATGATCTGGATTTATGTTGTATTTATATTTTTATTCTTTAACGAGATTGGTTTCATAGGCTATCAGACATATTTATACAATATGATGTGTATGGATTTATTTTTTGAAGTAGATGTAAATGAAGTAGTAGGTGACATCTATAGTTTTATTTCATTCTCCGGTAATGTTGTGTCACTAGATATAGGGACTTCTTTGATTAGTAATATCATAGAGCCAGATTTGTCTTTGGTTTATGAATCGGTGTTAGGATCAAATCTATCAGATGTTATTTATCATTTAAATTTCTCAAGTCAATTATATCCCAGTACAGATGAATTATTGTTCCAAGTTCTCCAACGTCATATTTACACTTCTCCAGGTGATTTAACTCTTGTTTTTTTCCATATGGAAAACTATAGTAGTGTTAGCTTTAGTGGTGTTACAATTTATACCATATCTCCTTTTTATTTAAGTTATTATGTTCAGAAAATACAATGTTTTTGTTTCGAAGAATTACAAATACAAGCACATCAGTCATTGGAATTACCAGTTATTTTTTATATAGATCCTTTAATGGAAAACGCGAATTGGTATTCGCTTACGGTAGAGTACATCTTTTTATTTACGTCAGTGTGAAATAATATAATTCTTGTATCTAAATGATATAATGTATCGTTGGGTTTCAAATCTATTAATTATTGATTTTGCATATTCTAAATTTTACTCATACTTAGTGAAATATCCGACTCCATCTAATATAAATATATTTTGGAATTTTGGGTCCTTATCCGGAATATTTCTAGGTATTCAGATAATTACAGGTTTTTTTCTAACTATGTTTTATACACCTCATGTGGACTATGCGTTTGATAGTCTTCAGCATTTAATGCGCGATGTTAATTATGGTTGGTTAGTAAGATATTTCCATTCAAATGGTGCATCTTTATTTTTTGTAGTAGTTTACATTCATATATTAAGGACATTGTATTATGGTACCTATAGTCATCCAAGAACTCTGGTATGGTTTTCAGGTGTTATAATTTATATTTTAATGATGGGTACAGCTTTCTTAGGTTACGTGCTTCCTTGGGGACAGATGAGTTACTGGGCAGCAACAGTTATTACAAATTTTTTAACTGTAATTCCTATAGTAGGAAAGGATGTAGTATACTGGGTTTGGGGTGGTTATTCTATTAATAACGCTACTCTGAATAGATTTTATAGTTTACATTTTATTTTACCTTTTGTGATTATGGTGCTTGCTGTATATCATCTATACACTTTACATAAAACAGGAAGTAGTAATCCACTAGGTATTAGGGCTAGGAGATTAGAAAAGATACCTTTTTATCCTTATTTTGTAATTAAAGATTTATTAGGTTTATTGTTAATTTTGTTACCTTACAGTGCACTAGTATTTTTTTATCCAGAATTATTAGGACATTCTGATAATTATATTAAAGCGAATCCTTTAGTGACTCCAAGTCATATTGTACCTGAATGGTATTTTTTACCACTCTATGGTATTTTAAGATCTATTTTAGATAAAACTTATGGTATTATACTAATGTTTGTTTCTATGCTTGCTCTATTGATATTGCCTTATGTTGATAAAAGTTATGTACGAAACAAAAATTATAGACCTCTTCAAAGGAAATTGTTTTGGTTCTTTTTATTAAATTTTTTATATTTAGGTTATTTGGGAAGTCAAACACCATCTTATCCTATTATTGAAATAGGTCTGGTGTGTGCTCATTTTCATTTATTTTATTTTTTCTTGTTTATGCCTTTATTATCTTTAGTCGATAGAATGTATATAAACAAGTAAAGGAGATCGCTTAGTGGTCTAGAGCGTTGGTTTGCTAAGCCAATATACAAAATATTGTATCGTGGGTTCAAATCCCATTCTCCTCTGAGTATATGAAGAGAAACTAATGATATGATTTATGATGCAAAATTAGTATGAAATAATATGTTCATTTCTGATGTAGTGATTACTGTGGTATTATTTTTTATATCTACTTTGTTAGTTACTTTAGGTTATTTTGTAGGAACAATTTTAGTAAACCCTTTAGAATTAACCTATGAAAGGATTTCAAGTTATGAGTGCGGATTTGAGGCCTTTTCCGATGCTCGTGAACCTTTTGAAATTAAATTTTATTTAATAGCGTTGTTATTCATCATCTTTGATGTGGAGGTAATTTTCTTCTTCCCGTGGGCATTTGCAATTAGAGATGTATACTGGGAGGGTTTTTTTGTAATATTGTTTTTCACAGTGCTATTACTTGTTGGATATTTATACGAAGCACGTAAAGGTTGTTTAACATTTGCTTAATGCTTTTTAATATATTACCATTATTTTTGTTTTTCGTGGGAATGATAGGTCTTTGGAGAGGTAAGAAGAATATAATTTTAATGATTATTAGCCTAGAAGTAATGCTTCTAGGTATCAGCTTGCATTATGTTTTACTTGGTTGGGGTATGTATGGTGATATGAAAATGTTAATATTCGCCATATTTCTTTTATCCATAGGAGCAGCAGAATCAGCTATAGGTTTAGCTTTAGCTATCTCGTATTATAAACATTCATTGAAATGATTCTAGTACCTTTGTATCTGACATTGTTATCATTTCTATGCAGTATGTTAGGTGGTAAATTAATAGGAATTAAAGGAGCATGTTTAATAACGGTGTTTAATGTCGTTATTAGTGCTTTGGTGAGCGTTTTTTTATGGTTGAATGGCGTATCGAGTCAAGTAGAGCCGATGCGATGGATGTATTTTGACTTAGTTGATTTAAGTTATGTGTTCCATTTTGATTCTTTAACCTATTCTATGTTAGTTGTTGTAACTGTTGTATCATCTTGTGCTCATTTATACTCAGTCGAGTATATGGACGGAGACCCACATCAGGTACGTTTTATGGGTTATTTATCACTATTCACATTTTTTATGTTAATTTTAGTGACCTCAGGTAATTTAGTTCAGTTATTTATTGGATGGGAAGGAGTAGGTATTTGTAGTTATTTGTTAATTAACTTCTGGTACACTCGTGTAAAAGCTACAAAGTCAGCAATGATGGCAGTTATAGTAAATAAAGTGGGTGATGTTTGTTTTTTAATAGGTCTGGGTTTAATCTATAGTGTTTTTAAATCATTTGATTTAACTATTTTAAATAGTATTACGTTATCATTTGATGTCGATGTAACTATGGCATTGTTATTTTTTATTTTAGGAGCAGTCGGTAAATCTGCGCAGCTTGGATTACATATGTGGTTACCAGAGGCAATGGAAGGACCAACTCCAGTATCTTCATTAATTCATGCAGCTACCATGGTAACGGCAGGTATTTTTTTAATGATGCGTCTTTCTTATTTATTATCTTTAAGTAACACAGCTATGTTGTGGATAGTGTTTTTCGGCAGCTTGACAACTTTATTTGCTTCTACCGTTGGTTTATTTCAAAATGATTTAAAGAAAGTTATAGCTTATTCTACTTGTAGTCAGTTAGGTTATATGTTTTTAGGTTGTGGTTTAAATGGATTTCATTATAGTTTTTTCCATTTATTTAATCATGCTTTTTTCAAAGCATTATTATTTTTAACTGCAGGATATATTATTCATAGTTTTTTTGGAGAACAAGATATGAGAAAAATGGGCGGTGTAGTAAAATTATTGCCATTTCCATATTTAATGCTGCTTGTATCGTCATTATCATTATTGGGTTTTCCATTTTTATCTGGTTTTTACTCCAAAGAAAAAATATTAGAATTATTTATGGCGCAGTATTCCATAGACTCACATGGTTTGGTAACTTTATTTTCTTTTTATTCTCTCATAGCACATTTAGCTTTAATTTTCACGATTGCCTATAGTGTCAGATTATTATATTATGCTTTTTATTCTGATTTTAGGGGTTTTAGTTTATCAATTCATTATGGTAAATGGAAAATGATTACTCCACTAGTATTATTATTTATTTTAAGTGTTACTTCTGGTTACTTATTTAAAGATTTAATGATCGGAATAGGTACAGATTATTGGTCTAATTCTCTCTGGTTGTATTCTCTTGATTATTCATATTTGCCTTATGAATTTAATAGTTATTACAGAAATATTACTTTGTTTTGGGTGTTTTACTATAGTATTGGATTTACAGTTTTATTTTTCATCTATAGTCATGTTATATATTTTTTAAAACTATCATTCTATGAAATATTTTTCTCCTTAACAGAAAAGTATGTATATGTAAATAAATTCTATGAATTTTTAAGTAATATAACCATGTCCGTTTCAGGAAATTGGTTTTACTATAATCTAGATAAAGGTTTATTTGAATGGTTTGGACCATATGGAATTAGTTTACTATGGCAGTGGTTAGCTTCATTTTATCATAATCTGTCTTACAGGTATTTATTTTTCTCCTTATACTATGTTTTAATTGGGTTTTTATTCTTATTATGGTTTTAGTAAATAATATAGTATTTTTTATATCATTATTAATTTTTGCGTGTGTTAATGGAGTATGGGTGTTTTTCGATTTATTCAATTTAAGTCCACAATTGATGTGGAATTTTAAACTCGGAGACTTGTGGGTTACATTTGGTATTGATGGTATTTCTTATCTTTTTATTTATTTAACATCATTGTTAGTGCCCCTATGTTTGTTATTTGGTTGGAATAATAATTCTAGTATAGAGTCTAGTGTTAGTTTACTTAGTATTGAATTTTTATTAATTTTTGCTTTTCTAGTATGGGATGTATTGTTTTTTTATGTATTTTTCGAACTTATTTTAGTTCCTTTTTTTGTATTTATTGGAGTACTTGGTTATAGAAAAAGACGAATCCATGCAGCTTACTTGTTGTTTTTTTATACAGTATTTGGATCGTTATTTTTATTATTGACTCTAGTAGGTTTATGGTTATCCACAGGAACCACTGATCTATTGCTGTTACGTGATATAAAATGGTTTGGAAATGAAGAGAATGTATTGTGGTGGTGTATGTTTTTATCTTTTGCAGTAAAAGTACCAATGTTTCCATTTCATTTATGGTTACCCGAAGCACACGTAGAAGCACCAACGGAAGGATCAGTCTTATTAGCAGGTGTACTTTTAAAGCTAGGTACTTACGGTTTTATTCGTTTTTTGTTTAGCTTATTCCCTGATGCTACTCTATTTTTCTCCCCTATAGTTTTAGGTATTTCTGCATGCGGAGTTATATATTCATCTTTAGTAACTTTGAGACAGATAGACATAAAAAAAATAATTGCATATTCTTCTGTTTCACATATGAATATGTGCATGTTAGGATTATTTAGTGGAGATTCATTGAGTCTCATGGGTAGTTTTTTAATTATGGTAGCGCATGGAATAGTTTCAGCTGCATTATTTTTTTGTGTAGGTATATACTATATACGAACTCATACAAAATTACTTTTTTATTACTCCGGATTAGTTTATACAATGCCTATAGGAACCACTTTTTGGTTTCTATTTGTTTTAGGAAATTTGAGTATGCCTGGAACCAGCAATTTTGTAGGAGAATTTCTTTTAGTGGCAGGTATTTCTTATAGTGAGATGTGGTTTTCTGTATTAGCTTTAGTTTTTGGTATTTTTTTCGGTACTGTGTATAATATGTGGCTATTTAATAAAATGAGTTTTGGAATCCCTTACTATAGTTTAATGCATAGTACTAAGGATGTAAATGTAGCAGAGTTTGCTATTTTATTTACATTAGTGATCTATATGTTGTGGATGGGTATTTATCCACGTTCTTGGATTGATATAAGTTATTATGGTTTAATAAATGGCTGTACCATTTCATAAGGTATCTAAAAAAAATAAAAGAATTAGATTCGTAAGGAAGAATAAAATGTCACGTAATAAATTGTCTTTTATGACAGTCTTGTTTCTAAACGCTACAAAAATATTTTAGAATGATTAGTTTTTTAAGCGAGCATTATATTTTATTTAGTATTATATCATTATTAAGTTTTGGTATTTGGTTGAATTTATCAAATGTATATGGTTACCCAAAATTGTTCTTGTTTTGGAGATGGGTTACATTCTTGGTACTAGTCAATGGTTTGGTATTGTTTCTTATTGATGGAGTAGATCAAGTTCAATGGTTTAACAATTTTTTTAATAAAGATTTGATAGATTATCAAGTAGGTATTCTTTTATGGTTTTTAGCATTGATGGTTTTGTGTTTTAATTTTTCATATTCATTTGAGTTTTTTATTTTGTTTGTTATATCATTTTGGTCTTCTCTCATGATTTTAAGTACAGTTGATTTTATAATGTTTTATTTTCTGCTTGAACTACAGTCTATGAGTTTTTATATTTTAGCATCTTGGAATAAAACCAAAAGAATATCAATAGAGGGTGGTTTGAAATATTTTTTTTTAAGTTCTTTTTCTTCTATTGTAATGCTTTTTGGATTCTCATTTTTATATTCGTATTGCGGTCTTACTAATTTAAATGATATAGCACTCGTGAATGCGACTGCACCATTCAATCAATTGTTGGGGGTAATCCTAGTCTTTGTAGGGTTTTTATTTAAATTATATTGTGCTCCATTTCATTACTGGGTAGCAGATATATATGAGGGTACTACTACCGTAGTAGTTGCTTTATTTTCTGCATTGTCATTAATTACTTTTTTTCATTTCTTAAGTAAGTTGCTAAAAGGTGCATATTTGCCATTGTTGTTAACTTGGCAGGAATTATTTCAGTTCTTGGTACCTTTAACACTAGTCGTAGGTACTATGGGTGCTTTTTATCAAATGAAAATAAAACGTGTCTTAGCTTATAGTTCCATTTCTAATGTAGGTTATTTTTTAATGTGTTTTTTTTATATGGACAATTTTTTTATAGAAACCACATATGGTTATATATTTTTTTATAGTTTAAGCAGTATTTTACTGTTGTTAGTCTCTAGTTTAATAGTACCTATATCTAATAATAATTCTCCTATAGAAAATTGGAATTCGTGGTTAGGTATGCATAAAATTAATTGGTGGTTTTCTGTTTTAGTTGTACTAATAATTTTTGCCCTTAGTGGAATACCACCATTTGGTGTTTTTTTTGGTAAATGGTATCTATTAAGCAATTTATTTGTATGGGGAAATTATTGGTGGATGTTTTTAGCAATAACTATGACTTTATTTACTTTTTATTACTATGCTCGTATGGTTAAAGTTTTAACCTATGGAAAAATAGTACAGACAAATTTAATATTGAAGCCAATGAGCAGCTATACAATATTTTCCCTAACATCATTATTGGGAATAATGTTGTGGTTATCGATTTTATATTTTGTTTAATCCTTTTTGGAGTGAGTGTAGAAGAGAAATTATGCAACTATCTATGATCGTAGATCAAGACATATTGAATGATTGTAAGTCCATTCGAACAATTTAAACTAAACCCACTGTGGATATCAAGTCCAAATGTAGTTTTGAGTAATTCATTACTTAATGTAGAGATTATCATCTTTGGGTTTTTTGCATTATCAGTTATAATACTTTCAATGAGAAAAAAGAAATATGAGTTTTCATTTTTTTCATATATTTTTAAACAGCTATATATATTTTTCTATGATGTAGTATCTACATATGTAGGTAATCATGTCAATAGATTTTTCCCATATATGTTTTATTTATTCTTATTCATAGCAATAAATAACTTAGTGGGTTTGTTACCATTTTCATTCACCGTCACAAGTCATTTTGTAGTAACTTTAGGTTTAAGTTTTACTACATGGTTTGGTATTTTTTTACTAGGTGTTTCAAGATGGCATTTAGACTATTTAGATTTATTTTTCCCTAAAGGGTTAGAAATAGGTTTAGTAGTACTCTTAGCAGCATTAGAGTTAATTTCGAACGTGTTTCGTATGTTTAGTTTAGCACTACGTCTACTAGCTAACATGGTAGCAGGACACATCCTCCTTGATTGTTTAACATTTTTGATTTATAAAACTATGACCTATGCTATAGCAGGAAGTAGCATTTCATTTTTATCCATAATAACTATGATTTTACCAATGGTTGCATTTACAGGATTATTATTGTTCGAAGTAGGAGTTTGTGTATTACAAGCTTATATTTTCGTGGTCTTGTCTTGCATCTACTTAAAGGAAGTTCTATAATAAATATGTCTAATTTTATTAATAACGTACTTTTACGTTGGGTATACACAACAAATCATAAAAGAATAGGTATATTATACTTATTCTTTGGCTTTTTCAATGGTTTTTTTGCTGTTTTATTATCATTATTAATCCGAATTGAATTGGCATTTCCAGGAGATCAAATCATTTTTGAAAATTATCAATTTTATAACGTAGTTGTTACTATGCATGGAGTTTTAATGTTATTTGTAGTGATCGTGCCTATTTTATTTGGAGGTTTTGGTAATTTCTTTGTTCCTATCATGATAGGAGCACCAGATATGGCATTCCCACGATTAAATAATTTCAGTTTTTGGATTCTACCTCCAGCAATTTTGTTAGCATTAACTAGTACAATGACCGGAGAAGGACCAGGAACAGGATGGACATTGTACCCACCATTGTCTAGTTTACATAGCCATGCTGGTTATTCTGTAGATTTATTAATATTGAGTTTCCATCTAGCTGGAATGTCATCGATTATAGCAGCTATTAATTTTATTTGTACTATTTGGTTTTATAAGAGTGAATATATGTATTTTAAGGATTTGCCATTATTTGTAGTATCTGTGTTTGTCACAGGTTTTTTATTAATTTTAGCAATACCAGTCTTAGCAGCAGCAATTACATTGCTTTTAGCGGATCGTAATTTTGGTACAAGATTTTTTGACCCTACAGGAGGTGGAGATTTAGTGTTGTATCAGCATATTTTCTGGTTTTTTGGACACCCTGAGGTTTATATTTTAGTCGTACCAGGGTTTGGAGTAGTTAGTCATGTAATTTCTACATTCTCTCAAAAGAGTATTTTCGGTCATAAATCTATGATTGTTTGTATTTTCTTGATTGGTATTATAGGATTTATAGTATGGGCTCATCATATGTATACCTCTGGTATAAACACTTATACAAAAGCATATTTTACAACAGCAACAATGGTCATTGGTTTACCAACAGGTCTAAAAGTATTTAATTGGTTAGCTACAATGTGGGGAGGTTCTATATGGTTTTATACTCCTATGTATTTCGCTGTAGGTTTTGTAGTATTATTTACTTTTGGAGGATTAACAGGTATTATTTTATCTAATGCAGGATTAGATATAGCTTTACATGATACTTATTATGTTGTGGCCCACTTTCATTATGTCTTGTCTATTGGAGCAGGATTTGCTATTTTTGCTGGTTTTTATTATTGGTTTTCCAAAATAACAGGATATCAGTATCCAGAGCATTTAGGTCAAGCACATTTTTGGTTAACTTTCATCGGTGTTAATTTAACATTTTTCCCAATGCATTTCTTAGGAGTATCAGGAATGCCAAGACGAATCCCAGATTATCCAGAGATGTACCAGTTATGGAATACTGTAGCTTCTTTTGGTGCTTTGTTTTCATTTTTTAGCGTAATATTTTTCTTTTATGTTGTTTATCGCGCATTAGCTGATGGAAAAAAAGCATCTGCAAATCCATGGGTATTTTCAACTCAAAAAGATTTATTAGAAAAATTAGCAACTTCTTCAGAATTATTTTTAACTAAAATGGAAAAAGCAGTATTTCAAGCAAATGAAAAAGATGCTGAATACCTGTTAGAAATGGTTAAATTATATAGTGCCTATGAGATGCATGCTTGTGTTGGTTTTTATGTAGAAGAACAAGATATTAAAGTAACAACTTTAGAATGGACTTTACCATCACCAGTGCCAGCTCATACATTTGTAATACCTCCAAAAGTTATAGCTGTAGGGGATCAATTCTTTTCTTATAGATCTAATGTTGAACCATATAAAGGTTACAACAAATGGAATATGTTACCACTCTTTTCATCATTCCATATGTTCAGAAAGAGTCAAAAGTTAAAAGTACATCTATTTGTTAATCCACGTATTAAGTAAATAAATTCTACATCTAGTTTATAATCGCTATCATACTAATATTTACTGAGGTAGCAATGTTGTGTTGCTATTGTTTTGAGCTATAACGATCTAAATCTAATTTTAGAGCGTTATTAGAAACGATGCGCTACTTTTTTGTTAGTATGATCGCGCTTATAACTTAGCGGTAGAGTGTTCGCTTGATAAGCGAGAAGTCAGAGGTTCAAATCCTCTTAAGCGCATTTGAACCTCTGACTTCTCGTCAGGATTAAAATAGAATGTACGATTAACGTAATAGTCGTAGTAAAAACTAGTATGATGATTGTGGTAATGATTATAAATCAGATTTGCATATTTCTAGGATACTACTTAGTAAGCAACTATCATATATTTACCGCTACAGGTTATACGATAGGACTATTAGAGATTTTATCTCTAAACGTAACTCTTATGTTTGTTAGTATCTCTAGGTATCTTTTAACAAGTAAAGATACTGTACAATGGAGGATATTTGATATATTGGTTTCTATATTAACAAGTTTTTCACTCTGTGTTTTTCTTTGTTGTTTTTACTATTCTTATCTATTAGAAGCTGATATATTCAAAACAAAACTGGATTTATGGGATATTCATATTGAGAAGTTATATTTAAATTACGATGCTCGTAATTTATTTATAAATGCTTGTTGGGATAAATATTATTCCAATGTAGTTGATTTTGTTTATTTAAAATATGGTGATACAATGCCTTCCGTTTCGATCCCGTCTAAGTTATTAGAAGTAGTAAACAAGATGGATAATAAGATGGATGTTGAGGTTGCCATATCAAAATATTGCAATCAGCTAAAATTAGATTCTATTCGTGATAGTTATTGGGATTTACTCGTAAATTACACTAGACATCCTTTATTTGTATCTATTCTATTTTTATTCTTATTTATTTCCATATTTAAATTAAATATAGATGTATACTCACTTATGAACAATTTTATTGATTTAAAATCGGACATGGTAGTACTAAATACAAAGAAGGATGAATTGGTGGATGCATTCAACCAGTTGAGCGTTGATTTCACAGATGATGTATCTCGTTTAAATTCTACGTTAGATAAAAAGGTAGAATATAAAACCGATGATTTATCGAAACATCTTTATATCCAGAAACAGCGAATTGATGCAATAAGTGCTTATATATGGCCAAAATTTGGTAATGCAAAATAGCAGGAATTATATTCCTGGTCTCCGAGAAGTCAGAGGTTCAAATCCTCTTAAGCGCATTTCACGTAGTTCTCATATATGGCCAAATAACAGGAAGTATCTTAGTGGTAGAGTCTTGGTCTCCAAAACCGAAAGCAAGGGTTCGATTCCCTTCTTCCTTGTAATGTCAAATACATACGGCAAATATCTGTCTTGAAAACAGTATTTTTGGGTTCAAATCCTAAGTATTTATCTACTTAATAAATTTCTACTACGATGTTATCTTTAAATAGTTACAAAAATTTGGAAGAGTTTAGCCATGTTGGAATTCTTAAATCTTTAGGCTTAACAGAGCCATTTACGCAAAAAAAGCTGTTGTCTTTCTTAGTAGCTAGAGATCGTATAAATATATACAAGTTATGCTTAAGCATGAATTTAGAACATCACGAAAATATTCGTATTTCAGTTAATGGTTTACTGGACGATCTCTATGATACATACTTTGGTAATTCTAGCGAATATTGGATTGGTTTGTTGGAGTTAAATAGTTTTAGCGAAGGTGTTATTGTTTTAAATTACGAAAGCTATGTTTTTATAGCTGATAGATTTAATAAAATTCCTATCTATGTAACAGCGGACGAAGCGGAACAATCTTTTGAATTTTTCCGAAGGTCTTGCTCGATCTCTAATTATGTCTTTAATTTTGAAAAATCTTGCGTTGACGATTTTTGGGATTGGTATATGCGTGAACCGAACGATTCTATGTATGTGAGATCTGACTGTTCGTGTGATGCATGGAACTCGCTCGAGTCAATGTCAATTTTTTCACCATATATATGGGAACCAGGTGTTTCGTTTTCGCCTTTGAATCGTAGAAATGTGTTTCGTTTAAAAAAATGTCATTTAGAAAGTATACATCTCTAGCATCAGATTTATTCTATATCATTATTAATTTATTCGTAGTTTCAGTAGTTGTTTTTTTTACCACAGGATCATTTTTTATGTTATTTTTATTTGTTTTGTTTTTTCTTTTGTGTTGCTGCTCCTATACTAAAACACTAAAATTTGTTTTGTTGCAGGTTTTGGTTGTCTGTACTGTTTGGAATGTCCCTTTCTTTTATGTTTATCTTATTCTAGTATATTATTTCAGAAAGTTTTATCTTGGTCTTTTTGTATCCTTATGGTATACATCTATTTTTACTTTTTCTTTTTTCGACTATAATTTAACTCATATATTTTACATAGGTTTTATCTTTATTTTTTGTTTAGTTATATTTTTTAAAAAAAATAGTATTATAAATATTTTTTGGTTTGTTGTAAACACTCATGTCTTAATGTTAGTTAATAGTTTTTTGATGGGCCGTAGCTATAGCATAACTATACTAGGTACTCTAAGTTATACAAATAATTATGATTATCCTTATTTTATATTTTGTTGGGGATATTTACTTGCGTCAGTTTTCGGTGCTTATTCCTATATTATAGATATTAATAGTTTAGGGAACTCGGTAGTTCCCAAAGGTATTTTTAGCTACGAAACAAAAACAGTTTTTCCTGCAGTCGTATATAATATATATGGAGAGGTTCCCGTAGATGTATTAGCTAAGCAAACCAGTTGGTCTAATTTGTTAGATAAAAATAAAATCTTTTTATGTAGTGTTCTAGAAGATAAAAATAGTGTACGAGATGTCTCGGATCGTTACTTGGGAATGCGTGGACATGATGCTCTTATTTATAAAAATAAAGGAGATAAGAATGTATTGATGTCACATCCTTTGGAGATTTTTACACATGGTAAGTTTCCTGGTTATTCAGGTAAACATCTTCATGAATTATATGAGCACCGTATGGACATTTACCCAGGTTATTTGAAACAGCAATCTTTAGAGAACCATTTTTTCCAGTCTCGTAAAGACCATATACTTAGTGTTCCAAAGTTTTGTAATTCATTAGATCAAATCATACAAATTAATGATCGAAATTTAAAGTGGTTTGGTGGCATTTTAGAATCCAGGTGTAACACGAATGGAGATATATTGTTATATAATTATTTCAGAGACAAGTATTATGGTTTTTACTCTTGGATTTTTGAGCTTACTAGTTCTGATTTAGCTGTATTGGAAGTAATGTTAAAGGATGATGTTCGTACTTATAGCTCTGATGAAATAAAAAATCTAGCAAGTATAGAATATTACAAAAGTACTGATTTGAAATTTTTACAGGACGTAGTCGTGAGAGATATTCTTAAATCTAAGATTGGTTTTATGAAGTCAGATGGTAGTGTACCCTTAAGTGAACGTTTATTTATGGAAAAAAAATGGCTTACTGATCTATTAGATAAGGTAAATCAACAATCTATCGACGCTTCGGTCACACGGATAATAAAATTATTTGTGATTGTTCAAAATTAGTTGATTTAAAAGGAACGTCGGCGACTAGTGTTAGTTTAGGTATGTTGGTAAATCATCTTAATAAATATTAAGATCTAATGTAGGTTCGAATACCTAAGTATATGGGAGGAGTAGGATTCGAACCTACGAAACTCGATAGAGTAACAGATTTACAGTCTGCCGCCTTTGACCACTCAGCCATCCTCCTTATATTTAAAAGTAAATGAAATTCCATTGCAACCATAAATTGAATTTAAATAGTTACAATACAGATTTGATGTATAAAAAATCAATTTCGTTTAAAAACTATGCTTTATTGAAATGGGCAGTATTTTCTAAACAAGTATTTCCATTTGAAACACAAGGTTTTGTTTCTCAAGTAAAGAATAAAACAGGTAACCAATCTGTTACAGTTCAGGCAGTAGTTTCAAGGAATACTGTCTATATATGTGCGTCCGTACAAAGTCCAGCTATTTTAGCTAAGTAGTTTATTGTGGCGATATAAATTATATTAATAATCTCTATGGTTGTTATTACTCCTATAATAGAAATAATTATTACCATTGTAGGTTGATCCCACGGCATCATTAATATGTATAAACATATTATTATACTACGTTTTATATTAGTTGTAGTAATAATTACTATTACACTGTAAGCTACGATGAGATAAACTATCTGTCGTATTAGTTGAATTAAGTTATATTCAATATTAATATTTAATGACTCATGTCTTGTTTGATATATTTGATAGTATTCGTAGTTATACATAATAATATTAGGAATATATAACATGTGTATCATTATGATTATAGTATATAGACCTAATATTATATTAATATTGTAGTATAATATAGATTTGTATTTGTTAAAACTGAATATAAAATACGGAGCGATCATTATAATGCTCCAAATAATAATATATAATATATTACTTTGTATATCAAATAATGATATATTAATATCTATACTAGGTATATTATGGTATAACGATGTACTCAAATTATCGTTGTAGTAATCTGTACATGATATTTTATTATTATGAAAATTAAATATAGATATTATATAATATAACCAGTATATGTAGTATAATACATTTGTACATAATAAAGTTATTGTTATTATTGTTATAAATCTATATTTATTGTAGTAAAATATAAAATATTTATGGAATACTGATATTTGTTTTAACATATATTTATATATATTATAATAATAAACTTGAACGAGGTGAGATTTGAACTCACGATAGATTTATTCTATACTAGTTTTCAAGACTAGCGCCTTCGACCGCTCGGCCACTCGTTCGTTCTTAGCTCAGTGGTAGAGCGTTAATTTTCTAAATTAAGGGTCGCAAGTTCGAATCTTGCAGAACGCACGTCTTATACAATATAAGACAAGGAGTAACTCAGTCGGTTAGAGTGCTGGATTGTCAATCCAGAAGTCGTGGGTTCGATTCCCATCTCCTCCGAAAGTCCCACTTGGTGAAATGGTAAACACGGAAGACTTAAAATCTTCTCCTGATTAGGGTTAAGGGTTCAAGTCCCTTAGTGGGCATGCTGTTTGGTGTGAAAGGTAGACACATGAGAGTGGAAATCTCTAGTACTAAAGGTTCAAGTCCTTTATCAGTATAAATTTAGTATTTATATATATGTATGCGGTACGATGACTATCAATCGCTAGTAAAGTTATATAAAAAGACTATTCGTCCTGGAAGATTTTCGTTCTTGGAACGAAAATATAAAAGATTAAAGAAAAGAGGTCACCCTCGTAAATATATAAAAATTAGGAAGAACAAATCCTATAAACCAGTTTTATTTGATTTTAATCCATTTGTAGAGTTTAGTAACAAAAGAGAAAAGTGGAAGAATTATTTTTTAGTTTGGTATGAGTTAGCTACTTATATGAGGAAACAGTTGATGTTTTGGTCTTCCATCAAGGCATGGAAATTATTTCATTATAAGAATGGTCTGAGGAAAGTATTTGGTTTAAAACATAAATGGTTTCATTTAATGTATTGCTTTTACGAGTATAGATTTTTATCTGCATTTTATAAATTAAGTTTTTCGCATTATTCACAGCATTTGTCCAGATCTCATCATAAAAAGTTGAGGAAGTTTATAAAAAAATATATTCGTAGTCTAAGATGGGATGCTAAGAAAGCTTTACGTAAGCAACGTCGCTCTAGAAATAAACCAGTTACATTTGATGTTACATTATATAAAGCTCGTGGCAGAAGATTTTTAAAAAAGAGGAAAAGATTTTTAATACGTTTTAGACGAAATCAGGTATATAAAAATTATGTAAGAATAAAAAAATTAAACTTTTCCAAGAGAATTATTAATAAAACTTATGGTTTAATTAAACGTAGTTTATATTCGAATACTTTTAAATGTTTTTATAACGTAGATGTTCAATATTTAAAACGCGCAGGATCTATTGCTGGTCTATTATCACGACGTTATGTAATGCGGTCAGGTAAATGGTTTAAGATTACTAGAAGAAAAAGATTTAGAACGAATCGAAAGGCGTATCGAGTACAACCACACTTTTTTAATAATAAAAACACTATGTTTTATAGCTTAGGTGTTGGAAGTACTATAAATGTATCTAAACTCACTCCAAATCTGAAATATTCTTTACTCTCTATGGTAGATTTATCAAATAATGGTAAGTACAGAGAATTTGGTTCTATTAATTATTTTATGGGTAAATTTGCTAATACATCTGTTTTATCGTTTGATCCAAAGATATTATTATCTCAAATATCAAAGTTGTTACATGATAAATTACCTACTAAAAAAAAATCTAAACATAGACGTTATAATGTTATAAAAAATAGAAAATTAGCATTAGCTAAAATATCACGCTATATGAATCGCAGACCATTAATTATACCTTCCTTGTCACGTTTTGTTTTATCATATAAAAATAAGTTGATTCGAGATTTATTGAAATATAAACAATTTAAACATACATTCAATGATTATCAGTTGAGTAATTTTAAACTTACTTTGATGAAAAAAATCAGGAAGTGGAGGTCATATAAACGTAAACTAAAAAAATTAGTGAGGTCATTTAAACGAGCTAGAAATTTAGCAGGTACGCTAAAATCTTGGTTTATTGTACGACTTACAGCAAAATATAGAAAGGTACTCATTCGTTTACGTAAATATATGAAATATTTTAGTCCTAAGTTTAGATTAAATACTACATTATCTAGTTTTAGTCCTTTATTTAATAACTATTCATTTTTTTTAATTTTAATTTATATTTTTAGGAGTAATTATTTTGTATATTTTAATATAAAAACTTATATGGTTCAAATTATGTTTTTATGGGCTTTTTTTAACAAACAATATTTTTATTCTAATTTGGTTAAATTTAGTAAATTTAAAAATGTTGAGGATAATTTAGCTATTACTCATAGTTTAGTTTACGGAAACGCATAGCTTAAGAGCAATTAGTGACGCATAGCTCAGTCGGTAGAGCAACTGACTTTTAATCAGCTGGCCGTTGGTTCAAATCCAACTGCGTCCACTAGTATTTTTCTAAAGTGCGAGTATAGCTCAATGGACTAGAGTGTATGATTGTGGCTCATAAGGTTGCAGGTTCGATCCCTGCTACTCGCCGGTAGGTAGCTCAGTTGGTTAGAGCGTGTGGCTGTTAACCACGAGGTCGTTGGTTCAATCCCAATCCTACCCTTTTTTAATCATGTTACACTATGTAGAGAGTAAGAGGTAATACGCCATAAATAATACTCGAAACATAGTAATACCGAATCAATGCACATGTATCTAAACTGTTTGATGTTAACAGTTTAGTAAGTGAGTAACAAAATAGTAAAATTAAAAAAAATATGAAATACGAAAAAATTTCAAGAACAGCTGGATATGTAGTATCAGTGGCAGACTCTGTTGTAATCGCAAAAGATTTAGATAGAGCATTTATTGGTGAAGTAGTTTCTTTTAGAACATTAGAATCTCAGGAATTGGGATTAGTTATGAATATTGAGAAAGAGATAGTAAGAATTGCTTTAATTAATGGAACAGATAAACAGGTTAGAGCAAGGGATAGAGTGTATCATACACACTTAGCGGCACGTACTAAAGTTGGTTTTGGTATGATTGGTCGTATTGTAACACCACTAGGAATTTGTTTAAACCAGGAAGAGTTTGATGCATCAGAATATGTATTACAGGAATTATTTGGAGTACGTTACTCCGATGTAGAACGAAAAAGTGCTGGAATTATTGAGCGTGAGCCAGTAAGAACACCAGTTTTAACAGGAATCAATGCGATTGATAGCATGTTGCCTATTGGATGTGGACAGCGAGAATTGATCATTGGTGACTTAGGATCAGGAAAAACAAGTTTAGCACTAACAGTAGTATTAAATCAGAAGTATAAAAATTATTCTTTATACAAAATGTGGAGAAAAATGGAAAGCAATACTTATACTTATCGTCATCGTTCTTTTATACCTTGCGTTTATGTAATGATTGGAGGACGAAGAGCAGAAGTCTCAAGAATTAAGAGATTATTAAAAGATACAGGAGCAAGTAAGTATACAGTAGTGGTATTTACAAGTGCAGATGATTTGGCAGCATTACAGTATTTAGCACCATTTGCAGGATGTAGTGTAGGAGAATGGTTTAGAGATAACGGATATAAATCTATTATTATTTATGATGAATTATTAAATCATGCAGCTGCATATCGTCAGGTTTCATTACTATTACGTAGACCACCAGGACGAGAAGCATTCCCAGGAGATATTTTCTACCTCCATGCACGTTTATTAGAGAGAGCAGCACAATTAAATAGAAGATTAGGTGGAGGAGCACTAACAGCATTACCAGTAGTTGAAACTAAATCTGGAGATATTTCAGCTTATATTCCAACTAATATTATTTCTATTACAGACGGACAGATTTTCTTATCTAGTAAATTGGGTAATAGTGGAGTAAAACCAGCTATTGACTTAAATTTATCAGTGAGTCGAGTAGGTTCAGATGCTCAGTACTATGCTATGAAATTCATTTCAAAACGAGTAAGAGTAACTTATGGTATGTATAGAACATACGCAGGAATTGAAAAAATGAGTGCTGATATTGATCCTTTGATTATGTCTTTCATTAACAGAGGTAAGAAATTATTAGAATATTTCAAGCAGGAATTGTATGAAACAGATAGTTTATACAAACAGATTGTTTGTTTATATACTATCGCAGAGGGATATTTGGATGATGTAGATAACAGCTTAGTTAAGTTCTATTTTAATTTAATGTTTCAGATGAGTATTGCAGGAAGATATTTATCAAAACCAGAGTATTATTATTTAATAGCACGTCCGGATATGATGAATACTTTAGTTATTACTATCGATTTTAAAATATTAAAGCCTAAGTTAGATTTATGGTTATCTGAGTATAACAAAGCATTCAAAGAACAGTACGAGTACAAAGTAGATAAATCAGTAGGTAAATTATAATACCTAAAGCTAGGCTCCTTCGTCTAGTGGTTAGGACGTCAGACTTTCAATCTGAAAACGCGAGTTCAATTCTCGTAGGAGTCAATACGGGATAGTTTAAAGGTAGAACATTAGATTCATAATCTATGTATGTGAGTTCGATTCTCGCTCCCGGCAATAAAGCATTATTAGAAATTGGTGCTACTTTTTATATTTTTTTTATCCCAAAAGATTATCTTGGTTGTATGTTATACGTAAAAAAAACTACATAAATTTATATGTTTAACTTTTTTATTTATAAAATTATGACTTACGCCATAGCAGGAAGTTATAAGCTTATATTTTTGTGGTCTTGTCTTGTATCTACTTAAAGGAAGTTCTATAATAAATATGTCTAATTTTATTAATAACGTACTTTTACGCTGGTTATATAAAACCATTATTAATTTTATGTTTTATTTGTTTTCTATCTCTTATTTTTTGTTAATTTTTTACTTTTACATTAACCCCGAAATAGGAATAGGTGTAGCATTTATATTAAGTACTAGATCTCCTTTATATTTCTTTGTGGCAGTATTACCTGTCGTATTAGTTTATTTCAATGCTATGCATGGTATGGTTTGTTCAATCATCGTATTGGTGTTAGGGTTAATTCTTTTTATCTTGTCTTTGATGAAAGAATCTCATGTCTTATTAAAAATAATGTTTATGGTGTATCGCTTACATGGAATAACATTGTGTTCTGGTATAGTTTCAAAAACTTTCATTTGGTGGACTATGGCGGGACCTTATCCTTTATTAGATATTGATCCCTATGAATTTTGTGGTACATTTTATACTTTAAGATCGGATCTCGTTCAATCCGTACTAGCGTTGTTGGTTTTTAGTACGGAATCGATTTTATTTTTATTTAAAGGTCCTTCGATTAGGTTTGCCACAGAGGTTGCTGAAGCTTCTGGTGAAGCAGTCATTGGAAAAGTTAAAGTTACTATTCCACCTGATAAAAAATTAGACCCTACTTATAGAAATATAAAAGGAATAGGTAGACATTTGGGAATAGTATATGATCGACTAGTTCATCATATGACCAAATCACCTGGTTTTATTACGAGATACCCAGGTGCTAATATACCAGAGAAGATAGGTGATGGAGTAATTTTACCTATGAAATGTGTTAATCAAATAATACCTACAGGTACACGTAACGAGGACTATAGAGACATGCTTCGCATTGTTAAGGAAGTGTCACCTGAACAGGTGAAAAAAGATCAGTTTATAGTAAAGACATGGGTTCCGGAGGATGTGTCTCTACTACTAGAACCTTTGAAAGATGAGGAGAAACAAGAATTACTAGCCCGTTTCAAGGTTATGAACTATAACTTACTTCAACTAAAGTATCAAGCAATACAAGAATTGGGAAATAGTGATGAAACACATTCTAAATTTACCTATTATTTATATCATTTAAAAATCAGTGATTTGGATTTCGCTTATGGTCCTGATCTAGATCCTGAGAGAGTTATGTTAGAGATAGAGAAAATAAAAAATAGTCCTAGAACGATGTCACCTTCAAAGATTTTTAATCCAGTGGAATTAATTTATAAGAATCAAATCAGTAACGATTGTACAAGTAAAGTAGAATGAGTTATAAAAATAGTTTATTAGAATATAGCAAGACAAGAAGTCTTTTTGTTTTACATTTACGGGTAGAGCGTAGTTATAAGTTGGGACGCTTTACCATAGAGTATATGAATTGGAAACCAGAGTATTTAGAAAAGCATGAGCTTGCTTTGTGGGAATTTTTAGAATATATGTATGAGAAAGAGGACTGGTGGGTTCCTTTTAACACAGAATTAAGTGTTATGACATTAGAGTTTTTTCCCATTAAGGATCATATGATCCATTATGTATATGAATTAGTGGTAGTTTTGAGGAGTAGTATAGGTGACATAACACATTTAATTTTTCCTCCGACTCCTTCTAAAATAGAAATGTTATATGAAATGGAGACGTCGGATATGTTTCGTATGTATGAACCATCTCAATTAGATGAGTTTACGATGCACGAAGCTAGGTGGTCGGTGATGGAAATGGAGGACTTCTTCAGTTGGTATTCTCGGAGTAGGCCTATGCTCTTTGGATCTTTTTACTATATTCCATCTGGAGGATATTTCAATATGTTGGATAGATTAAACTGTGATCTTAACAACGGTAATCGAGTTAGGATTAATTTGGATTGGCAGGTACCGATAAATTTGTACTGTAGTGAACTAGAATGGAATGAGTACCGTGTCATAGCCATTTGGCGTATTTATTTATTTTTATATAAAGATAGAGTACACGGTGATTATTCTATTCTTTGGGAGCGCTACGGTGAAGTATTATCTAAAGTACAATCCTATTCCCGATGGGACTTATCTCAGTATCCTAATTTGTATGATATTTCGTTGCCTTATGTAGATAAGGCTAGGATGTTAGTGTTATCTAACCCTAGATATTTAAATTTAATGTTAACATTGCATTAACGGGACATAGCCAAGTGGGAAGGCATTAGCCTTTGGAGCTAACATGCGAAGGTTCGATCCCTTCTGTCCCAGTTTTATTAAACTCGTAATTCAAATATAGAAAAAATCTAAAAAATTCAGAATTTACTTTATCATAAACGTCTGAGTAGTGATGCATTGACATTTTAAAAAGCCTATGTAATATTTGTGTTTTTTTATATTTAATGTTTAATTAATTGATTGGTTTTTAAAATATAACATACTGGATTGAGAACATATCTAATTGAGTAATAATTATGTATTAAGCAACACAGAAAAATTGAATAAATAAGTTATTTACAATACACAATGACATGCTGGTTCATTAAATGGTAATACTCTTTAGAAAATTAGTAGATAAATACAGTTTAGATACATATGTTATATTATATAACCCGCTTAAGATAAAATCATTGATAGCGATCAGGTGGAACATCACTTAAATTGACAATCTTATATAAAAACATTTAAAATAAATTTTAATAGAATAACAATAATTATTAAGTGCTATTATAAACAGCATAACTATGCCATGTTTTAAAGTCGGTTTTAGTAAAATGTTTTTTTTAGTGGTCCAATTCCAGGACTTGAAGCAAGGAAGGTGGGAGGGAGGGTAAGTAACACAAAAAAGTAATTAACAGAATAGTCAATGAAAGTATACGAGATAAAAAATAAAACATGGAATTAAAAAATAGATTATATAATATAAGTAGATTAAGTGGAACGTATTATCAATTGCAAAGAATAAAAAGAAGATTTAAAGTAAAAAAAAAAATACCAGATAGTATGTTTAACGAAGCGATGCGACAATTATTATTTCATCATAGTAGTTGGATTTTACCACATAAAGTATTTGAGTTTAATATAGGAGTGTTAAGTGGAAGGTTTCTCGATGATGATGTATTTGATGTAGTCATAGAAATAGTGACCGGATTACGAAATATTGCAGGAACGCATATTAGGAGTGGTGTAAGTACTAGTGATGGTTTGTGGTATAATTATTTTGACTACGAAACTCTAGTTTTAGGCAATGAAGAGTTTTTTACATTAAATGAATGGTTTGACCTGGATAATATAGAGGAGCTCCATCTTCATGAAGATAAGATAGTAGAAATCGATGTAGCATCGTTGTATGAATGGATGTTATTGGAGAGGCCCTATAAAACATGCAGTTTATTAACGTGTCTAAAATCAAGTTTATTTATAGAACTAAGTAGATGGCCATTATATATTTGTAAAGACATGTATCTATCAACAAATATAAGTCATATCATAGACGCAGATTTTTATAAAGTAAAAGGAACTATAAGTGAAGACCCATTAGAGAAGTTATGGGTAATTTATATGGTAATGCGTTATTTGGGAGAGGATTTAAATTTAGATAGTGTGGTTCCGGTATTTAAAAAACATTGGATACCCGTAGTATTGGAATACATAGAAAAGTTGAAACCCTATGTATTTGAATTTGAAAAATTATTAGAAAATAATCCACAAATGTTGGGTTAGACGTATTTAAATTAGATAAAGAGAAATAATCTATAGATATATAAATGTTTTTTTAGTGATCTGGTACCAATTTAGCAAGTAAATAACAAAAAATGTAAAAAGGTTTTTAAATGCAAAATATATAGTAATAAAATATTCTTATTTGTTAGATATCCGGGAATAGCTCAATGGTAGAGCATTGGTCTTGGGCGCCAAAGGTTGTGAGTTCGAGCCTCGCTTCCCGGATATAGTTAGTCTATGATATTTGGAACTTGTACTTAATGTTTTCTGGATTGACAGTTTATGTCTATACAAGTATGAGTCACATGCTGTATATTACACAATAAGTGTGCGTAAGCACACTTAAAAGTCAAAGTAAGTGGACTTAATAAGGTTCAAGAAGGAAAAGCATTAATAATAAGTAATGTCAGATATAGTATCTGACAACAACATGTTAATGACATCATTAACATGTTTATTAGAATGAAGTAGATACATAGTTCAGCTGAGTCTAGACTCAGCTGAACCAAACAATAGATCAATGTTTGATAAATAATGAGATAATGTTATGGCAATAGTATGTAAGTAGTTATGAATAACGAGTAAATAGAAGTATTATTACAGTGAATAAGTAAAATTCTTCTATGGCATAGAAGAGATGAATTTAACATCTTTATGACCCGATAATATATACATTAGTTTAATAAAATGAGTAAAAAAGAAGAATGAAATATATTTGAATCGACAAAAGACTTGAGTAAATGATATGTTTGTCCGCATATGGTTAAATAAAAACAATAGAGAAATGGAAAGAATCAGTAAATGAAACAGTTTTAACAATCCCTGATAGGTTTTATGGTGCTCGCACCAAATATTTGAGTTTTAATGAATGTATATAATAAATGTCTTTTTTCCCCTGGAAGGAATAACCAGGTAAAAAAACCCCAGGTAATTAAATTACTCGAATAAATAAAATGACATAAACCAAAAACAATGATTCTTAAGTCTTTTGATGAAACATTTGAATAATAAAATGCGCGTGTATAAGAGAGTTCCGGAGCATAGAGCAGAAAGAATAGATAAAGTGTCTAAATTGAATAAATGGAGATGGACAATGAAGTATCGTGATCATGTTCAGTATTAGGGAAACAGCAAAAAACAAGATTTGAGTGGTATAGAAATTTCTATCTAAAATCAATGGATATGTGAGTATGGAGCCGACACAGATAGGTAGTAAATGAATCGAAGTGTGGTAAGCAAGAGTAACAGCTTAGCGGGGCGAGAGCGGACAAGAGTGTACAAAAAGTCTAAAAATACAAAATTCAAAGATACTTGATCATAAACGCTCAAGTAGTAATGTGTATCGATTACAAATCTCTATATAAAAATGATATTTTCACAAAATTTAATAAAATAAATAAAAATGATAATTTCTTTTTTCTGGTAAAATAAAAACGTTCTTATTTTTTGTGAGAGTAAAAAGGTCTATACTAAGTATAGGATTCAGGGTAGTGATGTGCGCAGCGCAGCATTTAGTGTAAATGGCTCTCTAGTGCCATAGAGAGTGGAAGTATGCCTATGGGCATAAAAATAGGTAGGGAGGGAGGGTAAGTAACACAAAAAAAATGACAAGCATTTTCTTAAACTTATTATCATTAATATCATTATTAATTCTTGGTACTGCAGATTGTTACAAAATAGAAATACTAGGTAATAATGGAAATTTCTTTATTTTCTTTTTAAGTTTTATGGTTTCTTTGAGCATAGTATTATCTATTTCGAATAGAATATTTATATCAAAACACCTAGTATATTTAGACTTGTTCTTAAAATTCTTGAATGTGTGTTTTTTAGGTGGGTTATGTATTCTGTCATACAAGTTATGGTTACTTGAGTCTTGGAATAGCCAAAGCAACAGTTTAGTGTTAGGTATATTCGGTTTAAAAATAACTAGAATATGGAATGATAGTGATAAATTATCTATGATTAATCATTTCTGGTCTGAAAAAGCGAAAGAATTAACATATGAAATGTTAATAAAATATAAAGAGTTGATCCCAGATGTAACACTAAGCGATAAGAGTATAAGTTCGTTGTTGTCATTATCTAGTCCTTATGAAATAAAAACAGCGATAGGCGTCTTGTTTTCTTCGATAAGGAAGCAAAAGATAGAAGAATTCTCAGAATCCTCGACATGGAACCATCTCTTATGGAGTCTTTATAGTTTTATCACAAGTCCACTTGGACTTGCCCTAGTGGGAATGGGAGCAATTCTAATTTATTATAGTAATATGAGTTGGTTAAATTGGTATTTTGTAGACCATAAAAATGAAGCTCTACAAAATTTAGGAGAAGCAACAAGTCTCCTCAATAAAAGAGTAGATGGAGTAGCGAAGGTAATGGTTAGAGAAGGACTAGCATTAAAATCGGAAGTACAAGAAGTACGTAGAAATTATGCAGAAGGTTTAGATGCAGTAGCTAATGCTTTATTAGCAACTAATCATAAATTAGATACAGTAACGTCTGTTCTAACCGAAGAAGAGAAGGCAGTAGGGTTGCTCTCTAAGTTACTAGAGAAAAAAGAGCTTTACAAATTGGGTGTAGATATATTGTTTGATAATAATGTTTTAGCAGATTTGGAGGTTTTGAAAAAGATTCAAGAATCAGGAATGTTTGGTGAATCTTTTTTTAATGCGTTAGCAAACTTGTTGTCGGAACATGGTTATGCAAAAAATGAATTTAGTCAAGTTAGTAAAGAATCATTTCCCGGAGTAGGAAGAGTGTTAAGAGATTCAAACGAATGACACGACCAGAAACAGTAGTAGTAACAACGAGGTTTATATCAGGTAATGTCGTACCAGTGAAAGTATCGTAGAGCGAGTAGAAAGCAGCAATAGTACCGAGGTAATGTATCTAATATGTTAGATCTAGTGTCTGAACAGGTAGAAAAGGCGAATGAGTCAATTGAATCAAGATTTGGAAATGCACTTAGATGTGTTTAGGAATATTTGCAGAAAGGCAATATGCCATGAGTAGATTAGTAGCTAGCAAATTTTAATTCAGATATGGATAATGCTGCTATGGAAATAGCACAGGATACGCTTGTAGGAGGAAGTACTATTTTATTACCGTTAGTGTTAGGAGTATTCACAGGAGTAGTAATTAGCAGTTTATTAATCTATCGTAGAAGTGATGTTGTAGTCTTAGAACGTGGTAGTTCAGTTGAAAGAGGATTAAGGATACTGAAAAAGAATAAAAATACAGCGACTGTAGGAACAGTAGGGTATTTAGTATTAAATCGTAATAAATAAAACGTGGAAGTGTGCCGAGAGGTTCTGCATAGGTTCAAATCCTATCTTCCACTGAGTGGCGCTGCAATGGACACCACTCTAAAAACAGAAATTAAAAGTAATATATACATATATAACATTACTTAGTTTTCTCGATAATTCCTTTGTTTAATCAAGTTATAAAAACCATTAATAAAAAAAGTTAAGCAATAATAGCAAATGAAAGTCTATGAAATAAACCCATCATATAAAATTCACAATCTTTACGGATTTTCAGAACCAGCATCACAGAAAATGGAGATCTTAATAGAGATGTACCATAATACCGTGGTAAGTTTAAGTTATATATTATTTGCCATAATTTTTGCCATCATAGTGACAGTATATTATTTCCGTAGTAGTAAAAATTTATATGCAATCCCATTTCAGAAATCAGTGGATGCATTATTTGTATTTGTGCCCATCATAATAATTTATTATTTGGCAGTCCCAGCAGTAGGTTTTATCATAAATAATGATAAGTTAATAGCATATTTAGATACACCTATAGTATTACTTGAATATCAAAATTTAGTGTTGAAAATAAGTCAAGAAGTAATATCGGATGAAGAGGTAGAGCTGTGCGTTAACCCAGATGGAATATTAATGATGAATGTAAAAAATACCGCATGGAAATACTTACCAAGTTCTAAAGTAGAAATAAGTGTTTCATCTCTAGATTCAAGCGATGTACCTCATTTTTCTAACATAGATAAAGTGTTATCTAACGGTGATAAATATTTAAATAGATCTCCTGGTCACTATTCATTGAGTTATGGTAATCATGCAGGTGCATTTACGTCAGGTAAAATACCTGATGGTTATGAACAATGTGACTTAGGAAAACCAGTATTATGTCCAATTTTTAAATTTAACATATGCGATATAGAAAGTGTGAGGGATACGATAGATTATAGCGATATATTAAATGCGAATTCATTAAAAATAGATTCATCTCCATCACAAAAGATGGTTATCTATAGATTAGATGGTAGCAAAGAAATTTTTTTAAAAAGCTATGATAAGGATAATTTTATTCAAGAATTAACCATGCGTGAATGTTTAATGGAGCAGGATTTTATGGAATTAAAAAGTAAATTGATTTTGAGTGGAGATTTATGTAAAGACGAACTGGCTTCGGCAAAATATGATAGTTATCTAAATAGTTTAAGTTTTAAGGATTTAAACGAATTATGGTGGAATTATAAATCGGGTAAATTAAATATGGAAAAATTAGCATATGACGTGTCTAATACACGCATGATTGAAGTACAAAAAGATACTTATTTGTTATCGAAATCTATAGTAAAAGATTTCATGAAATATGTAAATAAAAAATAAAACATGGAATTAAAATTATATAGTATAACTAATTTATGTGGAACTTACTATAGATTGCAAAGAATAAAAAGAAGATTTAAGGTAAAAAAAAGAATACCGGATAATTTGTTTAATGAGGCTATGCGACAAATATTATTTCATTATAGCAGGTGGACGGACCCAGTAAGCGTGTTTGAATTTAATTTAATCGTGTTAAGTGGAAGATTTCTCGAGGATGAAGTATTTGACCTAGAAATAGAAATAGTGACAGGTTTACGAAATATAGCAGGTAAGTATATAGATAGTGGTGTAAGTAATTGGGATGATTTATGGTATAACTATTTTGATTACGGAACTATACCTCTTGTACAAGGAGGAGAGGAAATGTTTACATTAAATGAATGGTTTGACCTGGGTAATATAGATGAGCTTCATTTTCATGAAGATAATATAGTAGAAATAGATGTGGAATCGTTGTATGAATGGATGTTATTGGAGAGGCCCTATAAAACATGCAGTTTATTGAGTTGTTCAGAATCAAGTTTATTTATGGAACTAAGTAGATGGCCATTCGAAATATTTAAGAACGTATATTTAGATAAAACCCATGAGGAATTTTATAAACTCAAAGGTACAGTAAGTACTAACCACTTTGAACAATTGTGGGTACTATATAGAGTAATGCGCTATTTTAGCGTAGAATTAAAAATGGAAAATATTGTGCCATGTTTAAAGAAACATTGGATCCCATTCGATTTGGAATACCTAGAAAGGTTGAGACCCAATGTATTTGAATTTGAAAAATTATTAAAAAATAATCCCCAAATGTTGGGGTAGACGTTATAGAAAACGTATTTAAATTAGATAAAGAGTAAAACATAAGAGAGTAATCTAGTACAATGATTTGTATATATGGTATATAAAATGGTATTATACTTAGTTTACGTAGTAATGATGCTTTGGGGTATATGCAATAGTACAGAATATATGTTAGGCATGTTAGTGCTAGCGTTAAATATTTACTATTACAAATTAGTATTCTCATTCTTCGTCGTAGTAGCAATAATACTATGTTTTGATATAAAAACCTTAATGTGGTTAGGATTTGATGCGTGGTCCATTTTATTTTGTGTATTATTTTTACTGGTGTCTATCTTAATGTTGTTAGCGCTGAAAAAGTTCAGTTTCAAGCAATTATTTTTAATTTTAATTCGTGTTCATGTTATATACTTTGTGATTTCTGTCTTGTTACATAATAATTTTTTATTTGTTTTAGGTAATTGGAATATAGAGACGTCTGGAACTTACCCAGAATTAGAGTTGTTGTTAGGGATTAGGAATTATTTTCTATCCATTATCCCAAAAAAAATAACTATACCAGTGTTGAGCTTGGTGTTTTCGATGACGTTAGATGGTTTTTACGAGCCACATTATAAGTTAGGCAAAAAAGATATTATGTTGTGGGAGGAAGGTAAAGGTGGTTTGGCGAAATCAGGAAACATAATGAACTATGGTAGGATAGATAGAGTAACTGGTCCTCTTTCAAATAAATTAGTAAATCACATGTGTGTCTTATATAAAGATATTTTAGTTCATTATACCAAAGCACTAAAATCCCTAGATCTATCAGGCAAGTTAGAAAAAACCCAGCAACCAATTAAATTGGGAGATAAAGTATGTGCCCCGAACACACTGGCTAGATTAAGTGTTGACAAATATTGGACACTAGCAAAGTATAATGAGCATACTAAAAATATGTTGCTGGAGAAACCTGATATATTAAAATGGGAACAGTATATGGTGGTAACTAGATTAAATCCTCAAGTGTCCGTCTATATAGGTCCGCTAAATCCTGAATTTTATTTCCATGTTAAACTAATTAATAGTAATCTTCTACGAATAGAAAAAATATATTTACATAGTATGCAATATAAACCAATATCGCAGTTAAAATTTTATAACTATGTGAAGGGTTTAGGTATTTCAGATTTCTATAAGTTTTATGGATACTTAGATGATTCTAAAGTTTTAAGTATCATAGAGGAAATAGATCAAGTAGAAATACTGGATAGTGAATGTATAAAAATAGTGAATTACTATAAGTATATTACGGAAAACCATATGAAACGTGAAGCAGCAAAATTTAGATGAAACAAGAATTTAGAATGCTTAGTAAGTATTACAATTTATGTTTTTTAAAATTAGTGATACAGCGTAGGTTCAAGTTGGGAAATGATTTATTCCCAGAATTACCACAGATGTCATTAGATCTGTTGGAGCATCACCATTTACACAATCAGCCTGAGATTTATATGATGGGTTCGGATATGGATATTCAAGTAAGCACCATCAAAGTTGAGCCAGTAGTAGATAGTTTCGTAGATTTTATGTTTACTACCATCATAGTGATACGTAAACCATTAGGTGAATTGTTGAAAGTAGAATTGCCCAAAGCACCAGCTGTAGATGATTTTCAGTTTTTAGATTATGAATTTGGCGGTTACGACGATACCGAGGGTGAAATAGATCATGAGGCATATTGGGACTACTTAAAGCCCGACGATTTTGTAAATTGGCTGAGTGTTTCAGGAACGTCTCCGGTAATGATCAGCTATAGAAAACACGGGTTATTTGAAAGTTTTATAAAGAATCATCGGTTTGCTCGCTTATCAGGTAGAGTTATTTCACGTGATTATATATCCTACGAAGGATTAGCATCTTATAGATGCACAGAAAAAGAATGGAATGTGTTTGTAGTAATATGCTTATGGAAATATTATTTAGGACGTAGTGGTACTAAACTCATAGGCAGTACATTGTTATGCGCAAACACAGAAATACCCGTTGATTATCTATGGGATAACTATAATGAAGTAGTAGTTTATTTACAGAATAGTTATAGTTTGTTTGGTAGTGTTCCAAATCTCTATGATTGTACGCATCCATATGTGTCCCAAGCAAAAAATCTGGTATTAAAATATTCTTATTTGATGTAAGTAATCCTTAAAACTAGTGAGAGTAAAAAGGTGTAACTGAGTATAGGATTCAGGGTAGTGATGTGCCATGCGCAGCATTTATTGGTAAATGTCGAGTGTGCCACTCGAGAGTGGAAGTGTGCCGAGAGGTCCAAGGCGTCTGCTTGGAAAGCAGATAGAATATAAGTTCTGCGTAGGTTCAAATCCTATCTTCCACTTAGTGGCGCTGCAATGGACACCACTATAAAAACAGAAATTATAAAGTAATATAGACATATATGTCTATAACATTATTTATTTTTCTCTATAATTCCTTTGTTTAATAAAGTTATAAAAATCATTAATAAAAAAAGTTAAGCTCATGGTAGCAAATGAAGATCTATGAAATAAATCTATCATACAAAATTCACAATCTTTACGGATTTTCAGAACCAGCATCACAGAAAATGGAGATCTTAATAGAGATGTACCATAATACCGTGGTAAGTTTAAGTTATATATTATTTGCCATAATCTTCGCCATCGTAGTAACAGTCCGTTGTTACCGTCGTCATAGAAATATATATTTAATCCCACTAAATAAATCTGGAGAGAATATAGTGGATGCCTTGTTCGTGCTAGTGACTATAATAATAGTTTGTTATGTAGCATTGCCAGCATTAGAATTTATAGTAGATAGTGATAAGTTGATAGCATATTTAGACACCCCAATTACCTTAGAAGTAGTAGAATATCAATGGTATTGGAGTTATGGAATTTATGGAGAGGAGAGTAATTATTTAATGGA